>ERZ773276.84-NODE-84-length-121643-cov-23.665353_pt1 | contig 121643 bp, 93 predicted proteins | sample MGYA00511386_ERZ773276 | MGnify/ENA primary metagenome ERZ773276 (study PRJEB29015, sample SAMEA2737778) | human gut metagenome | biome: human gut; feature: human-associated habitat; material: faeces | place: China | collected 2012 ...
ATGTGGCATCGATATTGTATGCTATCATAGGGTCAGACAGAGGAATGTCGTGAGTGAGCGCTACACTCTTTTCTACAATAACATCTTTACCGAACAACTTGGGAAGAATGTATGCCTCATAAAGTGCCCAGCTTGTGATGAATGCCGCCGACAAGCCAACAATCCATTTTGCCATCCTACGAGTATGTATATGCGCTGCTAATTCAGTGAAAGCTATCAATAATACAGGCATGAAGCTAAGAAAATAATGTGAGAAGCAATAGCTGTTGACTTTTAAGCGAGGCTGAAATACAGTAATGCCGAGACGCTTGCTTTTATAATGGAATCAGTCCTTCAGACATCCTATTGGAACAACATAAATACCATCTTTACGCCTATAAGCGTAAGACTCCGTACCAGTAAGGACCATTTTAAAAGATGGAGACTTCATTCGCGTTGTGTCTATCTTCTTTTCCAGTTCATTCAGCGTCTCTACACCTTCTTCAATTTTTGTATGCCCACCGAGCTTTATCTCGATAAGTCCATATTGTCCGTTGCGCAGATGCAAAACGGCATCGCATTCAAGTCCGTCTTTGTCCCTGTAATGATATACCTCGCCTTTTAAAACATCGGCATATATGCGCAAGTCTCTCACACATAGTGTCTCAAACATAAGACCGAATGTCTCCAGGTCATTGATAAGGTCATTGGGACCAATGCCCATTGCAGCTACTGCGATAGATGGGTCTGTGAAATAGCGGTTGTCCGATGTCCTGATTGCAGTCTTTGATCGCAGATTAGGATTCCAGGCACGCATATCCTCAATAACGAAAATCTTTTTCAGTGCATTAATATAGGATGCTACAGTTTCCTCGTCCAATGAGTCCGTATCATTCACCCTCATATCATTGCGAATAGCAGTAGTAGCTGCCATTGAACCCTGATAACGTGCGTATGACCGCATAAGCCGTTTTGCACGTTCTGAATCTCGGCGAATACCGTCTGCCCTTGATATGTCTTTATTGACAACTGCTTCATAATAATCAAAAGCCTGTTCCAAGGCATCATCGCCATTCATGTCTATTGATTCAGGCCAACCGCCACGGCATGTAACAAAAGCTATGTCCTGTAGCGTAAGTTTGTTGACACCGGCTATCTGTGCTGGTTGGTTGAAGAGGGCTGCCAGGCTTATGCTTCCATCCGACTCCTGAGATTCCCACAAGCTCATTGGCCTCATAGTAAGCCACGAGAACCTTCCGGTTCCAGAGTGTTTTGTCTCTCCTTGTGGTGGTACAGCCGAACCTGTAAGGATAAAAAGACCGTGTTCTTTGCGATGGTCAACTTCGAATCTTATGCTATCCCATAGAGAGGGGGCCAACTGCCATTCGTCAATCAAGCGTGGATTATCACCTTGGAGCAATAGCTGTGGGTTTATTTCAGCTAAAGATATATTCTGATTTATCCTTTTTGGATCATTCATATACAATACACTTGCGGATATCTGCTCGGCAGTCGTGGTTTTCCCACACCATTTTGCACCTTGTATAAGCACTGCACCCTTTCTTGACAGTTTGCTGGCAAGTAATTTATCCGCTATTCTTTTTCTATACAGCATACTTCCTAAAGTATTGATTATGGCACAAAATTAATCATTTATTTTTAGAATTCGGATGATTGGCGGAAATTTATTCGGATAAATGGCGGAAATCTATTCGGATGATTGGCGGAAATCTATTCGGATGATTGGCGATATTTTAGGATTGAAGGATATAAGCACTGCCCCCTTCAGGGTCAGTGCCCATTCTGAGCGTCCGCTCAGTTAGATGATGATGCACGGCATATAACGTGGATATTGCTGGCGAATGCCGCGGAAGGGGCTGCGCTGGCAGCTACATATCTTCGAGGGAGAGACAGCCGAGATGGATCTCCATGCCGTGCAGGGGCTTGCAATTCTTCAGCATGTCCTCTACCTTGGCTTGCAGCAGTTGCTCGTTATAACGCTCCTTATGGCGTTTGACCTCAAAGATGTCAGCCCTCTGGTCTATCTCGTTGACAGCCACGATGTCGATTTCATTCTCCCCCTTCCTGTTCCAGTAGCCTCCGATACGCGTATATCTCCCCGACTCCCGCAGCTGCTGCCGGAAGTAGCGTTCCAGACACAATCCAGAGAATTGGTCGAAGTCGCGTGCCACAATGCGGGCGAGCTGTCCCAGCGCATCATTCTCTACCATGGCCTGGTATTTATAGAAGAAACGGAACCATAGGATGAGGAAGTTGTCGTTCAGCTCATAGCGCGTCTTCTTGGAGTTGGCGGCTTCAAAGATGGGTACATGCCGCTTGATGAGTTGGAAATCGCTTTCCAGCCGCTTCAGATAGCTGCCAAGGTTGACCATGTTCAGCCGGGCTTCTATCTCACTGCGGCTGTAGAGGCCGTCGGCGATACAGCTCAGTATGGAGAAGTAGGTAGTGTACTCCTTTCCAAACTCCTCAATGAGAATGTTGTGCCCCTCGTTGATGAACAGCGAGTCGCGGCTGGTCAGAGCGCTGAGCATAGCCTCGCGGTTGCAGTAGCCGTCATCCATGAGCAGCGTGACATACCATGCCACACCGCCTGTGATGGCATAAAGCGTGAGCAAGTCGTCGGGGGTGAAATGCGGGTTATAGTCCTTTAGAATCGTTTTCAGTACAGAGGTCTTGAACGGCATGACAGTAATCTTCTTCTGTGCGCGAGAGAAGAGCGGCTCCTTGGCATCTTCGAAGATATGTTTCATCATCGTGAAGATGCTGCCGCTGACAATCAGGTTCAGATGCCCCTGGTCTTTGTATCGGTCCCATTGGTTCTGAATCTCACTGAAGATGGCGGGGTTGACTCTGTAGAAATCCTGAAACTCATCAATAATGATGGTAAACGGCTTTTGTGCCGATTGTTGGAGCAGAAAGCCGAAGAGCGCGGCCACTGATGTGAAGTGTCCGATAGCAATGCCCAGCTTCTCTTCCGCCTCCCGGGTGAAGTCATCACAGAGTAGGCTTTCTGCCTTCCTGGCAACAAAGAAATAGAGCATGACGGCGTCGCCGCACCGTTTGGCAAGTTCTGTCTTACCAATTCGGCGACGCCCCACGAGAACCGTCATGCGTGATTGCTCACGGCTCTGCTTCACAATACGCTTCAATAGCGCTATCTCTTCCTCTCGGTCGTAAAACTTCATACGCTGTCCTGTTTATGGTAACCGCCATTACGGTAATGACCATTACCATTTGCAAAAATACGCAACTTTACCCTAACCGCCAAGCCTTTTGTCCGATTTCTCCAATTGCCCGATACTTTTACAAAAACAAATAAAACCCTTGCTGTGTGCAAGGGCTGCGCCCATTGCCCTTGTTCCTCAGGCTTGCATCACGGCAAGGAAAACCATTAAAACAGGCTAATGCGTTGAAGTTTCTAATCCCCAACGTCTTATCTCTAACTTTCAATCCCTTAGTTCCTTATTCGTAGCAATACCATGCAGTCTGTTTTAAAGTTTTTCTTTGTGTCAGCGCCAAGAAGCCCCCAAAAATAGGATGGTGCGGTTAGAGCTTATCCGGTGCACCGACGATACGCGTCTATAAGAGATATTTTCTCTTCCAACATCTTCATGCTAGACGAAACAATCGTTCTATTTATGTGGTAGTCTTTATTTATATTGGTCGGGAAAGAAGCCTTTCCATTGGGTTGTATCATGTGTGTTATCTATTTTGATTGCACTGTATCGCCACAGCCCGGGAGTAGCCTTGTCCTCTATGATGATACCGCCATCAAGTTGTATTCCGTCGTTCTTGTCATTGAAATCTTTTATGTAGTCTTTCAGGGCGTTATTCTTTTTAGCGCCATTAGGGTCGCTGTCCTCACTTTTCGTATCGAAAAGCAGCACCTTTCCATTCTTCATACGGATGATGTAGTCTAAATAGAACAGTGCTTTCTCCCCATGTATGTTGGTGTAAGAAATTGCGAAGTTGGTCATGCCCTCATCACCATTCTTGTACCACCAGTCTATAAAATCAGCGTTCTCTTCAAGAAAATCAGTGAAGTGTCGCTCAGGCATTGATGGATTTTTCAAACCTATAAACGGCATTGTGGCATGATTATGAACATCTGTCCATACCTCATTATTAGCATTGTTGTATAACCTTATGGCAGGTACTTCCCATATAGACTTCTTGAATGAACGATCGCGCTTTTTCTTCAACCGATCCTCACGCATTTTGGCATAGCGTGAGAGCGTACGCTGTATGAGCGCGGCAAATTTCCGTACATTGTGAAGGTTGCGGTCGTTAGATAGAATAATCTTTGGGACATCCACTTCAAGCATGCCAAACAACTCTTCAAACAACTCGTTGATTACTCCTGCGAGTTTCTCCGTGCTTTTCTTCGGCTCAAAGTTAGCTCGCACCACCTGAGTATGGCAGAATGCATAATACACTCGCTGTATTTCGCCTTGAGTTCTGGCAAACTGAGCAAAGTCTTTCTTGTTGATGTCTATCTCGCCTTCATCGTTCTGAATCATCAGATTTTTTGGTATGGGCACATTGATGGCTTTGACATCCATTTTGATGCCGCGCTCCACCATTCGCTTACGGTTAAACTCTACAGTGGTGCCAAGGAGAGACAGTGGGTCTCTATATTTCTTAACCTCTTCTGGTGTCCAGTTCTCTATCTGCTCAATAGTGAAGAGAGTGTGATCCACTTTCATTCCCATGAAGGTAGCAATCTCGTCAAGCATCACTCGTTTGAAGTCGGGGCCCAACCTGTTCTGGTCTTCGCCTCGCCGCTCTTGGTGAAAGCTCGGCAGAGATACGTTTGTCAGTTTCTCTCGTCTTAAGCTTTGAAGCGAATTTTTACTGATGTAGCTGGTGTCCTCAATGGCAATGGTTATCTTGTCCTTGCTAAGGTCGGTATAGACATGGCCATAATTCAAGAAATCTGTAGGATAGAAATGTTGTTCGGGCATTCGCAATATTCGCCCAAGAGTCTGCACTGTGAATGTTTCTTCCTTCAAGGTGCGGAAAATGAGTAGTACAGCCGCACGTGGGCAATCCCATCCCAAGGCGATGGCTTGTTTGAAGAGTAGCACTTGTGTCAGGTCGTCATTCCTTGATATTTCCTTGTCGTCAATGGTCTTCTCGCCACTGAGCCAGATGCCTAATTTTCCGTTATCTACACTGATGTCATACTGTTCTGAAAGCATTCTTATCAGATTATCTTTCAGACTTTTCTCCTCGCTTGTCAATACTTCGGAAGTGTCATTGGGTAATTGTATGAGCAGTAAAGGATTAATATTCACATTAAGCCGCTTGTATTCGTCAGCTATCATCTGCCGCATATCAAGTGCCTTATGCAGCAAGTGCATGTTAAGATTGGGGTCGTCGTTGTCAACGTTGATGTCCTCGTTGAGGTAGCTTCCCTTCTTGATCATCTGCTCTTTAATTACCTCCGACCTGTCAATGGTGTAGCATTGGTCGGGCTTGGTCTTTGGCGTTGCTGAGATACGGAGCTCCACTTTCGGGTGAATCTTCTCCACCACTTTCAGACTCTTATCTGCATTCTTGCTCCAGTTGCGATGCTCTTCATCCACAATAAGGTAAATTGGTCGATGCGCTTCCAATCGCGTCCGCTCAATGATTTGGAAGAAGGAGTCAGCATTCTCGCGGTCTTTCACCATGAGGTTGGAGTCTTTGTTCACACTCTCCCAGTTGACGAAGAGTATTTCGCCCGATTTTATCACGCCTTCGCTTTTGTCTATATCATCGTAGAGGATAGGCGAGAGGCGGCGGTTTTCTGCAAACAGCGTCTTTAACTTCTCAAAGCTCTGCAGGTGCAACTTCTGTGGAGCAATCCACACGAAGGCGGCATCAGGTCTGCCCTCTGCAAGCAACGTCTCGTGAAGGTCAGCGAGTACGCGCGTTGCCATAATGGTTTTGCCGCTGCCGGTGGGAGCCTTGAACACAAGGTTCTGATAGTCTTGCGGATATTCGAGCATTCGTATGGAATAATCTACCAACGCCTTAACGGCCCTTTCCTGATATTGCAATATTTTCATTTGTGGTCCTCCTCAGCGGCTAAGTCCATTTCCATAGTTATGTCTTCATCCCAATTCTCCAGGTCCTCTTCGTTGGAGTTGACGGCTATCTTTATATACTTGTCTTGTGGATGGGGTATCACTTGCACATAGGCATCATAGATGGCGGCAGGAAGAGCACAGAGTTCTACCTTGTTAAGAACATCGTCAAACTCGTCTTCATAAGGGTCTCTGTCGGTGGTGAAGACATAGACTTTCAGTGGTTTCTCAAACGTCATAGTCTTGATGGCCTTTACAATCTCCCCGATATAGTTCTCATCGTAGATAATAATCATTTCACCACTCTCGCCGTCGGTGAAGTGGCGGGCGATGAACTGGGGCAGTTCGTCCCACGGACCGAACAACGTCTGCTCCTTATACATATTTTCCTTGATACAGAGCATGTCGGTAGCGGCATTCACTAAGTCGCGCATATTCTTCACTGTGCGCTCGCGAGGTACAAAGTCCGTCTTATAGTATCGAAGGTTGTTGTGGGTAAGACCAGCCACTTGCTCACCTTTGGGAGTGGTGTAGCCTTCTATTACTTTCTTATTTCTGACGTAGGTGACTTTCTCACAGATTCCATTCTCGTTGTTGGTAACAAGAATACACTGTCGATGCCCACCATCCTCAGCATTAAGTTTCATAGTAGCGTCGAGGGTAGTACCACTGCCAGCGAAAAAGTCGAGAATGGTAACTTTATCTTGATAAATGGACCCAACAAGAAGTTTTATTAATTCTAAGGGCTTAGGATAATCAAAATTATTAATATTCATGCTCTCCAGTTCTTTTTTACCTTCTTCAGAAAGAACTTTGATTATAGAATAGTGTTTTGACCGGGCAGATGAAAGCGGCAAATATTCTACAACTGTATGCATTCCATAAGCATTGGGCTCCAATACATACTTCCCTTTTTGAATTAGCTTGTCGATTTCTTTTTTCTTAGTGGCGCCTTTATAATGCTCGATTTCTTCATAAAAACAGCGTCTGTCACCAAGAGACTTGTCATATTTTCCGAAAGTTTTCCTTATAACGTCATCATTGCGAAGACATTCTATTCCGTTAATAACATAGGTCTTTTGCTGAACAACTTTAGGACGTGAGATTGAAGCTTTAGAGGCATCCTTGGCATACACTAATATGTAGTCATGTCCTTTAACAATGTATTTTGCTTGACCACCACCTTTTGCCCTTTGGTGAATCATTCCCCCAAGAAAGTTACTTTCACCGAATATTTCATCACATAACAATTTGAGATTTGCTTGCTCGTTGTCATCGATGGAAATGAATATTACACCTTTACTTGAAAGTAAGTTTCTTGCAATTTTCAATCTATGATGCATGAATGATAGCCACTTCGAATGCTTATAGCTATCCTCGGCATCTACAAACTGATCGTTATAGATAAAATCCTTATGTCCCGTATTGTATGGTGGATCGATATAGATGACATCAATGCTGTTGCTATGCGTGTAGCTCAATACCGTCAGTGCATGCAGGTTGTCGCCCTCAATCAAAATATGATTAGGGTAATGGTCGGAGTCAGTATCTTTGACGATAGCCTTATCCTTGACTTCTGTCAGTACAGGAAGCTCCTCCTTCAACTTTTCTTCCACAGCCTCTGGCTTGTCCTCCCACACGAGTCCATACTTCTTGTGCGAGCTCAGCAGACCGAGTAAGGCAGACTTCTCATCATCGGTAAGGCCGTCGAGATGCTTAATCTTGTCAATAAGTCTGTATTTGTCCATCTGATCGTCTTTAGTTTTGGACAAAAAGAAAGCGTACCGCCCTTCACTTCTGCTCCTAAATCCAGGCTATCCGACCAAAGAGGCCCGCACAACGAAACAGAAGGAAGAGGGTACGCCTATATCGGCGCATCCTCGTCCCTTGAAGTTCGCTGTGCAAAATCTGGTCGGATATTTGGATTTAGAACTTCTTAGAATTAGATACGAAATCTATTCACCCACGAAAATCATGCAATCGGCAAAAAGCGTCATGCAAGTGCAAATTTACAAAGAAAGGTTTGAATCAAGAAATAATATACCATGTTTTTTCGTAAATCTGTCTTACTATCCCTAAAGTCTCAAGAAATGCTCCTTGCACCCCTTATAGGGGATGACTGCATCTATCTTGGCGTTGTTCAGGTCGTAATCGGCATCGATATAGCGGAAGACCTCCTCTCGTTCGTCTTGCCTGGCCTTACTATGCTCCACTACCCAAGTGTCCTTGATGAGCTGGCGGGCATCTTCGCAAACCCTGTGGGCTTCGCGCAGCCAGTCGACTACGTCGGAATCGTTAACGGGCGCAATTTTGATGTCGTGTACATAGCAATAGTTGGAAACACTATTACATTCTCTTGTAGTAGGGTCTATGGGGTAAGCCAATTCCAGTGTCCATTCGCCGCAATGTCCTATCTGCCCGATGTAATGCCTTTCATGCTCGTTGTCAGAGAAGCGTGAGTAAGATGTATACGTGATGTCGACCAACTTGTCCTCATAGTCTTCCATTTCCAAAGCTACGTCGTAGATTTCGACAGGGAATGGGTCTTCGGTTTGTGTATCGTCCTCTATTGGCTTGTCATTGAGAGAATTATTTTCATCAAGATTCTCCGCAAGATATTTATCTCTTCTGTCTTGATATTCACTCTCCATGAAATCTAATACCTCATCGGTATTATTTCTAATCCATTGTTCAAATTCCTCTTTTTCTTTGTCCTCAAGAGCATCCTCTTCTATAGTCCTTGTTGGTTTAGGCCGATATAAAGGGTGTCCCAGTTCAGTCTCGGCAATGTCTCTGAGCTCTGCGGGGAACTCACACCAATAGCATTCCAAGCTGTCCATGGTAAAATAAAAGGATGAGAGCATGTTAGGAAGTTCTTTCCATGCAGCATCTTCGATTTTATCATAAAGTTCTGGGCTTCTTTGTCTTAGGTCATCATAATCGATAAAATCCCCATTCTCTTTCATATAGTCAATGATGGTATTCACCTCAGCTGACGATAGCATTACCCCTATTTCTCCGTGGACATGACCACCTTTGCCCACATCTGCTACCACCTCAAAAGTATACCTTACCATGCTGATTTCTATTTATAATTTATCTTATTTCCCCGCCATGATTTCTGCGGCCTTCTCCTTGTCGGAGTCGAAGGTGAAGGTTTTGTAGATGACGTAGGCGTTTTGTGCGTCGACGATGCGCGGAGCCATGATTTTCAGGACGTGGAGCTTGTCGTCGCTGAAACTGAACAGCTCCATCATGCGGGCGCACTGGTCGCAGGTGTAGAAGCATCCTAAGCTTGCCACCTCCAACAGCGTGTATTTGTCATCGTCGAAGCTTGCCGACCGCACCTTGCCTAAGAGGAAGGAGAAAGCTTGCTCGTTCAGGCTGTAGGAAGGGAGGAGTGGTAAGGAATAGCCCGGATCTACAATCGGTTGTATCGTGCCGGTGGGCGGCGTGCTGCTGGGTGTAGCATCGAACAGTTGCTCGTGGTAGGTCACTACCTTGCCATTCTCGTCGAAGTGGACTGTTATCAACTTGTTGCAATCGTCTAAGATTGGCTCCTTATAGTAGGTCCATGTCTCTCCATACTGGTCGAAGCTCATGGCCTTGGGTTTGCCGAGGATGGCCTTGACCTCCTTCTTGCTCATGCCGCGCTCCACAGCGCTGTCTTTTGCAGCGGCGCCCAGACTAAAGATTGCCAACAGAATGGCGAGGACTGTCATTCGAACGTTGTAAATGTTATAAAAGTCTTTTCTCATATATCTTATAGTTTTCTGCAAAGTTAGGTTATCTTGCGGAGCCGTGCAATGATTTCAGGCCTTTTTTCTTGGATAAAATTCTATTTTGCCTTCCGCTTGAAGAGCAGCAGGTCGGAAGCCACGTCACGGCGATAGACGGTGTAGTCTTTGTCAAGAAGTCCTTTAATTTCGCTCGTGTTATATTGCGCCACGAGCACCCATTTGGCTTTCCCCGACTTGAAACATTCCCTCACCTTCGGTCTCAGCGAGGAGCTGTTTTGGATAGCCCAGTCTTGGAAGCAGAAGAAACGATAGCAGGGCAGGCGGTGAGAATAGCGGTAATATGTGGCATCGATATTGTATGCTATCATAGGGTCAGACAGAGGAATGTCGTGAGTAAGCTCTACACTCTTTTCTACAATCGCATCCTTTCCGAACAACTTGGGGAGGAAGCAGGCCTCATAAAGTGCCCAGCTCGTGATGAATGCCGCCGACAAACCAAGGAACCATCGTGCTATCCGGTGAGCGTGTGCATGCGCTGCCAATTCCATGAAGGCGACCAGTAATACGGGCATGTAGCTGAGGAAATAATGTGAGAAGCAATAGCTGTTGACAATCCATACTAACGTAGGCAGTACCGCTATGGTCCAGACGAGGGCCACCGCTCTTCTCTCTCGGTCAATCAAAGAAATGACTCCCACGGCAAGTGGCAGGAGCAGGCACATGGCAAAGGCGATGCGGTGAATGGCCAAGCTTATCCCGGGCCATTGCGCCGTCGTAGATTTTGCGGCATAGTCGAGGTTGTAGGTGAAGGTGGCATACCACATCTCCCCGAAGGCACCATGCCATGCAAAATAGGTAGCAAAGGGCAGAAACACGATGGCAAAGCCCAAGACAAACCCGAGGATGTTGGCCAATAGGTTACGCCACAGTCTATGCCAAATCAGGATGACGGCCGCGATAACCGCTATCGTGAGTATGACCAGGCTGTTGGTGAGCCGTGACAACAGGCAACCGGCCGTGAACATGCCATAGACCACCGCGTAGCCCCACGGATGGGCATAGCGCCGCAGTTCTAAGCCCCTCGACCAGTCATAGGCGCACATCACAGCCCAGGTGCCCAACAGCTGTGTGCTGTCACCCACCTGGTTGCCACCATACGAGCAGATGATAACATAGTTCATCATGAACAGCAGCTGGAACAGCAGCTCATGGCCCAGACGACACCACCGGCGCATATACAGATGGCTGATGAGCAATACACCCGCCATGTTGAGCACTTGCAGGAAGAAGATACCCGTCTCGCCGGAGGCTATCTTGTGGCCCACCATATTAAAGAAGAAGATGAGCGGCCCCTTGCTGTCCCATGTGCAGACATAAGGCAGCAGGTCGTTGGCCCAGTTCTTCCCGATGATGCTGAACATGGCCTGGTCGCCTATAAGCCTGTTCCATAACGGAGAGGTGCAGGGGCAGAAGAGCAGGTTGAAGAGCAGTGAGACGATCAAGTATCCTCCGGCGAGCACGGCAGTGCTGTGAAGCGTCTTGGGGTCTGTGTGGCAGGTAATCCTCATGTTCGTGTGTTTTAAGGTAACCGCCATTACGGTAATGGCCATTACCATTTGCAAAAATACGCAACTTTACCCTAACCGCCAAGCCTTTTGTCCGATTTCTCAGCTATAAAGGCAGGGGTTTTGTTTGCTCATGTCGTGGGAAAAGTCTAATTTTGCATAAGGATACACATGTGAGGCCTGCCTTTGCCAATGCGTCTTTTCAGCGTCTTTAGCGTCCTTTGCGTCTTTGCGAGAAGCCTTCATCTTTGTAGATTGCTTTTATTGCTCCTCCCATTCCGGAGTCTATTCTCTCATGTCTGAGATCGTGCAGTGCAGAGCCGTCTTTTTACGATATTCCGGTTGTGTTTTACGATTTTATGGCATTTTGCATTTATTAAGTGGTTCATAGAAAGTTGTTAGCGTAGTTCTTATTACCTTTGCGTCCATGAAGAGATTGTTAGGCATATTTCCGGCATTGGTGCTCTCCTTGCTGATTGTGGCGATGAGTGCAGGACTGAGTGTGGAGGTATGTCTGCACTCGGGCCGTGCTGCGGTCGTCCAGGTCGCCGAGTGCCAGGGCAGCCACGACTGCCACGGCATGAAGGGCTGCATGGTGGTGAAGACCATCAAGCTGGCCCCGAGCACGCTGGCTCAGAGCCATCTCTTCGACTTCACGCAGAGCTGGGTGGCCGTGGCGCCGTCCATGGGTCTGCTCTCACTTGCACACACTTTTATTCCCGTCCATGCGCCGACGGCGCGCGTGGCGCTTTGGTATAGCCCGCCGAGGGCGTATCTGCATCAGATTAGGGTGCTCAGACTTTGATGATACATTGATTGTACAGACGGAAAGGAGGAAGTTTAAATGTCAATCAATGAATGATTCGAAGAAATACCATAGATGAATAGAAATATACTGTTTGCCGGCATGATAGGAATGCTGGCTACCCCCTCTTTTGCTACCACTCCCGCCGACAGCACGGCTGCTGTCCCCACGTCTCCCGCCGCCATCGACAGCGTGGGCTCCATGCCCGACCAGACGCTCCATGAGGTGAGCGTGGTGAGCCGCAAGCCCGGTATGATGCGCATGAAAGGTGCCCTCAACGGGCAGATTATCTCGCAGGACGAACTCTTCAAGGCCGCCTGCTGCAACCTTGGTGAGAGCTTCACCACAAACCCCTCCGTCGACGTGAGCTATAACGACGCTGCCACCGGTGCCAAGCAGATTAAGCTGCTCGGACTCAGCGGCAAATACGTGCAGATGCTCACCGAGAACCTGCCTAACTTCCGCGGTGCCGCCATCCCCTATTCCTTAGGCTATGTGCCAGGTCCGTGGATGAAGAGCATCCAGGTGAGCAAGGGCAACGCCAGTGTGAAGAACGGCTACGAGGCTATGACGGGGCAGATCAACGTGGAATATCTCAAGCCGGAGGACGACCAGGCCGTGCATATCAACCTCTATGGCAACACCATGAGCCGTATCGAGGCCAACGCCGACGGCAATATCCACCTCTCCAAAGGGTTGAGCACGGAGATTCTCGGGCACTATGAGGACAATCTCAAGGAGCACGACGGCAACAGGGATGGCTTCATGGACGATCCGCAGACACGACAGTTCAACCTGCAAAACCGCTGGTATGGCAAGTCGGGCAACTACATCTTCCACGGCGGGCTCGCGCTCTTAGACGAGAAGCGGGAGAGCGGACAGACCAACCACAACGGCTTGCTCGACCATCAGGCGGAGCCCCTCTACCGCATCAACCTCGACACTCACCGCTATGAGGGCTATATGAAGCATGCCTTCGTCCTCGACCCCAGCCACGGCACGAACATCGCCTGGATGACGTCGGCGTCGATGCACGAGATGGAGGCTGCCTATGGCCGCAAGGACTATGATGTCAATGAGAAGAACCTGTACTCGCAGCTGATGTTCGAGACGAACTTCACGAAGGCGCATAACCTTGCCTTGGGCGCATCGTTCAATCACGACTATGTGGGTCAGACCTACTTAGGTCAGCGGCTGAACGAGAAGGAGAATGTCGTGGGCGGCTACGCGCAGTACACCTACAACCTCCACGACCGCCTTGTGGCCATGGCCGGTGTGCGTGTGGATCACAGCTCGGAGTATGGCACTTTTGTCACCCCGCGCTTCCATGTGAAGTGGCAGGTCAACGACATCTGGAGCCTGCGGGCGTCGGCCGGCAAGGGCTACCGCACCGTCCATGCCTTAGCGGAGAACAACTACCTCATGGCCAGCGGGCGTCAGCTCGTCATCGACAAGCTCGACCAGGAGAGTGCCTGGAACTATGGCCTGAGCACGGCGCTGAACATCCCCGTGGGCAACAAGGTGCTGAAGCTCAATGCTGAGTACTACTATACACGCTTCGGCAACCAGGCGGTCATCGACTACGACTCTAACCCTACTCAGATTCATATCACCAACTTGCAGGGGAAGTCGTATTCCCACACCTTCCAGGTCGACGCCACCTACGACTTCTTCCGTGGTATGACGGTGACGGCTGCCTACCGCTACAACGACGTGAAGACGACCTACGGCGGTGAGCTGCTGCGCCAGCCGCTGACGAACAAGTACAAAGGTCTGCTCACGGCTTCGTATAAGACGCCGCTCGGCCTCTGGCAGTTTGACGCTACCTTCGCCCTCAACGGTGGCGGTCGTCTGCCCAAGGCTTACACCACGGCCGACGGCACGTCGTCATGGGATGAGAGCTATTCGGCTTACGGGCAGCTCAACGTGCAGGTGACTCGCTGGTTCCGGCACTTCTCTATCTATGCCGGTGGTGAGAACCTGACCAACTACAGGCAGAAGAATCCTATCATCGATGCCGCTCACCCCTGGAGCAACACCTTTGACCCGACGCTGGTATGGGGTCCGATGACGGGTGCACAGGCGTATATCGGTATCAGATATAATATTTAATTTACACTGACTTTACTATCCGGTCGGAGCCCCTGTCGGGCTTCGGCCTTTCACCATTTAATCATCATTTAATCATCATTTAAAGAGAATTGCTATGAAGAAGTTATTTTTTGCTATGATGTTGGCTGCCGTAAGCTTTACGGCCAATGCCAAGAGTGTCAGCGACACCCTCGTCGTGACGACGACTCCGCAGATGCACTGCGCTAACTGTGAGAACAAGATCAAGGAGGGCCTTCGTTTCGAGAAGGGTATCAAGGACATCCTTACCAATGTGGACAAGCAGACGGTGACTATCGTCTACAACCCTGCCAAGACTGACAAGCAGAAGATTGTCGCCACCTTCCCCAAGTTCGGCTACCAGGCTCGTGAGCTGAAGAAAGGTGAGACGGTCGTCCGCAACATGGACGAGAAGTGCGAGAATATGTAAGCGCCCTTTTACAAAAAACAGGAAAATCCTTGCTGTGATGTCTCTTTTACAAAAACAGATAAAACCCCTTGCTGTGATGCAAGGGCTGCGCCCTATGTTTCTTCTCCGGTTTCGGCATGCTCCGAAGCAAGCTTCGGCATGCCGACCCCGGAGAAGAAACCGCCTTCGTTCCTCAGGCTTGCCTCACAGCAAGGAAAACCTTAAAAACATGCGATACCACAGCTGTCATTCCAAGATATATATCACTGACAGCAGGTCGGTGAGGCAGATTTCTATCCCTCTGATACACACTGTTGGTATAGTAGGTTTTAAAGTTTTTCTTTGTGTCAGCGCCAAGATTCTACGAAGGAGAATCTGCCATTTTCGGGTTGAGGGCGGGGAGAGGCAAGGCCTCTCACAAGCCCTCAACCCGAAAATGGCAGAGGGCCTAAGCCCTTGGCGCTGACACAAAGCGGTTTTATCTGTTTTTGTCTCTAATTCCGACGAAGAGATTATTGGAAAATAGGCCTGGGCAGGCTTCCGCGCCTTGATGGGCGCTGCCAACCTTTTACGCTGTCAATCATTGACGCTGATAATCCTCGTGGAAGATGCAAAATTTGATATTTTAAGACGAACAGGACATTCTTTCAGAAAAATTGTGTAAGTTTGCAGCTTAAACCTAAAAGAGATGCCAATTGATTGATATCGAAGCATTGACACAAGCACTGAAGAATGGTTCCCGGCAGGCTTTCGACAGCCTCTACCATTACTATTTCCCCCAACTCTATGCTTACAGCCTGAAATGCAGTAAGCGCACGGAGTTGGCCGAGGAGATCGTGCAGGAGACTTTCGTCCAGCTGTGGCTCTCGCGGGCTTCTATCCGTGAGACCGACAAGCTGGACCGACTGCTCATTGTCATTGCCCATCACAAACTGCTCAACGCCATCCGCCGTACGGCCAACGCCCCGGCCTTTGCCGACTATGTCGACTATGAGAACGCCCTCTCCACGCCGTCCTCCGGCGACGCCGCCGTGGAGTATGAGGAATTCCTTGTCCTCCTCCACCGAGCCCTTGACACCTTACCCGAGACGCAGCGCCGTGTCGTGGAGCTCTCACGACTCGAAGGTATGAAGACCGCCGACATCGCCCGCACTCTGGACCGCAGTGAGCAGACGGTGCGCAACCAACTGTCGTTGGGCCTGAAAGCCCTCTATGCCAAGCTGAAAGGCCGTGTGCCGCTATGGGCGCTGTTGTTGCTTTTAGGCTAATTAACATCCTCAGTCGGTACAAAACGCCCCTTGGCGGTGTCTTTTTATTGTGAACCAACATCACACCACATCCATGAACGACGAACTCTACAAGAAATATCTCCATAACACGCTCACTGTCGAGGAGCTCAGACGCTTCCGCGAGCAGCTCCAGGCCACGTCTGATGACGACATGACCGACCTCATCGATGCCTATTGGCTGACGCGCGACAAGGTCGTCGACGGCAGTGCCAGCTGCAGTCAGGAAGCAGCGGTGAAGCAGCGTATCGACGCCGTCCTTGCCGGGACCGACGCCTTGTTGACTGATGCAGCCCAGGACTCGGAGCCAGAGAGCCGTCCCACCCCCGTCATCCGGCTGTTGCGCCGTGCCCTTCGCTATGCCGCCATCCTGCTGCTACCGCTGCTGGCCGTCACCACCTATTATTATTACACCGCTGCCACCTCCCTTCCCACCGGTCTGATGACCGTCAGCGCCCCCTCCGCTTCTATCGCCGAGGTGACGCTGCCCGACGGCACCCATGTCACGCTGAGCCATGACTCGCGGCTGAGCTACAGCCCCTCCGACTTCACCGGCAAGGGGCGCCGTGTCAGCTTCAGCGGTGAGGGCTGGTTTGATGTCGCCCACGATGCCTCGTCGCCCTTTCAGGTCAGCCTCGGCGGTCTCACCGTCCATGTCCTTGGCACCCGCTTCAACGTCTCAGCACGCACTGGTTCGCGGACGTCAGAGGTGGCCTTGTTGGAAGGCCGTGTGGAGCTGACGGCCGACAACGGCGATGGTGTTATCCTCCTGCCCGGTCAGGAAGCCGTCTACGACAAGGCCACGGGGCGTATCAGCGTGAACCGTCATGCCGACCTTGGCGAGGCCCAGGCCTGGAAGCAGCACGAGATGAAGTTTAGCAATGCCGACATCAACAGCGTGGCAGAGCGGCTGTCGGCAGAGTATGGCGTCGCTATTACCATGGTAGGCTCCACCAAAGCCCATTTCACCGGTGTGCTGCCCACCGACAACCTCGACGCCTGTCTGCGTATCCTGAAAGCCACCTACGGACTCTCCTATCAGAAGACCGGGAAGGCCGTGACGCTGAGATTGAAGAAATAAAAAAGAAAAAAATGAGATTTCTTCGGTACAAAATCATGCGGCGCGTGTCATTTAGATGATTATAACTAAATGTTACACTAAAACCTATACCGTATGAACTTACACAAAAACCTGAATTGCCTCTTGGCATTGCTTGTCGTCTTGCTGACGGGTCTCCCCGTCTACGGCCAGACAGGCACTGTGAGCATCGCCGTGAAGAACGCGACGCTCCGGAAAGTGTTCAACATCATCGAGCAGCAGACCACCTACCGCTTCTCTTATCAGGCCGAGATTATCGACAACAAACCCAACATCACCCTCCACCATCAGAAGGCTTCCGTGGGCACTGTCCTCGACGAGGCCCTTCGTGGCCGTAACCTCTCTTACGACATCGTCACCCCGAAGTCTATCGTCATCAGCCGCAAGGCCGTTGCCGTCCATGCCGCCCAGCAGCGGGTGGCCAGAAGTGGCAATGACAGGGTCGTGGGCACCGTGACCGACAAGAGTGGTGAGCCTATCATCGGCGCCACCGTGCAGGTCAAGGGCACCGACATCAAGACCGTCACGAATATCGACGGTGTGTTCACGCTCAACGCCCCAGCTGGCAGCGATATCGTCGTGAGCTATGTCGGCTTCAAGGACTTCGAGGCCAAGGCGCGTGAGAACATGCACATCAACCTCTCTGAGGATACCCAGGCCCTTGACGAGATTGTCGTCGTCGGCTATGGTACGATGAAGAAGAGCGACCTAACGGGCGCCATCACCTCTGTCGATGCCGCCGACCTGGCCAAGCGCACCACCACCAACCCCGCCGAGGCCCTCGAAGGTAAGGTTGCCGGTGTGAGCATCCTCAAGAGCGGCGGTAATGCCGGTGCAGGCTTCAGCGTGAAGATACGTGGTATCAAGACCTTTGGCGACAACGAGCCGCTGTATATCATCGACGGCTTCCCCGGCGACATCGACAATGTCAACCCGCAGGACATCGAGTCCATGGAGATTCTCAAGGACGGTGCTGCCGCCGCCATCTACGGCTCTGTGGCTGCCAACGGCGTCGTCATCGTCACCACGAAGAATGGTAAGAAGGGCGACATGAAGATAGACTTCACCACCTATCTCAGCTTTACCCATATCGCCAAGAAGCTCGACATGCTCAATGCCGAGGAGTATAAGCAGGTACACAAGCAGATGTATGAGAACTACAACGCCCAGTACCCCGACAACGCCGTTACCCTGCCTGCCTACATCACCCACAACACCGGTGTCGACACCGACTGGCAGGATGCCGTGGAGCGCAGCGGACTGTCGCAGAACTATATGATTAGCGTGCGTGGCGGTACCGACAAGGGTCAGTATGCCGTCTCCTACAACCATGCCAACGACAAGGGTATCTTCCGTGGCAACAGCTTCCGCCAGGACAATGCCCGTGCCAAGCTCCATGCCACACGTGGCATCCTCGACTTCGATGCCAACATGAACTTCCGCTTCACCGAGAGCCATCAGCCTCAGTACTCCATCAAGGAGATGTACATGATTTCGCCACTGGTGCCTATCTATGACGAGAATGAGAAATACGGCTTCGGCCTCACCAATTTCGACGGTCTGCCCAACAACCGTAACATCATGGCCGATGACTACTATAAGAAAGGCCGCAGCCGCAGTTATGACTTCAATGGCAACGTGGGCCTGACTTTCCACATTACGCCCTGGCTGAGCTTCAAGACGAGCTATGCCTACCGTGGCGTGCATGGCCGCACCAACTACCATTCTCCCGACTTTATCGCTGACGCCAAGGTCCCCGTGCTCTATCCGAACAGCTCTGCCGGCAGCACCTATTGGGAGAACCATGTCTTTGACAACGTCCTCAACTTCAACAAGCAGTTTGGTCAGCACTCTGTCAACGTCATGCTCGGCAGCTCTATCGACGCCAAGAAATATGAGTGGAGTGATGTCGCCGTAGAAGGTAAGACCATCGTCTACCGTGTCGAGAACGGCAAGCTCGTCCAGAGCGAGCAGCCTGCCGGCTTCCTATCTCCCAACTTCCCCACCGTTGATGCCGGTGAGGGTGGCACCTACAGTGGCGATGGTTCCTACTGGCGCTACAACCGTGCTTCCTTCTTCGGACGTCTGAACTACAACTATGCCAACCGCTATCTTGTGCAGTTCACTCTCCGCCGCGACGGCAGCTCCAAGTTCGGCTCCGACCGCCGTTGGGGCACCTTCCCCTCTGTGGCCCTTGGCTGGCGTCTCTCCGAAGAGCCCTTCTTCCCGAAGAATACCCCCATCAGCAACCTCAAGCTCCGTGCTTCCTGGGGCCGCTTGGGCAATGAGAATGCGTTAGGCTACTACTCCTTCCTCGCCCTCATCAGCACGTCCAACACCATGTATCAGGGCTATGTGCGCGGCTCCGGCAGCACGGCATGGCCCGGCAGCATCGCACGCGGACTGGAGAACCGCGACCTGAAGTGGGAGACCACGGACACCAAGAACATCGGTGTCGACTTCGGACTCTTCAACAACCGCCTCTCAGGTAACATCAACTATTATTACAACGAGACCTCCGACCTGCTCATCTATAAGGAACTGGCACCCTCTGTGGGTCTCTCCAGCCCTATCCTCAACGTGGGCAAGATGCGCAACACCGGTATCGAGATAGAGCTGAACTGGACCGACCATGTCGGCGACTTCACCTATAACATCGGTGCCAACCTCAGCACGGTCAGCAACAAGGTCAAGGCGCTCTCTGATGCCAACCAGGTGCTTTATGGTCAGGGACTGAAATATGGTTCTGAGCACTTCCCCACCCAGACACGTGTGGGCAAGCCCATCGGTGCTTTCTATCTCTATCAGGCCGACGGCATCTTCCAGAGCGACGAGGAGGCAGCGGCGTATGTCAATGCCGACGGCGTGCGCCTGCAGCCCAATGCCAAGGCCGGTGACATCCGCTTCAAGGATACGAACGGCGACGGCACCATCGACGACAACGACAAGGTCTACTCCGGCTCTGGTATACCGAAGGTGGAGGCCAATCTCAACTTCAGCTGTGCCTGGAAAGGCTTCGACATGAACTTCACCCTCAGCGGCGCCTTCAACTACAAGCTCTACAATGGTAACAAGTACTTCTATGAGAGTATGAGCAGCGGCTCCAACTTCCTCAAGTCGGCCCTTGACGCCTGGACACCGACCAACCGTAACACCAACGTGCCGCGTGCTGTCTACCAGGATCCTAATAACAACTCACGCGAGTCGACACGCTTCTTGGAGAACGGCGACTTCCTGCGCTTGCGGGAGATACAGGTGGGCTACACGCTGCCCAAGTGGAAGGCCCTCGACAATATCGTCGAGAAGGTGCGCTTCTATGTCAGCGCCGACAACCTCTTCACCATCACCGGCTACGACGGCATCGACCCCGAGTTCTCGCGCGGTGTCCTCAACACCGGTGTTGACAACCTCATCTATCCGTTCACACGTTCCTATACCATCGGTGCGCAGATAACTTTCTAAGACAACCTTTCAATCAGAAAACTATGAAAAAGACACTCTATTATATCTTCGCCATCGTCCTGACCCTCGCCCTGTCAGGCTGTGACGACTACCTCACACAGACTCCGCCCGACCAGCTCACGTCGGGAAACTATTGGCGCAACAAATCAGACGTGGAGAGCGCCATTTCGTCGGCCTACTCGCAGATGTATCTCATGGACTACTCCAGTGATATGTGGACCTTCGCCGAGGTCAACTGGCCGGTCTTGGGCTATCGTGGCGATGATGTCAACATGGGTAAGGATGCCATGAACTACCAGAACTGGGTGGATCTCTACAACTTCACCTATACCAACGGTAACTCGCAGTTCACCACCTATTGGACCCACATGTATACCGGCATCAGCTTCTGCAATCAGATTATCGACAAGGCCGGTGCCATGGGTGAGGACAAGATAGCTGCCGGAGCCCGTGACTCCCTCATCGCCGAGGCCCGCTTCCTGCGCGGCTATTACCACATGATGCTCCTGCTCAACTGGCAGAATATCATCATCCGCGACCATTATATCACGTCCGGTGAGCCTTCCGCCTTGGATAGGGCCGTCTCTCCACGTCCTGACACCTGGGACTTCATCATCAACGACTTCAAGGCCGCTGCCGACAAGCTGCCTGCGAAGTGGGACAATGACAACCAGGGGCGTGCCACCTCGGGAGCTGCCTACGCCTATATGGGTTGGGCATGGCTGACGAGAGCCTATGAGGAGTCGGCCAACAAGCAGCAGGATTTGGCCAATGCCGTGGAGGCTTTCAACCAGGTCAAGGGCTATGAGCTTGTCAGCGATTTCGCCGACATGTTCAACGGCACGTTGAAGAACAGCAAAGAGAGCATCTTCGAACAGCAGTATTCCTTCAGCGATGCCAACGGTGCCCTCTACCGCACACAGCTCCACCGCTGGATAGGCTGTTCTGAACTCTGGGGCTGGGACGAGATACTGCCGTCGACACAGCTCATGAACGAGTTTAAGAAGGAAGGTCAGATATCGACGAAGGGCGACTACGACTCCCGTTTCTATGCCACCGTCTTTTTCCAGTGCGACTACTTCAACGACGGCACGGGTAAGGTCTATGGCTACGACTACGACGACTGGTTCCAGGATGGCGACGGCAATGCCTACAACCGTCCCGCCTTCCGCAAGTTCATGCCTGCCACCTATGAGGGTCTGAGCCTGAGCTCCACGGCTCTCAACCTTCCGCTCATGCGCTACGCCAACGTGCTGCTGATGAAGGCCGAGGCCCTCAACGGCATGGGTCAGACCGCCGAGGCCATCCCACTCATCAATGAGGTGCGCCGCGTCCATGGCGACATGCCGCCGATGACGGGCACCACACAGACGGAGGTGCAGGCGCAGATAGAGCACGAGCGTGAGATAGAGTTCCCGTTGGAGAACATGCGGTGGTATGACCTCCGCCGCTGGGGCAAGACCGCCGAGGCCTTGCAGGCTGCCGGCCGCACCGGCTACTCTGCTGACAAGGCGTTCTATCCTATTCCCTTGCAGGAGCTCAACGACAATGGTGCGTTGAAGAAATAAGTACAACACGATAATAATGCTGAAGATTATTCTGATGATGGCATGCGGCATCCTTGTGGGCCGCATGCTTAGAAAGAAAACGTTAGGGTGGCTGTCGCCCCTGACCACGGTGCTCATCTGGGCCTTGCTGTTTCTCCTGGGCATCGAGGTGGGCGGCAACCCGCACATCATCCACAGTCTGAGCCGTCTCGGCCTTGAGGCCGTCGTCCTCGCCGTGGGCGGCTCACTGGGCAGTGCTCTCTTGGCCATGTGGCTGTGGCGCTATGTGAAAGGAGGGCGCTCATGAAGGGCAGTCTCGTCATCCTCGCTTTCTTCGTCATCGGACTCTTCTGCGGCTATTTCCATCTCCTGCCTACGGAAGTCGCTGACAGCTCAGTGAGCTTCGTAGCCCTCTGCGCCCTCATCTTCTGCGTGGGTGTGAGCATCGGCTGCGACTCCGAGGTCCTCCACACCTTGCGCCATACCAACCCGCGCCTGCTCTTCCTGCCTCTGTGCACCTTGGGCGGCACCTTAGCCGGATGCCTCGCCGTCAGCTTGTTGCTGCCGCAGATAGGTCTCTCGGACAGCTTGGCCATCGGCTCCGGTTTCGGCTACTACTCGCTGTCGAGTATCTTCATCACCGAGTATCGGGGCGCGGCGTTGGGCACGGTGGCGCTGTTGGCGAATATCGTGCGCGAGCTGCTCACGCTCCTTGCTTCGCCGCTGTTGGCACGGTGGTTTGGGCCCTTGGCGCCCATCAGCGTCGGGGGTGCCACGTCGATGGACACTACGCTCCCCATCATCACGCGCTACAGTGGCAAGGACCTCGCCACGCTCTCCGTCTTCCATGGCTTCTGCATGGATTTCAGCGTGCCCTTCCTCGTCACGTTCTTCTGTGAATTGTAACCTTTTGACACATAAATAGCAGGACCGTCGTGCCAGTGATGGCGCGCGGCCCGTTTTTACACAACCTGAAAAGTTATGAACCGTAATCTCTTAGCCTTTCTATCCCTCTTTCTCTTCTCTCTGACGCTTCCCGCCGCCAATCATCCGTGGGAGGACCCTGCGGTGTGCGGCATCAACCGCGAGCCCATGACGGCCCATTTCATCCCTTACATCAGTGAGCAGGCAGCCCTGGAGCGCTTCAACCTCGATGACGTGGCGCGCCTCGCCGTAGCCCCCGCTGTGGAGCGCCGTGTGAGCCTCGATGGCACGTGGAAGTTTCATTATTCCCGCAATTTAGCTACGGCGCCGTCGGGCTGCCACGCCGACGGCTATGATGTCAGTGGCTGGAGCTCTATCCAGGTGCCGGGCAGCTGGGAGGTGCAGGGCTTCGACGCACCCATCTACACCGATGTGAGCTATCCCTTCACCCCAAATCCCCCTTACGTGCCCCAGGACTATAACCCTGTGGGCGATTATGTCCGCGACTTCACCGTCCCCGAGGGGTGGCAGGGCGACGACATCTTCCTCGACTTCGAGGGTGTGGAGTCGGCCTATGCCCTGTGGGTCAACGGCCATTTCGCCGGCTATGGAGAGGACAGCCGTCTGCCCTCGCTCTATAACATCACCAAGTGGCTGCGGCCCGGCAGCAACCGGCTCAGCGTGCGCGTCATCCGCTTCAGCGACGGCTCCTATCTGGAGGATCAGGACTATTGGAAATACAGTGGCATCGAGCGCCATGTCTATCTCCAGGCGCGCCCCCGCATGCGTGTCGCTGACTTCCGGCTGACGGCCTCGCTCGCCAATGGCTACCGCGATGGCGTCTTCGATCTGAACCTGAGTATGCATTGCCCCATGAAAGGCGGGGCCACGCGGGTGACGCTGATGGCGCCCGACGGTGCCACAATATTGAAGAAAGACTTTCGTCTGCGCTCAGCCGCTGACAGTCTGCTGACGCTGCACCACGACATGGGCGCCGTGAAAGCGTGGAGTGCCGAGAGCCCCGTCTGCTATCGGCTCGTGGTGACGACCCTCGACGATAGAGGTCGGGAGATGGAGTCCTTTGTCCATCCTTTCGGCTTCCGCAATGTGGAGATGCGCAACGGACAGCTCCTCGTCAACGGTGTGGCGCTGAAGATAAAAGGTGTCAACCGCCACGAGCATGATGCACACAACGGACGCACCATCACGGTAGAGAGCATGTTGCAGGACATCAGGCTGATGAAAGCGGCCAATATCAACGCCGTGCGGTGCAGCCACTACCCCAACAATCCCGAATGGTATGACCTCTGCACCCGCTACGGCCTCTACCTCATCGACGAGGCCAACATCGAGTGCCACGGCATCTTGGATAATCCTTATGGTACCTTTGCCAAGCGTGAGGAATGGCGCAATGCCTTCCATGAGCGCATGCTGCGCATGATGCTCCGCGACTGCAACCAGACGAGCATCATCATCTGGTCGTTAGGCAACGAGTCGGATGGCGGCAAGCTCTTCGACGAAAACTACGATATGGCCAAGCGTCTCGACGCCACACGCCCCGTGCAATATGAGGGTGGTGGCTACCAGGGCAAGTCGGACATCTATTGTCCGATGTATGCCCGCATCTGGCAGCTTGCGCGTCATGCCAACCAGCGTGATGCCCGTCCGCTGATACTCTGCGAATATGAGCATGCCATGGGCAACAGCGAGGGCAACCTCGACGACTACTGGGAGGTCATCCGCCGCAACGACCAGCTGCAGGGTGGCTTCATCTGGGACTGGGTGGACCAGGCTTTTGCGCGTAAGGACAGCCTCGGCCACGACATCTGGGCTTATGGCGGTGACATGGGCTTCGTCGGCGTCCGCAACGACTCCAATTTCTGCTGCAACGGTCTTGTGGCTGCCGACCGCACACCGCATCCCCACTACTATCAGGTGCGCCATGTCTATCAGAGCATTCATTTCGCTCCTGTCCCCTTCTCGGAAAATCGTGTGGCGGTGACCAACGAGTATGACTTCACACCGCTTGACGCCTTTGATGTGCAGTGGTCGCTCTTGGCTGACGACAAGGAGGTGGCGCGGGGCTCACAGCCGCTGCCTGCCATAGCCCCTCACATAACCGCTACGGTGGCGCTCAACATCGGGCACCCTGTTATGCCTCAGGGCACCCGTGAGGCGTGGCTGACGCTCCGAGCCGTGCGCCGTGATGCCACGGCGATGCTCCCCGCAGGTAGTGAGGTCGCTGCCGACCAGTTTGTATGGCCTGTGGAGAAGACGGCTGTCGGCCGTGAAACGAGTCAGCCGGCTACTGCCCTGCCTCAGGTAAAACGCGGGAAAGAGCAGATCCTCATCCAGGGCGAGGGCTTCAGCATGCGCTTCAATGCCAAGAGCGGGCTGTGGGAGTCGCTGAAGTATGAGGACCGCGAGATGCTGCTCAAAGGTTTGCAGCCCAACTTCTGGCGGCCGCTCACCGACAACGATGTCGCCAACGGCACACTGGTGCGCTGTGGCACGTGGAAGCATGCCGGCGAGCGTGCACAGCTCACAGCGCTGAAGGTGGAGAAGACGGACAGCGCTGTGGTGCTGACCGAGCATTTCGACATGGCTGAGCAACAGAGCCGCCTCACGCTGTGCTATACCATCCGGGGTGATGGCAGCGTGCATGTGGGCTTCCATTTCGTGCCCGGCAAAAAGACGCTGCCGGAGATGCCTCGCTTGGGCATGCGCATGGTGATGCCCGGACAGTACGACACGATGACGTGGCTCGGACGCGGCCCGCAGGAGAACTATGCCGACCGGAAGAGCGGCGCCTTCATAGGACGCTATACGGCATCGGTATGGAGTCAGTATCATCCCTATCCCCGCGCTCAGGAGACGGCCAACAAGTGCGACGTGCGCTGGCTCTCGCTGACCGACAAGGAGGGGCATGGCATCATGGTCTGCGGGGATGCACCGCTGAGTGTCAGTGCCTGGAACTTCCCCATGGAGGACATCGAATACGTCCCCGCCACCGTGCGCAACATCCATGGCGGCAGCATTGTGAAGAAAGATATGGTGTGGCTGAATATCGACGACAGGCAGATGGGTGTCGGCGGCGACAATACGTGGGGCGCACAAGTCCACACACCTTACACCATCACTCCTCACGAGTGGCGCTATGGTTTCACCATTAAAAACATCAATGATGGGAAATAGAAGTTTGTATCTTATACGAATCATCTTTATAGCTTTAAGTCTGTCAGGTTGGACCGCTTCGGCTTTGGCCGTCAACGCTTCGGCCACAGCTAAGGCTGAGACGCTCGCCGATGCAAGGCCGCAGGCTGAGACGCTTGCCGATGCAAGGTCGAAGGCTGTTGCCGCCCTGCTGACTCCGTGGCAGCCCGACAACAGCATCATCGACTTGGCGCAGCCGCTGCAAGGCCGTCGCCGGCAGGTGGCTCTCTTCTCAGATATGGGCTCGTGGATGGGCTTTGGTCTGACGACGGAAGCCACTACCTTCAGAGGACCTTACGACATCTGTCAGCGTCGCTGGCTCGCCGAGGCTGTGGTGGCTCCCAAGGAGGCCGGGGTGGGGGAGGTTTGTTACACTCCCGGCGTCCTCACCCTCACCGCTGAAGGCTTGCGGCAGCGCATCTTCTTCACCGATGCCCATACAGCTTTGCTGACCCTTGACGGCGCCCTGTCCGACGGTTGGCAATGTTCAGCTGAGGGGCTGGATCCCGGAGCTGAGGCCCGGGCTGACGGCAACACCGTGGCCATCCGCTTTAAAGGTGGCGAGCGTCTGCTCCTTACCTTCCCCAAGCAGATGACGTTGACAACCAACGGCCACAACTATACCGCTACCCTGCATGGCAGCGCTGCCCGTTTGGACGTGGCTATCTCCTTCCTTTGGGATAAGACGGTGACCGACGCTACGCAGACGGTGGTGGCCTCATGGCCATTGGCCCATGCCGATGCGGCTTGGAAGGCCAACCGCGACCGCTGGACGGGCTATCTCTCGAAAGTCATACGCCCGGACATGAAACCGGCCCACAACCGCGTGGCGGCAAAGGCCATCGTCACACTCATAGGCAACTGGCGGCAGCAGCGGGGTGGGCTGCTCCACGACGGGCTCATCCCGAGTCTGTCGGTGAACTATTTTGTAGGCTGTTGGGCGTGGGACTGCTGGCGCTTCTCGGCGGCTTTGGCATCCTTTGCGCCGGAGTTGGCCAAGGACAACATGCGGGTGATGTTCGACTGGCAGCAGGCCGACGGCATGATTCCCGACTGCGTCTATCCCAATCCGCAGGAGAACAACTATCGCAACAGCAAACCGCCGTTGGCAGCCTGGGCTGTGGACAAGATTTGGGAGAGTACCCATGACACGGCTTTCGTGCGGGAGATGCTGCCGAAGCTCGTTGCCTATCACCGCTGGTGGTATCAGAAACGCGACCATGACCACAACGGGCTCTGTGAGTTCGGTGCCACCGACGGTACCCTGGAGGCAGCAGCATGGGAGAGTGGTATGGACAATGCCATCCGCTTCGACAGCGCCCGCATGGTCAGAAATGGTGACAACGCCTGGAGCCTGGATCAGGAGAGCGTGGATCTCAACGCCTACCTCGTCCTCGACAGACGGCTGTTGGAGAAATTCTCCGCCATCCTCGGGCAACCGCTCAAGATGGAAGGTATCAGTCTGTCGGCCTCGGAGCTGGCAGAGGTTGTCAACGACGCTTTCTTTGATGCTGAGACGAAGTGGTATTTCGACCGCAAGTTGGGCACCCACCGCTTTGTACGCGAGATGGGCTGTGAGGGCTATGTGCCCTTGTGGGTGGGTATCGCCACAAGACCGGCATTCTCGGGCATCCTTCATTGGCTGAGAGACACGAGGAAGTTATCGACCTATATTCCTTTCCCCACCATTGCCGCTGACAATCCTAAATACGACCCTAACGGCTATTGGCGTGGCCCTATCTGGCTCGATGAGACCTACTACGCCATCGAGGCCCTGCGCCACTACCTGCCTAAACCCGACGAGGCTGACAAGTATACGTGCCAGGTCTTCGACCGGCTGCAAGGACTGACGGGGCTGGGAGCTATCTATGAAAACTATGATACTAAGACGGGCGCCCCACTGCAGTCGGCCAACTTCAGTTGGAGTGCCGCGCATCTATTAATGCTTTATAATGACTACGGACTATGAAAACAAAGATCTACCTTTTGACCCTTGCGCTCTCTGCTGCTGCCAACGGCTTTAGCCAGGAGAGCCTTGACATTCCCCAGCCCTGCCGGATGCATGAGCAGGCAGCACCGACGGCTACAGTGGCGCTCACGAGAGCGGCCGCTGAAAAGCACTATGTCATCCCTGTCGTCTTCCATGTCTTTGGCACGGATTTCAACGGCAAGCATGTCACCCGTGAGCTGATAGCGGATGCGCTGCGGCGCACGAACGAGGATTTTAATGCCCTTACAACCGGTGACAAACGGTCCGGCGACGATGACCCGCAGTTTGACAAGCTCAGCACACCGCTCAACATCGAGTTCCGCTTGGCGGAGATAGGACCGAACGGGGAAGCCACAACGGGCGTCGTCTTCCACCGTTTGGAGAGCGGATTCGGAAACGGCAATCCTCCTGCCTCGATGCAGCAATATGCCTGGGACAACAAGAAATATATGAACGTCTACATCATGAACGACCTCTACGCCAATGGTGAGACCAATAACTCCGGTGTATCGTGGTACCCTAACTGGGAGATGACGCGCTTCAAGCTCGCCCGCGTCGTCTACAACGGCGCCTACTTGGGCAGCAACACCGATGAGAACTTCCGGCGCGTGCTGACCCATGAGTTCGGCCATTTCCTCAACCTGGCTCACACCTTCGACTACGATAGCAGCAAGTTCCCCGACGGTTGCAGCAAGGGATTCAATGGTGAGGCTAACCCCGGCGACTATGTCGACGACACGCCGCCTGCCGACAGACCGCAGATGGGACCCGGCGACGTGAACTGCCAGGGGCAGAAGACCAACTGGACGAACTATATGAACTACAGCCGCGTGCGTACCTCAATGTTCACCAAGGGGCAGGTCGACCGCATGTTGGCGGCCTTGCAGGATAGGTCGCGGTCGTGTCTGTGGTCGGATGCCACGCAGGCTAAGGTCTTTCTGCCCGATGCCTCTCGCCCCCGTGTCGTCCTCGACAGCAAGCAGGAGATCTTCCCCAAGGATGCCAAGGGCAATTATGAGGCTGCGGTAGCTTTTCGCGTTATAGATGCTTCGGCAAAGCAGGGTGTGCTCACACTGGGTACAGACTTCGTCGTAGAGGGCTTGCCCGATGGGTTGACGGCTTCGGCCACTGGTGACGGTCAGACGATACTGCTGAAAGTGACAGGTATGGTGAGCCTCGGCGCTGACAAGAAATTCTATGTCACGATGCAGCCCTCGGCCACGACAGCGTCGGATTGCTATGTCGGTCGTCAGCCGTTGACGGTTGCCCACGACTATGTGGAGTCGGAATTAGCAACGTCGGTCACCAGGGTTGTAAAGGCTGAGGAAGAGAGTAGGGTAGTGTGTAACGGCAATGGTGATGTCACGGTTGTTGCACCGCAAGGAGCCCGTATCTCTGTTCATAATGTCTATGGTGAGACCCTTGTCGAGGCTCATGCTCCGGCCCATGCCGTCACACTGCAGATAGGTGGCTATGGCCATGGCGTCTATATCGTCTCCGTGACGTCAGCGCGCGGCTCAAAATCCTACAAGATAGCTTTTTAGAAAGGAAAATGGCAGCAAAGGTAAATAAAATTAATCTTTGCTGCACATTTGTCGCTCTTTTGTGCCATTTTTGGCAAATAGCGGCTCCGGCACGGACATTGCATTGTAAAGGGTGAAGCTCAGAAGCCTGAGGGACTTGGAAAGCAAGGCAATAGCCAAACTGGAAGAGGCACAAGGGCGGAAGAGATAAAAGATAACAATAACGGCTGAGCGCCGAAAGGTGTGAGGCCAAAAAAAATAACACAGGAGGATTTTACTATGACAATGTATCCAATGCTTCGTAACGCAATGAATTGGCTTGACAACGGTTTTGATGACATGTTTGATAACAGTTGGATGCCTAAGATGAGCGTGACAGCTCCGGCTATCAATGTCAAAGAGAACAAAGACGAATATGATATCGAGCTTGCTGCTCCTGGCACCACGAAGGAAGACTTCAATGTCAACCTCGACAATGATGGCAATCTCGTCATCAAGATGGAGCATAAGGACAACAAGAAAGATGAGAACAAGAAGGAGCACTATCTGCGCCGTGAGTTCTCTTACAGCAACTATGAGCAGGCTCTGACGCTCCCTGAGGATGTAGAGACTGACAAGATCGAAGCAAAAGTTGAGAACGGTGTGCTTCATGTAACGCTGCCTCGCACCCATAAGGCCGAGAAAGAGACAAAGCGCATTGAGGTTGCTTAATAATCATATCTCAGCATAACCCAAGGGGGCTGACCGGTGACGGTCAGCCCCCTTTTCGCGTTTAGCACGTGTAGCATATCGTGGCGTTTGAAAAGCTAAAGAACTTATAAGAAAAGTGAGAAAAGCCGTTACGGGGAAGTATTATTGCGGGAATATGTGTAATTTTGCAGAAGTTACAGCCACAAAGACTGTAAGAAAAGCAAACACAGTAATTCCTTATGAACAATAGTAAGAAAAGAAACCATGGCAAGCTGAAACAGATAGTCAGTCTTGTCATCTGTTTTCTGATGGTAGCGGCGGTATCGATGCGCCGTGATGCTAAATTCCTTGGTCACAGCTTTGATGAGTCGGCGAAGGCTGCTCAGACGGTTGGCAACGACACGATGCGAGTGGCTGCTGACGGAAGTATTGTTATCAATACCAAGTCATTGGGAAAGGACATCACCGGCTATGGCGGTGCCGTGCCTTTGGAGATAGTCATCAAAGACGGCAAGGTAGCCGACATCAAGGCCCTGCCGAATGCTGAATCGCCTGATTTCTTCAATCAGGCCAAGACGCTCTTTGCCCAGTGGAAGGGCAAGCGCGTGGAGGACGCTGCCGCCATGAAGGTGGATGCCGTGTCGGGGGCAACCTTCTCCTCCAAAGCCATCATCGGCAACATGCAGCGGGGACTTGCCTATGCTGCCAAGACAACGGCGGAGAAACACTGGTATGACGATATTGACGTCAGTGCCAAGGCCATAGCGGGGCTTGTCGTAGCGCTCATGGCCGCCATAGTGCCGCTGTTCTATAAGAACCGCCGCTACCGCATTGTGCAGCAGGTGCTCAACGTCGGGGTGTTGGGATTTTGGTGTGGTAGCATGATGTCGTATGCCTCGCTCATCGGATTCATGTCGAATGGCATCAACGTCGTGGTCTATCCCGTGGCTACCGTGCTTCTGATAGTGGCTTTCATCTACCCGATGTTTGGCAAGAAGTCATACTACTGCACCCATGTCTGCCCTTATGGTAGTCTACAGGAGTTGGCAGGCCGCTGTGTCGGTTACAAGATAAAGATGAAGTCCACCACAATCCACCGTCTTGAGACTTTCCGCAAGGTGCTGTGGGCTGTGCTCATGCTCTGCCTGTGGAGTGGGGTATGGTTTGGCTGGGTCGACTATGAGCCGTTCTCTGCCTTCATCGTCAAGTCGGCAGCCTGGGTGGCTATCGTCATCGGTGCAGCCTTCATCCTCCTCTCTACCGTCGTCATACGTCCGTATTGCCGCTTCGTCTGCCCGATGGGCACGATGTTTAAGATGCTCAATTAGCATCGCGGCTGAAAAATAAAGATAAACAAAAAAAGCTTTCCGTAGTTGGAAAGCTTTTTTTTGTGACTCGCATGGGGTTCGAACCCATGACCCCAACATTAAAAGTGTTGTGCTCTACCAACTGAGCTAGCGAGTCTCCCTGATAATACTTTTGAGATAGTGACGTACTCTTTCAAAAGCGACTGCAAAGTTACGGCTTTTTATTAAGAATGCCAAAGGAAAACATAACTTTTTTGTTGTTCTCGTGATATTTGTTGCTATCTCTGAGCTAAGGTGGAGTTGTGGAATAGAAAAAGGCAGAAATTACCCCTGACGGATAACCCCTGCCTCGTCTTATTGTGTTAGCCTATTGTTAGCCTTAATCAACATCGTTGTGGTCGAGCTGGTCAGAGAAATCCTGATGCTCCTGGCCGTTGTCATGGTTCTCGTAGCGGCGTGGACGACGCTCGGCACCATTCTGACGGTCTCCGCGTGGACGGCGCTCGCTGCGCTCACCCTCACGGCGTGGACGGCGCTGACGCTCCTGATAGCCTTCCGGCTTCTCTTCGAGGACGCGGTGAGAGAGTTTGTACTTGCCAGTCTTAGGATCAATCTCAAGGAGCTTGACCTGGATGTGGTCACCCTCGTGGATGCCAGCCTCCTCGACAGTCTCTAAGCGCTTCCATGCTATCTCGGAGATGTGGAGCAGACCTTCCTTACCGGGGAGAATCTCTACGAAGCAGCCATAAGGCATGATGCTCTTGACAACGCCATCGTAGACTTCGCCAACCTCAGGAATGGCAACGATGCCCTTAATCTTGGCAAGGGCAGTGTCGATGCTCTCCTTGTTAGGACCTGACACCTGTACATGACCGACGCCGTCGGCCTCGTCGATGGTGATGGTGCAGCCAGACTCTTCCTGCATCTGCTGGATAATCTTTCCGCCCGGGCCGATGACGGCACCGATGAACTCCTTAGGAATGTCGAAGGCCTCGATACGGGGTACCTGCGGCTTGAGTTCCTTGCGGGGCTCGGAGATGGTCTTCATCATCTCGCCCATGATATGCTCACGACCAGCCTTGGCCTGCATGAGGGCTTTCTCGATGATGTCGAAGGACAGACCGTCGCACTTGATATCCATCTGTGTGGCTGTCAGACCATCCTTGGTACCGGTGGTCTTGAAGTCCATATCGCCGAGGTGGTCCTCGTCGCCAAGGATATCAGAGAGGATAGCGTATTTGTCCTCGCCGGGGTTCTTGATAAGTCCCATAGCGATACCGGCAACGGGCTTCTTGATAGGTACACCGGCATCCATCAATGCCAAGGTGCCACCGCAGACGCTGGCCATAGAAGAAGAGCCGTTAGACTCGAGGATGTCGCTCACTACGCGGATGGTGTAGGGGTAGTTCTCAGGAATCTGACCCTTCAGGGCGCGCCATGCCAGATGTCCGTGACCAATCTCACGACGGCCTACGCCACGCTGTGACTTAGCCTCGCCAGTGGAGAACGGTGGGAAGTTGTAGTGGAGGAGGAACTTCTGATAGCCGCGTGTGACAACGCCGTCGACCATCTTCTCGTCGAGCTTGGTGCCGAGGGTGACGGTAGCCAGTGACATGGTCTCGCCACGCTGGAAGATAGCTGATCCGTGGGGCATGGGCAGCGGGCTCACCTCGCACCAGATGGGACGCACCTCGTCGGTCTTACGGCCGTCCATACGCAGGCCCTCGTCGAGGACGCAGCGGCGCATGGCGTCGCGCATGACATCGCTCCAGTAGCGTGTGGCCTCGGCATGCTTCTCTTCGAGGTCCTCCTCGGAGAGGTCGGTGTGGGCAGCGTCGTACTTCTCAAGGAAGTCGGCCAGTGTCTGGTCGAAGGCGTCGTTGCGCTCCTGCTTGGGCAGCGTCTTGTGGATGATGTCGTAAGCGGGCTGGTAGAGCTCGTCGTGAATCTGCTTGCGCAGGTCCTCGTCGTTAATCTCATCGTTGTACTCGCGCTTGACGTTGGTGCCGAGCTCTTTGGCGAGCTCGTCCTGAAGGTCGCACATCGGCTTGATAGCCTCCTGGGCAGCCTTGAGGGCACCGATGAGGTCCTGCTCAGAGACTTCGCTCATCTCGCCCTCCACCATCATGAGGTTGTCCTTGGTGCAGCCAACCATGATGTCGAGGTCGCAGTCCTTCATCTGCTCAAAGGTCGGGTCGATGACATACTCGCCATTGATACGGCCTACGCGGCACTCAGAGATAGTATGTTCGAAAGGAATCGTGGAGCAGGCCATGGCAGCAGAAGCTGCAAAGCCAGCAAGGGCATCGGGCTGATCCTTTCCATCGCTGGAGAGGAGCCAGATGTTAACGAAAACTTCGCAATGATAGTCAGAAGGGAAGAGGGGACGCAGGGCGCGGTCTACAAGACGGGAGATAAGGATCTCCTCATCGCTTGCCTTGCCCTCACGCTTGGTGAAGCCGCCCGGGAAACGGCCTGTGGCATAATACTTTTCGCGGTAATCTACGGTAATCGGCATGAAGTCAGTACCCGGTACTGCTTCCTTGGCTGCTGTAACGGTAGCGAGGAGGACGGTGTTGTTCAGACGGAGAACAGCAGCGCCGTCGGCCTGCTTGGCAACCTTTCCTGTCTCAATTGAGATGGTCCTTCCATCAGGCAATTGGACGGTCTTTGTAATAACGTTCATCTAAAAATCTAAAAAACTTATTGTTTTGTCTAACATCTAAAAATCGTTGGCAAAGGTACACATTATAAATAAGTTGTGGAAAGAAAAGGGCAATAATTTTTGTTTTTTTGATGATTACGCCGTAACTTTGCAACTACTAACGCAAGAAAAATATACCAAAATGCAAATACGCCGTTATTTATCTTTGGCAGTCATCGTCTTTGCTGCCTTTTGTGTGACGTCCTGTACGCAGAAGAAATTCCATGTCTCCGGCACCATTAGCGGGGCTAAGGATTCCTTGCTTTATTTTGAGAATATGAGTCTCAATGGCCCTGTCACTGTCGACTCTGTGAAGCTTGGTGAGGACGGCAGTTTCTCTTTTGATGCTGCGGCACCTTCCAATCCGGAGTTTTACCGTCTTCGCATTGCCGGCCAGCTTATCAACGTGGCTGTCGACTCCACAGAGAATATCACGGTGAAGGCCGCCTATCCGACCATGTCGTCGCAATATACCATTGAGGGCTCCGATGAGTGTGCCAAGATAAAGGAGCTGGCCTTGATGCAGATGGAGCTTCAGGCTCAGGTCAACGATATTGTCGCCGACCCTAACGTGCCTTATCAGAAAGAGGGCGACAGCATCCAGACGGTCGTCAATGTCTATAAAGATAATGTAAAGCGCAACTACATCTTCAAGGCTCCTATGCGTGCCTATTCCTATTTTGCGCTCTTCCAGACGATATCTGTCGGTGGTCGCCCGATGCTTATCTTCGACCCTCACAGCTCCAAGCAGGACGTGCAGGTCTATGCGGCTGTGGCCACGAGCTGGGATACCTACTATCCAAACTCGGAACGTGGCAAGAATCTCCACAATATAGCTTTGGCCGGTATGAAAGACTTGCGCATCGTTCAGGCGCAACAGCAGCAGGCCGTGGACGCTTCGAAGGTCTCTACGGCGGGGATTATCGATATTGCCCTGCCTGACAGGGAAGGGGTCATCCGCAAGCTGTCGGCATTGAAAGGCAAGGTGGTGCTGCTCGACTTCCATATCTTCGCCTCCAAGGGCAGTACGGAGCGAATCATGAAGATGCGTGAGCTGTATAATAAGTATCATGCGCAGGGGTTGGAAATCTACCAGGTCAGCCTGGATCCTGATGAGCATTTCTGGAAGGAACAGGTGGCGGCTCTGCCATGGATCAGCGTCCGTGACGACGAGGGTAGCGCCACGGCGGCATCTCAATATAATGTTCAGACGGTGCCGACTTTCTTCCTCATCGATAAGAACAATGTGCTGCAAAAACGTGACTCGCAGATTTCGGACCTCGATGCAGCCATCAAATCCTTACTCTAATCCATTATCCGCTATGCATCCTTTAGAAAAGTTTAAGTATTGTCCAGCCTGCGGCAGCAAGCATTTTGACGTACACGACGAGAAGAGCAAGAAATGCAGCAACTGTGGTTTCGAGTATTATATCAACCCGAGCGCGGCTACGGCAGCCTTCATCCTCAATGACAAGAATGAGCTTCTCGTTCTTACTCGCAAGAAAGAGCCTGCAAAGGGCACCCTCGACCTGCCCGGTGGCTTTGCCGATATCGGGGAGAGTGGCGAGGAAGGTATCAAGAGGGAAGTGAAGGAGGAGACCAACCTTCAGGTTACTGAGGCTACCTATCTCTTCAGCTATCCCAATGTCTACTATTATTCCGGTATGCATATCCCGACCTTGGACCTCTTCTATCTCTGCAAGGTCCTGAACTATGACAATATCCGTGCTGAGGACGATGCTGCCACGTGGCAGTGGATACCGCTCAAGGACATCCATACCGAGCAGTTCGGGATGCGCTCTATCCGTCAGGCGCTGACAGAGTTTCTGATGAAATGGCGGCCTGCGATTGCGGCCCAATAAATACGGCAAACGCCAAAGGTGGTGGTCACCTTTGGCGTTTGTTGTGATATGTCAGTCTGAATACTTACAGAAGTTCTGCTAATCAGTATGTCCTCAGCTATGCTTCTGAATTATTTCAGATTCTCTTCCACCTTATTAATAATAGCCTCCGGCGTGATGTCGTAGAGGCAGGCGTAGTCTTCGCGGAAGCAGGGCTTGTTGCCGAAGATTGAGCATGGACGGCAGGGCATTGCCACTTGGACGGCATTGTCTTCACGCTGTTGCCATCCCATGAATCCGGCATACGGATGTGTGGCGCCCCAGATGCTTACCACTGTGGTGCCCACTAAGGAAGCTAAGTGCATGTTGGCGGAGTCCATGCTGACCATGACATCGAGATGGCTCATGAGTACCAGCTCCTCGTGCAAGCCGTGGAGCGTGGCGGCAACGTTGGTGCATCTCTCGTGCTTTTTGACGATGTCGTCGAGCAGCTCCCGCTCCTTGTCGCCTCCACCGAAGAGGAAGACGCGGCAGGAAGGATGTCTCTTCACGATGCCCTCGATGACCATCTCCATGAGTCGCAGGGGATAGGCCTTGCCTTGGTGGGCCGCAAAGGGAGCGATACCTATCCATTGCTGGAAATCCTTTTTGTCGCCGATGGCAGCGGGCAGTTGGCGGAGACTGTCCTGAGGCGGTGTGAAGATAGAGGTGAAGTCAAAATGATGGATGGGGTACCCCAGTCGTGCAAAGACCTCGGCGTAGTTCTCAAACGACGTCGGCAGCTGTCTAAGCACTTTGTTCTTCTGTGATGTCAGTTCTCGCCGTTCTTCCCGGTGCTTGTTGATGTGTGCGACATGGTTCTGGTCGAGGTTGAAGCGCATACGCAGGTAGCTGGACCTGAGGACGTTGTGCAGGTCGGCCACAGCGGTGAAGTTCTTAGCTGTGAGACGCCTGTAGAGCGCATTGAGGCCTTTGATGCCTTTGTATTCTTCCTTGATGTCGGCTCCCATAAAGCTTACGTTGGGGGCTAAATCCTCGAAGAGCGGTCTTGCAAAGGGCTGCGAGAGCATGGTCACACGCACATCGGGATATTCCTTGGCAAGAGCATAGACCACCGGCACCGTCATGGCGATATCGCCAAGTGCGGAGAAGCGGATGATAAGAATATGCTCAGTCTTCATGGTTGTTGATCAGTCTTTTCTCTGTTAGGCTAATCAACCCCGTTGGCCTTGGTGGCCTGATTGGAAGAATAAAGTACGGGGTTGGTGCTCGGGTCGTTATACATCTTCATCTGTCGGTATACCTTCATGTACTTTCTTCCGGCCTTGATGTCGTCGAGAAGTTGGTCGATAGCCAGGCTGAGGTCTTTCTGCTGTTCCAAAAGGACATTGAGCTTGTCCTGGCAGCGGTTACGATGTTCCTCTGAGGCATCCTTCCGCTCCACCTGCTCCCGCATGTGGTAAATCTTCAGCGCGAGGATAGAGAGGCGGTCAACAGCCCATGCGGGGCTTTCGGTGTTGAGTGTGGCCTCGGGCAAGGGCTTGACATCAGAGAAGTACTGGCGGAACCATGAGTCTATCTGCTCCACAAGGTCGGTACGGTCCTGGTTGGACCTGTCGATGCGGCGCTTTAGTGCCATGCCGTTCTGCGGGTCGATATGTGGGTCGCGGATGAGGTCCTCGAGATGCCACTGCACGGTGTCAATCCAGCACTTCAGGTAGAGACGGTTCTCTATGGTATCGTGATTGTAGGGATTGCTGATGGGCGTGTCAATGTCGTCTTTGACATGATAGTCCTCAATGGCCTTGTGAAAGACCTCATTGCATTGCTCTGTAAATGACATTTTGCTAATGTTTGTTTTCGGTTTGATGCAAAGGTAGTAACTTAATCTGAACTAAACAACACCAAACGCAATAAAATAAGATAAAATGTGCGGATATTTGCACAATGCAAGGTTGTTTGTGCATGGTAAAGGCATTTTTTTAATGATAAATTTGCGTAATTGCCGAAAAGTTAGTTACTTTGCACTCGCTTTTGTGTAAAATACATTTATATCATTAATAATTTCAACTACAATTATGTCAGACATTGAATCAAAAGTAAAGGCAATTATCGTGGATAAGTTAGGTGTTGATGAGGCAGACGTAAAGCCTGAAGCAAGCTTCACCAACGATCTCGGCGCAGACTCTCTGGACACTGTTGAGCTCATCATGGAGTTCGAGAAGGAGTTCGGTATCTCCATCCCTGACGACAAGGCTGAAACCATCCAGACTGTTCAGGATGCCATCAACTACATCCAGGAGAACGCAAAATAAGTTTCGGCGTCACGCCTATAGCGTTTAATGGATGACATTAAACGCTTTTTTTATAAAATTTATAGTAAATGGAATTAAACAGAGTTGTAGTAACAGGACTCGGCGCTCTCACTCCGGTAGGCAATACCGTTGAGGAGGCTTGGAAGAATCTCCTTGCCGGCAAGAGCGGTGCGGCTCCTATTACTTTGTTTGATCCTTCTAAGTTCAAGACCCAGTTTGCGTGCGAGGTCAAGGGTTTCGACCCTCTGGCTTATATAGACAGAAAAGACGCCCGCAAGATGGACCGTTGCACCCAGCTCGGTATGGCTGCCGCCATGCAGGCTGTGGAGGATTCTAAAATGGATCTTGATAAGGAGGACAAGAACCGTATCGGTGTCATCTATGGTATCGGTATCGGCGGCATTCAGACATTCCAGGAAGAGGTGATGTTCTATGGCCAGCACTATGAGGAAGGTCCTAAGTTCAGCCCATTCTTCATCCCCAAGATGATATCCGACATCACAGCCGGTCAGATCAGCATCCATTTTGGATTCCGTGGTCCTAACTATGTGACGACGAGCGCCTGTGCTTCTTCAAGCCATGCGCTGGCCGATGCATTCAACCTGCTGCGTCTTGGTAAGGCGGACGTCATCCTGGCCGGTGGCGCTGAGGCTGCTATCACAGACTGTGGCTTGGGTGGCTTCTGCTCTATGCACGCCCTGTCAACACGTAATGATGACCCTGAGCATGCCAGTCGCCCATTTAGCGCCAGCCGCGATGGTTTCGTCATGGCAGAGGGATCCGGCTGTCTCGTTCTGGAGACACTGGAGCATGCACAGAAGCGTGGTGCGCATATCTACGCCGAACTTGTCGGCGAGGGAATGAGTGCTGACGCTTATCACATCACTAAGTCTCATCCTGAGGGTCTCGGTGCCAAGCTCGTCATGAAGGCTGCGCTCGAGGATGCCCACCTCACGACAAAGGATATCGACTATATCAACGTACATGGTACGTCGACACATGTCGGTGACCTCTCTGAGGCTCAGGCTATCAAGGATCTCTTCGGGGATGATGCTTACCATGTGAATATCAGTTCTACAAAGAGTATGACAGGTCATATGCTGGGTGCTGCTGGCGCTGTTGAGGCTATGATTTGCGTGCTTAGCGTGAAGAATGATATTGTGCCGCCTACTATCAACCATGTTGAGGGCGACGATGACCCCGACTTGGACTACAAGATGAACTTCACGTTCAACAAGCCCCAGAAGCGCGAGGTGCGTGCGGCTCTGTCCAACACCTTCGGTTTCGGTGGTCACAACGCTTGCGTCATCTTTAAGAAGTATGCCGATTAACACCATTATGCTTATCAACATAATAGACCGTATAAGGCTCCCTTTCCGTAAGGAGAAGGAGCTTTATTCTTCCTTATACAACATTATTGGGATGTACCCGCATGACATCAGCTATTATAAGCTGGCGCTGATGCACAAGAGTGTCATGCACCGGAACAAGAAGGGCAAGCCCGTCAACAACGAGCGCTTGGAGTTTCTGGGTGATGCCGTCCTCGACTGTGCTGTCGGTGATATTGTCTATCGGCATTTCCCCGGTAAGCGTGAGGGCTTCCTCACCAACACACGCTCTAAACTCGTGCAGCGTGACACGCTCAACAAGCTTGCCCAGGAGATGGGTATCAATAAGCTTATCCTGTCGAGCGGACGCTCCAATATGCACAACAGCTATTTAGGCGGAAATGCTTTTGAGGCCCTTGTCGGTGCCCTCTATCTCGATCGCGGCTATGATGCCTGCATGCATTTCTTGGAGAATCGCATCCTCTCCCAGATGATAAACATCGATAAGGTTGCTTATAAGGAAGTCAACTTCAAGAGCAAGCTCATAGAGTGGACTCAAAAGAACAAGGTGAAGATGGAGTTTAAGCTTGTCAAGGGTGGCAAGGATAAGAATGGAAGTCCTACGTTCTGCTACCAGATACTGCTTGAAGGAGTGCCTGGCTGCAGTGGTGATGGCTTTTCCAAGAAGGAAAGTCAGCAGAAGGCTTCTAAAGAGACCCTTGACAAACTCAAACGCGAGCCACAGTTCATTGATGAGGTTTTTGCTGCTAAGGGTGAACGCACCAAGATGGAGGAAGAGCCCGTCAATGCGCTTCCCGATACCAATGAAGCGCAGGCTTTCATGGTCAGCACCGGTCAGGGTGAGGAGGTTAAACACACCACAACCTTCCGGGAGCGCGTCTACAGTGAGGACGAGAGCGCTGACAGCGAGCGTCATGAGACGGTCATGGAGCAGCCGGTTGATGATGCTGCCGGAGCAAATCATGACGATGAGTTCGACCTCAGCGATATCTCTGCTAAGGCTAAGAGTCGTGAGGAAATCATTGCTGCCGCTGAGAAGGCCGCCTTTGATGAAAGCAAATAAATAGTGATGCTATGTGGGGCTTAGTCCCGTTTCTTTGAAAAGATGCCTGGAAAGCAGTGCCCACCTTTGTGGCTTGTTTTCCAGGTTTGTTGATAATAAGAAACCATTGCCCGGAGAGGGCTCTCTGTAACGATGAAATATATTACCATAGAAAGTGTAGGGAAAGCATCTGATAACATGAGTCTGGGTGATGATCTTGCCCTGATCGACGACGTCAAGACTCTTAACCTTCCTTCTGAGGCCAAGCGCATGGGATGCTTCCTCTTTGGCTTCTGTGATAAGGGGCAGGCAGAGTACGATGTTGATACCATCCATCAGGTCGTCACAGCAGGGCACTGCATCATCGTCAGCGCCGGGCAGGTCCTTGACAGAGTCCGGATAAGTCCGGATTGCGTGGCGCGTATTGTCTTCATATCCTCAGAGTATGTTCAGGAAGTTCTTTCCGGCATGCGTGATTTATCTTCTATCTATCTTTTCTCGCGTCTGCATCCTGTCTTTCCGATGAGCAGGGAGGATGCACGAAGTATTCTCAATTTCTATCTTCTCATCCGTCAGAAGGTGTCGGAAGTCAACCACCGCTTTCGTCGTGACACGGTGAGGGCATTGCTTCAGGCCTTTCTCTATGATGCCGGTAACCTGTTTTGGAAAGTATTCAGTCTTGAGGATGACAGGAAGAACAGTCGTGCTGAGGAAATCTTTATGGCTTTCATCACTTTGGTGGAGAAAAACTTCAAGCATGAGCGTAGGGTGGGGTGGTACGCCAAAGAACTGAGCATCACACCTAAATATCTCTCCGAGAGTGTCAGGCAGATTAGCCGTCGCACGCCAAGTGACTGGATAGACAGCTATGTGATGTTAGAGTTGCGTGTGGTCTTGAAAAACACCAATCTTACCATCAAGGAGATAGCACAGCAGTTGAACTTCCCGAATCAGAGCTTCATGGGAAAGTTCTTCAAGGAGCGCAGCGGTATGTCGCCGAAAGAGTATAGAAAGAAGTAATCACTTCTCGTGGAAATCGTCAACTATAATGGTGTTGCCGTGTAAGGTGACAGTCACCTTCTCCATTCTGTTCATCATGTCTATGGCTGCCGCAACGCCTTTGTTCCGTTCTGTGATGAACTTCATGCGGTAGTGCTCCGCGCGGTGGCTACGGAATTCTACGTTCTTGTTGAAGTTGGCACCGATGGCGAGCATGATGTCTCGCAGCTCTACATTGTCAAAATACAGATACCCGTCACGCCAGGCTTTCAAGGGTGTAGTGTCTATTTCTGAGAGCCTGGCCTTGCCGTCACTCCCAAAATGTACCATTTCATCGGGACGTATGATGACAGCTCTACTTTCTCCATTTAAACTCCTCGCACTGACCTTTCCGCTGACAAGAGATATGTTGCTATTATGGCTGTCTACCATAAATTCTGTTCCGAGAACCGTCGTTGCCGTGTTGTCGGTAAGGACTGTGAAAGGTCGTGAGGCATCATGCTTGACCTTGAAATATCCCATTCCATCGAGTTTGACAATGCGCTTGTCAGAAGAGAAGGTGGAAGGAAACGTCAGCTTGCTACCAGGAGCAAGGTAGACCTTTGTGCTGTCTGAAAGGGTGAAGTCTGCCGACTTGCCTACAGGTATATTAAGCGTCAATTCGCGTACATCCTCAGGGTCGTCAAGGATACGGCGGAAGTCATCGATGGTCAGAGAGGTGTTCTGTTTGGTGTTCGGGCTCAGCGTAGCCTCTGAACCATTTGTGGTGGTGAGGCTGATTCCTGTCTGTGTTTTAGCACTATAGAAGTAAGGGCTTCTGCCCGATGGAACCGGCAGAAAATGATTCACAATGAAGACAAAGCCTGTCAGAACGGCGGCTGCGGCAACAAGGTATGAAATCAGCTTGATATTTGTTTTCCTGGGCTCACTGATAGGTTTCATTGATTCATCAAAGTCCGTGTTCGATGTGTCAGGCGTTTCGTGGCTGTTTTTAAAATCTCTCAGTTCCTTCTCTACATCGACGGTCTCGCCGTTCTTTTGTAAGGCAGTGCGTAAGTCGAGGGCATCCTGCACACAGCTTCTCAGCTCGGCCGAGTTTTCAATCTCGTCGAGTTGTTGCGGTGTGAGGTCATCGTGACTGATGATGTCAAGCGCTTTTTCTTCTATGTCGATGTGTCTGTTGTCCATTCTGTTTAGTTATACGTTGCTGTTTGCCGAATGGTTACAGTTTTAGTGATTTTTTTATCTCCCTCACCATTTTTAAAGCCTTCACCATATGTTTCTTTACTGACGCAAGGCTCATCCCCATCTCTTCAGCTACTTCCTGATATTTCTTTCCGTCTATATAGCAGGCACGGAGCACCTCGCTTGTCGGTGGTCCTATGCGTTTAAGAATATCTTCAATAATGTGCAGATGGTGTTCTCTCTCCGCGGCATATTCCGGATCCTCGCAATGCTCCGTCATCTTTTTGACGTATGCTGCATAGCGTTGCCGCTTGGCGTCGTGTCTGAGAAAGTCGATGACGCGGTTGCGTGCTGTCTTATATAGATAAGGTTGTATTGTACTGACATCTATGGATGGGAAGTTGCGCCACACATCTTCAAAGACAGCCGTCACGATGTCGTGGCAGTCGTCGTTGTCGGCTACAAACTGGTGCACAAACCGTAACATCTGCTCGTAGTAAGTTCTGAAGATGTTGTCAAAGACGCTTTCCCTGCTCATAGAATAAATGTGGATGCCACTGAACATCCATTTCTGTTGGCAAAATTACTCATTTTGGTAGACATTATAACTTGTTGCAGATATTAAATTACAAGAATGTACATTTTTGGTGCAAAAAAGTTTCTTTTTAGTAACCTTTTCATCTCTACCGTCGTATTAAAAAGATGAAAGATTACCACATAAAGTTAAATTGCGTATGAAACGAACGCTTCTCATGCACCTGTTCGCCCTTGTGGTGACGCTGTCGTCGCTGCCTCTTTCTGCCCAGAAGGTAGGTCTTACGATGTCGTTCCACAACGAGCCATTGGTCTCCGTCTTCCAGCGTTTGGAAGATGCATCGTCTTACAAGTTTCTGTTCACTTATGACGATGTCAACAAATACTCGGTGAACTTCCGGGCTTCCAATGCCACTGTATTGCAGATTCTCACCAAGGCGTTGGAGAACACCAACCTTACTTATAAGGTCGACGGAAAGTTTATCAACATCGTCAAGCAACACGCCCAGCCCGCGCCATCCTCCAGTCAAATCCAGACGGTGGGAGGTTATGTGTTCGACAAGAAGACCCATGAGCCTGTCATCGGTGCTCAGATAAGGGTTGTCGGTACAAATATCGTCACGGTCTCCGATATCAATGGCGCGTTCCATTTCGATTATTATCTTTCCGGCAATGGTGAGATAGTGGTCTCGTATGTAGGCATGAAGACGCACCGCCAGAAGATTTCGCGCGACATGAAGGTCTATCTTGAGGATGAGACCAAGAATGTCGGTGAGGTCGTGGTGACCGGTATATTCCGTAAGGCCAAGGAGAGCTATACGGGTAGTGTGAGCAGTATCAACAAGGAACAGCTGCAGCAATTCCGTGGACAAAATCTCTTGCAGACTTTGAAAAATGTGGATACAAGTATTAACTTCGCTATTGATAATATCAACGGCTCTAACCCCAATACGCTTCCAAATATTAATATCAGAGGTAACTCTTCATTACCTATGAGCGTTGAGGCCTTTAATTCTGGTCAGAAGAGTAACCCTAACACACCGCTCATCATCATGGATGGTTTTGAGATTTCTCTTCAGAAGTTGATGGACTACAATGACGAGGAGATTGAAAGTATCAATATTCTCAAGGATGCCGCAGCCACGGCCATATATGGCAGCCGGGGTGCCAATGGCGTTATCGTGATCGTGTCCAAACAGCCAGACGAGGGTAAACTGAGTGTACATTTTGAGGCTGGTCTTCAGATGGAAATACCTGACCTTTCAAGCTACCATCTGATGAATGCCGCTGAGAAGCTTGAGCTTGAGCGAAAGGCAGGACTCTATGATATGGATTATAGCACCAGTGATAATAGCAATCGGTTCGATTTGCTGTATAAGCAGGCTTATTACAATCGTTTGCGTGAAGTTAATTCGGGCGTAAACACCGACTGGCTTGCTAAACCCTTGCATACGGGTGTCGGACAGCGATATAATCTTCGTGTAGAAGGCGGCAGCAATGAGTTCAGATGGTCTGCTGATGCACAATATAATAAAATAGAAGGTGCCATGAAGGGCAGCGACCGAAAAAACTTCAATGGTGCTGTCACATTATTATATAAGTATAGTACCCTTACTTTTAGAAATTACACATCTGTTGGCATCAACAATGCTGTAGAAAGTCCTTATGGAAATTTCAGCGACTATGTCAAGCAACAGCCATACAATTCCCCTTATGATAGTGATGGAAACTTACGTAAGTTGTTGGAGCCTTTTACCACTTTCGGCCTTGGTTCACAAAATCCATTGTATAATGCTACGTTAGGTTCATTTAATAAATCTAATTATTTGGAGCTGACTAACAATTTTGCGGTTGATTGGAATATCCTTCCGGAACTGACTTTCCGTGGGCAATTTGGTATCACTAATAATAATTCAGAGACAAACTTCTTCCGCTCTCCTGATGATAGTTATTATAGTGATTATTCAACAGGTGCCCCTTACCGAACCGGTGATGGCTTCCTGCGTCGCGGTTTGTATCGTTATGGCCATGGAAAGTCGTTGTCCTATGATGTCAATTGCACGATGTCTTATAATAAGGTCTTTCATGATGTTCATTCTCTGTATGTAGGCTTGAACTGGACGATGAGGCAGGAGAACTACGACGGCTTTAATGTTGCTTTTGAGGGTTTTGCCAGTGACGACTTGGCAAAGATAGCCAATGCTCGTGGATATGCAAAAGATGAGCTCCCTTCGGGAAGCAACACGAAGATGCGCTATTTTGGTGTTACGGGTAATGTAAACTACACTTACAACACCAAGTATTATATCGATCTTTCTTATCGTCTTGACGGTAACTCGTCCTATGGAAGCTCAAAGAAGTATGCCCCCTTCTGGAGCACGGGAATTGGTTGGAATATTCATAATGAGAAGTTCCTGAAAGGTAATTCCGTTATTAATTATTTAAGGCTGAAGGCTTCCTACGGCGAGACAGGTGCTGCCAGTGGAGCTTTGGAGACAGATGCCTATACCTATTATCGTTATGCCACCGATAACCGCTACATGAGCTGGATGGGTGCCATGTTGGGCGGCTTCGGAAATCCTAATTTGAGTTGGCAGACAACTAAGGAAATGAATGTTGGTACAGAGTTCGGACTTTGGCGCAGCCGGTTGAAAGGTAGTTTTGAAGTATACACTAAGCGGACCAACAACTTGCTTTCTTCGATGGATATGCCACTTTCGATGGGATTCCCTTCTTATCGTGCAAACATCGGTGAGGTAGAAAATAAAGGATGGGAAGCTTCTCTACAAGGATATGTTATCCGTGATGAGGTACGCCATATCAATTGGCTTATTGGCGGACAGTTAGTTTACAATAAGAATAAGATCGTGAAGCTCTCGCAGGCAATAAAAGATCAGAATGAAGCGTACATGCAGAAAGACGCTGACGATGATGATGCTTCCGGTATTCAGAACTTGTTTTATGAGGGCAGGCCTCAGAATGCTATTTATGCCGTTCGCTCGTTAGGCATTGATCCGAGTACGGGAAAAGAAATCTACCTCGATAAAAATGGCAACATTACAGACAGGTGGAAGGCATCTGATAAAGTCTATTGTGGAAGTACGGATCCCCTCTATCGTGGAATCTTTAATACGATGTTTCAGTGGAAAGACTTGACATTCAATGCTTCTTTTGGCTACTATTGGGGTGGCAAGATGTATAACTCCACGCTTCGTGACCGAGTCGAGGTAACATTGAATGATATAACATGGGAAAATGTTGATGAACGCGTCTTGGATCAGCGCTGGTACAAAGCCGGTGACGTGGTATTCTTTAAGAAACTCAGCAACACGGTCACTAAGGCAACTTCACGGTACGTTATGGATAACAATGTGCTGGAATTGCAAAGTGTCAGCCTTCAGTATAAATTCCACTTCAACTGGTTGCTGCAGCATCTGAAAATTCAAAGTGCTATCTTCTCCGTCAATATGAATGATCTCTTTCATTGGGGAACAATACGCATGGAGCGTGGTATCAATTATCCGTATGCACGAAACGTGCAGACGAGCTTAAAACTTCTATTTTAATTAAGATTATTCACTATGAAGAAATATCTTCTTTTCATTCTTGCTGTTGCATTGACAACAACCAGTTGCAGCGACTGGCTTGATGTTCGTGGCGAGAATATTCAGAAAGAACAGGATCAGTTTGGCAAAGCCAAAGGATTTCGTGACGCGCTTGTGGGATGCTATATGGACATGAGCAACAAGGATATCTATGGAGAACGCCTGACAATGACTGATGTCGAGAATCTTGCCGATGACTGGTATTTTGACAGCAGTTTCGAGACGTACGAACCCAAGCAGTATGAGCTGAGCACTCATCTGTATTCACTGGATGATGCACGCAGTGCTATCAAGGCCATTTATGGTAACTTGTTTACGACGATATCTTCCGCTAACGTGTTGATAAAGAATCTTTCAGAGAAAGGTGCTGATGTCCTTTCACAGCAGGAGCGTGACATGATAGAGGGTGAGGCTTTGGCCATACGATCTTATTGTCAGCTGGATGTGTTACGTCTCTTTGGGCAGGTTCCTAAGGCGGGTACCAAACAAGTGTCGTTGCCTTATAGCTATACGACGGGAATAGATGAGATGCCTCACTATTACAACTATGATGAATATGTTGCAAATCTTACGAAGGATATAGAAAAGGCAGAATCGTTGCTGAAGAACAGTGATCCGATTATGCGATATACCTTTGAGTCTCTGAATAGTTCTAGTGATTACGGTATCAATAGTGAATCTGGTGTTGATGACTTCTTTAAGTTCCGTCAGGCCCGTCTGAATTATTGGGCTGTGCGTGCGCTACATGCCCGTATGGATCTGTATACAGGAAACAAGCAGGAGGCACACGACATTGCTATGGAAATAATAAATGCGAAAGGTGCTGATGGTGGAAGCCTGATGAGCTTGAGTGGAGTAAACGATCTCCATGCAGGCTACAACGCACTCCCGGATGAATGCCTTTTTTATCTTAGCAAGTATGATGTTAATACGTATGCAAACAAGGATTTGGTAGGTGGAAACAATGTCCAGGCGAGAGACTTCCATTATCTTCTGTCTGACAAAATGCTAACAGATTTGTTTGCCTCGATACCAGGATCTACCGCTTCACATAACAGGTACTACTATCTTTGGAATCGTAATTTGAAGGACCCGTCAACCAAAGTCCGCCCTGGTTTGAAAAAGTATTGGTATAATGAGAGCGATGCAGCATCTTCTTATCTCATGACTAAATATCAAATCATTCCGATGATAAGGCTTTCAGAGATGTATCTCATCGCTATGGAGACATCCAATTCTTTAGATGAGGTTCACAGTCTTTATGCTACTTACATGAAAGATCGTGAGTATACGCTTTATACTCCCTTCGCCTCTCTTGATGACGTAAGAAAAGAGATGGTCAATGAGTATCAGCGCGAGTTTATCGGAGAAGGCCAGATGTTTTATGTTTATAAACGATTGGACGCAGAAAAGATGAAATGGAATGATAAGGAAATGACTGACGACGATTATATCCTTCCGCTTCCTTCATCTGAATATAATCCTGAAACAAAATAGAATTGGTTATGAAACATATATCATATATTATTTGCTTGATATTTGTGCTGCTGTCAACGGTTTCTTGCGAAAAGGATTTGCAAGTCTTTGATGATCCCACATGTCGGTTGAACTTTTATTATAATGTTAAATCGACTCAAGATTTCAAAGCTGACATGTCGAAGGACAGCTATTCTTTCATCTATTCAGGTGACAAGCAGAAAGATACAGTATGGGTTACTATTGAATCAATGGGAATGCTTTCCAATGTTGACAGACCTATCACGTTGGAGCAGGAAGACACGACAGCTGTGATGGCTGTGCCCGGAAAGCACTATGTTGCCTTCAATGATCCGTCTCTTGCCAGCTATTATATTATGCCAAAAGGAATGGCAAGAACCCGTATTCCCATTGTCGTGTTGAGAGACCCGTCTCTGAAAAAAGAGACGGTAACGCTCAAGTATAGCATCAAGCCGAATGAATTCTTTGAGAATGGGTATAGCGTCTTTCAGACGCGTGTGCTGGCTATTACGGATCGGCTGTCGCAACCCTCTTATTGGACAAAAGCCTATTATTTCTACGGCGACCCCTATACCCTCAATGATTTCATAGGCAATTATGGACCCGTGAAGCATCAGTTTATGATAGATGTTACAGGTAAGTCCTGGGATGACGATTTCATAGACAGTTTGATGACGGGCGACAGCAGCTACAGAAATTACATCATTGATAAATTGATAGCAGCACTTGAGAAGACTAATGACGAACGCAAAGCGCAGGGACTCTCTGTGCTCAGTGAGGAAGATGGTACTCCGGTGTCGTTTAATTAATAAGGAACAATATGAAGAATAAAATATATTATTTGTTAACCATTCTCGCTTGTGTCTTTTTAAGCGGATGTTTCAATGATGATAGCAGTCTCAGCGATGGCTCCGTTAAGGATATTACTGTCGATGGTTTTGCGCAAAGCTATGTGGCAACTGCGTATACTGACAAACCTCTGAAGATATCTCCCAGCGTCAAGATAGGATCAGAAGAAGCCAACGCTGACAATGCTGTGTTTCAATGGTATCTCATCAATGACAAAACAGGAAAGGTCACTTCGAAAGGAGATACGATTCAGCCTATTGTTATCGGCCATGATAAAGACTTGGATTTTGATGTTGCTGTAGCTCCTGGTAAATATCAACTTCGGTATGAGGTTACGGACAAGCAATCAGGGTACACTGTTTTCAAGTATGCGCCGTTGTATGTGCAGACTGTCTTCTCTCAAGGATTTTATATTCTGAAGCAGACTCCGGACGGCAACACTGATGTGGATGTGCTCAATGAGGATGGAACGTTGTCTCAGAATATCCTTCAGAAGACGAGTGGCAGCCCGATGGCCGGAAAGCCACTAAATTTGGCTGCACTCTATAATTCGTGCTATATCAATGAAGAGACGAATGAGATGGAAGCTGTAGATGCCATTTCAATCACTACAGAAGCCAATAATTTTGGAATATATAGGGCAACCGACTTTAAGCGTATTTTTGATAAGTCAAATCTTTCATTTGAGCCTCTCAATGATACTGAGAAACCTTACGGTTTTCTTTATGCTTCAGTTTTAGGACATGTCTATTTCTCTACGGGTGGTGCTCGTTCGGCATCGGGACCGTCCTATGATGGTAGTTTGAATAGTGGAAAATATGGCATGCCGTTTTCTAATATCCAAGGAAGTCAATACTTTTGCCACGATATACCTTCTAGTGGTGGCATTTTCCTTTGGGATAATGCGACGCATGGACTTTATGCTATGAATTATATAGGAGATGTATCACCATTGCAGTACGATGACCTTACAGGCAGTGACATTACACAGAATCTTACTGACTACGACTGTCTGACATGTGGTTATAACTTGATGAATCGGGTAGGTACAGCAGTTTTTGTCTTGGAAGACAAGAAAAATGGTGATCGGTATCTTTATCAGACAAAGTCAGACTTTGATCAAATGTACCTGAAGAGACGAGACAAAATCCCCGCAGATTTTCATCTGGCTAAATCATCGCTCTTTTCCGTTAACGCGTCAAGTGCTAAATATATATATTGTGTTGACAACAATAAAGTGTATGCTACAATCTTCTCTAATGATAATTTGTCAGAAGTAAAGATTCCTGTTAAGATTGGAGCCGGCGAGACGATTGCTTATATAGGTAATCAGTTCTATTATAATGAATTTAATTATCTGGTCGTAGGTACTCAAAAAGGAGACCACTATAAGCTTTATTTCTTTAAACTCGTTGGTGGTGCTCCGGATGGAGATGCCGTGCTGACAGCCGAAGGTACAGGCTCGGTAGCAAGCGTGAAGTTCCTGCATAATGGCTTTGATAGCAGAATGTGGGATTTTAGTATTGCAATGTATAATGCAAACAATTAACTTGGTAAATATTTTAATTTAATTTATAGTCTCATGAGAAAAGTAATTTTAACATTGTGCCTTTTCTTTTTTGCCTTTATGGCTCAGGCACAGAGTGACGACATCATGAAACGCGGACAGGCTGCCGCCCAGGCTGGCGGAGCTGAGCTCGCCAACTTCAAGAAGGAACTTGTACAACTCTCCAAGAGCTCTAAGGAAGAGGATCTTATCAATGCTCTCTATGGTTACTATGGTCTTGGCGATAAGAAAGAAGCCAATGCATTGAGTGCGAACATTGAGAAAAGGTTCCCTAAGGGCATCATCGCCCGCGGCAAGGCGCTGTCAGCGATGATGGATATTCAGGATGTCAATGCCAAGGAAAAGGCTTATAAGGCATGGTTAAAGAAATTCCCACCCAAGAAGTTCCGTGATGACGGTGCGACGAGCGAAGCAGCGTTCTTCCTTGCCGAGTCTTTTGCCAAGGCCGGTCAGGCTGATAAGGCCATGGACTACCTCTCCCAGTGCACGAGCCCTTCCTGGCGCAGTTGGGCTTGCAGTGATATTGCCCCACTGCTTGTCAAGGCCGGCAAGAATGAGGCTGTCGGCAAGATGCTCAAAGAGAGCTGTGAGATGATGGATAAAGCACTGCCTACGCTGAAGGATCCGGAGAAGAATCAGGCTGAGGCTGTCTATGCTGCTTATGCCGACTGGCTTGCCGACAATGGGCAGGCCGACGAGGCTTGGAAGCTCTACACAACCAAAGTCGACGAGCGGCAGAGAGGTCTGGGTTATTGGAAGCTCGCCGCTGACCATGGGCAGGTGATGCAGGCATGGACGTATCTTGACAATATTCTTCGTAAGGGTTATGCCGACAAGGATATCGAAGATGGGATGAAGCAGATTTGGGCCAAGGTCAACGGCAGTGCCGACGGATTCGACAACTATGTAAAGTCTGTCAACCAAGACCGTATCAACGATATGATTGCCAAGCTTCCGGAGAAGATGACCGACAAGCCGGCTCCCGACTTCACGCTGAAAGACATCGACGGCAACACCGTGCAGCTCTCCAAGCTCCGTGGCAAGGTCGTCGTCCTCGACTTCTGGGCAACCTGGTGTGGACCTTGCAAGCGCTCGCTGCCTGCTATGAAGATGACGGTGGACAAGTTCAAGAATGATTCAGATGTCGTCTTCCTCTTCATTCACACCTGGGAGCGTGGCACCGCCGAGCAGGCCAACAAGGATGCCAAGGCCTATCTCCACGATCACGGCTTCGACGAGTTCCATCTCGTGATGGATACCGTCAACCCCAAGACAAAGAAGAACGACGCTGTCTCTGCCTATGGCGTAGACGGCATACCGGCTAAGTTTATCATAGACAAGCAGGGTAAGATTCGCTTCAATATCTCCGGGTTCGGCGGCTCTGACGAAGATGCTGTTGCTGAGCTCTCTGCAATGATAGAGATGGCACGCAAAGCAAAGTAAACGACATGACGATTATCAACAGGTCCCTTTGAACGAAAGGACCTGTTTTTTCATGTGTATAACGCTCTTGTGAGTTTGTTGCCGATTGTCTTCCTTGCTTAATAAGTGTGAAGATATTTATATTAATCCCCCATAGATATGGCTCTTTCTACAGAAAAGCTGTAACTTTGAAGCGTATTTTAAATCTCAAGAACATCAACAACTGTTTCTTATGAAAATTCGGAATTTATTACTCGGCATGCTGCTTCTGCTCTTTGTCCCTGTGGTCAGGGCGCAGATGCCTGATATGGTCGTGCCGGTAGACACTGCTTTCCGTATGGGAAAGCTGCCCAATGGTCTGACCTATTTCATCAGGTACAACAACTGGCCCGAGCACCGTGCCAACTTCTACATTGCACAGAAGGTGGGATCGCTGGAGGAGAATGAGGACCAGCGTGGTCTGGCCCACTTCTTGGAGCACATGGCTTTTAACGGCTCCGACCACTTCAAAGGCAACGACCTCATCGAGTGGTGCCGCTCAAAGGGTATTGAGTTCGGTGCCGACCTCAATGCCTATACCTCTATCGACCAGACGGTCTACAATATCGACAATGTGCCGACGACTTCCACGGCCACCCTCGACTCCTGCCTGCTCATTTTGCGCGACTGGTCGTGTGGTCTGTCTCTTGAGCAGGACGAGATCGACAAGGAGCGCGGCGTTATCCACGAGGAGTGGCGCCTGCGCACATCAGCTCAGAGCCGTATGCTGGAGCGCAATCTTGAGAAACTCTACCCGGGTTCCAAATACGGCAAGCGCTATCCCATCGGTCTGATGTCTGTTGTCGACAACTTCAAGCGTAAGGAGCTCGTCGACTACTATCACAAGTGGTATCACCCCGACCATCAGGGCATCATTGTTATCGGTGATGTCGATGTCGACAAGACCGAGGCTGAAATCAAGAAGCTCTTCGGCGGTATCAAGAATCCTGCCAACGAGGCACAGATTGTTGACGAGCCCGTCCCCGACAATGCCGAGCCTATCATCATCGTCGACAAGGATAAGGAGTACCAGCAGTCCATGGTCATGATGATGATGAAGCACGAGGCTGTCCCCGACTCCGTCAAGCAACAGCTGCCCTATACCCTCAACAATTATGTCAAGGAGGCAGCTCTGGGCATGCTCGGCACCCGTTTCCAGGAGGCCGCCCAGAAAGCCGACTGCCCCTTCGTCGGTGCCAATGCCGGTGATGGCAACTACCTGTTCTCTAAGACCAAGGACGCCTTCGAGGTCGATGTCGTGCCGAAAGACATGAGCAAGGCTGCTGAGGCCCTCAAGGCTGCCCTCGTCGTTGTCAAGCAGGCTGCCGACTATGGTTTCACGGCCACAGAGTACGACCGCTTCAAGCAGGATATGCTCACATCGCTCGACAATATGTGGACGGCCCGCGACAAGCGCAGCAATGGGACCTTCTACAAGCAGGCGCTCGGCTACTTCCTCACCAACGAGCCTATGCCCAGCATCGACTTCACCTATCAGATGATGAAGTCTGTCATCCCGCAAGTACCTTTAGAGGCTATCAACTCAGTGCTGCCCGAGCTCTTCGCTAAGAGCGATACCAACCTCGTTATCATCAACTTCAACAATGAGAAGGACGGCGCTGTCTATCCTCAGGCTGCCGACCTCCTCAACGCTGTCCACGAGGCCCGTGCTGCAAAGGTGGAGGCTTATGTCGACAACGTGAAGAACGAGCCGCTTATCACCAAGCTCCCTACCCCTGGAAAGATTAAAAAGGAAGTTGCCAGCAAGAAGTTTGGCTACAACATCCTCACACTCTCCAATGGTGTCACTGTGCTGCTCAAGAAGACCGACTACATGAAGGACCAGGTTTCTATGAGCGGTGTTGGTGGTTCTGGTGCCGGTAACTATGGCAAGGCCGACTTTGCCAACCTCTCCACTTTCGATGAGGTCATTGACAACAGTGGTCTCGGTGGCTTCTCTTCTATCGAGCTCGGTAAGGCCTTGGCCGGTAAGACTGCCAATGCCACGCTGAAGATGAACGAGCGCCGCATGTCGCTCAACGGCAGTGCGTCGCCGAAGGATGTGGAGACCATGCTCCAGCTTGCTTACCTCTACTTCACTGATATCACCAAGGACGAGAACGCCTTCAACAACCTCATCCAGCAGTACCAGGTGGGCCTGAAGAACCGTGAGCTCGACCCTGAGACGGCTTACGCTGACTCTGTCACCAAGGCTCTCTATCCCGACGACTGGCGCCAGCGTCCTTTCCTTCTGAAGGATGTCAAGGATGTCAACTACGACCGTATCCTGCAGATGGCCAAGGAGCGTACCGCCAATGCCAACGGCTGGGTCTTCGAGATCATCGGCAACTACAATGATTCCATCATCCGCCCACTCATCTGCCAGTATCTCGGTGCCCTGCCTGCCAAGGGCAAGAATGTCGCTGGCAAGCGCATCAGCTATGTCACGGAGAAGAATGTCGACAATATTTTCTATCGCAAGATGCAGACACCGAAGTCTATCGCTCAGATGCTGTGGATCAACGACAAGCTCCCTTACACCCAGGAGCGCAGCATCCAGGCCGATATCGCCGGTCAGGTGCTCTCCATGGTCTATCTGAAGCAGATTCGTGAGGAGGCCAGCGCTGCTTATTCTTGTGGCGCGCAGGGCGGCATGAGCCTTGCCGACGATGGCTTCCACATGGCGCAGATAGTCGGTTACTGCCCGATGAAGCCGGAAAAGAAGGATGTCGCACTGAAGATTATGGACCAGGCCGTCAAGGACCTCGCCGTGAAGTGTGACGCCAACATGCTCGACGATGTCAAGAAGAACATGGTCAAGGGCTACGAGAATGCCCAGAAGACCAATGGCTACTGGAGCAGCATCGTCTGGAACGACTTCTTCCTCAAGCGTGACGACCACACCAACTACAAAGCTCTCGTTGAGGCTCAGACTCCTGAGAAGATTTCTGCCTTTGTCAAGGAGTTCCTCGCTGGCGCCAACAAGGTCAGCGTGGTCATGCTGCCGCAAGAGTAAGACCATAGCTTGATTCCCATCTCTCTATATAGCCGCACCTTGAGAAAGGTGCGGCTTTTTCATGCACGGCAACTGCCAACGACTTCCGTGACAACTGCCAGCGACTTCCGTGGCAAATGCCACGGATATCTGTGGCATATGTCGTGGATGTCTGTGGCATATGCCACACATCATCATGCGGGCTGTCGTTTTTCGTATTTTCTTCCGTTTCTTTCGTCTTTTACAATCTTTCTTCGTAACTTTGCATCCGCTTTAGAAATTATGTTTAACGTTGTGGAAGAATTTGGCTGCTTGCAACCACACAAAAAAATGCTAAAACTGCAAAATCTCCTTTTGGCCGGTGAGATGCTTTCGGCCACAGCTTGCGATTTTACGGTTACTTGCGTTATTCCACGTAAAAGAAGTAATGTAAAATGAGTTATCTGTTTTCTTCAGAGTCCGTTTCCGAGGGTCATCCCGACAAAGTCGCCGACCAGATTAGCGACGCCCTCCTCGATCAGTTCCTTGCTTATGATCCTGCCGCCCATTGCGCCATAGAGACGTTCAACACCACGGGGCAGGTCGTCATCATGGGTGAGGTGCGTTCCTCTCAGTACATCGATCTCCAGACTATCGCCCGCAAGACTATCAACAAGATAGGCTACACGAAGAGCGAGTACCAGTTTGATGGCAACTCCTGCGGTATCCTCACTGCTATCCACGAGCAGAGCGACGATATCAACCGTGGTGTCAGCCGTGAGGATGATGACAATCAGGGCGCCGGTGACCAGGGCATGATGTTCGGCTATGCCGTCAACGAGACGGAGAACTACATGCCTGTCACTCTCGACCTTGCTCATCTCATCATGTACACCCTTGCCCAAATTCGTAAGGAAGGTAAGGTTATGACCTATCTGCGTCCCGATGCCAAGAGTCAGGTGACGGTAGAGTATAGCGACGACGGCGTGCCACAGCGTATCGACACCATCGTGGTCTCTACCCAGCACGATGACTTCATCCAGCCTAAGGATGGGAGCGATGAGGCACAGAAAGAGGCCGACGAGGCTATGCTTGCCAAGATCAAGGCCGATGTCATCAATATCCTTATTCCTCGCGTCAAGGCTCAGCTCGGTGATAAGGTCCTCGCCCTCTTCAACGACCACATCAATTACCTCGTCAATCCCACGGGCAAGTTCGTTATCGGTGGTCCTCACGGTGATACCGGCCTCACGGGCCGCAAGATTATCGTCGACACCTATGGTGGCCGTGGCGCCCACGGTGGTGGTGCCTTCTCTGGCAAAGACCCATCGAAGGTGGACCGCTCTGCAGCTTACATGACACGCTATATTGCCAAGAATATGGTGGCAGCCGGTGTCAGCGACGAGATGCTTGTGCAGCTGGCCTATGCCATTGGTGAGGCCAAGCCCGTCAGCGTCTACGTCAACACCTACGGCAAGTCGCATGTCAACATGAGCGACGGGGAGATAGCACGCCATATAGAGGCGATGTTCGACCTTCGTCCCCGTGCCATCGAGCGTCAGCTCAAGCTCCGCCAGCCGATGTACCTTGAGACAGCCGCCTACGGCCACATGGGTCGCAAGAATGAGGTGGTGGAGAAGACTTTCACCTCCCGCTATCACGAGACCAAGCGCATGCGCGTGGAGCTCTTCACCTGGGAGAAGCTTGACCAGGTGGACCGTATCAAGAAAGAGTTCGGTCTGTAACAGGCCGGCAGCGATGGCCACAGGCCATCATAATCTTCTGAACTATGATTAACCAAGACTCTATACAGACGTCAGAGCCCCAGGTGAGCACCGCCACCCATACGCAGGCGGTGCATCGTGGGGGATGGCACTCTCCAGCCCAGATTCTCTCCTGGCTGCCCAAGACGGCTACTCCCTGGCAGCAGGACTCTGCCATCCGGGCCAACTATAAGTTTCCGGAGGTGGACTGGCAGCATGCCCCCAACCCCATGCGGACGCCTACGACGAAGGCGGACGCGAAGATAGAAGGGTCGCTCACCAGGCCGATGTACTACAGCCACTCCTTAGTGCAGCCCGACTCCATCTATCGCCCGGAGTATGCCGTCTACAACCGTGGTGTTGCCGGTGATCCCGTGCCCTATACCATCGCCGGTGACTCCGTAGTCACCTCGGTGCTCATCTTCTGTTTTGTCTTGGCTGTCATCGCTTTGGCAAAGTCGGGCAATTTCCTGCAACGGCAGTTCCGCAGCTTCTTCCGCTCACAGCGTGAGGGCACCACCGTTGTCACCGAGACGAGTGCGGAGCTTCGCTTCCAGCTCTTCTTGGTGGCGCAGACGTGTCTGCTCTTTGCCATCATCGTCTTCTTCTTCTCCCGCGACTTCGCGGGGAGGTCGATAGCCATCGCCCACTATCAGGTCTTGGGGCTGCTCACAGTCATCTTCATGGTCTATTTCAGTGTCAAGGGCGGCCTCTACACTTTGGTCAACTGGGTGTTCTTTGATAATAAAAAAAATGAACAATGGATCAAGTCTGCACTGTCCCTCGTCTCTGCGGAGGGCATGCTGCTTTTCCCCGTCGTTCTGCTCTTGGCCTATTTCAACCTCTCGATACAGACAGCAGCCGTTTATGCTGTTGCTGTAGTCGCTTTGGCTAAATTATTGTCCTTTTACAAGACCTATCTCATCTTTTTCAAAAGAAACATCGCTGTTGTACAAAGTTTTTTGTACTTTTGCGCCTTAGAATTGATGCCCTTGGGCACTCTCTGTGGTGTCTTGCTGATGGCAGACAACTACATCAAGCAGATTTATTAAATCATAATTTAGGACAAAATAGGATCAACAACCAAGATGATTAAGAAGATACTTATCTCTCAGCCCAAGCCAGCCAGTGAGAATTCACCGTATTACGAATTAGCCAAGGAGTTTGGTGTGGAGTTGGTCTTCAGACCCTTCATCAAAGTGGAGGGTCTCACGGCAAAAGAGTTCAGACAGCAGAAAGTGAGCATTCTCACGCATACTGCCATCGTCTTCACATCCCGTCACGCCATTGACTTCTTCTTCAAGATAGCCAAAGAGATGCGTCTCGTCATTCCCGAGGACATGAAGTATTTCTGTGTCACGGAGACGATCTCACTCTACATCCAGAAGTATGTGCAGTACCGTAAGCGCAAGGTCTTCTTCGGTACAACGGGAAAGATTGATGATCTCATCCCCGTTATGGTCAAGCACAAGGGCGAGAAATACCTCGTACCCCAGAGCAGTGCCCACAGCGACGACCTGAGCAAGAAGCTCACGGCAAAGGGTCTGAACCATCAGGAGTGCGTGATGTATCGCACCCTCTCCGACCCCTTCAACGAGGAGGAGATTAAGAATTTTGACTATGACATGCTTATCTTCTCAACCCCCACGGGTGTGAAGTATCTCACTCAGGCTTTCCCCGACATGAAAGAGGATGCTGTGAAGATAGGTGTCTTTGGTCCTGCCACAGCCAAGGCTGTCACTGACGCCAAGCTCAGGGTCGACCTTATGGCCGGCACTCCTGAGTATCCGTCGATGATTAGCGCGCTGAAGGCATATCTTACCAAAGAGAACGGAAAATAAACAGTGGAGAAAAAACAGACATTGCACAAGACGGAGCGGCTTCACAGTCGCAAGCTCATCGACGACCTCTTCGGCGGTGGCAGCCGTGCTATGTCTGTTTTTCCTTTGCGCATGGTCTACAAGTGCTATCCTTCCCAGGAGCCGTGCCAGATGCTTATCAGCGTGCCCAAGCGCAACCTGCACCGCGCCAACAAGCGCAACAGAGTGAAGCGGCAGGTCCGGGAAGCTTATCGCAAACATAAGGACCTTATCGAAGGCACGGGCCTGATAGTGGCTTTCATCTGGCTTGACAGCAAGCTTTACCCTTCTGATATTGTAGAACAGCATGTCGTCAGCTTGCTGACGAGGGTTGCCGAGAAGGTGAAACCGGCTGCTGCGGACTGTGCCACAGAGACGGCAGCATCATGAAAGGGAATATCCTCCTATCGGTTTGGCACGGTTTGGGCCACGGCATCTCCTGGCTTTTGGTGCAGCCCATCATCTTCTATCAGAAGTGCATCTCTCCGCTGACGCCTCCCTCCTGCCGGTTCACGCCGACGTGCTCGGAATATGCGCGGCAGGCTATTCTCAAACATGGACCCGTCAAGGGCCTTGCCTTAGCCATCTGGCGTATTCTCAGATGCAACCCCTGGGGCGGGAGCGGCTACGACCCCGTGCCCTGACAACGAAAGTGATTCAATCTTTCTAATAAAAATAATATTATCATTCGATGACAAAAAACTTTGTTGAAGAACTGAAATGGCGTGGCATGCTTGCCCAAATCATGCCGGGAACCGAGGAATACTTGCAGACACATCTTGTCTCTGCCTATCTCGGCACTGACCCTACCGCCGACTCTCTTCACATCGGCCACTTGTGCGGCATCATGATGCTGCGCCATCTGCAGAACTGTGGCCATAAGCCTTTCCTCCTCGTGGGTGGTGCCACGGGAATGATTGGCGACCCGTCGGGAAAGAGCCTGGAGCGCAACCTCCTCGACAGCGAGACGCTCTACCACAACCAGGAAGCCATCAAGAAGCAGGTGAGCAAGTTCCTGGATTTCGACGGCAACGAGCCTAACAAGGCAGAGCTTGTCAACAACTACGACTGGATGAAGGACTATAAATTCCTCGATTTCGTCCGTGACGTCGGCAAGCATATCACCGTGAACTATATGATGGCCAAGGAAAGCGTGCAGCAGCGTCTCAACGGCACTGCCCGTGACGGTCTTTCCTTCACGGAGTTCACTTACCAGCTTCTCCAGGGCTACGACTTCCTCTATCTCTATCAGAAATATGGTGTGCGCATGCAGCTCGGTGGCAACGACCAGTGGGGCAATATGACCACGGGTACGGAGCTCATCCGTCGCACGTTGGGTAACGACGCCGAGGCTTTCTGCCTCACCTGCCCGCTCATCACCAAGGCCGACGGTAAGAAGTTTGGCAAGACAGAGAGCGGCAACGTATGGCTCGATGCCAACCGCACGACGCCTTACGCCTTCTATCAGTTCTGGCTCAACGTCACCGACGCTGATGCCGAGCGCTATATCAAGATCTTCACCGACCTTGACAGGGAGACCATCGACGCTCTTATTGAGGAGCACCGCCAGGATCCTGGCCGCCGTATCCTCCAGCGCCGTCTCGCTGAGGAGGTGACGACGATGGTTCACTCCAAGGAGGCTTTGGATATGGCTATCGCCGCCAGCAACATCCTCTTCGGTAAGGCTACCAAGGATCAGTTGGAGAAACTGGACGAGGCCACCCTCAACGATGTCTTCAAAGACGTGCCGCATTTCGACCTCCCCAAGGCTGAGATTGGTGGCAAGGCCATCGACATCTTCTGCCGTGAGGGCTGGGACATCTTCCCCTCCAAGGGAGAGATGCGCAAGCTTGTCAAGGGCAATGGTGTGAGCCTGAACAAGGAGAAACTCACAGCCTTTGATCAGGTCATCACCTCTGAGGATCTCATCGACGGAAAGTATCTCCTCTTGCAGAAAGGCAAGAAGAACTACTACCTCATCACCGTGAGATAACCGATAACAGACAATAGATTTCGGCCGCGCTTTGTGACGTTTCACAGGGCGCGGCTTTTTGTATATTATTAAAAAATCAAAATTTTGTATTATATAATAATGTAATCGCTCAATAAATACTTACTTTTGCCAAACCATTAAATATTAAAGCACTATCATGCAAGACAATTTAGTGATTGTAGAGAGTCCGGCCAAGGCCAAGACCATCGAAAAGTTCCTTGGCAAGGACTATAAGGTGATGTCCTCCTATGGACATATTCGCGATTTAAAAAAGAAAGAGCTGAGCATAGATGAGAAGACGTTAGAACCCGCTTACGAGATACCAGAAGAGAAGAAGAAGGTCGTTGCCGACCTGAAGAAGAATGCCAAGCAGGCTAAGAAGGTCTGGCTCGCATCCGATGAGGACCGCGAGGGAGAGGCTATCAGCTGGCATCTCTGTGAAGTCTTAGGTCTCGATGAGGCCAAGACCTCGCGTATCGTTTTCCACGAGATTACCAAGCCCGCCATTCTCCATGCCATCGAGCATCCGCGGCATCTCGACATGAATCTCGTCAACGCCCAGCAGGCGCGCCGCGTCCTCGACCGTCTTGTCGGTTTCAAGCTCTCGCCTGTGCTTTGGCGCAAGGTGAAGCCGTCGCTCTCTGCCGGTCGTGTGCAGAGTGTCGCCGTGAAGCTCATCGTAGAGCGTGAGCGGGAGATACAGAAGTTCCAAAGCGAGCCTTTCTACCGCATCAACGCCATTTTCACCGTGGCAGGTGCCGATGGCAAACCGGTGGATGTCAAGGCAGAACTCGACCATCGCTTTAAGTCACACGACGAAGCTGTGGCTTTCTTGGAGAGTTGTAAGACAGCGACCTTCACGGTGGCCGACATCATGCAGAAACCCCTCAAACGTCAGCCTGCACCTCCTTTCACTACGTCTACCTTGCAGCAAGAGGCAGCCCGCAAGCTTGGCTTCACAGTCTCACAGACGATGATGATCGCGCAGCGACTCTATGAGAGCGGACGCATCACCTACATGCGTACCGACAGCGTCCATCTCTCTACATTGGCCCTGAACGCCTGCAAGGACGAGATCACCAAGCAGTATGGTGCCGAGTACAGCTCGCCCCGCGAGTTCCAGACCCATTCCAAGGGTGCCCAGGAAGCCCATGAGGCTATCCGCCCGACCTTTGCCAATGCTGAAGGTGGGGAGTGGACAGCTCAGGAGCGCCGCCTCTACGATCTTATCTGGAAGCGCACCGTGGCCTCACAGATGGCACCGGCAAAGATAGAGAAGACGACGGTGACCATCGACATCGCCTCGCCTGCTGATGGGAATGCCGGCAAGGACAAGTTTGTAGCTACCGGTGAGGTCATCGCCTTCGACGGATTCCTCAAAGTCTATACCGAGTCTACCGACGATGACAACGAGAAGGACAGCGAGGGTGTCGCCAAGTTGCCCGTAATGACGGTCGGGGAACAGTTGGAGCGCAAGACCATTACCTCCACCGAGCGTTTCTCCCAGGCGCCCGCCCGCTATACGGAGGCCAGCCTCGTCCATAAGTTGGAGGAGTTGGGTATCGGCCGTCCTTCCACCTATGCGCCTACCATCAGCACTATCCAGCAGCGCGAGTATGTCGTCAAAGGTGACAAGCCCGGCAAGGAGCGCCGTTTTGTCGTAGACACGCTGCGTGGCAATGAGGTTTCTTCGGAGCAGAAGATAGAGTTTGCCGGCTCAGAGCGCGGCAAGCTGCTGCCCACAGATATCGGCACCGTCGTCAACGACTTCCTGCAGGAGAACTTCCCTGAGATTATGGACTATAACTTCACTGCCAAGGTGGAGAACGAGTTTGACCAGATTGCTGACGGCAACGAGAAGTGGCAGGACATGCTCCACCATTTCGACGGTGAGTTTGAGCCGCAGGTCAAGGAGGTTATGAATGCGCGTTCCGAGCATAAGGCTGGTGAGCGTGAGATAGGTACCGACCCCGTCAGTGGCAAGCCCGTCTTCGTGAAGATAGGCCGCTTCGGCCCTGTGGTGCAGATTGGTGTTGCCGACGACAAGGAGAAGCCCCGCTTCGCCCAGGTTCCCAAGGACAAGAGCATTGAGACCATCACCTTGGAGGAGGCCCTCGACCTCTTTAAGCTCCCGCGTGTTGTGGGGCTGTATGAGGGCACCAATGTCACCATCGGTGCGGGTCGTTTCGGGCCTTACGTCATGCACAATAAGAAGTATGTCTCCATCCCTAAGGGTGAGGACCCGATGACTATCACCCTCGACAGAGCCGTGGAGCTCATCGAGGCAAAGCGTAAGGCGGAGAAGGAACGGCATATCAAGACCTTCGACGAGGACAGCAAGCTGGAACTGCTCAAGGGACGTTTCGGACCATATATCGCCTACGACGGGAAGAACTACCACATCGATAAGAAGCTGCACGACCGTGCCCTTGCCGGCGACCTCAGCTATGAGGAGTGCATGGACATCGTGAAGAATGCACCGGAACCGAAACCCCGACGCGCCAGAAAGGCGTAGAAGGCTTTAGATAAGGATAATAGTGAAAAGAATTATCATCATCGGTTACATGGGCTCGGGCAAGACTACCGTAGGGCATGCCCTGAGCCAGGATTTGAACCTGCCGTTCTATGACCTGGACTGGTACATAGAGTCGCGGATGCACAGCACCGTGAAGGAGATTTTTGATACCAAAGGCGAGGAGGGCTTCCGCCGCATCGAGCACAACATGCTGCACGAGGTTGCCGAGTTTGAGGATGTCATCATCTCCTGCGGGGGTGGCACACCGTGTTTCTTCGACAACATGGACTACCTCAACCAGCAGGGCGAGACGGTATTCCTGAAATGCACGCCCGACGTCTTGTACCAGCATCTGAAGATGGGCAAGACGGTGCGCCCCCTCCTCCTCAACAAGACGCCGGAGGAAGTAAGGGAGTTTATCAACGTGCAGCTCAAGGAGCGTGAGCCGTTTTATAACAAGGCCAAGCATATCATAGATGTGACGGTCATGGACAACCGTGAAAAGATTAAGATTACAGTAGACACCATAAAGAAAGAACTTGGGATAGATGAAAAAGTGGACCATTGAGGACTCTGAGGAGCTTTATAATATTAAGGGCTGGGGGACCTCATATTTTGGTATTAATGACAAAGGGCATGTCTATGTGTCCCCGGTAAAGAATGATGTAAAGATAGACTTGTGCGAGGTCATGGACGAACTTGCCCTGCGTGATGTCACCCCACCGGTGCTCCTGCGCTTCCCCGACATCCTTGACAACCGCATTGAGAAAATAGCGTCGTGCTATGAGAAGGCTGCCAAAGAGTATGACTTCCAAGGCCAGAGTTTCATCATCTATCCCATCAAGGTCAACCAGATGGAGCCTGTCGTCAGCGAGATTATCAGCCATGGCCGGAAGTTCAATCTCGGTCTTGAGGCTGGCTCCAAGCCTGAGCTCCATGCTGTCATCGCACAGCAGTGCAAGAGTGACTCGCTCATTATCTGCAACGGCTATAAGGACGAAAGCTACATCGAACTGGCTATGCTGGCTCAGAAGCTCGGCAAGCATGTCTTCATCGTTGTGGAGAAACTCAACGAGATAGATGTCATCGCCCGCACGGCCAAGCGCCTCAATGTGATGCCCAACATCGGCATCCGTATTAAGTTGGCGTCCTCCGGTTCCGGCAAATGGGCCGAGAGCGGTGGCGACGCCTCGAAGTTCGGGCTCACACCTTCCGAGCTCCTTGAGGCACTGCGCAAGATTGATGAGTATGGTCTGCACGACGGCATCAAGCTCATACACTTCCATATCGGTTCGCAGATTACCAAGATACGCCGCATACAGAACGCCCTCACCGAGGCCGCACAGTATTACGCCAATCTCCGCAAGATGGGCTACGATATCGAGTACGTAGACTGTGGAGGCGGCCTGGGCGTTGACTATGACGGCACACGGTCCAGCAACTCCGAGAGCTCTGTCAACTACAGCATTCAGGAGTACATCAACGACTGTGTCTATGCCTTTGTCGACATTGCCAACCGTTCCAACATCCCTCATCCGAATATCATCACCGAGAGCGGCCGGTCGTTGGCGGCCCACCACTCCGTGCTCATCCTCGATGTCCTTGGCGTGGCTTCCCTGCCCGAGATGCCCGAGGAGTTTGAGGCTAAGCCCACCGACCATCAGCTCGTCCGCGACCTCTACGACATCTGGTGCAACATCAGCCCGAAGTCGATGTTGGAGGACTGGCACGATGCCGACCAAATTCGTGAGGACTGCCTCGACATGTTCGCCCATGGCATGGTAGACCTCAAGACGCGGGCCGAGGTTGAGGCTATGTACTGGAGTGTCTGCCATGAGATAGACTCTATGGCCAAGCGCATGAAGCACGTCCCCGACGAGCTCCGTGGCATGGATACCCTCTTGGCAGATAAATATTTCTGCAACTTCTCCCTCTTCCAGTCGCTCCCCGACTGTTGGGGCATTGACCAGCTCTTCCCCATCATGCCTATCGAGCGCCTTGACGAGAAGCCGACACGCAACTGCACGCTCCAGGACATCACCTGTGACTCTGACGGTAAGGTGGCCAACTTCGCCGTAGACGGCTCCCAGGCCAGCATCCTTCCGGTTCATGCACTGCGTGATGGTGAGCCGTATTATATCGGTGTATTCCTCGTGGGTGCCTACCAGGAGATTCTTGGCGACATGCACAACCTCTTCGGCGATACTACGGCAGCACACATCACCGTCAAGGACGGCAGCTATCATATCGACCAGATTATCGACGGTGAGACGGTAGAGGAAGTGTTGGAGTATGTGCAGTACAATCCCAAGAAACTTGTGCGTCAGTTGGAGCAGTGGGTGACAAAGAGTGTCAAGGAAGGCAAGCTCTCCCTCGAAGAGGGTAAAGAGTTCCTGTCCACCTATCGATCTGGCCTCTACGGTTATACTTACTTAGAATAAAACGCTACTATCATGCAGGATTTGACAGTTATAAAGGTAGGCGGTGCCATCGTTGAGGACGAGGCCCGTCTGAGCCGTCTCCTTGACGATTTTGCCAAGATTCAGGGTGCCAAAGTCTTGGTTCATGGCGGTGGTCGCCGCGCTACAAAGGTAGCTGCTGCCTTGGGTATAGAGACGAAGATGGTGGCAGGCCGACGTGTCACCGATGCCAATATGCTCGAAGTGGTGACCATGGTCTACGGTGGGCTCGTCAACAAAAATATCGTGGCCCGTCTGCAGGGGCGTGGCGTCAATGCCCTCGGTCTCACAGGCGCCGACATGAACGTCATCCGCAGCCATCAGCGTCCGCCCGTGAAGGTGGACAATCCCGATAAGGGCAGCAGCGAACTCGTTGACTACGGTTTCGTCGGTGATGTCGACTTCGTTGACGGCCAGGCCTTGGCAACGCTCATCAACCAGCGTGTCACGCCTGTCATGGCACCACTGACCCATGACTGCCAGGGACACTTGCTCAACACCAATGCCGACACTATTGCTGCCGAGACGGCGAAGGCCTTGGCGCCATTCTTTAATGTCACCCTCGTCTATTGCTTTGAGAAGCCGGGTGTTCTCGCCAATCCAGACGATGACGCCAGCGTCATTCCGTCCATCACGCGGAAGGACTTTGAAGCTCTCGTAGCTGACGGCACTGTCTCGGGGGGCATGCGACCGAAGCTGGAGAATGCGCTCGTGGCTGTGGAGTCGGGCGTGAAGCGTGTCGTCATCACCAAGGCCGATGCCATCGGCACTGATGCCGGCACGGTGATTCATTAAGTTTTGATACGAACAGCAGATGATCAGTTTCCGCAATGATATCCTTCCTCTGAAAAATCAACTCTATCGCCTGGCATTGCGCATCACGCTCAACAGTGCCGAGGCTGAGGATATTGTGCAGGAAACGCTCATCAAGGTATGGAACCGACGCGATACGTGGGATTCTATCGACAACATCGAGGCTTTCTGCTTCACCGTCTGTCGCAATCTTTCTCTCGATAGTGTGAAGCGTGGCAATCACAGCGTGGTGAGCCTCGATGAGATGATGACGGCAAAGTCTGATCCCCGCTCAGGCTCGTCATCGGCTCTTGCCGCTGAGCCACAGCAGACATCGTCGACACCCTCACAGCAGGCTATCGACAACGACTCTCTGAACATCGTAAGGAATATCGTTGACTCCCTGCCTGAGAAGCAGCGTAGCTGTATCCAGCTCCGTGATTTCGAGGGAAAATCGTATAAAGACATCTCCACCATCCTTGGCATCACAGAAGATCAGGTAAAAGTCAACATCTTCCGAGGCCGCAAGACGATCAAGGAGCGTTTCGAGCGACTGAATAATTTTAGAAGTTAGGTGGTGGGGAAATTAGTTGTTGGGTGACACTACGGATAATCTCGGCAATGCGAGCATCGTCGCGCTGTTGAATCCTACGTATTGTCATCATCTTACCTTTCTTTTATTGCGTTATGCTTGCAAAGTTAAGGGTTATCGGTCTATTTAAGCTGATAAAAAGCTATTATTTCCGCTTTCTGAACTTTTTCTCACCCGTCCATGCCATTAATTTGCAGAAATATATGTAAGTTTGCAGGTAGAAAGCAAAATCATACAACCCAGAAAACAACAGCTATGAATCGTAAGAAATTTCTTTTAGACGAGACCGACATTCCTCGTCAGTGGTATAACATTCAGGCCGACATGCCCAATAAACCGCTGCCACCGCTCAATCCTGCTACCCATCAGCCCCTTCATGTTGAGGACCTGGCACATATCTTCAATGAAGAATGCTCGCGCCAAGAGCTTGACCAGGAGCATTCGTGGATAGATATCCCTGACGAGGTCCGCGACCAATACTGCTACTACCGTGCCACTCCGCTGGTTCGTGCCTACGCCTTGGAGAAAGCTTTGGGTACCAATGCACATATTTATTTCAAGAACGAGTCTACCAATCCCCTGGGTTCTCATAAGATTAACTCCGCTCTGCCCCAGTGCTATTACTGCAAGCAGGAGGGTGACACCAATGTCACCACGGAGACGGGGGCCGGACAGTGGGGCGCGGCTCTGAGCTATGCCGCCAAGCTCTACGGCTTGGAGGCTGCTGTCTATCAGGTGAAGATTACGATGCAGCAGAAGCCTTACCGCTCGATGATCATGCGCACCTTTGGCGCCACCGTTGAGGGGTCGCCGTCGATGTCAACACGTGCAGGTAAGGACATTATTACGCGCGATCCCAATCACCCGGGATCCTTAGGTACCGCCATATCCGAGGCTATAGAGCTTGCCACAACGACACCGGGATGTAAGTACACCCTTGGATCGGTCCTTAACCATGTTGCCCTCCATCAGACTGTCATCGGCCTGGAGGCTGAGAAGCAGATGGAGATGGCTGGAGAATATCCCGACGAGGTCATTGCTTGCTTTGGTGGCGGTTCTAACTTTGGCGGCATTGCCTTCCCCTTCATGAGGCATGTCTTCGATGGTACACACAAGGATACAAAGTTCATTGCTGCCGAGCCCAACAGCTGCCCGAAGCTCACAAGGGGAAAGTTCGAATACGATTTCGGCGATGAGGCTGGCTACACTCCGCTGTTGCCGATGTTCACTTTAGGCCATGACTTCAAGCCTGCTAATATCCATGCTGGCGGTCTCCGCTACCATGGTGCCGGTGTCATCATCTCACAGCTCCTCAAAGACGGAATGATGGCTGGTATGGACATCCCACAGTTAGAGAGTTTTGCTGCTGGCGTCCTCTTCGCCCAGACCGAGGGTATCATTCCCGCACCGGAGAGTTGCCATGCCATTGCTGCCACCATTCGCGAAGTCAAGCGTGCAAATATCGAGGGTAAGGCCCCCGTCATCCTTTTCAACCTCTCCGGGCACGGTCTTATCGACATGCCGTCGTATATGAGCTATATCAACGGCGACCTCACCAACTACACCGTCTCTGACGAGGAGATAGAGAAGAACTTGGAGAGGGTGCCAAAGGTTTAGCAGTTAGGTGGTGGGTGTTGGGTGTTAATGGTTTGACTGTTTTCACCATAGGGTCAGCACCCACCCTGAGGCTGTCCTAATAAACCACAGGTCCACCGAGGGACAAACCATTAACACCTATCACCCAACACCCACCACCTAACACTTAACACCCAACACCTTATATATGTTATCTCCACATTATTATATTGACAAGATAGAAGCGGGATGTGATGAGGCAGGACGCGGTTGCTTAGCGGGCAGCGTCTATGCTGCTGCTGTCATCCTGCCTCGTGACTATGACAATCCAGCCCTCAATGACTCGAAGAAACTCTCCGAGAAACGGCGCTATGCCCTGCGCGAAGAGATACAGCGCGATGCTGTGGCCTGGGCTGTGGGCGTTGTCACTCCCGAGGAGATAGACACCATCAACATCCTCCACGCCAGCTTCCTCGCTATGCACCGCGCCCTCGACCAACTCACCGTGCGGCCCGAAGCGCTTATCATCGACGGCAATCGCTTCGATCCCTATCCCGATAAGGGAACAGATCCGGATGCCATCCTTTTCAACCGCTATCTGCCCCATACCTGTATCGTCCATGGCGACGCCCGCTACCAGGCTATCGCTGCTGCCAGCATCCTGGCGAAGACTTACCGTGACGACTATATGAAGGCCCTTGCTGCAGAATACCCCATGTATGACTGGGGAAAGAACAAGGGCTACCCGACAAAGGAGCACCGTGCTGCCATTGCCAAATATGGTATCACGCCTTACCACCGAAAATCCTTTACCCTGTTATAGATCTTCTATGCTGTCCTTGGTCTTCGGCGGAGAAAATTAGGGGCGGTGGCATTCCTGCCGCCGAAAAAGGTATCGACACTAAAGTAGGGGCGGCGGCATTCCTGCCGCCGGAGAAAAATATTGACACTCGTAAAATTCTTTCAGAGGCAGGCTCTGAGGGTTTCGGCGGCAGGAATGCCACCGCCCCTACCTCCGGCACCATTGCCACCGTTCCTAAGCAGCATCCCCTGCGAGGGGTTCCGGCGGCAGGAATGCCGCCGCTCCTATCATCCGGCACCCTTGCCGTCGCTCTTAAACATCCTCCAGCGTAATGACCGGACTTCGGGACTTCCGGACTTCTAAAAAGCTTCTCTTCCGGACTTCCGGACTTCAAAAAAACTTTTCCGAACTTCCCAAAAACTCTTCTGAACTTCCATAAAAACATAAGCAAAACCCCGCTACAGTCTAGAGGTGACCACGGGGAGCTCTACAACAGAGCTATCAAGAAGGATAACCCTGGCTTTCTGATAATCCTGCTTAGTAGCCTTATAAGGATTAGGAAGGAACTTCTGTGGGTTGACAGCAATGAGCGGGAAACAGCTGTACTGCACCTGCACCATCAGACGATGCCCAGGAAGAACGACATGTGCTATATCCGGCATGGTGAAAGATAATGAGAACTTCCTCCCGCTCTTTATAGGCACCGGCTTCTCAAAGCTCCTACGGAACCGAGCCGGCATGACATCACCCCGGATCAGCATCTGATAACCATCAGGACGGACATCGATGAGCTTAACGATGGCATCAAGGTCTGTAGCGTCAGTGATAAGGTCGAGTCGCACCTTCACAGGACCAAAGAGTCTTAAGGTATCTGACAGCTCACGCTCCATGGTAGTGCAAACATCCTTTCGCACCGAAGCAAAGCTCTGATCCGCTGCCATGTATTCTCGTTTACGGCTCCGGGTGGTCAACGTATGGTAATACGGTACAGGGTTGTCAGGATCAGAGACGACGGTGTCACCTCTTAATCTAAACGCTTCATATCTCATACCGCGGGGAGGCCAAGACTCTAACCTTATCCACAGGCTGTCAGAGCATCTGTCCTGTATCTTGCTCCTCGCCGTCTCCATGGACGGGAGAAGGGTTACAGCAGCCGGACGGTTACCCTTGTCTTCCAGATAATAGGCGAAGAAGGGATATTCTATATCATTCATAAAATAGAAAGCACTGCCCTTGCCAAACCATGCATCATCAAGATGTTGATATTTAGCGTTGTTCCAACCATGATGATACCACGGCCCCTCCACCAGATAGAGTGGTGTCCCCGGAGACATAGTCTGAATATTCCTCCACGTAGACCAAGTACCGTAATTATCTTCCGCATCAAAGAGTCCACCCACAACCATGACGGCAGGCTTCAAGCCTCTGACGCCATTCGCCGAGCGACGCTTCCGCCAGAATTCATCATAACTAGGATGTCCGACAATGTCCTGCCAGAAAGAGCCCTCTTCCAGCACCGGTGATAGGATATTGTCTAAAGGCCGATGATAAAAGATATTGACAGTGGTATCGACAGGTAGCAGCGACGGCATAGCCTTTTTGGAAACAGCGAGTCTCTTACGGAAGAAAGATGAACCGAAGCTGTAGCTGTCCATCAACATCAATGCACCGTTGTGGTGGATATCGTCACCCATAAACCAGTCGCCGACGGGAGCCTGTGGTGACACCGCTTTAATAGCCGGGTGACCGGACAGCGCAGCCATTAACGCATAGAAGCCAGGATAGGAGGTTCCCTTCACACCTACACGGCCATTCGTATGACAATGAAGCAACAGCCATTCCACGGTGTCGTATGTATCAGACGCTTCGTCAGTGGCATCACCATGTTTAGCAGCGTTATAAGGACGCACCTGCATGAAAAGTCCCTCACTGAGATATCGGCCTCTGACGTTCTGCTTGACAAAGATATAATTATGCTTCAGGTAGATACTGTCCAATCCAAAAGATTCCTTATTGAAGACATCCTCACCATAGTGTCCCAGAGAATAGGGAGTCCGCATGATTAAGACAGGATGCCGGCACGTATCAGCAGGTTCGTAGATCTCTGTATAGAGTTTAACACCATCGCGCATAGGTATCAGGGCATACCGTTTCGTGTAGTTCTGTCCTGAGGCAGTAAAGGATATTGCTGTCAGAAGAGTGAGAACAATGAATTGACACTGCAAATATTTCTTATGATTAATCCTCATGTTCCGCATCTGCTTGCTTTGAATTAAATCGTCAGCTTCTTACTAAAAATTGTTTGTGTTTTCAAATCACAAAATTACGATATTTTTCAGGATTGCTGTCTCATAGGAGCAGGAATTTGCAGTTGTCTTGTGACTATTAGTATTTCCACCAGTACAAGATCTAATTATTGAACCAGTGAGATAATCGTCATACCCGACACAAAATGGAAGCTCCAGGGCCTTGGGTCCCGGAGCTAAACTATGAATACATACGGTTCTCACCGTACTCGAGAAAAAATAGACATGGTCCGAAAAGAATTCGTAAAACTAATATGGATGTCTATTATTTAATTTTCTCATAAACGTAGACTTCATGAATCTCCTTTGTATATCCTTCGTCAGAGAACGGGCCCTGAGACATGCCAAGAATAATCTGTGTTCCACGATTGTTAAGAACAAGAAGATCATCTGTCAACGGATCAACGGTCAGACCTTCAATCTCACCACAACGGCGGAAGTCCCTCATTTCACGGAAAAGAGTCAGAGGACGTGCAAAAGCACCACCTGCTATCAAACCGGTACGCTTTACAACTTTGCCATTCTCGTCAGTCTTGACATTCCAAGGATCTGCTTTCACAGGCTCTGTTCCCTCTTTGAGACCATAATAAGGAGCACCAGCTATGTCAGCGATATAAAGGTTGTCAGGAATATTATATGTCGACTCACCATCATCAGCAGAGAAGAGCATCTTGCCATCAGCGATGTAGATTCCCTGGCACCAATAAGGCTCTGGACGGCACTGCATCTTGGTATAATACTTCTTCGTGGCAAGGCTATAAGCGTATACATAGCGGCTGTCTACCCAGTCAGAAAGCCAAATAAGTCCACTCTCACGGTCTACGGCCACGCCTGAGCATTCCACCTGACCCGATTCCGGAGACCATGGAATATCCTCGATCCATTTCAGCGTCTTTGCGTCGTATACAGAGATAGCGATATTCTCACCTCTTCCCAAGTTGAAGTGCTCGTTGCCCGTATATATCTTTCCATCGTAGACATCGATATCACCGAAGTGGTTAGCGAGCTCAGGATGTGGGAAAAGGCCATCATCCTTGGTCTGTACACGCTTCTGGACGAGATTCCAGTTGTGGTCATATTTATACAATCCACGGGTATCAGAAACATAGAAATAATCCTTATCAGCGGCAATTCCCTGACGTCCCTCAACCTGTACGACTTTCTTCAGACGATACTGAGTGCCCAGATGCTGGGCTGATGCAACACTTGCACAGAGTGCTAAGGCTGCTAACAAAATCATTCCTTTTTTCATAATAGTTATAGTTTTTAATGTTAGACTTATGTTAGAAGTTAAATTGAGCCATGAGCTGAATCTGGTTATTGCCATCATAGCCATTGGCCACCTTGAATTTGTTGTTATAGAAGAAGTGATGGTAGTTCAACATAATTCGCGTGTTCTTCAGGCAGTTCCAATTCAAGCCGAGAAGCAAACGGTTATAGTTGTTAGTCGTTGTCTCACGAATCTTCTTGCCAGTAGCATCTTCACCGTTATCTTTATACATATCCCATCTTACCATAGGCAGCCATTTACCCAGATGGTAGCCAGCAAAGACGTAAGCACCAATCTCACTAACTTGTTTTACACCATTAACTTTGGAGTTCATGGTACCAAACTCACCACGCAGATCCAAACCCATAGGATCGTTGTACCAAGCACCGACGACGAAACGGGTCAGAGAATTGTACTTGGTGCCCTCTTCTCCAAGGCCATTACCTCCAGCTAAATCCTGGTTGGAATATTTACCCCAGTTGAACGTAGCCTTGACATTAAAGTTTTTTACCGGTCTTACCGTAGCACTGAGATAGAAATCTTTTGAGCTGTTTCTATCATCTTTACTTGGAAGAGAGCCATTGGTAAGGGCTACGTCATAATGGAGGTAACGGAAACCTTTGCCAGAGTCAAAAGCATCACCAATCAACATTACACCAAGGTCACGACCATAGTCGACGAAGTTGTATTCATACGGATTACGGCAAGCCATACGATAGACTATATTTGAGAAGTCCACCGTCTCCAATGTCTTCGGAGAGATATCATAGTTCTCATATCCTAACGGGGTATAGAACTGACCGGCACGAATCTTGAACTCAGGAGCCAGTTTGATGGTAGCGAAAGCATCCATCACCTGGAGATTCTTCTGTCCGTTTCCATTGGTAGAACCACTGATACCATTGAAGGCTTCAATCTGCAAGCGGAAGTCTACAATCGGTCCTACATTACCATCCATGATAAGGCGAAGGCGCTTAGCCTGGAAGGAAGATGATGCATGGGAGCCATCAGCTGAGGTCTTAGACCAGTTCCAACCGGTTTGCAAATATCCACTGATTTTAGGAAGGCTCTTAAGGACCTTCTCCCAACCAGTCTCATCCTTGCTCTGTGTCGCTGTAGTCTCTGTTGGAGCCACACCATTGACTTCTGTGCCGTTCTCCATACCAGTGGAGTTGTCATTCGTGATCTCGGCAGAATTCGCATTCAGCGAAATCAACATGGCGCAACTTAGTAGGCTAAATAATTTCTTTTTCATAGTAGTATAATTTAAAGGTTTAGAAAGATATGTTGATTAAACTCTTCATGATATGTTATGAGCCCTTTGTAAGATTTCTCCGAACTCCTTTATGCTTGGAGCCGTCAGGTCGGGCTGCCTTTCATACGATAATGACACCTCAAGTGTTGTCTCCCCTGAGAGTACTAAAACTCCAAACGAGCCAGCGTTTTGAGCAGTCGCCACATCTGTATATATTCTATCACCGACCATTGCAATCTCATCGGGATGAAGTCCGTATTTATCACAAATACAGTATAGCATATTTGGGTTGGGCTTGCCGATGACGACATCCGCAGTACGTTTTGTCGCACCTTCTATACACTTCTGTATAGAGCCACAGTCTACGAGGATAGTTTCCTCGTCAGTAGGGCACACCCAATCCGGATTGGTAGCTATATATGGTATGTCAGGCTTGCTTGCCCACCACGCTGCCCGGCACAATCTTGGATATACGAGAGTTGTATCAAAAGCAACAACAAGGATGTCCGGACGATCACTTGCTGAGTCCTCGCACAATTCATATCCGCCTTTTTTCAATTCCTCCTGCATACTCGGCGTTCCTAAGGCGAAGATGCGACGGGCTGATGGATAGTGCTGATGGATGTAATCCACAGTAGCCATAGCAGAGGTATACATCTGCTCTTCTGTAGCATCTATGCCAAGCCGCTGGAGCTTCCGAAGATAATCAATACTGCTCTTGGTAGGATTATTAGTCAGGAAGGAATAACCTATACATAGTTCCCGGAGCCCTCGGAGAAAATCCTGGGTATAAGGAAACAAGGTGTTACCAAGATAGATCGTTCCGTCCATGTCCAGAGCGACATGCTTAATCTTCTTACATGCCTTGTAGAGATCTTCGTCTTTAAGCGGTGATATACATTTATCAGTTTTCATCGTCATCATATTTAATCTTAGATGCTCTCTCATAACCATCACGTGGAGCTTTCCACATCGACAGGAGAATAAACATTCCAACTATGGCAACAACGATGATGGTTTCGAATACTCGCACCCATCCGAAGAGATCTGCCACATATCCTACTAACAGTCCAGAGAGGCCAGAACCAATATATCCCAAGATACCGGCAATACCGTTGGCTCGTGCTGATGCCTCTTTAGTTGCCTGATTTCCCAGCTCAATACCTATCAATGCCTGGGGACCGTATACACAGAAGCCTGCACCAACAAGTACCGCTGCCGTAAGAGATAGGCTGGCCTGCTGCGGAAGGAAGCGGAAAATAGTCATGAAGATAGCAGCTCCTGCCATACACACCACACACATGTGGTGACCCTTACCATGAAAGATGTGATCTGTAGCCCAGCCTGCAAAGAGAGTTCCGCAGATACCTGCTATCTCAAATGCAGCCACGGTCCATCCTGCTGTAGATATATCCAGACCACGACTTTCTGTCAAGAACTTCGGACCCCAATCTAATATACCCATTCGAACGATGTATACAAAGAGATTAGCAATGCAGAATGTCCAGACCCAACGGTTCTTCCATACCATTACCATCTCAAACTTCTTGCGGTCCTTCTTATTTTTGACATTCATCTTTCCTAAAGAAGTTCCAGGTAAGTCGGGCAGCCCTACGTCCTTTGGCTCATCGCGCAAACCGATAAAAATGAATATGGAACCACAGAGAGCGATAAAAGCAGGAATCCAAAAGCACCATTTCCAAGCACCTATATGAGCAGCATAATTCAATGCCTGTGTTCCCGCATTGGCAACATTGTTATTAGTCAAATTTGCTGTGATATTTGCTATAACATCTGTATTTGAACTCATATCAACACCAAGACTACCCATGATCGTTCCACAGACAATAACAGCCAAGGCAGCTCCCAGTGAATGGGATGTGTTCCATATAGACATCTTGGTAGCAAGCTCACTAGGATGAATCCAGTGAGGAAGAATGCGTGCACAAGGAGGATATCCCATTCCCTGGAAATATTGGTTGAATATGATTGTCACACCCATGATTAATATCAGCCAAGAGACAAAATCTGGTCCATTGTCTGTTCCGGTAATCATGACACTAAGGTTTACTCCGAAACCAAACATGAAATTGGCCAGTGCACAAAGGAGCAGTCCTAAAGCCATAACGATTCTACCCTTTATCCGGTCAACAACGTAGCCATTAATAAAGCGTGATGTACCGTATACTAAGGATCCTGCAAAGAGAATCCATCCAAAGCTCTTATTAGAAATACCGTATTCCGCCGTAAGACCTGGCATAGCCAATGAGAAATTCTTTCTCACGAAATAGAAGGCTGCGTAACCCAACATCGTTACGATGATAGTACGCACTTGCCAGTTCATAAACTTCTTACGCTTAGAACCTAAGGCTTCATATACATTAACTTTCTTTTCCATATAATGTCCTTTGCCTTTTAAAATTATTTCTTAGAAAGATAACGCTCCTGACTGTAAGTCAAAGCCATGAAGAATACTGCCATAAAGCAAGCTCCGATAAGCAGAATGAAAGTCCAAGCCCAGCCGGCATTCTCAGCCACGAAGCCGATGACGACATTGGCCAACAATGCTGTTCCCAGCACGTAGCCCATGAAGCCTGTCAGACCTGCGGCTGTTCCGGCCGCGTTCTTCGGAGCCAGGTCGAGAGCCTGCACGCCGATGAGCATCACAGGACCATAGATGAAGAAGCCGATACCGATGAGACAGAACAGGACGAAATGGATATTGGTGAAGTTCTGCCAGTAGATGAAGATGAGGACGGCGACGACACTCATAAAGAGGATGGTAGGCAGCGCACGGCGGCCATGGAAGACATGGTCGGAGAGCCAGCCACAGATGATCGTTCCGGGGATGGCGGCAATCTCATAAGCGAAGTAAGCCCAGCCGGCATCCTTGATGTTGATGCCCTGCTCGGTGAGGATGGTAGGAGCCCAGTCGAGACAGCCATAACGCACCATATAGACGAAGGCATTGGCGAGAGCAATGTACCACAAGAATTTATTAGAGAGTACAGTCCTAAAAATTTCCTTGGTAGATAACACCTCCTCTGATTTTGAGGTGTATGAGGCTGCATAATCTCCTCGCCACTCTTCGATAGAGGACAGGCCGCACGACTGCGGAGTGTCGCGGATCAGACAGTATGCCACGATAGCCACGAGGATAGCCACACAGGCCGGGAAGAGGAAAGTTCCGATGAGGAAGTAGCGCTGGCTGTCAGCACCATAGAACCAGGAGCCGAACCACATGGCTCCATAGACGGACATAGGGCCTACGAGGGCGCCACCGACATTATGCGCGCAGTTCCAGAACGACATCCATGTGCCGCGCTCCTTGATGGAGAACCAGTGCGTCATGACACGGCCACAAGGAGGCCACCCCATTCCATTAAACCAACCTACAAGGAAGTTGAGGACGGCCATGAGGACGATGGCTGCCGACTTGTGCTCAGCGCCCAGGCACTGGATAGGCACAATCATGAACATCATGGAGATGGCAGCAAGGATAAGGCCTAAGGGAAGGAAACGGCGGGCATTACTGCGGTCGGAGACACTTGCCATAATAAACTTCGAAAAGCCGTAAGCTATGGCATTCATGGACAACACTACGCCTAATTCTCCTTTGTCGAAGCCAAAGGGAGCAAGCATTGGTATTGCCATTGAAAAGTTTTTACGCACAATATAAAAACCGGCATAACCAATGAAGATGCCAAAGAAAACCTGCCAACGTAGACGCTTATATTTAGCATCTGAAGCAGGTCCTGTTTGTACAGCTTTAAATGCTGGCGGTGCTAGAAATTTCCACATACTATTTTATATCGTTTTAAGTATTTTTAGATTTTAAAAAGGCGCAGTATCTATTCATAAAATCAGATACGTACTTTCGAACCAATAGAAATCGTAATCAAATTATGGTTTATTTATGATTAAATTGGTTTTCATTACGAAATCTAACTCTATAACTTGCGTTTTTAAGTTTTTATTTGTTTCGTTGCAAAAATAGGGAATTAGAAACAAAGTTGTAGCAGAATTGCAACAACCTTAACGTTAGTTTACTAAAAAAGCCCGATTTTAACTTTATAACACATTTTGCAATGATGTTATAAGGCTTTTTGCCACATTTCTACGATCCAAGACAGGAAGATCAATAAAAGAAGATATTATCTAGGGTTTGCAGGGAATACTACAACTACCCTCAGAAGATTTCAGAGTTTGAGCGTGCCATGGAGAAGCTGGGCTTCGACCATGCCGACCCGCCCTGCAAAGCCGCGAGCATCAGCAAGGCCTTGCAGACCCTCACTCAGCTGGCACCGAAGGTCAGCCAATGGGGCAGTATGTTAACACCAACGAGAGCTGCGCCAAACAGTGTCAGGTTGCTGCCTGGCTAATAGAGAAACTGGGGTAAGACCTTTTTCTTACGCCGTTTCATTCCTAAAATAGCTAAAAATACTTGGAAGAAAAAATTAAATTGATAAAATATGGAACTGTTACTGGAAAGAAAATACTACAAGAAGGACTATATCATCGGCAGACTCTATGTCGACTATAAATATTTCTGCGACACCTTGGAGCCGCCCTATGGTGCGTTGACCTCGGAGATGACCGGCAGACAAATCACGATAGTCAACTGTGCTCCGGCAAGCTGGCGATACCCACGGGCAGCTACCGCGTCATCGTCAACATGAGCCCCCGCTTTAAGAGGCCGCTGCCTCTGCTCCTCGACATCCCCGGCTTCAGCGGCATCCGCATCCATCCCGGCAACATGGTGAAAGATACCGAGGGCTGCATCCTCGTGGGTTGGAACCGCCACAAAGGCATGGTCATCAACTCCCGCTCCGCCGTCACCCTCCTCATGGACCGCTTCGCGGAGGCAGAGAAGAAGGGCAAGCCGGTGTGGATAACCATCAAGTGACTATGATGCGCTTATTGGGAGCACTGGCCTCAGAGAAGGTCTGTGCTCTCTTTAGCCTCTACTTTTGTTCAGCACCCATCAATCAAAGCTATTCTAATATAATTTCACAAATCCATGGGCAGGTCTGCCTTGTGGATTGATGAAAACAACATCTAAACGGAGCAATGAAAAATAAAGTTTCTATGTTTATTTTTCAATCTGTATTTTTTTTCGTAAGTTTGCAGATATTTTGACCTAAGTAAGAATGTTTTATCAACTTATCCAAAATAAAAGGGACGAATGGTTAAGCAGAGCAGACTGTCCGGTGAAGTCGCTCGTTGACTATATGGAAACCCGTGGCATGCTCAGAGACGCACAGATAGAGGCTATTAAGACCTATCTCTTTCTGAAAATAGCCTGCGGCAACCAACCTTTGTGGCTGCTGTTTTCAAGGGGGAGCTTCCTAACCATTGATTTGGCAAACGTCAGTCTGACCGTCAGGGCGCGGGAAGTGCTGGAGACCAATACCGCCGCCGCGACGCTTTACGAGTATGCCTGCCTGAAGGATGCCAATGGCAATCTGCTGGCTCCAACTCTGAAGAAAGAGATTGAGGAATACCCGGATGACATCAACTACGAACAGGTGTTCCGCGATATTTTCTATGGCGTACAATATCCCGATTACATTTTCAGTTTACCCATGGGAGCAGGCAAGACCTTTCTCATGGCTGCCTTCATATATTTGGAGTTACACTTCGCAGATAGTGAACCCGACAATCCTGCTTTTGCCCATAACTTCATGTTGTTGGCGCCCTCTGGACTGAAATCCTCCATTCTGCCGAGCATCAAGAAGATTCAGGATTTTGACCCTACTTGGGTGTTGGCAGAACCAGAAGCGTCCAAAATCAAAAGGGAGATTCAGTTTGAAGTGCTTGACGAGCAAAAGTCTGCCAAGAAGAGCAACATCGTTAAGAATCCCAACGCACAGAAAATTAACAACCACCAGCCGCTGAATACGATGCGCGGTCTCGTGGCTGTGACCAATGCGGAGAAAGTGATTCTGGATAAGTATGACAAGGATCGAGGCAACGACCCGACACTCTATACCGATGAGGAGTGGGAAGAGGTGAAAGTCTCCAACGAACTCCGCAACATCATTGGCAAGATCCCTCACCTGTCCATCTTCATTGACGAGGTGCACCATGCTTCCGATAGCGACATCAAGCTGCGGCAAGTAGTGAACAAATGGACGGAGACTGAAACGTTCAACTCCGTGCTGGGCTTCTCCGGCACACCCTATCTGGCATCGGCAGACGCTGTGCAGGTGACGCCATGCCTGTCGCTGCAAAACAAGAATCTGGCCAATGCGGTTTACTATTACCCGCTGATTGATGGCGTGGGCAACTTTCTGAAGTCGCCGGTCATCAAGGTTTCGGATGGCGATTGCGACGACATCGTGCGCAAAGGCGTCACGGAGTTTCTCGACCGCTATGGAGATAAGGTCTATGCCAACGGCACCTGCGCCAAGCTGGCTATCTATTGCGGGAAAATCGAGAACTTAGAGAACAACATCTTCCCGCTTGTTGCCAGCATCGTCAGCGAGCGCGGGATGAGTCCCACCGACGTCATTCTGAAATATCACGACGGCAATAAGCAGTTTCCAGCCCCCGAAGGAGCCGAGGCTGCCTTTAAGTCACTCGACACGAAGCTGTCCCGCATCAAGATTATCTTGTTGGTTCAGATTGGTAAGGAGGGCTGGGACTGCAAGAGTCTGACAAGTGTCATCTTGCCGCAAAAAGGTGCTTGCCCCAAGAATATGGTGCTGCAGACCAGTTGCCGCTGCCTGCGTCAGGTGGTGCGGCATCAGCAGGAGTCTGCGCTCATCTGGCTCAACGTGGAAAACGGGAAGACACTCAACAATGAGCTGAAGAAGCAACAGCATACGTCGATAGATGAAATCAACAAGGGTGGAGGCAGCAAGTTCTTCACATTGAAGCAGTTCTCACGCATGGAGAAACTGCGCGTGCCGCCTATCGACTTCATCCAGTTGAAGGTGACCTATCAGACATTGGTATTGGACACGGCTTTAGACACAGCCGCAGCGCTGAAGAGCAACGACCTGCTCTCCTCCTCTAAATCGATGCTTGTCAAGGAAGAGAACCTGGAAGGCGAGCTCCAACATAAAAACGTGCTGAACATTGAAGACGAGGAGAGCTCCCTGCCCGTCACCTTCCATTCCTGGCTCCATACCATCGCGAAAGAGAGCTTTGGCACATGGACCCGGCAAGAGGCAGCGCCCTACCTCTCATCGCTGCGCGACATCTTCGACCACATCACCAACACGAAGGATGGACTGACATATCTGGACGGGAACTACGACCACAGCGCCATTCGCTCCCAAATCAGAAAAACATTTACGCCCAGGCGCACCATCAAAGTGAAGGAGGAGAACATCCCCCAACAGGCGGCGATACTGAATGTGGAGAAGTTGGATCCCACCGTTGAAACGAACAATCCCGAACAATATTATCCGTCTCAGCAGGAAGTCGTACAGATCGTGGCCGACGACAAAGGCGGTATGAGGCTCAAGCCCGACATCGCTACAACCATCAGCACGCTGAAAACGCTCCCTGGCACTGAGGCCACCATCAAGCAGCTGACGGACAACCCCGACAACTACGAGCGGATAGGAAAGGACATCAACGACCACACCTACCACTATCTGCCCTATCATTTCGACAGCAACTTGGAGATAGACTATTTCTCCAAGTCGTTGCTCGCCATCATCAACGGACAGAATCTGGAAGCCTACTTCAACGGCGACGACACGCTCACGGAGTTTAAAATCAGATGCTATAAGCAGGTGGGCAACGCCTGGCACTATATCGGGATGTACGTGCCCGACTTCCTGATATTGCGGCGAGGCGAGGACGGGACCATCCGCCAGGTGCTCATCATCGAGACCAAGGGCGAGGGCTTCAGCAAGAAGTTTGCTGACCGGAAATCGTTCATGAGCAAGTTCGTCAGCCTCAACAACGCACATTATGGCTATCCCCGCTTCGACTTCCTCTATCTTGAGGATACACTCTCCAAAGAGCAGCAGGACAAGCTCACTATAGAAAAGATTCAGCAATTTTTCAACTAAGCAACATCATGGCTATAAAATACATTCCCTATTATCCCAATACCCTCGAAGGTCAGGCCATTCTCAACAATTTTGTGCGCACACAGCGTGTCCTTCGCTATCGTGACAACGACAAGGTGGTGGAGCGCATACAGCGTGGTATGCCGCTTTACGAGATGGAGACCATTGAACAGGTGGGCGACAATCCCGACCAAAACAAAGTCATCCGTGGCGAGTGTCTCTCCGCCTGTGCCTATCTGAAGGACCAAGGTGTAAAGGTTGATTTGGTCTATATCGACCCGCCCTTTGCCAGTGGTGCTGACTATGCCAAGAAAGTCTATATCCGTCGCAACCCGAAAGTGGCCGAGGCTATACAACAGGCAGAGTCGGAGTTGGACAGCGACGAGCTGCGCAACTTCGAGGAGAAGATGTATGGCGACATCTGGGACAAGGAGCGCTACCTCAACTGGATGTATGAGAACCTCATGGCCATCAAAAGCGTCATGAGCGATAGCGCAAGCATATATGTGCATCTCGACTATCATATCGGGCACTACGTGAAGATACTATTAGATGAAATCTTTGGAGAAGACAATTTTAGAAATGAAATTATATGGCATTATTATAATAAGATGCAGGGCAATGTGAAAAGATTTGCTTCAAATCATGACAGCATATACCTTTATAGCAAATCCGACCAATTCAATTTTTTGCCAATAAAAGAAAAGAGAGAGAGTTCAACCAAGCAAATTAAGAGAGAATGGAATAAGGAAAAGCAAAAGTTGGTTAATGCAAAAGATAATAACGGAAAAGTAATCTATATCGATACGGATGAGAAAACTATAGATGATGTTTGGCGTTTACCTATGCTTCAACCTGCAGATAAGGAAGAACCCGTCGACTACGCCACTCAGAAGCCCGAGGCGCTGCTAGAACGTATCATTAATGCTTCTAGCGACAAGGGCATGTTGGTGGCTGACTTCTTTGGTGGCAGCGGCGTTACGGCTACTGTGGCCAGCAAACTCGGCCGCAGGTTCGTCCATTGCGATGTAGGTGTGAACAGCATCGAGACCACTCGTGACCGGCTCGTCAAGGCTAAGGCACAGTTCGAGGTGCTGGAGATAAAGGATGGCGTCTCACTCTATCGCAATCCCGTGCAGACTATGGACAAGCTGAAAAACCTCATCCCCGGCTTGCAGAACAACGACCGGCTGGATAAGTCTTGGGCGGGGAGTATCAACAGCTCCAGCTACGGCAGCATGCCCGTCTATCTGCCCAATCTGTTGGACAGCAGCACGCGACTGCTTGACACTGCGCAGATCAACCATATCATACGTGAGGCCATGCCCGACTTGCCCGAAGAGACGAAGAGAGTCATCGTCTATTATATCGACATCGCTGACAGAGACGAAATCGACCAATTCATCAAGGAGCAGAACGATACGGGCATAGAAATAGAGTTGCGCGACTTGAAAAACGTGCTCGACAACGTGGTCGTGGAAGACTCCTGCGACTACAGTCTGGCTCACGTTCAGCCCGAAGGTCAGATGTTTCAAGTTTGGCAAGTCACCATCAACAGCTTCTGCAGCGACCGTGTGCTGAAGAAAATAGAAGAGTATAACATCAAAGGGCAGGTACAGGCACAAACCTCCAGAAAATCCGCTGCGTTCAAACCTATCGTCATCAGTGACGAGGGTTTGGAGACCATAGAATGGCTGAGTCTCGATAGCACGACAGACGACGCCAAGGCCCCGTGGCATAGCGATTCTGAAATCCTCATCGAGAAAAATAGTAAGGTAAGGCTAAACGGTGTGGTCACACAAAACTTCTGGGATGGAACTATCAGCAGTGAAAAGAAGCCACTGCGAATGAAAATCCGCAATATCTGCGGTGACGAAACGGTTTTCATACTCTCAGGCGACCAAACGAAGTAGAAAGAGAAGCTTTTTCGAAGTCCAGAGGAACTGCTTTGAAGTCCGGAAGAGAAGCTTTTTAGAAGTCCGGAAGTCCGGTCAAATGGCTGGAGAATGTTAGGAGCGGCTTTAATGGTGCAGGATGGTAGGGGCGGTGGCATTCCTGCCGCCGGGGAACTGCTGAGTCTGCTACGGAAAGAGTTTAGGGTCTTCGACATTTTTTTCCGGCGGCAGGAATGCCACCGCCCCTACCTCCGGCACCGTGCCACCGCCACTAAAGGCAGGTTTTATTAGGTTTTGATAGTTTTTTCTTTTCTTTCACCTCTCGCAGTGAAAAAGAATAAAACCAAATAAAACCTATTAAAACATGCTATATCCCTACTGCTTCGAGTTTTTGTTTATTGAAGCACTACTGCCCCAAGGTTTTATTAGGTTTTGATAGGTTTTTCTTTTCTTTCACCTCCCGAAGAGAAAAAGAATAAAACCAAATAAAACCTATTAAAAACATGCTATATCCCTACTGTTTCGAGTTTTTGTTTATTGAAGCACTACTGCCCCAAGGTTTTAATAGGTTTTTAGCTGGCAGGGAATGTGCAGCTGTCATCTGAGCAGTCCCTGCTTCTTCAGCTCTTCCGCGACCTTCAGGAGGTCGTGGTACCAGTCCTCTCCGAAACGGCGGATGAGGGGCTCTTTCAGGAACTCGTAGACATGGATGCCGAGCTTACGACCGAGGATGACGGCATCGTGGCAGACATCCCAACGGTTGTAGTTGATGCCTGTGAGTCCCATGGGGAAGGCTTTCTCGCGGATGGGGTAGAGCGCGCAGGAGATGGGCTTGCACCATTTCGTCTTCCCGGCCCGGAAGGCGCGCTCAAAAGCGCAGAGACAGCAGTGAGGAATGGTGTGGCCGTCACCGAAGTCTTGGATGTCATGGTAGCAGGTGAAGACGCAGTCTTTCTTTCCGACGATGCTTGTGACGAGGTCGCCGTCGCCATCAGTATAGGCGACGCCCTGCTTGTCGATGACGCTCTGTGCCGACGCTGAGAGGTCGTCCCAGACAGTGTCGAGGTTGTCCTCCATGGCCATGACCTCGTCGAGGGTGACGGGGGCTCCGGCATCGCCCTCGACACAGCAGACGCCCTTGCATTTGTCAAGGTCGCAGCAGAAAAATTCCGTGATGATGTCGGGCGAGACGAGGACGTTGCCGACTTGTATGATATGCAGTTCGTTCATAGTTTACCAGTCGATGGGTTCTTTGCCTACATTTCTGAGATAGTTGTTGCACTTAGAGAACTGATGCTGTCCGAACCATCCGCCCCGGTTGGCCGAGAGCGGTGAGGGGTGCACGGACTCCAAGATGCAGTTGCGGGAGGCGTCGATGAGCGGTCGCTTGGACTTGGCGAAGCCGCCCCAGAGCATGTAGACGATGTGGTCGCGGTGGGCGTTAAGGGCCCGGATGGCGGCGTCGGTGAAGATGCTCCAGCCTAAGGTCTGGTGGCTGTTGGCGATATGTGCGCGGACGGTGAGGGTAGCGTTGAGCAGGAGCACACCCTGGCGGGCCCAGCGTGTGAGGTCGCCGTTGGTGGGGATGGGCTTGCCGAGGTCATCGTGAATCTCTTTGAAGATGTTGATGAGCGATGGTGGCATCACCACACCCTCGGGGACGGAGAAGCTCAGTCCCATGGCCTGGCCGGGCTCGTGGTAGGGGTCCTGACCGATGATGACAACCTTGACCGCGTCGAAGGGGGTGAGGTTGAAGGCGTTGAAGATGAGGTGGCCCGGAGGGTAGCAGGGCCCCTGGCTATACTCACGACGTACGGCTTGTGTGAGCTGCTGGAAATAGGGTGTGGAGAACTCCGGTTCTAACCATTGCTTCCACGAAGGTTCTATCTGGACATTCATAATATTATAATATGTGAGTGGTAAGAGTCATAGCGGAAGGCCGTCGGGCGACGCAGCAAAGCAGCGTCCTACGGAACCCAGCCTTACGAAGAGATAAAGGGATTAGCCGTGGCGTGTATAGGGCGTGCATTCGTTGGGAGCTTTTTACTTCTTAAAGTATTCCGCTGCATAGCGTCCCATCTCTCTGTATCCGGTGGCATTGGGGTGGAGGTGGTCGGTAAGTGCCCACTGGCGTCGCAGGGCCGTGGGAGTGGCAGGGTCTCGGAGGAGGGCGTCGAAGTCGAGGTATCCGTCTGCGACCTTCTGTTGGCGTATCCAGGCGTTGACGATGCGGCGACCCTCTTCACGGTCAGCATTATAGTAGCCGGAACCCCGCATAGGTGTGATGGTGGCTAAGAAGACGCGTTTGTGGGCTTTGCGGCACGCCTCTATCATGTTGCGGTATTCCATGATGAGTCGGTAGGCTGTGGCGACACCGTATCGGCTTGTGCCAAGATCGTTGATGCCCTCGAAAATGACGACGTCGGTGACACCGTGTTGCTCGATGATGTCGCGATAGAAGCGGTCCTTAGCAGGCTCGCCGTAGCCGCTGTTGGTGATGACACGGTTGTTGCCGATACCGAGGTTGAGGACGCCGACGGTGCCTTTGAGGTAGAAGCTCATCTCGTCGGGCCAGCGGTTCTGGTGGTCGGTGGTCGACCCCTTACCGTCGGTGATGCTGTTGCCGATGATGGCGATGGTGCGTGGGCGGTTGGCGAGGACTTCGAGGGCGGAGATATTGAACCATTTCTCGTAGCGGAAGGCCTTGGTGAAGTCTGTCTCCGGTGTGCTGGCGCCCTTGAGGATGTAGCTTGTAGTGCGTGAGCCCATGTGCACGGTAGGTTGCTTGGGAGCAGTGGCGTAGTTGAGGGTGATGGCCACGGTCTCCAAAGGTTTGAGGTCGAAGGCAGCGGCATCGGAGAAGATGCTCTTACCCGCGGGGATGGTGACCTCGTCGTGTCCGGCGAACTTCAGGTAGCGGGCGCTGCGGGTGTCGATGCGGAAGGTGTCGAGGGCATGGGCGATATATACGGATTTGAGGACGACGGGCTCAGTGGAGAGAATGTTGGAGAGCTGGAGCCTGATGACGCGGCCTCCTAAGGATACTTTCACAATTTGCCTCACGGAGCGGTCGCTCATCTGATTGTTGAAAGGCATGAAGGCCTTCACGGGCGTCTGCATGGCCGTGGCCCAGGTGCCGGTCCAGTCGCCGATAACGGTGGCATGACCGACGGGGCGCCCTGCCAACGCTAAGAGGGGCAGAAAAAAGAATAGAATAGACAGTAACTTCCTTTTCATACTGCAAAGTTACTGCTTTTCCACCTTTCAGCGTTGCGTTTTACACAAATTAAAACCGCCCCGAGGAAAGTGAACTCCATCGGGGCGGAACCTGAATACAAAAATTCTTTTTTAACCTATTGTTAACTGCTTGAATATGTTGTTACCCTGAAAACTATTTTATCTGTTATTGCTTTTCGTTGTATTTGGTGCGCCGCTGCAAAGCATTTTGGGTGCGCCGCTGTTATCAGAGCTTCCACCATTGTTGTCAGAGCTACCTACATTGTTATCGGGAGCTACCCCCGTTGTTGCCTGAAGTGCCGCCATTATTGTCGGAAGAGGCTGCAGAGCCCTTGAGCGTCGTGCCTTGAGTGGTATAGAGCGATGTGCTTGCGAGTTTTTGGGCACCAGTGCCGTCATTGAGGACGTACTTGGCATAGGTGAAGTCAGCGGGGATGCTGACCTTATACCATCCCGTCTTGCCGTTGTGGGTAGCGGTCTCGTCGTAGGTCATCTTCTCACCCGGCCATACCGATGCACTCGTTGTGCCGTCGTAGAAGTAGCAATATACGTTGCTCCACTTGTTGGGGTTGTCGAAGTAGACATATTTGCTGGAAGGAACGACTTCGCCGCCCTCGACTTCAGTAATCTCTTTATTCCAGACACCCTCGACATAGTAGCCGTGGTTCTTGAAGTCGATATTCTCAGATACGAACCTTGTATCGCCGTCGTAGGTGAAGATAACCTGTGTGGGAGCACTCTCAGTACCAGTGTAGGTCCATTTGAAGACGTTGTTGCCGTTGGCAGCCTTGCCCACGAGGGTCATGGCGTCGCCGGGCCATTTGTTCTCGGTGAACTGCGGGACGGTAGTTTTCCATGCCCAGATCTTTGCGTTGTCCTTGGCAGTCTCTAAGAAGCAGGAGACCTCATCCTTGTTGGCGAGTGTCGGAGTGTAAGCCTTCACCTTATTATAGGTAGCCGAACCCGTCGCAGTCTTACCGTCAGAGCCGGTAGCGCCCCAGCTGATGGTGATGGACTTGCCGTAGTCGACGCCGCTGCCGATGGTGACGGTGGTGGAGGTAGTGAAAGTCTGCTTGCTGCCGCCGTCAACCTGAATCCAAGCCGATGTAGCGTTCTCAGCTGTTGCCGTGATGGTCGTTGTCTCCTCGGAGAAAGGTGTGCCGGAAGCCGGTGAGAGGGTGACAGAGGGATCTGTAGAAATGGTGCCGTTATAGATGACGGCGATACCTGTAGAGCCTACCTGTCCGCTGATGGTAGAGGTCGTGACGGTGAAGGTACCGCCACCGACCTTGTCGGTATAGGTACCTGCCTTCAGCCACTTGCCATCGCCCTTTCCGTTGGCGAAGCTTACGCTCTGGTTGCTGCCGCGGCCGAGGACGATGATAGCCCCGCTTTGGCGCACCTGCGCGGCCACGTTATCGCCGTGGACATAGTAGTTGGGCTCACCGGCGCAGATGTTGTGCATGTGGTTCACCTCTGCGACCTCCTTGGAGGTGAAGTGCGTAGAGCCCTTTTGGCCAAGCTTCATGGAGTTCTTTTCCGTCGTAGAGGGACGCGAGAAGTAGAGCGCGGTAGCCCCGTTGTTACCAGCTACGACAGCGTAGGCGCGGTCGATAATATTCTGGTTCATATACTTCGATGAACCGCCATCATTAGCGTAGGTGTCATGGCTCTCACCCCAGTAGACGAGCTTTGCTGTTGTGGCACCTCTTTGGTTGAAGTTGCCGATGGAACTGTTGACCTGTCCGCTGTTGAACGAGTTGGCGAATCCATTGCCATAGCCGTTGTCGGTGATGGATATATACTTTTGGTATTCTGGGAACAGGGTCTTGTCATCTCCACCGGTGCCGTCGAGGATTTCACCGTAGTTGTACATGCTCTGGTCAGGAACGTTCTGCCAGAAGGAATCACCCTCAGAAGGTAGCCCTATGTGCTTGGCAGCATCCCAGCGGATGCCATCGACGCCGCAGTTCTTTAACGCCTCAATAAACTGGTGGATATAGTTCTGTACGCCGCTGTCTTCGGTCTTGTTATCCCACATGCCAATCTTTCCATGGGTAACCTGATATCGGTCGTTCCAATTGCTGACGTCAAAGGGGGTGTGATAGCGACTCTGGTCATTCATATAACCAGTGCAGTTGGGGTAGTCGGTATGGTTGGCCACGACATCAACTATGACTTTTACACCATATTGGTGAGCGGTTGTGCACAGATCTTTGAGCTCACTCTCTGATCCGATGCCATTACCGATAGTATAGTCTTGTGGGCGGTATACGTCATACCATACAGCACCGGCACCGCCGCCTTTTGAGACGGGTGATGTCTGCACGGCTGTGAAGCCAGCCTTGGCAATGTCGGGAAGTGCAGCTTTGATGTCGCTGAGCTTCCAGTCGAAGCAGTGCAGGATGACACCATCCTGGATGTTGCTCTTCAGCCCGTAGCTGTTGTCGGCATAGGCGGAGAAGCTCATGCTGAGCAGCGCGAAGGCCGAGAATAAGATTGATTTTATATTGAACATAGTATTGTCTGAATAGTTTTTGGTTTTTTAAATATGTGGGCGTACCGCTTACTTCACGATAACGATCTTCTTTCCGTTGTGGATATAGACACCGGCCCTTGTGGGCTTGCTGACTCTCATGCCGGAGAGGGTGTACCAGCCTTCAGCATCCTGCTTGCTGATGTTGATACCAGAGATGCCCGTTGCGGTGCTGCCGTCGTAGACTGTCTCGCCGTTGAGGGCCGTGCCGTCCAAGCCGTTGTTAATAACAAAAGATGCGCTCTTGAACTCGTCAGGGACTTTCAGCGTGTACCAGCCTGTGGTGCCGTCATGCTCGATGTTGTTGTCCAGAGTCATCTCCAAGCCCGGCCATGCGGTGTAGGCGGTGGTACCCTTGAAGAGGTAGCAATACACCTTCTCATAATTGTTTTTGTTGAGGAAGTAGACATACACGTCTTCGCTGACAATATCAGGGCGCTCTGTCGTTTCGGTGGCAGAAGAGCCTTTGACGGCATAGTAGACGTCGGAGGTGACATTCGTAACGTTGCCGGTGAGCTTCTGGCTATCGTTGGCGCCGGCTGTTGTGGTAAGGATGAAGTTGACGGAGCTGACACCTGCGGGAACGTTGTAGACATACCATCCGGAGGCGGATGTTGCTGTCATGGCCTTGGTGTTTTTCCAGTCGCCGTTGGGTTCTTTCGTTGTACCATTGTCGTCGTACCAAACATAGATATAGGGTGCGGCGCTTGCTTTCACATAGATATTGAAACCAGTTCCCCCGGTATTGCCGCCCGTGTTGCCGCCCGTCGAGCTGCCGTTGTCGTCGGTTTCTGTCAGTGTGGTGCCGTTGAGCCAGGCATAGTTGTTCTTGCCGCTGAGCTGCAGGCCGGGTTTCTGAGCTGCCGGGTACTGGTTACTGCCACCATCGTTGACGATGAGTTGTCCTGAAGCGAGGTTGTCTGCCACCTCGTATTTCCACCAGCCCGTGATGCCGTCGTGAGTGACGCTGGCATCGTAGGTCATAGCCTCGCCGGGCCACTTAGCATTCTTGGTGTTACTGCTGCTATAGACATAGCAGTTGACCGTACTCCAGTGATTGGGATTGTTGTAATAAACAACGGTTGCCGAAGCGCTGAGCGTGAAACCACACCATGGAAGGAATGATAACAGCGCCGCAAGCAAAAGCATGCGTAAACTAACTCTCATAATTGTTTTTTAAGTTGAAAGATAAAATTAGTTGTTTGTAAAGGATGTTGCAAATTTAGACGATTCTCCTTTCATATTGCGAAGATGATATAAAAAATATGATAAAAAATCTGTGCAATCGATTGATGTTAATAATTATAAATATACGCGGTTCCCGCTGTACGAAAGCAGTTGTAATACGATAGTCGCATGCTGGAAGAGCAGACTTAATGTTGGAAAAACTCATTAAGTCAGAGTGGAGAACTTGCCCGGTATCTACTTTTTTGCTTTTGGGATAAGATGATAAATGTCTTGTAATTAGCTTGTTACTAAAAATATCCACTTCCTAAAATCTTTGTATTGCTTTACTCACGTCTCTCGGCATTTGATTTTTACTTACCTTTGCAAAAAAGATAATCTTCTATATTTATGCAACAAAAACTAAGAACTTTTGCACTATCGGCATTATTTTCCTTCGGACTCACTGCCAGTGCACAGACCCCCGTGTATCTTGATGATACCAAACCTATAGAGCAGCGTGTGGAAGATGCGCTGTCACGGATGACCCTCGACGAGAAGATTGGTGTCATCCATGCGCAGAGCAAATTCTCCAGCCGTGGCGTGCCGCGTCTTGGCCTGCCCGACTTCTGGACCGACGACGGTCCTCACGGTGTGCGCCCCGATGTGCTATGGGACGAATGGGAGCAGGCCGGACAGACCAACGACTCCTGCATCGCCTTCCCGGCCCTGACCTGCTTGGCATCGACTTGGAACCCCTCACTGGCCTACCTCTATGGAAAGAGCTTGGGCGAGGAAGCCCTCTACCGTGGCAAAAACATGATTCTCGGTCCCGGTGTGAATATCTACCGTACGCCACTCGGTGGTCGTAACTTTGAATACATGGGCGAGGATCCCTTCCTCACCTCTACCATGGTGGTGCCCTATATCCAGGGCATGCAGAAGAATGGTGTGGCCGCCTGTGTGAAGCACTTCTGTCTGAACAATGATGAGGAATACCGCTTCCAAGTCAACGTGAAGGTCTCGGACCGTGCCCTCCACGAGATTTATCTCCCTGCCTTCAAGGCTGCTGTGCAGAAAGGCCACGTCTGGGGGCTCATGGGCGCCTACAACCTTTATAAAGATGAGCACAACTGTCATAACGAATACCTTCTCAACAAGATAGTCAAGGGGCAGTGGGGCTTCGACGGCGTGGTCGTCAGCGACTGGGGCGGTGCCCACGATACGGACCAGGCTGTGAAGAACGGCCTCGACATGGAGTTTGGTACGTGGACGAACGGTCTGACAACAGGTGCCAGCAACGCCTACGACAACTATTATCTCGCGTTGCCGTATAAGAACGCTATTCTGAGTGGAAGGTATACTGAGAAGGAGCTCAACGACAAGGTGCGTCGTGTGCTGCGCCTGTATTTCCGCACGACGATGGCGCCGCATCCCAACCGTGGCTTCCTCTGCTCTGAGGCCCACTATGCGGCTGCCAAGCAGATAGCTGAAGAAGGTATCGTGCTGTTACAGAATCAGAATGGCGTGCTGCCGCTGGATCTCGCTAAGAAGCCTACCGTGCTCGTCGTGGGTGAGAATGCCATTAAGATGATGACTGTCGGCGGCGGCTCGTCCTCGCTGAAGGTGCAGCGTGAGATCTCTCCCCTCGACGGGCTGAAAGCTCGGCTGAGAGACGTGGCTACCGTGGAGTATGAGCGTGGCTATGTCGGTGACACAACGGGCGACTACAACGGCGTGACGACAGGGCAGGACCTCTCTGACAAGCGCTCGAAGAAACAACTTATCAGCGATGCCGTGGCAAAGGCAAAGACAGCAGACTATGTCATCGTCTTCGGTGGTCTGAACAAGAGTGACTATCAGGACTGTGAGGGCCATGATAGGAAGTCGTATGCCTTGCCTTATGCCCAGGATAAGCTCGTCGAGGCCTTGGCCAAGGTGAACAAGCGCGTCGTCTTCGTCAATATCTCCGGCAATGCTGTGGCCATGCCTTGGAAGCAGCAGGTGCCAGCCATCGTACAGGGATGGTTTATCGGTTCTGAGGCTGGCGAGGCATTGGCTGCCGTGCTCTGTGGCGATGCCAACCCATCGGGAAAGCTGCCTTTCACATGGCCTGCCTCACTCAACGATGTCGGTGCCCATGCCCTGAAGACCTATCCCGGGACCTGGCGTAAGGCCGGGGGAGCCGCGACGGAAGGAAACATCATCGACGAGGAATATAAGGAAGGCATCTACGTAGGCTATCGCTGGGCTGACGCGCACAAGACGCATCCCACCTTTGCCTTCGGACATGGATTGAGCTATACTACGTTTAGCATCAGTAACCTCCGCCTCTCCAAATCTTCAATGACCGCCGATGACAGTCTCAGGGTAACAGTGACTGTGAAGAATACCGGCAAGCGAGCCGGTGCAGAGATTGTACAACTCTATATTCATGATGATAAGTCGAGTGTGGATCGGCCTTACAAAGAGCTGAAAGGCTTTGCCAAGGTCAGCCTGCAGCCCGGCGAGACCAAGGACGTGACGATGACCATCGGTAAGGATGCCCTGAGCTTCTACGATGAGGCTGCCGGGGCTTGGAAAGCTGAGCCTGGAACCTTCACGGCCTTCGTGGGCGATGCTTCGGACAATCTGAAGCTGTCGAAACAGTTCAGATTAGAATAGTTTTTTAGGTGTTGGGTGTTAGGTGTTAGGTGATAATGATGTGCAAATGCTGTTCCCGTGCGTTGTGGCCTTCATTCCATCCGTTCTGCGTCTTGATGCAAACCATTAACACCTAACACCCAACACCTACCATCAAAAAATTTTTCCTTTCTACTTTTATTTGCTACCTTTGCACCTATTATATATATTATTTTAGATGCAGCAGATTATCACCCATTTCACCGATGACGACCTCTATAAGTTTTCCATGTGCTGTGCCGTCATTGACAACTACCCGCGCGCGCAGGTAAAATACATGTTTGTGGATAGAAATAATACTGTCTATCCCAAGGGCTTTGCAGAACTCGTCAAGGAGCAGATAAAAATGTTGGAGAATGTCGTCATCACCGATGAGGAGATAGACTTCATGCGCCGTAAATGCTATTACATGCCCAACTGGTTTTTCACCTATCTGAAAGGCTTCCGCTACAAGTCGGAGTGGACGGATGTCAGACAGGACGAGGAGGGACACCTGCATATCGCCTTTGAGGGCAATTGGAGCGACACTATTCTCTTGGAAGTGAAGGTCTTGGCCATCGTCTCACAACTCTACTATATCGTCACAGGCCAGGATAAGAATTTTGATTATGACGACTACTATAAGCGCACCTACGCCAAGGGTGAGAAGTTGCTCTCGGCAGGATGTATCTACAGCGACTTTGGTACGCGCCGTCGTGCTTCTTTCCAGGCCGAGGACGTCATCGTCAAGGCTTTCAAAGACTGCCAGGAGAGCCGCAAGAACTGGAAGGGTCGCTTTGTAGGGACGAGCAATGTTTACCTCGCCATGAAATACGACCTCACGCCGGTGGGGACCATGGCTCACGAGTTTATCTGTGCCATCGGGGGCATGTACGGGCCACAGATGGCCAACAACATTGCCATGAATGCGTGGCGACATACCTTCAGCGGTGCCTTGGGTACCTACCTCTACGACTCCTTCGGCTGGAATATCTTCGCGCTGAACTTCTCGGAAGATTTCGCCAACCTCTTCAAAGGATTGCGCGTGGACAGTGGTGACAACCGCGACGAGCTGAATAAGATTGTGGCGAAATATAAATCGCTGAATATAGACAGCCGTACCAAGCAGGTCATCTTCTCTAATGCCCTGACCACTGATGAGGCCATCGAGATACAGCAATATGCTTCTAAAGTCTGCCAGCCGTCGTTTGGTATCGGTACACATTTCACCAACGACTTCCCGCATATCAAACCGATGAATACGGTGATAAAATTGGTGGCGGTGAAGATTACGGAGTCGTGGCCCTTCTACAACGATACGTGTAAGATTTCAGACAGTGACGGCAAGCATACGGGTAACCCGGAAGTAATCAAGCGCTTTATGGAGGAGCTGCATATGGCGTAGGCGTTTATTAGGCCCAATATGCCTAATATGCCTAATAAAATTTCGAATCAATGGACAGAAATAAAATCTTAGCTCACTCTTCGCTGCTCGTCGCCAACATCATCTTCGGTCTCGGTGTGCCTATTACCAAGCTCCTCTTAGACAACTGGGTGTCGCCGATGGCGTGGATGGCTACACGGTGTATCGGTGCGGCAGCGATATTCTGGCTTATCTCCCTCTTCATGCCGAAGGAGAAGGTGGCTCCTCGCGACCTGCTTGTCATCATGCTTGGCGGCTTGCTCGGATTCCTTGTTTCACAGACTTTTACAGCGTGGGCCATTGATTTCTCCACACCGGTCTATGTCTCGTTGATAGGTACATTGACTCCCGTGGCCACGATGATTTGTGCAGCGCTGTTTATCGGTGAGCGCATGTCGAAAAAAGGTGTCATTGGTGTCTTCGTGGGCATCGTCGGTGCCATGCTTATGGTGGTGATGAACTGGCAGGGCGGCAGCGGAAAGAATGATGTCGTGGGCATCGGCTTCGCTGTGCTGAGCCTGCTGACGTGGTCTGTCTACCTGATTATCACGCGCACGGTGTCGGCGAAATATTCTGCTGTAACGCAGATGAAGTGGATATTCCTCGTCTCTACCATTGCCATCCTGCCCTTTGCCTGGAGCGACCTGCAACATGCCACACTCTATAGCAAGGCATGGCAGTGGAGTGGGGTGCTGGAGATGGCCTATATCGTTGTGTTGGCAACGGTGGCTGGCTTCTTCGCTATTCCCTTTGCCATGAAATATCTCAAGGCAACGACGGTGAGCGTCTATACCAATCTCCAGCCGATAGTGGCGTCGTTTGTCGCCATCGCCTTGGGTCAGGATTTGCTGACGTGGGATAAGCCCGTTGCGCTCGTCTTGGTGTTGCTGAGTGCCTGGCTGGTGTCGAGACGATAACCGACATATGCCGTGGATGTCGCTGGCATCTGCCGTGGAATTCACTGGCATATGCCACAGATGTCTTTGGCATATGCCACAGATGTCGCTGGCATACGCCGCGGAACAGGTCGGCAATGCTATAATATCATGTTAGTAGCGATATAAAAATAAAAAGAGGTAAGTGTTATGACTAACACTTACCTCTTTTTATTTAATTATTGAATCTCAATTAATAGTTCTGAGCGGCAAGCTCGAAGAAGCTCTGCGGATGGTTGCAGACGGGGCAAACCTTCGGAGCCTTGGGACCGATAACGATGTGACCGCAGTTGCGGCACTTCCAGATGCGGTCTCCGTCGCGGGAGAAGACGAGGCCCTCGTCGAGGTTCTCGATGAGCTTGCGGTAGCGCTCCTCGTGGTGCTTCTCGATAGCGCCTACCATGCGGAACTTGGCAGCGATCTCCTTGAAGCCCTCTTCCTCGGCGTCCTTAGCCATGTAGTCGTACATGTCTGTCCACTCGTAGTTCTCACCGGCAGCAGCCTGCTCAAGGTTCTTGTGAGTGTCCTGGATGTCGCCACCCTGCAGATATTTGAACCAGAGCTTAGCGTGCTCACGCTCGTTGCCAGCTGTCTCCTCGAAGATGGCAGCAATCTGCTCGTAGCCATCCTTACGTGCCTTGCTGGCGAAGTAAGTATACTTATTGGTTGCCTGGCTCTCACCTGCGAAAGCGTCCTGGAGATTCTTCTCTGTCTTTGTTCCTTTTAAGTCTTTCATAATGTTTTTGTATTAATGTTTTTGTATATTCTTCTATTCTTTAGAGGTGACGTTATCGTCATCTTTTTACGCCTGCAAAGTTAGGAAATAAATCAATACGAACCAAATTTTTTGTCGATTTATTTGTAATTATTACAAGAGTAAAGCTTTATTATACCTCTGACAAGGTTTCACGGCGAAAGAAAGGCTTACCAAAGGGGTTGTCGCTTAGGTGCGACGCTGATGGCTTCGAGGTTCATGATGTGACTTGGACGGAAGCTCCTGCTGCCGCTGAATGGGATGGTGCTGATGGATCCGATGGCGAAGCGGGGATAAGCCTGCTCGTCGATGGTTCCGTTACAGATGTAGTGCAGGTTGGCGATGTTGATACGTTCGCCAACTTTGGCTTCACGAATTGTGGCACGCAGAAAGCCGATGATGTCGTAGGGGAGGATGATGAAATCCTCTGCTGTGACCACTTCGTCCTGCTGATAGGGAGTGATGTGCGCGATATGGAGCGATTCGTCTGCACTATTTGTGTCCGTATTATATAATAATGTGTAAAGCGTTTCGCTGTCGTTGGTGTTCGTGTTAGCACCAGTATTCGGCTCTTCTGCTACTTCTTCTGCAGGTTCCCATAGTGCCAGGTTGTTGATGGTTGCCGCTTTCCACGTCGGGTCATGCTGTCGTCCGTCGATGAGTTCGCCACCATCGGACGTCATCATGGAGTTGGCGCGCCGGCATAGCCAACTGCCATCGCTGACGGTGCAGAAGTTGGTGCCGTCATGGCTCCTGCCATAGATGTTAACGGCTATTTGCCTGCTCATCTTACAGGGGAAGGTGGGGGAATAGAGAATGGCTACAACGTTGGTGTCGCTGCGGAGGTAGGGGGTGATGTCGAAAGTGTTGTAGCGAATGGTAGTGTCTGACTGTTGGCGGTAGGGATAGTAGAGCGCTGTGCCTACATTGCACTCGTTGACGTAGAGCTTGTAGTAGCCCGTTGTAGCTACCGTTATCTCTACCTCCTTCGGTTTCCCTTCGGTGATGAAGGCTCTGCGAAACTCTATATGGGAGAGGCTGTCGGACTGAGGTGCAGCGATCCAGTGGGTGTTGAAGTCGCGGGCTGAGGAAGAAAAGGGCCACACGGCTGAGAAAAGGAATAAGAAAAGAGGGAGCAAAGTGTAGATCCTCCACAGATGCTGATGGCTGTCTTTTCTGTGTTTCATAACGCTTTGCTCCCTCTTGATGCTGATGGTTGATTTTCTATTTGCTATAGCTTCTATAGATTCTATAGCTTCTATAGATTCTATAGCTTCTATAGTTTCTATAGTCTCTGTTTATGCGTCAATATTCGCGTATGCTGCATTCTCCTCGATGAACTCTCGGCGTGGCTCTACGTCGTCGCCCATGAGCATGGAGAAGATCTCGTCGGCCTCGGCGGCATTCTCTATGGAGACCTGCTTGAGCAGACGCGTCTTGGGGTCCATAGTTGTCTCCCAGAGCTGCTCAGGGTTCATCTCACCAAGACCTTTGTAACGCTGAGTGTGGATGCTTGTACCCTCCTGGCCGTTGCCGTACTTGTCGAGGAAAGCTTGGCGCTGTTGGTCGTTGTAGCAGTATTGCGAAATCTTGTTCTTATACGTACATTTGTAAAGCGGCGGTGTGGCGATATACAGATGTCCGTCCTCGATGACTTTCGGCATGAAGCGGAAGAAGAGGGTCATGATAAGGGTGTCGATGTGGGAACCATCGACATCGGCATCGGTCATGATGATAATCTTGTCGTAACGCAGCTTGTCGATGTTGGCCTCGCGGTCGTCCTCCCCGTCAACACCGAAGCGGACGCCGATAGACTGGATGATATTCATCACAGACTCAGCTTCGAAGACGCGGTGCCACTGTACCTTCTCCACATTGAGAATCTTACCGCGGAGGGGCAGGATGGCCTGGGTGTAGCGGTCGCGGCCCTGCTTGGCAGAGCCACCTGCGGAGTCACCCTCGACGAGGAATATCTCGCAGTCCTTAGGATCTTTGTTGGAGCAGTCGGCCAGTTTGCCAGGCAGTCCGCCGCCACTCATCACACTCTTGCGCTGCACGCTCTCACGAGCCTTGCGGGCGGCGATACGTGCTGTGGCAGCGAGGATGACCTTCTCGCAAATCTTATGGGCTTCGTCGGGATGCTCCTCAAGGTAGTTGGTGAGTGCTTCGCCGACGGCCTGGTTGACAGCACCGGCGACATCGCTGTTACCGAGCTTTGTCTTGGTCTGACCCTCAAACTGCGGTTCGGCAACCTTGATGCTGATGACAGCGGTGAGACCCTCGCGGAAGTCCTCACCGGCAACCTCTATCTTGGCTTTTTCTATCTGCTTGGAAATCTGCGGATCGTTGTCAGCATAGTTTTTCAACACGCGGGTAAGGGCCTGGCGGAAGCCTGTGACGTGAGTACCGCCCTCAATGGTGTTGATGTTGTTGACATAAGAGTGCAGATTCTCGGAATAGTCGGTGTTGTACATGATGGCGACCTCGATGGGCACACCCTGCTTCTCAGTCTTGAGATAGATGACGTCGTCGAAGAGGTGGGTGCGATGGCGGTCGATATATCTGACGAACTCTTTCAGTCCGTCTTTGGCATGGAAGACCTCCTGGCGTGTCTTGCCCGTCTCGGGGTCGGGGCGCAGGTCTGTAAGCGTAATCTTGATGCCTGCATTGAGGTAGGCGAGCTCACGCATGCGGCACGCAACGATGTCCCACTGGAACTTCGTCGTAGTGAAGATGGTTGGATCCGGCCAGAACTGCTGTCGTGTGCCGCGCTTGGTTGTCTCGCCGATGACCTTCACAGGGTAGAGGGGCTTGCCCTTCTCATACTCCTGCTGGTAGATATGTCCGTCACGATAGACTTGTGAGAGCATGTGTGTGGACAGCGCATTGACGCAACTCACACCGACACCATGGAGACCACCGGAGACCTTATAGGAGTTTTTGTCGAACTTACCACCGGCGTGCAGCACGGTCATGACCACCTCCAAGGCGCTCTTGTGCAGCTTCTTGTGCTCATCGACAGGAATGCCTCGGCCATTATCCTCTACGGTGCAGCTGCCGTCAGGGTTGAGAGTTACCTCGACCTCGGTGCAGTAGCCTGCCATGGCCTCGTCGATACAGTTGTCCACTGTCTCGTTGATAAGGTGATGCAGGCCCTTTTCGGAGATGTCGCCGATATACATTGCCGGACGCTTGCGCACGGCCTCAAGACCTTCCAATACCTGAATATTGGAAGCTGAGTAATTATCTTCTGGATGCTGATTTTCTGCCATTTCTATAAGCTTGTTATTACCATGCAAAGGTACGAAAAAACGTGGTAATGAGGAAAAGAAAAGTGGACAAAATGGCGATTAAAAGATGATAAAAAGCTAATGTGAGGACAATAAAAAAGCCGTCTCCTGAATAGGAAACGGCAATGTCTTCTTCATTGGTCAGAGAAGTCGCTTAGCCGAGCTTGTTGACATGGAGAGCAAGACTGGACTTAAGATTGGCAGCCTTGTTCTTGTGGATGATGTTGGTCTTAGCGAGCTTGTCAAGCATCTTCTGGACAGTGGGATAAAGCTTTACAGCCTCGTCCTTGTCTGTGGTAGCGCGAAGTTTGCGAACAGCATTACGCATAGTCTTCGCATAGTATTTGTTGTGAAGTGTGCGGACTTTCGTCTGACGAATTCTCTTGATTGACGATTTGTGATTTGCCATCTTTATATTTTATCTTTTATTTTTCTGTTTGGTTAGCACTAATGTGCTGGTGGTAGTCCATAGCAGAGTCGAACTGCTCTTTAGAGAATGAAAATCTCTCGTCCTAACCGATAGACGAATGGACCATCGCTTTTGATAAGCGGGTGCAAAGTTACGGCTTTTTCATCTTATGGCAAAATTTTATCGCCTAATTTTTTGCTAAATGCTTGATTTTTCATATCTTTGTGGTATTATTATGGATATTAAGACGAGAGCGATAGTGTTGCGCACCGTGAAGTACGGTGAGTCGCGCATGATAGTAGACATGCTTACCCAGGTCAGGGGGAGGGTGTCCTTTGTGTGCAATCTGTCAAAAAGCAACCGTGGAAAGATGAAAAAGCAGCTCTTCCAACCCTTGACGATTCTTGATATCATCTATGATGAACGTCCAACGATGGAGCTGCAGCGTCTGCGGGACATTCGCATTGCGCGTCCTTTCACCTCTATACCTTTCGATCCATTCAAGCTTTCCATCTGCCTCTTTATTGCGGAGTTTCTGACTTTTGCCACGCGAGGCGAGCACGACAATCAGCCGCTGGAGGCGTTTGTGGAGTCTTCTTTGGCTTGGTTGGACAGTGCCGACAGCAACTTTGCCAACTTTCATCTTGTCTTTATGATACATGTTACCCTGTTTGTGGGTTTCTATCCGAATTTGGAGGACTGGCATGAAGGTTCGTGGTTCGACTTGCGTGAAGGCTCCTTCACGCTGCAATGTCCGTTACATCCTGATTATCTCTCACCGGCGGAGGCAGCACGGTTGCGGCTGCTGATGCGTATGAACTTCGACAACATGCGGCTCTTCCGTATGAGCCATGATGAGCGGAATATCTGTACAACGGTGATTCTTAAATACTATCGTCTTCATGTGCCTGGTTTCCCTGAGTTAAGGTCTCTGGAGGTACTTCGGGAGTTGTTCTAAGGAATGTACAGAAGTTCGGAAGTCCAGAAGTCCGGACGTTCTGTCATTACTTTAGCTATACCTGTTTACCAGATACTTAATCATATGACCGAACTTCCGGACTTCTGGACTTCCGGACTTCTAAGCTACGTACTTCTCAGCTACTGAACTTCTGTTAGAAAAGTCAGCTTATGCAAGCAGTTTACGTACAATCGTGGAGATGACTTTACCGTCAGCCTTGCCTGCCATCTGCTTGGAGGCAATCCCCATCACCTTGCCCATCTCTTTGATGGAGGAAGCACCAGTCTGTGCGATGATGTCCTTCACCTGTGCTTCTATCTCAGCTTCCGTGAGTGGTTTGGGCAGAAACTCTTTATAGACGTTGACCTGTGCCATCTCGCCCTCAGCGAGTTCGGGGCGGTTGGCTTTGGTGTAGATGTCAGCACTCTCCTCACCCTGCTTGACGAGCTTTTGGAGGATTTTCATGGCCTTATCGTCTTCCAACGTGTCGTTTGCCCCAGGGGCTGTCTTCGCCTCAAGGAATACTTTCTTGACATTGCGCAGTGCCTCAAGGCGAACTTTGTCACGAGCCTTCATGGCTTCGCGGATGCCTTTGCTAACTTGTTCAAATAATGATTCCATGATATACTATCTTTTGCGAATTTATCATTTCCGCATTATGCGAAACTTATCAATCCCGGTGTCTCCTCCTGCTTCTCGTCCTTAGGAGCTTCCTCCTTGTTCCCGGCAGCCTGTTTGCGGATGTCTTCGAGGTTGGACTTGGTGCGCTTGTAAGTCGGCGTATTCTCCACGGCGAGGATGACATCTTCGTTGTCAAGGTCCTCGGGACTGAAGATAAAGATATTTGGTCTGTGGTTGATGGTTGTGGAGTTGTCGCCATAGTAGCGTCCACGGCGCTGCACTCGTGCAATCTCCATCTCCTCTTCTTTCTCCTTCTGTTTGGCCTCGTCGAGGGAACGGCGTGCGTGGCGCTCTTTAGGCTCCACATCTTCAACACCAAATCCTGTGGCAAGAATGGTGACCTTCACCTTATTGCCAAGGTCCGGGTCTACGGCAACACCCCATTTGTACTCGAAGTTCTCACCAAACTTTGCCATGAAGTCATCGACGTCGCTCATCTCCTCCATCATCAGACCATGGTTGTCCTTCTTCTCGTTGGAGAAAGCGATGGAGAGCAGAATCTTCTTTGACTTGAAGACGTCGTTGTCGTTGAGCAGCGGGGAGTTGAGGGCGTCCTTGATGGCGTTGCCCACACGGCCTTCACCCTCGCCGTAGCCGGTACTCATGATAGCGACACCTCCGTCTTTGAGAATAGTCTTGACGTCGTTGAAGTCGAGGTTGATGAGTCCGTGGATAGTGATGATCTCTGCTATGCTCTTGGCAGCCACGCTCAGGGTGTCGTCGGCTTTTCCGAAGGCATCAATCAGTGTGAGGTCGGGGAAGACCTGCCTCAGACGCTCGTTGTTGATGACGAGGAGGGCATCGACATGCTTGGCCATCTCCTCAACGCCGTCAAGGGCCTGGTCAATTTTCTTTGCGCCTTCGAACTTAAAAGGTATGGTGACAATTCCGACGGTCAGTATGCCCATGTCCTTACTCACCTGGGCGATGACAGGAGCTGCACCGGTACCGGTACCGCCGCCCATACCGGCAGTGATAAAGGCCATCTTCGTGCCGTCGTCAAGCATGTGCTTGATGTCTTCGATGCTGTCCATGGCCGCCTGGCGCGCGCGCTCAGGCTTGTTGCCGGCACCTAATCCCTCTTTACCGAGCTGTACGTGGACGGGGACGGGAGAGTCGTTGAGGGCCTGGGCATCGGTGTTACACAAGACGAAGGAGACATCGTGGATGCCTTCGCGATACATGTGGTTGACGGCATTGCCGCCACCACCGCCAACACCAATGACCTTGATGATGGTGTTCTCTTTATCGGGCTGTTGTCCAAAGTCTAATATCGTAGGCTTTTGGCTATCTGTATTGTTGTCTGGCATAATGCAATCAATAATTACTTTTTTATTTTCTCACAGGGATTATCGGAAGCGTCTTACTTCTCGTCCTCCTCATCGGCAACGATCTTCTTGAAGAACGACTTGATGGCAGTGGCATATTTATGCTTCTTGGAGTTTCTCTTTCGCTCCTCCTCGATTCTTCTTGCCTCTTCCTCTTCTTGCTGGCGTTTTCTTTCCTCTTCTTCCTGCTTCTTCTTCAGTTCTTCCTGCTTGATTCTCTCTGTCTCAGCCTGGTCGAGGACGCGGCCGTTGTTGGCGGGCTTGTTACCATTCTGGTGAGCGTTGTCCTCGTCGATGTTGTCAAATAGGTCGCCCATGATGTCATTGCCAGCGCAGTTTTGGTCGCCCTTGGCAAGAATGCCTAAAACGGTGCACATGCGTCCGTCTTTGGCGTTGACAATGGCATTACTGCTCTTTATGGGCTCGTTGACGAACTTGGCCACCCTGATCTTGTCGATATCGGTATAGGTTCGGAAGGCGCGCTCGATATTGCGCATGTTGCAGCCACCGCCGGTGAGAACGAAGCCGCCGAGGAGCTTGTTGGTGAACTCTTCGGGAACCTGGTTCCATACGTTCTCAATAATCTCCCTTGCTCTGTCGGCAACGATTTCCACAAACTTGGGCATCTCTATGGTGCGCTCGTCGTCGATAGGATAGGTGCGGTCTTTCTCTATGTCGTTGATGTCGGTGTAGGCGCTGCCGTATTTGATTTTCATCTTCTCGGCATCCTTCTCCTCCATCTGCAAAGAGGCTATATCCTTGGTGATATTGTTGCTGCCCAATGGTATGACGGCTAAGTGTCTGACGATGTTCTTATAGTAGACACAGACGGTCGTGGTGTCGGCTCCCAAGTCGACGAGGACGCATCCGCCACGTTTCTCAGCATCAGACAGCACGCTGTCGGCCATGACGAGTGGCGAGAGGAACATGTCGAGGACTGTGATGTTGGCCTGGTCGAAGCATTTCTTCAGTCGCATGAAGTAGTTGCGCTTCTGCAGGATGTTGAGGAAGTTGCCCTCGATGCGCTTGCACTGTATGCCTACCGGGTCGTTGGTGTACTGGTTGTCAACCTTGTATTCCTGTGTGATAGCGTCGAGGATCTGCTTGTCGGGATACTGCATGCTGCGGTTGGCGTCCATGAGCTCGTTGATCATCTCAAGGGTGACCTCTCCATCGTTGGGGAGCGTCTTGACATTGGTGTTTCTGACGCTTTGGATAGACTGACCGCCAACACCGACATAGACGTGAGCGATACGCGTCTTGAGTGTCGTCTCCAGTTTCTTTATGATATTGGACAGGGCTTGTACAGTCTTCTCTATATTGTAGACCACACCCTTCCTGATGCATGCTGATGCATCCTCCTGTGCCAGAGCGAGGATGCTGATACTGCCATCTTTGTTTTTTCTTCCCGCAATGCCGGTTATCTTAGAAGAGCCTAATTCAATTGCTACTGTAAATTCTGCCATTGGGATTACTGATTGTTCGTTGTTCGTTTCTTGCAAATTATCTGGTTGTCGAATTCGACATTAATATACGAGTACTTGTTCCATCCAGCCTGTGAGAGACCGTATCTGTAAAACTTCTCCAGCCTGTCCATCTTGATGTTGGCATAGTCTGTGACAAGTTTCTTTCTGTCGGCTATATATTTCGTCTCGGGTAGCTGTCCTATATATATAATGTGGTTGCCGACCCTTGGAACGAGTTCCACCCCTTTGTCGGGCAACACATTGATTTGCACGACCTGATTTCGCCAGAAGTCATTGGCGTTGATAGCGTCGGCAAGGTAGGAGATGTAGTTTTTTGCAAACCACTGGTCGATGTTGCCCGTAGCAATGATGAGATTGCTGGTGTAGTGGGAGTTGGGCATGATGCGATGGTTGTCGTCGAGGTAGTAGTCCTCGCCGTTGGCAGCCATGATATGCAGAGAGGGCATGCGTTGCGTGAGCTCTATCCATACATGTCCGTCCTCTGTCTTGTAGCATTCTGCGTTTTTGATGAACGGGCTTTGTTTCAACTGATCCTCAATGCTCCGGGTGTTGATTTTTGCCAGTGGTTTGTTGATAGGGTAGAGGCCGCTGTGCTGCAGCCTCGCCTTTATCTCGGGGGCAGAGATGAATCCGTTGGTAGCTTCATCCTGGATATGGATGTTGACCTGTGTACATACATGCTTCCCGTTGTCGGGCTCATTGAAGGCCGACATCGCCACCACGATGTATCCGCCTAAGATGACATCGCATGTTACAAGTAATATCTTTTTCCAGTTGATCATACTTTATAACGGAATCTTCTCTCTATGCCGTTGTTATTTCTCTTTCTTTTCTTTCTCCTCTATTATCTTCTGTATCTGCGGCACCATGTTGTCGAGGTCTCCTGCACCAAGGGTGACGAGGACGTCGAAGTCGCGACTTTTGACAAGGTCGAGGACATCGGCCTTCTTGATGATGCTCTTCTCCACGCCAGGCTTGATGTTGTCGTAGATAATCTGCGATGTCACGCCCGGAATAGGCTGTTCTCTTGCAGGATATATCTCGGTGAGGATGACCTCATCGAAGTGGCTGAGCGCTTCGGCGAAATCTTTGTAGAAGTCGCGTGTGCGTGTGTAGAGGTGCGGCTGGAAGATAGCTGTTATCTTCCTGCCGGGATAAAGTTCGTGGAGACTCTTCGCACTCTGGAGGATCTCCTTAGGATGATGTCCGTAGTCGGAGAGCAGGACATGGCGGTCGTTACGAATCTTGAAATCGAAACGGCGCTCCACACCGTGATAGGTCTTCATGCCGTATTTGATTTCATCAGCTGTGCAGCCGTTGAGCTGTGCCAAGGCCATGGCAGCGACACCGTTCTCGATATTGATAGGAACGGGCTGTCCGAGCTCTACGCCCTTGATGTTCTCGATGGGAGAGATGAAGTCGAAGGTGATTTCACCATTCTCTATCTTGATGTTATCGGCATGGAAGTCGCCCTCGTCACGGCTGTAGGTGTAAGTTCTGACACCTTCCTGCACGTTTGGCTTCATCTCCAGGCCGGTGTGGATAATCAGTGCGCCACCCTCTTTAATCAGCTCGGTGTAGTGGCGGAAGCTTTCGAGATAGGCTTCTTTTGTGCCATAGATGTCGAGATGGTCTGGGTCTGTGGCTGTGATAACCGTCATCCAAGGTCTGAGCCAATGGAAGGAGCGGTCGAACTCATCGGCCTCGATGACAACGTAATCGCTGTCAGAGAGGATATAGTTGGTGCCGTAATTCTTTGAAATTCCACCTAAGAAGGCGTTGCAGTCGACATGACTCTGGTGCATGATATGAGCGCACATCGTCGATGTCGTTGTCTTGCCGTGGGTGCCAGCCACGCAGAGACCTTTGTGGGTGCGTGTGAGAATTCCCAACACCTGGGCTCTTTTCTGTACTTCAAAGCCGTTGTTGCGGAACCATGTCAGTTCCTTGTGAGCTTCGGGGATAGCCGGTGTGTAGACAACGAGGCATGACGCCTTGTCACGGCAAGCGTGGGGTATCTCGTCGATGTTCTCATCGTAGTGGATGAGCATACCTTCTTTCTCCAACTGTTTGGTAAGTGTAGAGGGTGTCTTGTCATAACCGGCTACAACAATACCGCGGTGAATGAAATAACGTGCGATGGCACTCATTCCAATGCCACCGGCTCCGATGAAGTAAACAGCCTTAATGTCTTTCAGTTCCATGTCTTGTCTTTTGTCGGGGTGGTAATAGGAGTAGAGAATATGGGGTGTGGGGGTAGAGCCGTCGCTTATGCTTTGATAAGTTTCAGCACTTCGTCGGCGATGACATCGGCGGAGTTGGCGAGTCCGAGCTTTTTGACGTTCTCGCTGAGTGATTTCAGTTTCTCATCATTGTGAATGGTCTCCAAGGCCCGTTTCAGTAGCACGTCAGCAGCTTCGGCGTCTTTGACGTAGATGGCTGCATCCTTGTTGACCAGTGCCATGGCGTTCTTCGTCTGATGGTCTTCAGCCACGTTAGGACTGGGGACGAGGATGACGGGTTTCCCGATGAGGCAGAACTCACTGATGGAGCTGGCACCGGCACGACTGATCACGAGGTCAGCAGCGTTGTAGGCAGCACCCATATCGGTGATAAAGTCGAGGACCTTGAGGTTGGGAATCTCGCCGAAGTCCTTTACGGCTTTGTTCATCTCTTCGTTATAGTACTTACCTGTCTGCCAGATAAACTGCACATCGCTGTCTCTGACTACATCAAGGTGCTGTTTCATGCTCTCGTTGATGGTACGGGCTCCGAGGCTACCTCCAACGAGCAGTATGGTTTTCTTGTTGGGGTCGAGACCGAATTTCTTCCGTGCCTCTTCCTTAGAGATATTGTCGTTGACGACATTCTGTCTGACGGGGTTACCAGTCATGATGATCTTATCTTTCGGGAAGAAGCGCTCCATGCCTTCGTAGGCGACGCATATCTTCTGCACCTTTGTAGCTAGCATCTTGTTGGTCTTACCGGCGTAGGAGTTCTGTTCCTGAATCAGACAGGGGATACCCATGCTGTGGGCTGCATCAAGGGCTGCGGCACTGGCGTATCCGCCGACACCGACGGCGGCCATGGGCTTGAACTTACGGATAATACGCTTAGCCATTACTTTGCTGCGCAGGAAGTCGATGGCGACGCCAATATTTTTCAGCGAATAGATAGGTCTGACGAGACCTCTTACGGGCAGACCTTTTATCTCGTAGCCAGCCTGTGGCACTCGCTGCATTTCCATTCTGCCGATAGCTCCTACAAATAAAATTTGTGCGTCAGGGCGTTTAGCCTTGATGGCATTGGCGATGCTGATGGCTGGAAATATGTGGCCTCCAGTGCCACCTCCGCTGACGATAATTCTTAATGGCTTATCCATAATTTTACATTTTCGGCAAAAGTAATCAATTTTTTTATTTTAAATGCCTTTTCATCGCATTTTATTTTATCCTAACTTTCTACGGCTGCCATTGCGGGCGCTGTTTCTGTTGTTTGAGCAGGCTCCTCGCGGTTGGTAGAGTTCTTCTTTGACGTACGGCTCACACTGAGGATGATTCCTATGTAGATGCAGTTGATGATGCTCGATGTACCACCTTTACTGATGAGTGGCAGTGGCTGTCCCGTTACTGGTGCGATTCCTACAGCCACGCACATGTTGAAGAGCGCCTGCGTGACAAGGAGCAGAGCTAGTCCCATGGCTAAGAAGGCAGGGAAGTTGTTCTCGCATCTGTTGGCGATGCGCCCAGTCCTAAAGAGCAGGATGATATACAGCATAGCCACGAAGAAGGCACCGAAGATGCCCGTCTCCTCGATGATGATGGCGTAGATATAGTCGGAGAAAGCCTGTGGTAGGAAGTCGCGCTCCACACTGTTGCCAGGACCCTTGCCTATGATGTTGCTTGATGCAATGGCGATGTTGGCATATGCCGTCTGCGCGTCTTTGTCGAGGTCCACCTTCTCAGGCGGAATGTACGACTTATCAGAGAATCTGACGATACGTGCTTTCCATGTGTCGAAGCGGTGGAAAATGCCGCTGTTCTTGGTCGTCTTCGTCGTGTTCCCGTCTTTCGTTGCCTGTTCTGTCATAGTTGTCTCATTAGAGTCGGCTTTCTTGTCGTCTCCAAAGGCAAAGATGGAGCCTACGAAGAGTACGCAGGCAAGGCCCACAAAGATGACTACGCGCATGAGCTGACGTGTCGGTACCCGACCGATAATCATCATCAGGAAGATGACAAAACTGAGCAGAATAGCTGTGGACAGGTTCTCCAGCATGATGGGGGGAACGATGAATACCCACACGATGAGAATGTATTTGAAGGCTTGGCGCTCTGCACCGTGGTCTGTCTCCATGGCAGCAAGAATCTGTGCCGTGGCAAGGACCATAGCACCTTTTGCCAACTCTGACGGCTGAAACTGCAAGCCGAAGAAGTTAATCCATCGTCCGGCTCCATTGACGGCATGTCCGGCCACAAGAACCCATAATAGCAGAATCCATGAGATGCCGAGCAGTATAGGTGTGACAATCTTAAAATACTTACACTTCGTATTCAAGGTGAGAATCATACATACGACTCCGCCTGCTAATATAAATAGGTGCTTGAGCATCGGCCCCATATAGTTACCGCCTTTATAAGTCAACTCTGACGACGCGGAGAAGACCTCAACGATACTGATGATGCAGAGGAAGAAGAAGACCATCCAGATGACCTTGTCTCCCTTGAAGATAGCACTTAACCGTTTGTTCATAGTTTAGAGAATAGGGACACAGGAGAAAGAATCTTTCTCCTGCTCCGGGTATTCTATTACCTCCTTTTATGTTTCCGTTCTTTATAATTTTCTGACGAGCTCCTTGAACTGTGTGCCTCTGTCCTCCATATTCTTGAAGAGGTCGAAGCTGGCACAGCAAGGAGATAGCAGTACGGTATCGCCCGGCTTGGCCATTTCATAGCAGGCTTTCACGCAATCTGCCATGGAGTGGGTGTCGCGAACGGGGATGCCAAAAGCGTCGAAGTTGTTGTGCAACTTTGTGTTATCGGCCCCTAAGTAGACGAGTCCCACACACTTCTCCTTTACCAAGTCGAAGATGTGGCTGTAGTCATTGCCTTTGTCTTTACCGCCGAGGATGAGAACGACGGGTGTCTTCATGCTCTCCAATGCATACCAGCAGGCATCGACATTGGTGGCCTTGGAGTCGTTGACATATTGTACACCTCTGACCTTGCAGACCTTCTCCAGTCGGTGCTCAACACCAGGGAAGTCGCTGAGACTCTGTCGGATGACATCTTTCTTGATACCACTGATGTTGGCAGCCAGACCGGCAGCTAGACTGTTGTAGAGGTTGTGCTTGCCGGTGAGAGAGAGCTCTTCCTGCTCCATATTGAAGGGAGTGGGGTATTCAAGTTTGTACTCGCCCTCTTCGATGTATGCCACAGAAGCGTCTTCCTTTATCTCAGAGAAAGGACAGCGCACGGCGTGGATGTCGAACTTCTCCATCTCTTTCTTGATGACGGGATCGTCGTTCCAGAAGATGAAGCTGTCGTCAGCGGTCTGGTTTTGCGTGATGCGCATCTTGGCATCGGCATAGTTCTCAAACTTGAAGTCGTAGCGGTCGAGATGATCCGGCGTGATATTGAGAAGGATGGCGATGTTGGCACGGAAGTCATACATGTTGTCGAGCTGGAAAGAACTCAACTCTATGATGTAATATTCGTGCGGATCCTCAGCCACCTGCAGTGCAAGGCTGCGGCCAATGTTTCCGGCCAGTCCAGCGTCATAGCCTGCTTTCTTAAAGATGTGGTAGATGAGCGATGTCGTGGTGGTCTTACCGTTTGATCCCGTGATGCATATCATCTTGGAGTTGGTATAGCGTCCGGCAAACTCTATCTCACTGATAATATGTGTGCCCTGCGCCATGAGCTTCTGGATCATGGGCGCTTCCTTGGGGATGCCAGGACTCTTAATGACTTCATCAGCGGAGAGAATCTTCTCCTCAGTATGATGCCCCTCTTCCCATTCAATGCCATGGGCGTCGAGCATATCTTTATATTTATCTTTAATCTTAGAAGTGTCAGAGACGAAGACGTCGAAACCCTCTTTCTTTGCCAGTATGGCGGCTCCTGCGCCGCTCTCGCCGGCTCCTAAAACAACAATACGTTTCATTGTTACCTTATCTTCAATGTTATAATCGTCAATGCTGCGAGAATAATAGTTATGATCCAGAACCTTATCGTTATCTTCGATTCGTGCTTGGGAGATCTGGGACTCTTGATGAGATAGTGGCAGTCAGGATCCAGCTGTTCTTCCGTCACGCGGAAGTTGTCGTGGATAGGCGTCCGTTTGAAGATACGCTGTTTCACGCCACGCCGCTTGCCAATCTTGTAGTACCACACCTGCACAATCACGGAGAGGCTCTCTACGAAGAAGATGCCACACAGAATGGGGAGCAGCAACTCCTTGTGGATGATGATGGCGCAGACACCGATGATACCTCCTATGGTCAGACTGCCTGTATCGCCCATGAAGACTTGTGCAGGATAGGCGTTGTACCATAGGAAACCGATGAGGGCACCCACAAAGGCACACATGAAGACCACAAGCTCCTGCGAACCAGGAATATACATGATGTTTAGATAGGCGGCAAACTGCATGTGCGAGCTGACATAAGCCAGTATGCCCAATGCCACACCTATTATGGCTGAGTTTCCTGCACACATGCCGTCCATGCCATCGTTAAGGTTTGCACCATTGCTCACTGCTGTGACGACAAGAATAGTCATGATGACGAAGAGTATCCATCCGGCTGCGGTCTTATATTTGCCACAGAAAGACATGATACGTGAATAGTCGAGGTTATGGCCCTTGACGAACGGTATCGTCGTCTTCAGCGATTTGTGAGCCACGGCACGATGCTTGACGACAATCTCCTGTCCGTTCTGTTTCTCAATGGTGAGGTTCTCATTCATCTTGACATCGGGAGAAGCCCACAATACAAGACCTACGATGAGGCCAATACTTACCTGTCCCACAATCTTGTATTTACCTTTCAGCCCCTCCTTGTTGCGACGGTAGATCTTGATGAAGTCGTCGAGACCGCCCAGGAAACCGAGCCATATCGTGGTGATAATCATCAGGATAAGGTAAATATTCCTCAGTCGCCCTAACAACAGCACGGGTACGAGGATGGAGATGATGATGATGATACCGCCCATAGACGGTACACCCACCTTCTTTACACCGAAGGGGTCTATCTTTGCGTCGCGCTGAGTCTCCGTAATCTGCTTCTTTTTCAGAAACTTGATGAACTTCTCGCCAAACCATGCTGAGATGACAAGGGAGAGGATGAGCGCCAACAAGGCGCGGAACGAGATATATCCCCACAGACCAGAGCCGGAGATACCAAACTGTTCCAGGAAACGGAAAAGATAATATAGCATACGAACTTCTTATTACTTGTCTCCAAAGATTTCGTGCAGCACCTCGTGGTCGTCGAAGTGATGCTTCACACCTTTTATCTCCTGATAGTCCTCATGACCCTTGCCGGCAACGAGGATGGCATCACCTTTCTGTGCCATCATGCAGGCCGTCTTGATAGCTTCCTTACGGTCTACAATGGTGATGACCTTTTTCATCTGCTCCTTGTCGAGACCTGCCACCATGTCGTCGATGATGGCCTGTGGATCTTCGAAGCGAGGGTTGTCACTGGTGATGATGACCTTGTCACTCTGCTTCACAGCTTCTTGAGCCATGAGAGGACGCTTGCCGTGGTCACGGTTGCCACCGGCGCCACAGACGGTGATGACTCTGCCTTTCCCGTTGACGACCTCATTGATGGTGCTCAGCACATTGGCCAGTGCATCCGGCGTGTGGGCGTAGTCCACGATGGCCGTATAGCCTTCCGGTGAGTGGATGGGTTCAAGACGGCCGTTGACACTATGCAGTGTGCTCAGTACCACGAGAATTTCCTCAGGGTCTTTGCCCAACATACGTGCAGCGCCATAGACAGCGAGGAGGTTGGAAACATTGAACTTTCCTATGAAGCGGACACCTACCTCATGACCATCAATGTCCAGGTACATGCCAGCAAAGTGCATCTCTATGATGCGGCCACGGAAGTCTGCCATCTGACGGATGGAATAGGTCTTCACTGTCGCCTTGGTATTCTGCACCATAATCATGCCATTCTTGTCATCGGCATTGGTGATGGCGAAGGCGCCCTTTGGCAGTCCGTCGAAGAAAGCTTTCTTGGCATTGCGGTAGTTCTCGAAAGTCTTGTGATAGTCGAGGTGGTCACGGGTGAGGTTGGTGAATATGCCACCGGCAAACTTCAGACCACCGATACGCTTCTGGTGGATGGCATGTGACGAGCACTCCATGAAGGCATACTCACAGCCCGCCTTCACCATCTCCCCCAACAGCTCATTGAGCTCGATGGGGTCCGGGGTGGTATGGTCTGCAGGGATGGCTCTTCCGTCAATGTAGTTGCAGACTGTGGAAAGCAGACCACAGCGGTAGCCAAACTCACGGAACATATTATATAATAATGTGGCGATGGTCGTCTTACCATTTGTTCCCGTTACGCCTACGAGCTTCAGATGCTTTGAAGGGTCGCCATAGAACAGTGTGGCCACCTTGCCTACAGCATCCTCGGTGCTCTCCACCTGGATGTAGGTGACACCATCGGTGAGCTCGGCCGGCATATCCTCTAAGAGAACAGCCTTGGCTCCGAGCGCTATGGCTTTGGGAATAAAGGTATGTCCGTCGACCTGCGTGCCTTTCATGGCTACAAAGAGGTGGCCATCCTTAATCTTGCGTGAGTCGATGTTCACTCCGGTGATTTCCACATCGGTGCTGCCCTCTATGCGGAGCGGCTTAATGTTTCTGAGAAGTTCTTCCAGTCTCATATATTTCCTTGTTTGTAGGGTAGGGGAGTCTGCATTGATGTGCTGGACTTCCTGCTACTCTAACGTTATTATACATTTCTGTCCTTTCTTGATGTTCATGCCCGGTCCAATGCTCTGCTCTGTGACCTTTCCCCGGCCTTTGACAATGCATTTGAGGCCCCTTGACTCGATGAGGTATACGGCGTCGCGGGCCCCCATGCCGTGGACATCGGGCATGACATTGTTGCCAACCTTGTTACGCTTGAGCAGCATCACGGTCTTGGGGCGTTTCTCTGCTATACCCCACACCGGCATGTTGCTGCCTACCCGTGAGGCGAAGTTGGTATAGGTGCTGATGCCTAAAGCGGAGAGCACATAGTCGGCAGAGAGGATGTTCCCCGATTTGACATCAGGGATAGGCTCTGAGTAGGCATCGTGGGCGTCAACAACGTCATACCTGACATATTTCGCCATGATGCCCTCGGCGATCTCCTTGAAGACCTCACCACTCATCCAACCATAGGCTGGCAGTCCGGTCTTCTGTATACAGACGATGCAGCTGTAGTAAGGCTTATCCTTGTCACCGAACCATCCTGCGAAGGAGAGCAGGTGGTGAGCCTGGCCTTTGTAGCTGCCGTTGCTGGCTATCATTGCCGTACCCGTCTTGCCGCATACCCAAAAGTTGGGGCTGTTGGCTTTCTTACCAGTACCGTTGACGACGACGCGGTGCAGAAGGTCCTGGATAATCTTTATCGTCTTGTCCGAGGCGATGTGCTCCCTGCCTTTGACGACCTCAGGTGGGTATTCTGTCGTCTCACCGTTGCTGTTGACAGTAGCCTTGACGAATCGGGGCTGCATCATACAGCCGTTGTTGGCGATGGCGTTATAGAATGTGAGCGTATAGATAGGCGGTATCTGTGTCTCATAGCCAATGCTCATCCACAGCAGTGCCGTCTTGCTCCAGTCTTTCCATTGACCGTTAGGATACTTCTGTGGCATGCGGATCTGTGGCATGGCATGGCCTACGATAGGAATCTTGATGTTCTTGTCGTTGATGCCTGTCCGGTAGATGCCGCGCACAAACTTCTGCGGGTCGTTGTAGTAGAACTTATCCACCATGTAGCTGATACCGATGTTGGAGCTCAGCTCCATGGCCCTTCCTAAGGAGATGGTTCCGTATCCGCCCGTACGCCAGTGGCTGTCTTTCATGTCGCGTCCGTAGACGTGCCAGATGCCGTTTCCGGTCGGAATTTTGAAGGTGGTGTCGCAGACACCGTCTTCGAGGGCTGTCATCACCGATGCTGTCTTAAAGACGGAGCCAGGCTCCATAAGGTCGGAGACAGCATGGTTTTTTATCTCGCGGTATTCACCGTCGACACACCGCTCCAGGTTGACGATGGCTTTGATGTCGCCGGTCTTCACGTCCATGACGATGGCTACACCGACATTGCCGTTTATCTCTTTCAGCTTTTTCAGCACCGACCGCTCGGCCAAATCCTGGATGCCGACGTCGATGGTCGTAACGATGTCGCAGCCGTTGACAGGCGGGGTGTCGGTGATGTCAAGGAACTTGTTGAGCACTTTCCTTCTGTGTACGATACCCTCTGTGCCGCGCAGCAGAGAGTCATACGACAGTTCCAGTCCACAGCGGGCCGTGCGTCCTTGGTCCTTTGCGGCATACATGTCGCCGATGGTACGTCCGGCCATACCGCGATAGGGGCGTTCGCGGGCGTAGAACTCTTCCTCGTGGAAACCGCTCTTCAGCCTTGAGAGTCGGAACATGGGCAGTTCCTTGACCTCACTATAGGTGTTATAGTCTATTCTGTCGGGCCAGATGGGCCAGTGGCGACGTTTCTTGCTGGTACGGCCTTCGTTGAGATGCTGTTTGAAATATGCTGCCGACTTCTCGGGGAAGATACTGTGCAGACCTATGCATACGCTGTCGAGCTTGGCGTTCCACAGCGAGTCGTTGCCGGCGTCATGGAGCTGCTGGAAGTCCATGTATATCTTGAACTCTGGCAGCGAGGAAGCCAGGAGGTCGCCGTCGCAGCTGAGAATGTTGCCACGGATGGGCTCGGCCTTGACACTGTCCTGCTTGACGCGGTCGGCGACTTGCATCCAGTAGTCTTTCTTCACGGTCATGATATATCCCGCACGAGCCACTACACCAATAGCTACAGCCGACATCAGGAAGGCGATGAAGCTGTAGCGTGGCATTATCTTATCGTATTTGAATTTGCTCATTCCGGTACGGTGATTATGTAAGGCGGCTGTGTGGGAAGTTTCAGTGTGCTGTCTTTATTGTTCTTCAGCATGTCGAGGATGTTGCTCTGCCGGCTCTTCTCCGTGAGCTGGCTGTTGCTCGACAGTGCTTTGTATTTGGCATCGAGGAGCTCGTCCTGGAGCTTGTCTATCTCTATGATGTCCTGCTGGCAACTGTATCTGTTGGCGATATACACCACCATGAACATCGCTATCAGGAGAAAGAGCCATACCTGTCGTCTTATAAAAGATGTATACAGAATGTCTCCGCCTAATATCTTTTTCAGAGAGAACGTCCTTGACAGCGGCGCCTCGTCTTCTGTGGCCCGTTCCTTCAGAACTTCTGTCAGTGAGGGGGTGTGCTCTTCACTGCTGTCCTTCTCTTGGCTGTTGTCGTCGGTTGGGGAAATCTCTTCTGTTAGGCTGATTTCGTTGGTCAGCTCCAACTGCTCGTTATCCCCAGCCTTGTTGATATCTTCTTCCTTCATTCGTTTGTTTTCTTTTCTGCTATTCTGAGTTTTGCGCTTCTGCTGCGCGGGTTTCTTTCTTGTTCTTCCGGTGTTGGCATTATCACCTTGTTGTTGATGATGCGGTAGGGGCTCTCAGCCCTTCCGTAGATAGGGTCGGCGACGACCTTTCCCTCTGTGTTGCCCGTCTTCATGATATTCTTCACAATACGGTCTTCGAGGGAGTGATAGGTGATAACACTTAGTCGTCCACTGGGAGCCAACAGGTCTGTTGCTGCCGTGAGCATCTCCTTGAGGGCAGTCATCTCGTGGTTGACCTCTATGCGCAGGGCCTGGAACATGCGCGCCATGTCTTTCTTCTCTTTCTCGCGTCGGAAGAACGGGTCTACGACCTGGAGCAGGTCTTGCGTCGTGAGGATGGGCTTCTGCCCTCTGGCCTTGACAATGGCTGCGGCGATACGGCGTGAGTTGCGCAGCTCGCCGTAGAGGTAGAGAATATCAGCAAGCTGTTCCTCGCTGTCACTATTGACGATGTCGGCAGCTGTTTTGCCACCCTGCTTGTTCATACGCATGTCTAAGGGGGCGTCATAACGGAAGGAGAACCCGCGCTCGGCATCATCGAAGTGGTGACTTGACACACCGAGGTCGGCGAGAAGCCCGTCGATATGGTCTACGTCATAGTAGTGCATCCAGTTGCGGAGCCACCGAAAGTTGGAGAGAACGAAAGTGAAAGCAGCCCCCGCTTCCTGTGGGTCGCCGTTGAGGGCGCCTGGAGCGGCTGACTGCTCTACGTTCTTGATGTTCTTCTCGGCATCGGCATCCTGGTCAAAACTGAAGAGATGACCATGTGGTCCGAGACGACTCAGTATCTCTTTAGAGTGACCGCCGCCACCGAAGGTGACGTCGACGTAGATGCCGTCGGGCTTGATGCTGAGCCCGTCGACGCTCTCCTTGAGGAGGACGGGAACATGATAAGCCTCTATATTTTTGCCTTCTTCCATTCTAATCATCTGTCTAAGGTTGGAGCGCTCTCTGCTCCCATGGTCTCTTTGGGATCGTCGTGACGTACGGGCTCCGTGAGGTTTAATATTTCTCCAAATTCTTCTTTGCCCATGAGCTTTATCTCATCGGCCGGCCAGATCTCTATGGTGTCACCCATCCCTACGAAGCGTATGGCCTGGCCTATGCCTGCCGCCTCGGCAAAAGCGTGGGGGATGAGAATACGGCCGCTGCCGTCAATGGTAAGCTCTATGACGGAGCTCACAAAGGTACGGTAGGCCATCTGCTGCTTCCTGTCCCAGCGTGACAGGCGTGAGCGCATGTCATCCATCAGAGAGTTCCATACGCTGCCAGGATACAGCACGAGGAGATTCTCGAAGATGTCTTGGCGAAGCACGAGGACATCCTCGCCCGATGCTGCTAACACCTTGCGGAACTGTGCCGGCAGGAAAGCCCTCCCTTTGGCATCAGTCTTGGCCTCTATGTTGCCTAAGAAACGCATGTCTTTCACCTATTTATTGTAATATGGCTCCAAAGTTACAACTTTTCCCCCACTTTGCGCCACTTAGCCCCACTTTTTTTCGTTTTCGGGTTAAAAAAGCGATAAAAGCCGATGAATGTCATTGAAAAGCCATAAGATGGCCACCACGGCTTCCGCTGCACAACTGACACTTTTCTCCTTTGTAATAGCATTTTTTTGTCATTTTTTTGCTTAAAATGAATGAAAATGAAAAAGAAGTATTATTTTTGCACTTTGAAAATGTCATACAAGGAAAAGACCATAGACTTAGAGAAAGTACTCCGTAGCAAGATGGGCGCCAAGGCCAAGTATGTGCCACGCTTTTTGGTAAGTTGGTTACGCCGCATCATCCACGAAGATGAGGTGAACGATTTTCTCTGGGAGCACCGTGACCAGGTGGGCACGGAATGGCTCGTAGAGTGCGTGAAATACCTTGGCATGAATGTGACCATCGAGGGGCGTGAGAACTTGCCGTCGAAAGACGACGGCAAGCGCTATATCTTTGTCAGCAATCATCCTCTTGGCGGGCAGGACGGTGTCTGCCTGGGTTCTATCATCGGCCGCCATTATGATGGCCGGTTCCGCTATCTTGTCAATGACTTGCTGCTCTTCCTTCCTGGTCTGAAGCCCGTATGTGTGGGTATCAACAAGACAGGCAAGCAGGGTCGCAGCTTCCCTGAGGCTGTAGAGTCGGCATTCCAGAGTGATAACCACATTCTGATGTTCCCCGCCGGACTCAACTCCCGACTTATCAATGGTCATATCCATGACCTGCCGTGGAAGAAGACTTTTATCAGCAAGAGTGTGGAATATCAGCGTGATGTAGTGCCAATCTATTTCAGTGGTCATAACTCTCGGCGCTTCTACCGTATTGCCAACTGGCAGAAGAAGTTAGGGCTGAAGGTGAATATCGCCATGCTCTTCCTCGTCGATGAGATGTACCGCAACCGGGGAAAGAATTTCCGAGTCGTCATTGGCAAGCCCATTCCTTGGCAGACGTTCGACCGTTCGCGTTCTCCCCGACAGTGGGCGGTATATGTTGAAGATAAAGTTTATGAGCAGGCTGGCCCCGGCGGTCTTCACGCTGAGTAGCCTTTGCAAAAATATCAATCATGGAAGAAGAGATTATCCAACCAGTGAGCAAGGCGCTGCTGAAGAGCGAGCTCACTCCAGAGCGTGAACTCCGTACTACCAACAGAAGCCATAACGAGATTTATGTCGTCACGGCAAATGAGTGCCCCAATACCATGCGTGAGATAGGGCGACTGCGGGAGATAGCCTTCCGCACCGCTGGTGGTGGCACCGGGAAATCGGTGGACATCGATGAGTTTGACACCATGGAGAATGGCTGCCGACAGCTTATCGTCTGGAATCCGGAAGATGAGGAGATTATCGGCGGATATCGCTATCTCTACGGCCGTGATTGGAAGATAGATGACAAAGGCCAGCCTATCCTCGCCACTGGACACATGTTCCACTTCTCGGAGAAGTTCATGCACGAATATGCGCCGTTGACGGTAGAGCTTGGACGCTCTTTCGTCTCGTTGGAGTATCAGAACGTAAGGAAGAATACCAAGTCTATCTTTGCCTTGGATAATCTGTGGGATGGTCTCGGCGCCCTGACGGTCCTCAACCCTGATTGCAAGTATTTCTTCGGCAAGATGACGATGTACCCGTCATTCTCAAAGCGCGGGCGCGATATGATTCTCTATTTCCTGCGCAAGCATTTCGGTGATAAGGAGGGACTCATCACACCGATGGAACCACTGAAAACGGAGACACCCGACGAGGAGCTTGCTAAGATTCTGACAGAAAAAGACTTCAAGTCCGACTACCGCATCCTCAACCATGAAGTCCGTGAGTTGGGATATAACATCCCGCCCCTTGTTAATGCTTATATGAACCTCTCTCCCACGATGAAGTTCTTCGGCACCGCCATCAACTACGAGTTTGGCAATGTCGAGGAGAGCGGCATCCTCATCGACGTCGATGAAATCTTTGAGGAGAAGCGCGTCCGCCATATCAACAGCTTCGTCAAGGAACATCCTGAAGCCCTTGACATGCCTGGTAACGAGAGGAATATAAGGCTTTAGCCCCACCCGTCACGGCCAGAGGCCGTGACACCCTCCCCCTAAGGGGAGGGAACGATATGGCTAAGCATACCAGAGCTTTCCTATAATACGATAGAGGGGACAAATGAACATGAGCGGCTGATGAAGGAGAAGGATGAACAGGGTTATAAGACTGCATCACGTTATTCTTATGGTTTGCTGAAGGCTTATGCAGCTGAAAACCGCAAGAATATGACACTTGCGGAGAAACTGTTATGGGCTAAGCTAAAGACGAACTCTTATGGTCTTAGATTCAGAAGACAGCATATTATAGGAGATTTTATAGCCGATTTTGTTTGTCTGAGTTGCCGCTTAGTTATAGAGGTGGACGGGGCTTATCATGCAGAACTCCGGCAACAGCTTAATGATTTTGACCGAACCATTGATCTCTGTTCATTAGGTTTTACGGTAGTGCGCTTTACGAACTGTGAAGTGGAGCGAGATGTAGAGACCGTATCCCGCAAAATCTATTCAATGATTTTTGAACTTTTAGAAAAGCAGTAACATCTCCTCTTTTATTTTTAGCATCTTTCTATTTTCAGGAAGCATCTTTTTAGGAACCCTCTTTTTCAGGAACCCTCTTTTTCAGGAACCCTCTTTTTTAGGAACTCTCTTTTTTAGGAACCTTTTTTCAGAAATCTTATCTCATTTCATGAGAGCGTATCAGTATGCCATGTCCTACAGGTATTGGATCATTGGTATGCTTGGTCATATCATTCCCTCCCCTTAGGGGGAGGGTGTCACGGCCTTTGGCCGTGACGGGTGGGGCTT
>ERZ773276.96-NODE-96-length-114474-cov-14.563796_pt1 | contig 114474 bp, 96 predicted proteins | sample MGYA00511386_ERZ773276 | MGnify/ENA primary metagenome ERZ773276 (study PRJEB29015, sample SAMEA2737778) | human gut metagenome | biome: human gut; feature: human-associated habitat; material: faeces | place: China | collected 2012 ...
CAGTCCCAATGTGGCCGTTCAACCTCTCAGTCCGGCTACTGATCGTCGACTTGGTGAGCCGTTACCTCACCAACTATCTAATCAGACGCGAGGCCATCTCTGAGCGAAATACTTTGATAGCAAAATCATGCGGTTTCGCTATGTTATGCGGTATTACCATCCGTTTCCAGAAGCTATCCCACTCTCAAAGGCAGGTTCCTCACGTGTTACTCACCCGTCCGCCACTAAGAAAATAACCGAAATCATTTTCTCCGTTCGACTTGCATGTGTTAGGCGTGCCGCCAGCGTTCGTCCTGAGCCAGGATCAAACTCTTTAGTAAAGTTGTATATACACAGCGAATGCTGTTTATATCGATCCTGTCAGTTACTCACTGACTTGTTTTGTGTTTTTTATCGTCTTCTCTGACGCTCTCTTGAATTTCAAGGGTCTTTTGTACTTGTAGTGCATTGTTCAATTTTCAAGATACCGTACTTGATATAACTTTTTGTTGGTCACACTTTCGTGCTGCAACTTTTATATTATATCATACTTTCGAACTTTTGTCAAGTGAACTTTTTGTGAATGTTTTTAACATTTCATGAAGTTCTGCCAAACTCTGTTCTCTTCGTCGCATCTCCGAAATTCTCATTTCTCCACTGCAACTTCTTTATTATATCACATCTCTTCAATTTTGTCAAGTAAATAAATTGTGAACTGAAATTTCTTTCTGTTCTTTCCAATCCATCTTTGCTCAACATCTCAAAGAAATGCATACAATCTTTTCTTTCGCTCTCTCACGTCCAAGCTTCCGTTAAGTTTTGCTCCCTTTCCACTTCGCTGCACCCTGCTCCCTGCATCGGTGTTCCTCAGCTTTCCGTGTCCAGTTTACACGCTCTTTCGAGTTCCTTAACGCCGCCTTTCCTCGTGCGACAGCTTTATTATTATATCATATCATCCCCAGTTTGTCAAGCCGATATTTCTACAAAATTTACTGCTTTTTTTGGATAATCTGTATAAATCTACGCTGTTCTGCTCCAAAATCCCACTCTTCGGCTGTTTGTTCTACTTTTATAAGATATAAAATCAAGTTTTCCAACTCCATATTAGATTTTCGTTGTTCCACTAATCGTTCTTGCCATTCTTTCAATGTAGCAATTGTATTTTCGATTGCATCAAACAAATAGAAATAGGGTGACAAAAAATTCCCTCCTTTTGTCCTATCATAGGACAGCTATTTTCATTTTTCATTGTATCATAACAGTTGTCTTATGTCAAGACAAAAAGGAGGATTTTTTCATGGCACGCATCATTGACCAGCAAAAAAAGAATCTTATCGGCGAACGGGTTCGATTTTATCGCATACAGCGTGGTTACAGCCAACAACAGCTTGCCGACAAATTGGAAACCTTAGCGGTTTACATTTGCAGAGGGTCTATTTCTCGCATTGAGGATTATTCCCGCACTGTAACCGATTTAGAACTCGTGGCACTGGCAGAAATTCTGCAAGTTTCTGTTCTGGATTTACTGCCCGAATAACTTTTTACACAAAGACAGCACCAACAAACGCCGGTGCTGTCTTTTCTGATATGATTTTTGTAGTTATTTTTTCTCTGTCAATTTTACTGTGTATGCTCCACCCTCGGAAACAGAAAACGTATAGGTATCTTCATATGCCTCTCCGACCTCTTTTTTGGTCATGCTAACTTTTCCTACGTGATTTGTATCGGTAGCATTTCCCTTCTTGTCCACCAACTGAACTGCAATTTCCGGTGCCTGTGTCGCTGTTGCATCTTCATTTACATAAGTATAAGACCCAGAAATCGTGACAGTAATATCCTGCTGCTTCTTGAGATACGGATCGTCCTCAATTGTATAATCCACATTGTCAATGGTTATGGTGCTGTTGACATCGCCATTGTCTTCATAAGCATGAAAATCCTGTGGCAAGCCTTCCACCTGCACGGTTGTTTCTCCGCATCCTGTCAATGCCAACGATAACCCCATTGCAGCAACAAGCAACCCTACTGTTTTCTTCCGATTCATAATAAACACCCTTTCAAATCCCAATTTGTGGTTGATTTTTGATTAGTATATCAGAATAATTTGAATTGCAACATGGAAATTTATAGACAAATGGTAAAATAAACTGATTTTACAGAGATTCTCATTCTTCCAATTTCTGTTTTCCGTACATCTGATTTTGATTCTGTTTTCTATATAATAGGAGTATTCCCCCATATTCGACAAAATTTCAAATTTCATCATCCCATTTTCTCCATCTTTTTCCTCACAAACAAGCATTTTTTTGCCCTTTCCGAAATATTTTATAAAACCGTAGCAATTTCTATTTGCTTTTTTCGCTTCGTGTGGTATAATAAAGGATGTAATGAAATCTTGACATGGAGGTTTTTTTTATGACTGAAATGGAACTCTATCAGAGCTGGCGGAAAAACGCCGTAGACGATCCGGATTTACAGTCGGAATTGTCTGCCATTGAAAACGATGCAGAAGCCATTCAAGACCGTTTTTATCGGGATCTTGCTTTTGGAACAGGCGGTCTGCGTGGCGTAATTGGTGCTGGCACCAATCGTATGAACATCTATACCGTTCGCAAAGCAACTCAGGGTCTGGCGAACTATGTAAAAGAAGCATTTTCCGAACCAAGCGTTGCAATTTCCTATGACAGCCGAATCAAGTCCACAGACTTTGCAAAGGCTGCTGCGGAAGTTCTTGCTGCAAATGGGGTAAAGGTTCACATCTACACCGAACTGAAACCAACCCCGATGCTGTCTTTTGCCGTTCGTGCACTGCATTGCAGTGCTGGTATCATGGTAACTGCCAGCCACAACCCGGCAAAGTACAACGGCTACAAGGCATACGGCAGCGATGGTTGCCAGATGACCATTGATGCTGCGGATGCTGTTCTTGCAAAAATCAATGCACTGGACATTTTCAACGATGTCAAGCATATGCCGTTTGATGAAGCACTTGCTGCCGGCATGATTTCCTATATCGGCGATGATGTCATTGAAGATTATTTCCGAAATGTTCTGGCACAGGGCATCAATACCGACCTATGTGCAAAAAGCGGTCTGAAGATTGTCTACACTCCGCTGAACGGCACGGGAAACAAGCCGGTTCGCACCATTCTGAACCGCATCGGCATTCAGGAAGTGACCGTTGTTAAGGAACAGGAAAATCCAGACGGCAACTTTACCACCTGTCCGTATCCGAACCCAGAAATTCGGGAAGCATTGCAGCTCGGTTTGCAGTACTGCGACCAGGTAAAGCCGGATTTGCTGCTGGCAACTGACCCAGATGCTGACCGTGTTGGTATTGCCGTTCCAGATGGAAAAGGCGGATATGCACTGTTCTCCGGTAATGAAGTTGGTGCAATGCTGCTGGAATATATCTGCGAACAGCGGATTCAGAAGGGCACGATGCCGAAGCATCCGGTTGCAGTAAAGACCATCGTTACCACTGACATTGTAGAAGCAATCTGCAAAGCTTACGGTGTAGAACTGATTGAAGTTCTGACGGGCTTCAAGTTCATCGGTGAACAGATTGGTTTCCTGGAAGCAAAGGGCGAAGAAGACCGGTATATCTTTGGCTTTGAAGAAAGCTATGGCTATCTGGCTGGCTCTTATGTTCGGGATAAGGATGCCGTTGTTGCATCCATGCTCATCTGCGAAATGGCTGCTTATTATCGTACAAAGGGCATTTCCATGATGCAGGCAAGAGAAAACCTGTATCAGAAATATGGTGTTTATGTACACGCTCAGCACAGCTTTACGTTTGAAGGCGAAAGCGGTATGATTCGGATGCAGAACATCATGGAACACCTGCGTACCCACCGTCCGGAACAGATTGACAACCTGAAAGTCATTCAGTTTGCAGACTATGAAAAGCAAGTTTCCATTGACCTGACAACCGGAACAGAAACTGCCATCACACTGCCGCAGTCGAACGTCCTCTCGTTCACACTGGAACAGGGTGCAAAAGTCATCATTCGTCCGTCTGGTACAGAGCCGAAGATTAAGGCATATTATACCACGACTGCTGCAACAGAAGCAGAAGCTGCTGCAAAGAAGGATGAACTGGACGCTGCATTCAGTGCCATCATGCTGGCAGAATAAATTCTGCTGACAAAATCATTCTATAAAAAAGAATCCCACTGTTCCCTGCACGCTGCAAGGAAACAGTGGGATTTTTTGATTCCTGAAACTCTATCCAAAAACAAAACCACCTTGAAACTGCAATCTACAGTTCCAAGGCGATTGTTATCTAGGGGCATTTATGCGGTTTCTTCTGGTTGTTCTTCCTGCTCCGTATTTCCGGTAAACAGAATTTCAATCGTCGTTCCAACCTGTTCGGTACTATCCAAATGAATCGTTGCATGATGCAGAATTGCACCGTGTTTCACAATCGACAGCCCTAAGCCTGTTCCGCCAACTGCTTTGGAATGGCTCTTATCGACTCGATAAAACCGCTCGAATACCCGTTCCTGTTCGGCTTTCGGAATGCCGATCCCCGTATCCGTCACACGAATAAACGGATGCTGTTCTTTGTAACCTGTTGTTACGGTAATGCTGCCAGCCTCCCGATTATACTTGATGGCGTTTTCACTGATGTTATAGACCATTTCATCCAATACCTGCCGAACACCCTGCACGGTGCACGGTGCTCCGGTCACCTGAAACGCAATCTTTCGCTTTTCACAAACTGGCTGCAAGCGTTTTTGTACATCTTTCGCCAGTTCCAGTAGATTGACCGCTTCCCAGGCAAACGGAACAGACTGTTCATCCAACTGCGATAACTTAATAATATCGCCAATCAGGGTAATCAACCGCTGCGATTCGTCATAAATCTTTCCGGCAAAGTGGGGGACATCTGCCGGCAGCATGATGCCATTTTTCATGATTTCTGCAATGCCAGAAATGGAAGTCAGCGGTGTTTTCAGTTCATGGGAAACATTTGCGGTAAATTCTCGGCGATAGCGTTCCTGCGTTTCTTTTTCCGTAATATCCAGAATCAAAATGACAACCCCAATCAGGTCATCTTCTCGTACCTGCATTTCCTGCGGTGTTTCGTTGTGTAAAACCGGATTTGCAATCAGCTGATAGACACGCCCTTCCCGTTCCAGCTGGGAGGTGCAGTGTCTGCCTCGCAACGCCTGATCCAGTACATTCCGGAACGGCTCGCCTCGTTCGACAGTTAAGATGTTCTTTTGCAATACAGAATGCTGCAAGCCAAACAACCGCATTGCACTTTGATTACAAGTCAAGATCGTATAGGCGTGGTCAATGACAAACAAACCTTCCTGCATATGCTCTGTAATCATACTGAATTCATACTGCTGCTGCCGCAAAATGTCCATCTTTTGCACAATTTCTCGATTCTGGCTTGCCAGCTTACAGAGCAATGGATCTAATTCTTCATAGGTAGAAACCTGCTCCGGATGTTCCAAATCCAGCGTATTGATGGGCTTTACGATTTTCTTGGTCAGCTGATAAGAAACCAGCAATGCCAGAATCAGCATCACCAACAGAATAAACAGTGCCTGTACCAGCAAAACACCCATCATCGCAAATAGCGACCGATATTCCACGGAAACTCGCAGCACACTTTGATCCGATAGCCGAACGGCATAGTAAACGGTTTCTTTCGACATCGTACTTGAAAACCGCCGACTAAATCCAAAGCCATCTTGTTCTGCCTGCTGAACCTCTTCCCGATCAGCATGGTTGCCCATCCGAGAAACATCCTGCTCCTGACTGTCATACAGTACTGTTCCATCCTTTGCAATCAAGGTTACCCGATTCGTTCCAGTCTGTAAGGTTTCCAGATAGGATCGTCCGGCTGCTTCATACCCCTGTTCAATATAGGATGCCGTTTCTTTCAGCTGCTCGGTCTGCAAATTGCTGTAATGTTCATAGAGCAGTCCGGTGATAAAAATAAAGCAAAGTGCCATTGCAGAGCCAACCAGTGCCACCATGCTGCAAAAAATTCGTTTCTTCACGATTCCCCATCTCCTGCACGGTATCCAATGCCTCGCACGGTTTCAATGTATTTTCCACATTCGCCCAGCTTTTGCCGCAAGTGCCGGACATGTACGTCCACCGTTCGGCTTTCCCCGTCAAATGCATATCCCCAGATATGATTCAACAGCCGGTCACGGGTAAACACCACGCCCTGATGCTCCAGCAGCAGACACAGCAGTTCAAATTCTTTCAACGTCAGGCTAATGGGTTCTTTGCCCACCCGCACAATGTGACGGGTCGGGTTCACATACAAATCACCCAGTACATATTCCTGCTCCTCTTCGCTTGGAGCAGACCGCCGCAAAACCGCTTTAATCCGAGCAATCAATGCCATCATGCCAAACGGCTTCGGGATGTAATCATCTGCACCATAATCCAAGCCAATGACCTGATCGTATTCTGTTCCCTTTGCGGTCAGCATAATTACTGGCAGCGTTTTCGTTGCCCGATTTGCCCGCAGTTTTTTCAATACAGAAACGCCATCTTCTTCGGGCAGCATAATATCCAGCAAGACCAGTGCCGGCAGTTCTTCCTGCTGCATCGCCTCCCAGAACGCAGAAGGTCTGGGAAAGCCCATTGCCTCCATGCCTGTGTTCCGCAAGGTATAAATCACCAATTCCCGAATACTATCATCATCTTCCAAAAAATAAATCACGTTCCTGTATCTCCTCTCTGTTCTTCCGCCGAATCCCCGTTGCGGAGCGGCAGATTAGACGTGTTCGCCCGTCAGCAGATAAACCACCCATTCTGCAACATTTTCGGCATGGTCACCGATGCGTTCCAGATATTTCGCAATCATCAGCAGATCCAGCACCATTTCTACATCATCCTCTTGCTTTTCCTGAATGATGTGAATCAAGTCTGCCCGCACCTTATTGAACAACTGGTCTACAGTATCATCTTCTTTCAAGACTTTCTGAGCCAGTTCTAAATCACGCTGTACAAATGCTTCTACGCTATCGGTTACCATACGAATGGCTGCAACTGCCATATCCTGAATGTGTACTTTTCCTGCAAATTCGGAATATTTCAAATGCTTTGCAATTTCGGCAATGTCATATGCCTGGTCACCAATGCGTTCCAAGTCTGAAATAATCTTCAGAGCAGAAGAAACCGACCGCAAATCACTGGCAACGGGCTGCTGCATCAAAAGCAACCGCATACAAAGCCGTTCAATCTCCCGTTCCATCTGGTTGATGTCCATTTCTGTGGACTCTACCTTTTTCAGCAATTCTGCATCGCCGTGCAGCATGCCCTTTACGGAACAAGAAATGGCATCTTCACACATTGCACCCATCTGAATCAAACGGGTTTTCATCGTTTCCAGCTGCTGGGTATACAGCTCTCTCATTTTAACCGAACCTCCCTGTAATGTAGTCCTCTGTTCGCTTATCGTTTGGATTGGAGAACAATTTTTCTGTTTCATTGAATTCTACGACTTCTCCCAACAAGAAGAATGCCGTTTTATCCGATACACGAGTTGCCTGCTGCATATTATGTGTGACGATAATAACAGTATACTCCTTTTTCAGCTCAATTACAAGGTCTTCAATCTTAGAAGTGGAAATTGGGTCGAGTGCGGAGGTTGGTTCGTCCATCAGCAAGACTTCCGGCTGTACTGCCAACGCTCTGGCGATGCAAAGCCGCTGCTGCTGTCCACCGGACATTCCCAATGCGGATTTATTCAGCCGGTCTTTCACTTCATCCCAGATGGCAGCATCCCGCAGAGATTTTTCTACGATTTCATTCAGCTTGCTTTTCGACCGAATACCATGTGTCCGAGGACCATAGGCAATGTTATCGTAAATGCTCATCGGAAAGGGGTTTGCCTTCTGAAACACCATACCCACCCGTTTCCGCAGCAGGTTGATGTCCATCGAACCATAAATATCTTCGTTGTCCAGCCGAATATCCCCTGTAATCTTACAGCCCTCCACCAAATCATTCATTCGATTCAGAGAACGCAACAGAGTGGACTTGCCGCAGCCGGATGGTCCAATAAATGCCGTCACTTCATTGGCGGGCAGGTTTAAGTTTACGCCCTTTAATGCATGAAAGCTGCCATAATACAGATTCATGTCTTTGATTGTAAATTTATTTTCCATAGCTTTTTCTCGACCTCTCTTATTTCTTGGTCAGTTTCTTTGCAATCGCACTGGACAGCAGGTTGATTAAGATAACCATCACCAGCAATACGACCGCCGTTGCATAAGCAGCATTCATTTCTCGTCCTTCACAGAGCAGCTGATACATATGCACCGCCAGTGTTCGGCACGTTCCCATCGGACTGACACAAACACTCGTTGCTGTTCCGGCGGTATACATCAAAGCTGCTGTTTCACCGACAATTCGACCGATTGCCAGAATGACACCGGACAAAATTCCCGGCATTGCACTCGGTACGATAATCTTGAATACTGTCCGCAGTCTGCCTGCTCCCAAACCGAAGCTGCCCTCCCGGAACGAATCCGGAACACTCATCAACGCTTCTTCCGTTGTCCGCATAATCAGCGGCAGCACCATCAATGCCAATGTAATTGCACCGCCCAACAGCGAATACCCAAAGTGACAGGCAACGACAAACATCAGGTAACCAAACAAACCAAAGACAATGGACGGGATTCCCTGCAAGGTTTCCGTGGTCATCCGCACCACTTTTACCAGCTTGTTACCTCGTTTTGCATATTCCACGAGGTAGATTGCAGAACAGACACCCACTGGCACTGCCATAATCAAGGTCAATACCACCATTTCCAACGTGTTAATAATAGAAGGCATCATGGAATTATTCGAGGTGGTATATTTCCATGCGAACATCTCCGGACGGATTGCCGGAATGCCTTTCACTAAAATGTAAATAATCAAACTAAACAGAATAAAAACGGTTATTGCTGCTGCCAGTAATGTTGCAATCAGCAGAAACAAGGATAACGGCTGGTGTCGATATTCCGCCAACTTCTGCCGGAAGGAACGCTGGTTGATTCCCACTTTTGGAGCTGCCATGTCAATCCCTTCCTTTCTTTACCAACGAGAAGCAAACATTGATGATCAGAATGAACACAAACAATACCACGCCAGTTGCAATCAACGCTTCCCGATGCAAGTCGGTTGCATAGCCCATTTCCAAGACAATATTTGCGGTCATCGTCCGGACACCGGACACCAAACTCTTTGGCAATACTGCCTGATTTCCGGCAATCATAACGACCGCCATAGTTTCCCCAATCGCACGGCCGATACCTAAAATGACACCTGCCATAATGCCGGATTTTGCTGCTGGCAGCATCGCAAAATAAACACTTCGTTCATGCGTTGCACCCAATGCCAGCGAGCCTTCATAATAGCTGTTCGGGACTGCCCGAATCTGTGCTTCGGAAACTTCAATGATGGTTGGCAGAATCATAAAGCCTAGCAGGATTCCGGCGGTCAGCACATTCTTACCGGAAACGCCTGTTAAATTCTGCATAATGGGCACCATCACCACCAAGCCAAAGAAGCCATACACAATGGAAGGGATGCCAGCCAACAGCGAAACGGCTGGCTTTAAGATTTTATACAGCTTTTCCGGACAGAATCTTGCCAGAAAAACAGAGGTCAGCAAGCCAATCGGAACTCCCACGATTATTGCAATTGCGGTAGCGTAAATACTGCCGACAATCATCGGGAAAATCCCGAAAATTTCTTGATTCGGATTCCAAGTTGTTCCGCCCAAGAATTTCAATGGGCCGATTTTTGCAATTGCCGGAATCCCGTTTGCAAACAAGAAGATGCAAATCAATGCAACAGCAGCAATGGAAACACATGCAGCTAAAATAAATACAAACCGCATGATGTTTTCCTTTACATTTTTCATATCTTCGTTCCTCCTAAAAGACAGCCGGAAGAAAACCGTTTCGATGCTGTCTTATTGTGCTGTCACCTGTGACCATTCTGTCAGTTCGCCCTTATAAATCTGTCCGACCTGATCCAATGTCAGATTCGTAACAGTGTTTTCGCTGTTGACAATGACTGCAATCCCATCGACTGCAATGACTGTGGAAACAACACCCTGCGAGGTTTCTGAATCTTTCAGTTCTCTGGATGCCATGCCAATATCACAAGTGCCATCAATTGCAGAGGAAACGCCCGTGGAAGAGTCACTCTGGTTGACTTCTACCTTATTGCCGCTGACTGCTTCATACTTTTCTGCCAGCACCTGCATAACCGGTGTTACAGAAGAAGAACCTGCAACGGAAATGGTTTTCCCAGTTGTACCGTTGGACTTGTATGCACCGGAAGCATCAATTTGAATGAAATCTTCCTGTTCCACAATTGCCTGTCCTTCATCGCTCAAAATATAGTTGATGAAATCCTGTGCAGCATCGCTGATGCCATCACTCTTAGTCACAATGTTAAACGGACGGGAAACCACATAGCTGCCGTTGGAAACATTCGCTGGTGTTGCATCTACGCCGTTGATCTGAACGGCTTTAATCTTGTCATTGTTGCCCAGAGAACCCATAGAAATGTAGCCGATTGCGGAGGCGTTGCCCTCAACCGTCTGCATCATAACAGCAGTGCTGTTGGTGATTTCTGCGGAAGAAACGGTGGCATCGTTTCCATCTGCATCTTCTACGCCACACAGTTCTACAAATGCACCCCGTGTACCAGAGCCATCTTCTCTGGAAACAACGCTAATCGCACCCGTTGCACCTCCGGCAGAATTGCCGCAGCCTGTCAGAGCAGCTCCTAACACTGCCATTCCTGCCAACATTCCAACGGTCTTTTTCCAGTTCATTTTCATCATGATTCATACACTCCATTTCATTTTCTGCAAACGTGTTTTTTAAATTTCTGTTCTTTTCTTTCGGAACACTCTCATTATAGCAATCCCCTGTAAATTGTATCACCACGGGAATGTTAAATCGAGGTTAAACATCAAAAACAGCCGGTTTGCATGGATTAACATTGCTTGTTAACTTTTTACGATTGCCATTTTCGCAGCCGCTTTTGCCTGAAATTGCTTGAAAATTGAGCGTTTTTCATAGGATAACCGGAAAATGACAACCGTATGCAGGTTGTTTTTGTAAAATGCCAGATTTTACGTTCTCACACTTGAAAATTCTGCTGCTCCATGCTATAATAAAGTATCTCAATCATTTACAGGAGGTTTTCACCATGTCATTTTTAGAGCTTGCAAAAAAACGCTGTTCCTGCCGGAACTTTAATGACCAGCAAGTACCAGAAGAAACCTTGCAGTACATTCTTGAAGCTGGCAGAGTTGCCCCGACCGGTGTCAACAAACAGCCGCAGCATATTTTAGTCATTCGCTCCAAAGAAGGACTTGCCAAAATGGAACAGGTTACAAAGTTCTACAACGCACAAACCGTTCTGGTCATCTGCACGGAACCGGACGCTGCCTGGACAAGACAGGGCGATGATTTCAACATTGCGGATATTGATGCAACCATCGTAACCAGCCACATGATTTTAGCAGCAACAGAAAAAGACGTTGCTTCTCTCTGGATTTGTCGGTTCTGGCCGGAAATTGCACGGAAAGAATTTCACATTCCGGATAATTACAGACCCGTCAACATCTTAGCATTGGGTTACACCGATGATGCGTGGAAATCTCCGGAACGACACGACACCAAAGAATTGCGGAAGCCGCTGTCGGAAACAGTTACATACGAAACCTTCTAATGTTATTCTAATTTTATTTTTCCAATAAAAAAGCAGGGGCGGTTCTGAATTACGAACAACTCCTGCTTTTCTGTTTGATATGTTGAATAATTCCAATGGGTACATACAACAGCACCCAGATGATGACAATTAAAATGGGAAATCCAATCCAATAAAGTGATGCTCCGAACCAGTCCGCAAACCAGACCAGCGGCGAACCTTTCGACGGCTGCGAGAGAAAGAAAAAGTTTGTCCCCCACAATCGGTTCAGCCATGCAACCACCACGCTACACCCTGCCAATGTCAGAAACGACAGCGGCAGCCGTTTCCAATTTGGTTGCAGCGTTCCGTCCGCCAGCAGCAACACAGGCAGCAACAGCAGCAGCGTATGAAATAAAAAACTATGGATGCAGAAAAAGTTCCACAGCGGCAGCCGATTCCAGTTCGGAAAAAACAGTGCCAGCAACGTCCCCGGCAACGACAAGCTATACAGCAACTCCCCGAAATAGGCACACGGTTTCCAGATTTCCAACAGACAGAACAAAATAGAAATGCCGCAGAGGTCAAACGGCAAATATTGCTTCCCGAATTGATGCGTGGTCAACAGAACAACTTGTTTCAAGACCTCCAGCAGACAAAGTGTCATGACAATGCCCCACCGCCAAGCGTTCCGATGCACACTTTTGCGATACCGCCAGACACCGCACGCCAACACCCCACCAATCAGCAGCAGAATGGCAACATGCTGTTCGTGAAACAGGGCAAACCCTTTTCCAGCCGGCATTTGTTCTTGTGCCGTAAAAAAAGACATCCGCTTCTCATCCCCCACTTTCTACAAAAACTGCCCTGCCGCAGAAATCGGCAAGGCAGTTTCTCATTTTTTCAAAAAAGTTGCTTACTTTGTACCAAACATCCGGTCGCCAGCATCGCCCAGACCCGGAACAATATAACCATCTTCGTTCAAGCCTTCATCCATGCCAGCACAGAAAATGTCCACATCCGGATGTGCTGCTTCCAGAGCGTTCTTGCCCTCTGGGCTGCAAAGAATGCACAAGAACTTGATGTTCTTCACGCCCATATCCTTCAAATCCTGAATGGCTGCGATTGCAGAGCTGCCCGTTGCGAGCATCGCATCAATCACAACAACTTCCCGTTCCTGAATATCATCCGGCATCTTAGAATAATACTTTACAGCGTCATGTGTACCCGGTTCACAGAAAATCCCGATGTGACCGATTTTTGCAGCCGGAATCAAAGAGGTTACGCCCTCAATCAGTCCCAGACCAGCTCGCAGAATCGGTACAAATGCCAGCTTCTTACCAGAAATAATCTTGGTTTCCGACCAGCCCTGTGGGGTTTCCAGCTTTACGGTCTTGAGCGGCAAATCCCGCATTGCTTCATAGCAAATCAGCATTGCCGTTTCTTCTGTCAGTTCCCGAAATTCCTTTACGCCAGTGCCCTTATTCCGCATCAGAGAAAGTTTGTGCTGCACCAACGGATGTGTTACAATGTGTAATGCCATAACGTAAGTTCCTCCTGTAGTTAAAAGTTGTTTTCTAAGTCTTTAATCATCGCAACCCGCTTTTCATGCCGACCGCCTTCAAACGGTGTATGTAAAAACAAGTCTACGAGTTCCAATGCGACACCGCTGCCAAGCGTTCTTGCACCCATGCAAATAATATTGGCATCATTATGCAGCCGTGTATACTTTGCAGAAAAATGGTCTGCACACAGTGCTGCCCGTACGCCACGGATTTTATTGGCAGCAATGGACATGCCAATGCCCGTTCCGCAAATCAAAATGCCCTTATCCTCAGGATTTGCAGCAACTGCCTTTCCAACTGAAGCCGCAATTTCCGGATAATCTGCACGGCTGCCGTCACAGCCCATATCTTCTACTGTATATCCCTGTTCCTGCAACATGGCGAGAACTTCCAACTTCATCGGATACCCAGCATGATCACAACCGATCCAAATTTTCATGATGGTACACCTCTTTTTCCTTCCTGTAAAAATATATGGATATTTTCGCAGTGAATATTCTTAGTATAGCACAAATACACAAAAAATGCAAGCGGCATCCGATGAAATTTTATGTAACAAGCGGAAAATTTCGTTCACAATGCTGGTTTACGCTTGTTTCTGCTGCATTTGGCGGTCTTTTTCCGCTTTTACCAGCTGCAAATAGTTTGCTTCTAGCTGTTCTGGAGTCTGCGGTTCGTGATGACAAGCCGCCAGACACAAACCCGTTGCGTTTTGCAGCCGAACCGATGCCGGTGCAAGCTGTACCTGCTCCGTTTCAAATGAAGCAGCTGCATCCCCTGTTACCAGTACCGGAGCTTGCTGCTGCTCAAGAATTTGCTGCCATTCCATCTGTTCATACAGTCCATCCGGAACAAGATTTTGCAATATTCCATTCTGATTCTGATACAGCCCTGCATAGACAAGGTTCTGCCGTGCTTTCATCACAGCACTGCACAGCCCGTTTGCAGTTGCTGCCTGATAAGCGAGAGCCTCCAGCGTAGAAATGCCGAAGCAAGGCAATTGCAGAGCGAATGTCATCGCCTTTACGGCTGCAACGCCAATTCGTAAACCCGTATAAGAACCTGGCCCAACTGCAACAGCAATGCCGTCTAAATCTGCTGCCGTCAGTCCGCAGTCCTGCAAGGTGCGTTCTACCAGCGGTAAAATCACCTGTGAATGTGTTTTTTTGGTATATAAGCTTTGCTGAGAAAGAAAGAGATCCTGTTCGGTATCATACAGTGCAACTGCTGCCACACTGCCCGAAGTGTCCATGCCCAAGTACCGCAAAACGTGTGCCTCCTTCTATGGTAATCTGCCGGTCGGTTTCGGAAAGCGGTTCAATCGTCACTGCAATCCGATTTTCCGGCAGACAATCTGCAATATTTTCTGCCCATTCAATGGCAAATACATTTTCCTCCAACGGATAATCATAGAACCCTGTGGTTTCCAGCGATTCTGCCCCGATAATCCGATACATATCGAAATGATAGAGGGACAGTGCTCCTGTTCCATGATACTCGTTGACAATCGCAAACGTCGGGGAAGCGACTTCATCCGGCAACCCCATGCCCTTTGCTAAGCCACGGGTAAACGTGGTTTTTCCAGCACCCAGACCGCCAAAATAGGCGATGCAGTCGCCGGCTTGCAGCAGCGAACCCATCTGTTCCGCCAGCTGCATGGTTTCTGCCGCAGAGTGTGTTTGGATTACGATTTTTTGCATGGCTGTTCCATCTCCTCTGCTGATGCAAGCAATGGTCTTCCATCCCGGTCGAGCAGCGGTGTAAAACCGCCGCTATAACCGTTCATTCGATACAGGTACTGCACGCCCGTTTCTCGGTCTACCCAGATTTCCAGATAGCTGCTGCCCAGTGTGCTGCCCTGCTTATAAAGTTTCACAAAACGATTGGATTCCATCACATGAATCCTCCTTTCGTTTAGAACAAGCCGGTAATATTGCCGTCGTTGTCGCAATCGATCCGCAATGCTGCCGGAGCTTTCGGCAGACCCGGCATCGTCATAATATTACCTGTCAGAACAACCACAAATCCAGCACCAGCAGACAAGGTAACGTCCCGAACGGTAATCTTGAAGTCGGTCGGATGACCAAGCTGGCTTGCATCGTCAGACAGAGAATACTGGGTCTTTGCAACGCAAATCGGCAGCTTATCATAGCCCAATGCTACAATCTGAGCCAATGCTTTCTTTGCTGGAGCGGTAAAGACAACACCGTCTGCACGGTAAATTTCCTTTGCGATGCAGTTTACCTTTTCTTCAATGGAAAGGTCGGTATCATACAATACATGGAACTGCGACGGCTTTTCTTCAATCGTCTTGCAAACGGTTTCCGCCAGTGCCTTGCCGCCTTCACCACCCTTTGCAAAAACTTCTGCCAGTTCACAGGATGCACCCAGCGATGCACAGAATTCCTTGACAAACTGCAATTCTGCCTCCGTATCGGTATGGAAACGGTTGATTGCAACGACAACCGGAACACCATACTTCTGCATGTTTTCAATGTGTACCTGCAAGTTGACAATGCCCTTCTTCAGTGCGTCCAGATTTTCTGTGGTCAATTCTGTCTTTGGAACGCCGCCGTTATACTTCAATGCCCGAACAGTTGCAACCAATACAACACAATCCGGCTTCAGACCGCCGTACCGACACTTGATATCAAAGAACTTTTCTGCACCCAAATCCGAACCAAATCCGGCTTCTGTTACGCAGTAATCGCCCAACTTCAAGGCAAGCTTTGTTGCACGCAGAGAGTTACAGCCGTGTGCAATATTTGCGAATGGGCCGCCGTGAATGAGTGCCGGCGTATGTGCCAGTGTCTGCACGAGATTTGGTTTCAGGGCATCCTTCAGCAGGGCGGTCATTGCACCTTCTGCACCCAAATCCTTTGCATAAACTGGGTTACCATCCAAATCATAAGCAACCAAAATCTGTCCCAGCCGCCGCTTCATATCTGCCAAATCCGAAGCCAGACAGAGAATTGCCATGACTTCTGAAGCAACCGTAATTTGGAAACTGTCTGAACGTGGAATGCCGTCTACCTTGCCGCCCAGACCGATGACAATGTTCCGCAAAGCACGGTCATTCATATCCAGAACCCGCTTAAACATCACTCTCCGCTGGTCAATCCGCAGAACATTTCCCTGCTGCATATGGTTGTCCAGCATCGCACAGAGCAAATTATTGGCTGCGGTGATGGCGTGCATATCGCCTGTAAAGTGCAGGTTGATGTCCTCCATCGGAACAACCTGCGAATAGCCGCCACCAGCAGCACCGCCCTTGATACCGAAAACCGGACCTAAAGACGGTTCTCTCAGTGCAACAACGGACTTCTTCCCGATGCAACGCAAAGCATCTGCCAGACCAACGCTAACGGTTGTCTTACCTTCACCAGCTGGAGTCGGGTTGATGGCAGTGACCAGAATCAACTTACCGTTTGGTTTGTCTTCCAACTTCTGAAACAAGGATTCTGACAACTTTGCCTTATAGTGTCCGTAGTACTCTAAATCATCTTCTTCAATGGAAAGTCCAGCAGCAACTTCCCGAATTTTTTGCATTTCTGCCTGCTGTGCAATTTCAATATCTGATAACATCACATTTCCTCCTATACGCTTCCCAAAAAGAAAAAATACATTTTTATTATACCCCATCTTCGACAAAAAAGCAAGCACTCTCGGCAGGTTTGGGGATTTCGTGCAAAACAGAATGGATTCCGGAACAACATTGTACAGCATAGCAAAATCGCCAGAAACCAGCATACTTTTTGCCTATGGTGCATATATTATTTTTTGTATACCAGACCTTTTTTGACCGGTTGGAGGATGTCATGAAAATACAAGTTGTCGGTTCGTTTTTTCTGATTGCCTGCCTGCTGACAGGCTGTGCAGATTCTGAAAAGCTGGAATCTGCTCCGCCAAATGCTCTTTTCTGCAAGAATATCACCGAAAATGTGCAGACCATTCAACACTTACATCTCCCTGCAACGCCTGAAAATCCTGTTTCCACAGCATTCACCGCTTTCCCCTGTGGAATGTGGTTCACTGCTATGGATTACGCAGAAATTTTAACCGGAAAATCTGAGGCAGAATTTCGGGCTGCCGTACAGGAACGCTTTCAACAAGTACAGGCACTGGGGATTCAAACTGTTTTTCTACAAGTGCGAGCATTTGCAGATGCCTATTACACTTCTACTTATTATATGTCGGGGCTTTCCATGTCGGCAGACTGTTCCTTTGACCCGCTGCAAATCATGCTAACCGAAGCCCATCAATTGGGGCTTTCCGTACATGCTTGGGTGAATCCACTTCGCTGCCAAACAGATGCACAGATGGAGCAGATGCCGGAACAATACCCAATCTCACAATGGTATGCAGATGAAACAAAGCGTGGAACTTGGCTGGTAAAAAGCGGTGACCGCTGGTGGTTGAATCCTGCCTATCCGGAGGTTCGACAGCTGATTGCCGATGGTGTCAGCGAACTCGTCACGCAATATGAAATTGATGGCGTACAGATTGACGATTATTTTTACCCGACTACAGATGCATCCTTTGATGCGGCAGCCTTTGCGGAAAGCGGTGCATCCGACCGCTCTGCATGGCGGAAAGAACAATGCAACCTGATGGTGCAAGCCATGTACAACGCTGTCAAGCAGACAAATCCAAAGGTATTATTTGGAATCAGTCCGCAGGGAACGCTAAGTGGCAACGAGAAACAAAGTGCAGATGTACAGACATGGGGACAGACCGCCGGTTACTGTGACTATCTGTTACCACAGCTATATTTTGGCTTCCAGAACAGCACTGCTCCCTTTGCGGAAACGGCTGCTTTCTGGGCGGAACAAGTCACCTGTCCGGATGTGTCGCTTTGGATTGGCATTTGCACTTATAAAATCGGGCAGCAGGATACTTGGGCAGGCGATGGAATGACAGAGTGGCAGACCGATTCACAAGTTGTATCCAAAGAACTGGAACTACTGTGTAACATGGACGGCATTGATGGGGCTGCGATTTATGACTATGCTTCGACCTTTCAGCCGGAATCTTCTGTTTCAGAAATTCTGTCCTCGGAACGGGATGCGATTCAAGTGCTGTTACAAACACCTGCAAACTAAAAGCAGGCAAGGAAATCTTCCCCACCTGCTTCCGGTTCTTGTGAAAAAAATCAATTATTCTGCAACTGCCTGCTTCAGGGCTTCTACTCGGTCGCACTTTTCCCAAGCAACGCCCAAGTCTTCCCGACCCATATGACCATAAGCAGCCAGCTTCCGGTACTGCGGCTTCCGCAGCTGCAACATTTCGATGATGCCGTCCGGTGTCAGAGAGAATACTTTCTGTACCGCTGCCGACAGCTTTTCTTCGTCTACCTTTCCTGTTCCGAAGGTATCTACCAAAACAGAAACCGGATGTGCAACGCCGATTGCATAAGCAAGCTGTACTTCGCAACGGTCTGCCAAATCAGCAGCTACAATATTCTTTGCAATATACCGTGCTGCATACGCTGCGGAACGGTCTACCTTCGTCGGGTCTTTACCGCTGAATGCACCGCCGCCGTGACGAGCAGAACCGCCATAAGTATCTACAATAATCTTTCTACCAGTCAGACCGCTGTCACCCTGTGGGCCACCAACGACAAACCGACCAGTCGGGTTGATATAATACTTCGTGTTTTCGTCCAACATTTCCGCCGGCAATACTGGAGTAATAACATAGTGCATCAAATCCGAACGAATCTGTTCCAGTGTCACAGTCGGAGCGTGCTGAGTAGAGAGTACCACTGCATCAATCCGCTTTGGCTTGCCGTCTACATATTCTACGGTTACCTGTGCCTTGCCATCTGGACGGAGATACTGCAAAACTTTTTCTTTCCGTACATCGGTCAACTTCATGCAGAGCTTGTGTGCGAGAGAAATTGCCAGCGGCATCAGTTCCTTTGTTTCCTTGCACGCATAACCGAACATCATACCCTGGTCACCAGCACCGGTTTCCTGATGTTCGCCGCCTCGGCTTTCATAGGCATCGTTGACACCCATTGCGATATCCGGAGACTGCTTGTCCATTGCCTGCAAAACAGAGCAAGTGTAGCCATCGAAGCCAAATTTTGCACGGTCATAGCCGATGTCTACGATGACATCCCGAGCAATCTGCGGAATGTCCACTTTTGCAGTGGTAGAGATTTCGCCCATGCAGAGCACCATACCAGTTGTAACAACGGTTTCGCAGGCAACTCTTGCTTTGCTATCCTGTTCGAGGATTGCATCCAGAACAGCATCCGAAATCTGGTCACAGATTTTATCCGGATGTCCTTCGGTTACGGACTCAGAGGTAAACAAAAAACGATTCATGAGATTCCTTCTTCCTTTCAAGTATAAAAAATAGATCAATAAAAAACGCACCTCGTTTTACCGAAGTGCGTTGATTTCGTGCTTTTATGCGAAATCCTCATCTCTCGGTACTTAAACCGCAGGAATTGGCACCTTTTTCACATTGCTGCAATTAGGTTGCCGGGCTTCACAGGACCTGTTCCTCCGCCACTCTCGATAAGGTTTGTTATAATTGTAACACACTTCGCCAGGAATGTCAAGCATCTTTTTCAAAAAAAGAAATTTCCTCAAAAATCGAACCAAAAACAAAAGAACCGCACAATTTTCACCGTGCGGTTCTTTCTTTATGCAATTAGAATTGCAAGCATTTCAATTGAAACGTGACAATCAAATCTTATTCAGCAGCAATGAACGGCAGATCCTGGTAGCCTTCCATGTTCAGAACGAATCTTACCAGAGCGGTGGTATCCTTATCACCAACATTGTCAATATCGCTCGGGCTCTGATCGCAGTTTGCGTTCCGCAGAGCCTGATCGCTCAGCTGTACAACGCCAGCCAGATACTTGTTCAATGTTACAGCGTCAGCGATGTCTACAATACCGTCCAGATTTACGTCACCGATGTTATCTGCATTCGGATCAACTGTAGTTGTGCTACCAGCAGTAGTGGTTTCGCCGCTTGCAGTTGTGGTTGCTACAGTAGTTGTTGTGGTAGTTGTAGTGTCAGAATCAGTTGTAGTAGTAGTAGACGGCTTTGTGGTTTCATTGTTTACATTCGGAGCTTCGTCTTCCAGGAAGGATGCGATCCATACCAACGGAGAGTTCCAGTTGATGGTGCATTCGTTTACAGACCAAGCTTCTACGTTATCCAAGTAGCAAGCCATCGGAGCCAGAGAACCAGCCTTATAACCTGCACCCTGAATCATCGGGTCCTGCATTTGGGAGTTCGGGCCACCAGACAGAACGCCATCCGGAGCATACGGGAACCGTTCAGCATCCAGCTGACCAGACCACCATCTGTGGTGCGGGTACTTCAGGCAGTGTTCACCATAACCGGTGACGTAGGACTGTTCGATTACGTTTCTACCAAGGATGTAGTCCATAGCAGTGGATACACCGTTGATGTACTTTGCTTCGTGGTCGATGTCATAAGCCAATGCCATTGTGATTGCATTGTTCATAACCATGGAGTTAGAACCCCATTCATAACCGTTCTTCAGTTCCTTGCTTACAACGCCGTCTACACCGTTGCCAGCTTCATAGTCAGCAACCGACCAAACGTCTGCATTGTAGTCATGGCCAACATACGGAATACCGAAGTCAGATGCATTTTCGAGGTCGATGAAGTAGTCAGCAGCCTGCTTTACATTCTTCTGAATGGTGCTTACTTCTTCAGCAGACAGCAAGCCCTTTTCCTGCATATCCTTTGCATTTACGCACAGAGAGAATGTACCCAAGCTTGCCAGAGTACCCCATGTGAAGGAAGAACGAGTACCGTTGTTTTCACCGCCATACAGAGCAGTATCTACGCCGTAAGCACCAGCACCTGCACTATAGCCTTCCAGATCGGTCTTATAGGAAGCATCGCCTGTAGCAATGTACAGTTCGCAAGCTGCCCAGTAGAATTCGTCTTCTACATCAGTGTCACCGTAAGGACCACCGCCCTTATTCTGAGCGATCGGAGCGTACAGAGATTCGAGGTCTGCGTACTGGTCAGTACCCCAGTCGTTGCTGAATGGCTTGTAGGAAGCCTTTGCTGCCTTATAAGCCTTTTCAGCATCTGCCAAGTAACCAGAAGCATCCTTGTCATAATCCTTAGCCAGTCTTGCATACTGAGCCATTGCTGCTGCAAAGTTCAGGGTTGCTGCATAAGTAACCGGCTTTACAATACGAGTCAGTTCATCATCAGCCGGTGCTACGCACAATGCAGTCCACTTGTAGTCGTGGATCTTGTGGTAAACCATGCCGTCGTTTCTCTGCATCTTCTTGAAGAAGTCAGCTTCCACCTTTACTTCGTCCAAGATATCCGGCATACTGTTGCCATTTTCCGGAACAACAACTGTGCCAGAGCCATCTGCCCACTTAGAAGCATCGCCTGCCATCAAGTCGCTTTCATACAGGTTCAACAGTGTCCACATGGAAACACCGCCGTTTACAACGTACTTACCGTGGTCACCAGCGTCATACCAACCGCCGGTTACATCGATGGTACCATTGTTCTTTTCAATAGAGTTTTCATCCGGAATGATGTATACCCACTTGTTCTGGATATAAGCGGTATCCGGATTGTGACCAGCCTCACGAGCCAGCTTGGACTTATCGCTGTTTTCACCCTGAGAAGTGATGTAAGCTGCATCAATATTTACACCAGAACGGTTCTGGTAGAAGTAGTTCATTGCATTGGTGGTCATGCCATCATAGATGTTGTTGCCAATGTCGAACGGCAGAGAAGTCTTGCCATCGCAAGTGATGGTGTAACCAGTACCAGCGGTCTGGAATTCAGAGAAGTCGATGATCTGGTTGTAAGTTTCAGAACCATCGCAAATCTGATTGCCTCTGGAAGCATCGGTCTTGCCTTCGTATACAACTGCACCGCTGGAATCCTTAATCTGGAAATCCTTTGCAGTGGTATCCGGACCATCCAGAATCAAAGTTGCCTTCTTTTCGAGCAGCGGATAGTAACCAACCTGGTTTACTTCTACGCCAGTCGGCTGATAAGCAGCTTCTGCATTGTAGTTGGACTTGTCATCGGTCATATCTACCAAAGCCAAGTTATCGAACTTCAGCAAAGTACCAGCTTCGCAGCAGATGAAATCATTGTACGCAGAAGTACCACCGAGGTGGAACGTCATTTCAGCAGTACCCTTGGAATCCTTTTCTGCTGTGAATTCCCAAGCGTAAGTGGTCCACTTATTTGCAGTTACGGTTGGCTGATTTTTCCAGCTGTCCCAGCCCATACCAAACTCAACCTTTTCACCAGTCTTGGAAGCACTCTTCAGCTTTTCAGTCAGCTGCTGGTCATCCAGGGATTCATCATAATCCATCTGGAGCTTGTCACCGTTCTGGTGCCAGTTTTCCAGGTCATCATTGGTGATGTCGCCCAACTTACAATAAATCTTTGCATCCTTGTTCGACCAGATAGAATATGTATAACGATAAGTATGACCTGCTTCGATGGTCAGACCTCTGTGACGGAACTGGCAGTCCCAACGACCTTCACCATTGTTGGACAAACCACCCGGATTGGTGATCAGGATGTTGTAGCAGCCATTTGCCACTTCAAACTTCATGGTACCAGTAGCACTTTCACAGATATGCCACGGCAGACCAACACCATCGTTAAAAGTACCAGCACCGAATTCTTCAAAACCGGTTGCAGCGGCACTTGCGGTAATGGAAGACAGACCCATTGCAGTTGCGGAAACGGTCATTGCTGCAGCCATTACTGCTGCAACTGCCTTCTTACCGAATTTGTTTTTCAGCATAAGTATCCTCCTTAAAAAGATAAAAAAATATAGATTTTTTTGTTTCAATGGTAAACCCCTTGAAACCGAACCCGCAGAATTTCCGGCTTTTTCTCATATACACACAAAAAAGCCTCAAAAATTCTCACTGAAATTATTATAGCATATGCCTACAATAATGTAAAGTTATTTTTGAATTTTCAGTAATTCCACACAAAACCGGATTCTTGTATTTGTATATTTTGCCGAAATTGTTTCCGTGAAAATGGACAAAAAAGCTGTATTCCCAGCACAAAAAACTGTTCGACTATTAAAAGAACGTGATTTTATTCATATCATCCGTACTTTTATGCCATATCCTAACGGGCTTTTTTGTCACTTTTCATGAATATTCTGATTTTTTTGCTTTTGTGGTATCTCTTTCACAAAATAACAACGCCGCCCCCGTGTTACCGGGAACGGCGTTGCTTTAAGAATTAGGAGTGATGTAGGAATCGAATCTTACTTTGCTTCTCCTGGGAGCTGCTGTACAATTCCTACGAGGTACTGCATCAGTGCGTTCAGGTCGTGTTCATCCAGAACCTGATCTACGTTACCGCAGTCAGCGTTCAGGAATGCCTGTTCGCTCAAGGTTACCTTGCCAGCGATTGCCTTGTTCAGGAGTACCACGTCAACGATGGTTACCTGACCATTGACATTCACGTCACCATACAGCGGAACCAGCTGACCCTTTGTCGTGGTTGTGGTTTCACCGGTGTTGTCTGTTCCAGTTGTAGCAGATGTGGTTTCTGCACTGCCGGAAGTTGTGGTAGCTGCTCCAGAAGTGGTGGTTGCACTGCCGCTTGTTGTGCTATCTGCTGTAGTTGTTGTTACGGTTGTAGTAGTTGTGCCGGTTGTAGTAGTTGTGGTTGTAGTTTCGTCAGGCATCTTTACAATGATGCTACCGTCTACATAAATTGCATTGATCTTGGTGTTGTTTGTGCCAACCCAGTCAAGCAGCTTGCCGTCCTTGTTGTTCAGCTTTTCCCGTTCGAAAATAAGCGGGAATTCGTAATAAGCACCGTATTCAGCATTGTGCTTCAGTTCCATACCGTTTGCTTTTGCAATGTCCTTAACAGTTGCTTCGTCCGGAATGTTGTAGTACAGAGAGAGGAATACGTCGCCATCTGCAAAGTCGCCACTCTTAACCATCTGCTTACCGGAGGACGGAACGCCCCAGCTCAGACCCTTCGGGTTTGCTTCCCACTTACCGAGGTTTACGAATGCATCTGCTGCTTCGTACAGCTGATAAGCATCCTTCAACAGTGCCAGTGTCGGAGTACCTACGCTGTCGGTCTTGAATGCAACGGTGATACCTTCCGTATCCGGTACATTGTACAGGTTCAGCGGAATTTCTGCATATTCCTGACCTGGTGTTGCGAAAATCTTCTGACCGTTGTTAACTGCCATTGTCGGTTCATTGCCAACAACCAATTTTGTAGTTGTAGTAGGAGCTGCAGTTGTAGCCGGTGCTGCAGTGGTTGTAGCAGCCTTTGTTGTGGTTGTAGTTGCCTTTGTGGTTGCCTTTGTAGTTGCCTTTGTGGTTGCAGTTGTAACAGCTGCGGTAGTGGTCGGATTGGTAGAGGACTTGTCGGTGTAAACACGAACTGCATCAATGGTAAATTCGTTGCAGTCAATCCACCAGAAACCAACCTTTACCTGACCGCCGTACTGCGTCTGAATGATATCAGAGGTTGCACTGTCTACATTCCATACCAGTGTACCGGAATCGCCATCAATTACCTGCTGCATATCTTCGGTCTGTGTCCAGTAATCCGGATCTACAGTTGTAGAAGAACCAAATGCACCCTGCCACTTGCCAATCTTGTCAGCGGTAGTAGAGATGTCGATTTCAACCTTCTGAACCTTTTCGCCAGCCTTTACGCCCAGTTCTTCATAAGTCCAGCCCAGCATTTTGTCAGCTGCCGGCAGATCCTTATAGACAACATCCTGACCTGGCTTGATTTCATAAACACCATTTCCAGTACTCTGAGAAGCAGTTGTGGTCGGATTGGTCTTTGTGGTTGTAACTGCTGCGGTTGTAGTCGGATTAGAGGAAGACTTGTCGGTGTAAACACGAACTTCATCAATGGTAAATTCGTTGCAGTCGATCCACCAGAAGCCAACCTTTACCTGACCGCCGTACTGGGTCTGAATGATGTCAGAGGTTGCACTGTCAACATTCCATACCAGTGTACCGGAATCGCCGTCGATGACCTGCTGCATATCTTCGGTCTGTGTCCAGTAATCCGGATCAACGGTGGTAGAAGAACCAAATGCACCCTGCCACTTACCGATCTTGTCAGCAGTGGTGGAGATGTCGATTTCAACCTTCTGAACCTTTTCGCCAGCCTTTACGCCCAAATCTTCATAAGACCAGCCCAGCATTTTGTCAGCTGCCGGAAGTTCCTTATAGACAACGTCCTGATTTACCTTCTTTGTATAGCAACCATCGCCCTGTGCTGCTGTTGTCGGAGCCTTGGTGGTTTCTGCTGCCTTTGTTGTGGTAACAGCTGCGGTGGTTGTGGTCTTGCCAGTTGTTGCAGTGGTTGTAGCAGTGGTTGTCGGTGTTGCACCAACGCCCGGAATGTTGGATTCCAGAGAACCGGTCTTATACTTGTCGTACAGAGCTGCTGCTGCACCAACAAATGCTGCATTGTAGTCCAGTGCAACTTCGTTGGAAACTGCATCTTTAATGCTGTCATTATAAGTAGAGAAATCTGTACTAGTCGGACCACCAACCAATGCACCAACTAATACATGACCATTTGTTGTATCCCATGCTGGTGTTCCTTCATCAGAGGAAGTATAAGCGTGACCGGAAGCTGCTCTGTGGTGCGGATATTTCGGAGAATTTTCATTGAAACCAACGACCAGATTCTTACCGGTGGAGTTGTCGCCCAGAATCATGCCCATCTGTGCCTTGCACCAGTCGCTGTAATCGTTATCGGTGTGCTTGGAAATTACCATTGCAACCAGCTGCATTGCAGTGTTGGTTCTTGCACTGCCCCAGCTTGCCCAACTCGGCATCCAGAATGTGCTCTTATCGGTGCAGTTCTTGCTTACATAAGAATTTGCCCATTTCCAGTCGCCTGCAATTTCGCCGTACAGAGCTGCTGCACCAGATTCAGCATTGCTCCAGCCAAGCGGTGTATAAACTTCGCCCCACTCACGGTTGCCAGTTGCGAAGAAATTGTCCATAAAGTTCTTGTACTTGTCATCCTTTGTAGCCAGATACAGGAAACCAGCTGCCCAAGCCTGGTCATCTTCATAAGTATCAGAAGTATAGAAACCGTTTGTACCTTCTGTTGCACACTGATTATACTGTGTGGAGAACTTGTACAGTGCCTCTGCATACTTCAGATCTTCTGCATTGCCGAAGTTCAGGTAATTTACTGCCAGAGCTGCTGCATATTCTGCTGCAATATCGCTTGCACCATTGCTTGTCCAGAATGCCTTACGACTACCCTTAATGGATTCCTGTGTTTCCGGAGGACCCCAGTAGCCGTGGTCATTGCCGCCGCCGCCTTCGCCAATCTGATAGCAGAATTTAGAAACCGTGTCACCACTCAGAACAGTGCAGTCCTTGAAGTACTTGCAGAACCGATTGGTGATTTCTTTCAGGTGTGCAGTCTGACCCAGAGAATCATATGCATCCTTAAATTCGTAGTAGCCCCAGCCCAGTGTTGCTGCGGAATAACCAGCCGGCAGACCAAACTTTACGTGGTCACCTGCATCGTGGAAACCGCCAACGACTTCATCGCCAGTATGGCAATCGCCACGCCAGTCAAATGCAGAAGCAGAATCTACATCATCACCGCACATATTTCCATCATAGAAATACATGGAATACTGCAGTAATTTTGCGTAGTTGTCCGTGTCCGCCGCATGAACCGGCAGATAGGTTAAGCTGCTCAATACGCCGCTTGACCCGATGGTGGCTGCTGCGATCAAAGACGCAGCCAACCGCTTTGAGAATTTGTTTTTACTCATAAACGACCCCTTCTCTTAAGATTTAAAAAGTGAAATAAAACATAGAAATATGCCAGTTTCTATTGTAGCATATGGCATGAAAAATTGCAATTATTTTTTCGTTTGTTTCAAAATTTCTATGGAAACCAACCAATTTCGGCATTGTAAAATTGTGTAGTTTTCACAATGATTTCCATGTGGAATAGCAAGATTTTCGGTTTTTTTATTATTTCAATCCACAGTCGGTCATTTCACAGAGCCTGACATGTCAGCAGAGGGCTGACTGTGGTTTGCCTCGTGTCAGTGGGGGATACCGATTTTTCTCTGCCCGCCACGGACGTTCACGTTTTGATTTGCAATTTCTCTCACCACCTGTAGCGGTGGGAAGATCCTTGCTGTGATTCGTTGAAAAAAGAAACGGCAACGAATTTGCTGCCGTTCCCTTTGGATTATTCGCCGAACTTTTCTTTCCGGAGTTGTTCTTTCAGAGCATCCAATATGGTATTTCTTGCCCAGATTGCCTGTTCGGTCGTTGCAGGCTCTACGCCTTTCAGCGGATACGGGATTCCCAAGTTTTCATATTTCACTTCGCCCATAGTGTGATACGGGAGCACATCCAAGGCTTTCAGATTGTCCAGCCCTGCCAGATAAGCCCCAAGCTGCCGCAGATATTTTTCTTGCAGCGTGATGCCCGGAACAACAACGTGCCGAATCCAGACTGGAATATTTTTCTCTTTCAGATACTGTGCAAATTCCAGAATGTGAACATTGCTCTGCCCAGTCAGCTTTCGGTGTTCAGTATCATCAATGTGCTTGATGTCCAACATGACCAAATCCGTCACTGCCATCAGCTTATCAAACGCCGCTCGTTTTTCCTGCCGGAACAAGATTCCGGAGGTATCCAAACAGGTATTGATATTTCGTTCTTTTGCCTTCGTGAACAGTTCTGTTAAAAATTCCATCTGCACCAGCGGTTCGCCACCCGTTGCGGTAATGCCGCCATCGTGATAGAATTCTTTCAGTCCGTCATAGTCATGCAGCAGGGATTCCACCGTTCGTTTTTCATTGATGTTGTACGTCCAGGTGTCCGGATTGTGGCAATATTGACATCGCATCGGACAGCCCTGAAAAAAGATGACAAACCGTGTGCCCGGCCCATCGACAGTCCCGTAACTTTCCGTAGAATGAATATAACCTTCCATTTTTCCGCCTCCTTTTTATCTTTTTGAATAGGATTTCCAATTTTCTTATATTTATGAGCCTATGAAAAAAGAGGACGCACGAAAAACGTGCGTCCCCCACTTTTTCTTACGGATTATTCCGCCGTCGATCTCAATTAGAGAGCAGCGTGGAACGTTCTGGAGATAACATCATCCTGCTGTTCCTTGGTCAGCTTGATGAAGTTTACTGCATAGCCGCTTACACGGATGGTCAGCTGCGGATACTTTTCCGGATGCTGCTGAGCGTCCAGCAGAGTTTCTCTGTTCAGTACGTTTACGTTCAGGTGGTGACCGCCTTTTTCAGCATAGCCGTCCAGCAGTTCTACCAGATTATCAATTTGCTTTTCATTTGCCATGATGCATTTCCTCCTAAAAAATTCATACCAAACGAATCCACCAATTTTCGTGGATTATTCGTCTTCGTCCATCAATTCTGTTGGCTGACAACAAGCCTGATTGCCGATTGCACAATCCATGCTGCGGTAGGTATCCACCCGCAAGCCCTCCTGAGAATCCTGTTCAGAAACTACAAGATGACCGCTGCCGTTTTCCATCAGCTGTTCAATCATGTCAACCAGTGCATCAGTCTGTTCCGCATCGGTCGGATTGGGTTGCTGTTTCATAGGAATCGCCTCCTTCATCAATTATCGGACAAGCTGGTATGACAGCTTACTTTTCAATGCTTTCTCTGATGGAAGCAATATCAATATCGCCAGCAAATACCTGAGAATCCTTACCCAGAGCAGCCGGGATAATGGTAAAGGTATTGGAAATACCATCCTGTGCGTTTGTCCACGGCAGCTTTGCAACAGATGCCATAGATGCAGCTGCACCGTGGGTATCACGACCGTGCATCGGGTTTGCACCAGGAGCCAGCGGCTGACCCTTCTTTCTGCCGTCCGGTGTGTTACCAGTCTTCTTACCATATACAACATTAGAAGTAATGGTCAGGATAGAAGTGGTCGGTACACCGTTCCGGTAGCAATAGTTGCTGCGGATCATATCCATGAACTTGTCCAGAATTTCAACAGCGATGCTGTCAACTCTGTCATCATTGTTACCATACTTCGGGAAGTCGCCTTCTATTTCGAAGTCGGTTACAACGCCGAATTCGTCACGGATGCACTTAACCTTTGCATACTTGATTGCGGACAGGGAGTCTGCAACAACAGACATACCAGCAATACCAGTTGCGAAGTAACGCTTTACGTCTCTGTCATGCAGAGCCATCTGGAGAGCTTCGTAGCTGTACTTATCGTGCATGTAGTGGATGCAGTTCAGCGTGTTAACATACAGGTTTGCCAACCAACGCATCATATCTTCGTACTTATCCATTACATCATCATAATCGAGGTAATCGCCTTCAACCGGTCTGTACTTCGGGCCTACCTGATTGTGCTTGCCAGTCTTTGCATCAATTCTTTCGTCCTTACCGCCATTGATTGCATACAGCAGGCACTTTGCGAGGTTTGCTCTTGCACCGAAGAACTGCATGTCCTTACCAACTCTCATGGAGGATACGCAGCAAGCGATTGCATAGTCATCGCCGTGGGTGACTCTCATCAGGTCATCGTTTTCATACTGGAACGAAGAAGTGTTGATGGAGAGCTTTGCACAGTATCTCTTGAACGGAGTCGGCAGACGCTTCGACCACAGAACGGTCAGGTTCGGTTCTGGAGCAGTGCCCAGGTTTTCCAGGGTGTGCAGGTAACGGAAGCTGGTCTTTGTAACCATGGTTCTGCCGTCAATGCCCATACCGCCGATGGATTCGGTAACCCACTGCGGGTCGCCGGAGAACAGTGCATTGTATTCCGGTGTTCTTGCGAACTTTACCATACGCAGCTTCATGATGAAGTGGTCGATAAATTCCTGAGCCTGTTCTTCTGTCAGGATGCCCTTCTTCATATCTCTTTCAATATAAATATCAATGAAAGTAGAAGTACGGCCAAGGCTCATTGCAGCACCGTTCTGATCCTTAACAGCACCCAGATAACCGAAGTACAGCCACTGGATTGCTTCCTGAGCGTTGGTAGCCGGCTTGGAAATATCGAATCCATACCGCTGAGCCATAGCCTTCAGAGCCTTCAGAGCCTTTACCTGTTCTGCGAGTTCTTCTCTCAGACGGATGACTTCTTCTGTCATGGTACCGCAAGTGATTGCCTTCTGGTGTTCCTTGTCTTCGATCAGCTTGTCAACACCATACAGTGCAACTCTACGATAGTCGCCGATGATACGGCCACGGCCGTAAGCGTCCGGCAGACCGGTGATGATTGCATTGTGTCTTGCAGAACGCATTTCCGGTGTGTAAACATCGAATACGCCTTCGTTATGGGTCTTCCGGTAATGCTTAAAGATGTAGCTGATTTCCGGATCTACTTCATAGCCATAAGCCTTGCAAGCTTCTTCTGCCATACGGATACCACCGAACGGCTGCAAAGAACGCTTCAGCGGCTTGTCAGTCTGGAAGCCTACGATGGTTTCCTTGTCCTTATCCAAATAGCCTGCTTCGTGGGAATTTACAGTAGATACAATCTTTGTATCCATGTCCAGCACGCCGCCATTTTCCCGTTCTTTCTGGAACAGGTTCAGAACCTCGTTCCACAGTTCGGTTGTTGTAGCAGTCGGGCCAACCAGAAAGCTTTCGTCGCCTTCATACGGTGTGTAGTTCTTCTGAATGAAGTCCCGTACATTTACGTTGGAAGTCCATGCTCCGCCGACGAAGCCTTCCCATTCCTTCTGCATTGTTTCTGCCATGATTTGAATCTCTCCTTTGCAATATTTCAGCAATTCTATTGATTGCAATTGCTCCGCAGCGAAAGGAAAAAATGACACGGATTTTACCACTTAAAAAAGTGATTTTTTCCGGTTTTTTCGTTCCGCTCTGGTCTGCTTTTATAATAGCACATGTTCTCAATAATGTCAATAGATTTTTGAAAGTTTCCCGTTAAAAATTCTGGATTTCTTGAAAAAATCATGTAAAAGGAAACGTTTTTCTGAAAAAAACGATAAAAACGAATGTAAAACATGATTTTTGCAAAAAAATGAAAAGTTCAGCCGGAAAATTTCTGGTTTTCCATAGTTCTGGATGCGATAAAAAGCGAGCCTGTCCAAATAATCGGACAGACCCGCTCTTTTCGTTCTTAGAACGGCATGGATGCCATACGGCACTTATGCCAATTCAGCAAAGTACTTAATTGTACGAACCATCTGGCTGGTGTAGCTGTTTTCGTTGTCGTACCAGGAAACAACCTGTACTTCATACAGATCATCAGCAATCTTGGAAACCATGGTCTGAGTTGCATCGAACAGAGAACCGTACTTCATGCCGATAACGTCAGAAGAAACGATCGGTTCTTCATTGTAACCATAGGATTCAGTAGCAGCAGCCTTCATAGCAGCGTTGATGCCTTCCTTAGTTACGTCTGTGCCCTTAACAACAGCAGTCAGGATGGTAGTAGAACCAGTCGGAACCGGTACACGCTGTGCAGAACCGATCAGCTTGCCGTTCAGTTCCGGAATAACCAGACCGATTGCCTTAGCAGCACCAGTGGAGTTCGGAACGATGTTTGCAGCACCAGCTCTTGCTCTTCTCAGGTCGCCCTTTCTGTGCGGACCATCGAGAATCATCTGGTCACCAGTGTAAGCGTGGATGGTGCTCATGATACCGCTCTGGATCGGAGCGTAGTCATTCAGAGCCTTTGCCATCGGAGCCAGGCAGTTGGTGGTGCAAGATGCAGCAGAGATGATCTTGTCGTCTGTTGTCAGAGTTTTGTGGTTTACATTGTAAACGATGGTCGGCAGATCGTTACCAGCCGGAGCAGAAATAACAACCTTCTTTGCACCTGCATCAATGTGAGCCTGTGCCTTAGCCTTAGAGGTGTAGAAACCTGTGCATTCCAGAACAACGTCAACACCGATTTCGCCCCACGGCAGTTCAGCAGCGTTTGCCTTTGCATAGATGGTCAGGGTCTTACCGTCAACAGTGATAGTACCAGCTTCATCATCAGCAGAAACAGTGTGCTTGTTTTCGCCGATTCTGCCTGCATAACCGCCCTGTGCGGTATCATACTTCAGCAGGTGAGCGAGCATAGACGGCTTGGTCAGGTCGTTGATAGCAACAACCTCATAACCTTCAGCACCGAACATCTGTCTGAATGCGAGACGGCCGATCCGGCCAAATCCATTAATAGCAACTTTAACTGACATTTGGAATTACCTCCTAAAAATTTATACTCTTATTGTACACCAAAACGGTGAAAATTGCAAGGTCTTTCTATAAAAAAATTGACATAAAATTATCGTTTCTTCTGCTTTTCTCTATTTTGCACAAATTTCAACATGTTTCCATCTACGTTTTATCGGCAAAAACACATTTGATAGAAATTGTTCTTTTTTTCTCTCTTTATTTTAGGCAGTTTCGGGATATAATAAAAAGAAGTATTTGAACCGTTGCCACGAGAATCTATCTTTTCTTTCAAATTGTGCAGAATCTTTTTCTGCATATAAAGAAAACATTTCTTTTTCGTGCATATTCTGTAAATACCACAACTTTGCCTTTGACAGAAATGACACTCAACAGAAAGGGGTCTGCAATGACGACAGAAACACTGCACTTTTTAAAAGCCCTCTATGCCAACGAAACCCGTCAGGTCTGGGTTTTCGATGAAACGAATACCTGTATTTGGAAAAACGATATTTCCAAGCCGTTACAATCAGAAGCCGACTGTCAAGCGTTGCTGAAAACTGTAGCTGCTAACACAAGCAGCCAACTATTCTGGCATGAATCGCTTTTGTACGCTGCGGAAGTTCAGCAGAGCACAGAACTGCACTGCACCATCTTAAAAATCACAGCCGAGCCAGTCTTGACCAACGTCATGAAAGAAAAAAATTTCCGGGCAATTTGTCAAGAATTTCTCGCCAATCAACGAGAGGCAGTTTTTCAGATTTCCACCATTGCGGAACAGATCTATGATGAAGTGGAATCCAACAACATTGGCGACTTGGAACAGGAGGAGATTTTCTCCAATTTAAATGATGTCATGCGTGCATGCTGCCACCTGCTGCGGCGTACCAACTATTATGCAGAGTTGGAGAAATATGCAGAATCTGAGAGCATGGCTCTTCAACCGATAGAACTATCTCGACTGTTGTTTGACTTTTCACAAAACTGCAAGGAAACACTGGGACGGAGAATTTCCATGAAAATGCAGGCGGAAACAAAAATCTGGGTGCTCTGCAACGAAGCCCGACTCTGCTTCTCGCTGCTCTGCCTGATGACACAGCTGCTGGCTCAAGGGCAGTCAGAATTAACACGAACTGTTTTTCTGCATGTTTTTTCCAAGGAAAATACAGCAACCATTTCCATTCAAACAGAAAAAGTCGAAAATGATTTCCCAGAAATAGAACCTACAGTCCTGTTTCAGTCAAATGAAGAAGTTGCAAAGCAGGATTATGATCTTACCAATGCAGTGCTGGAGAATTTCTGCAAAACGTATAACGCCAAACTAGAACGCACCAGCACCGATACCAAGCAAGGCTATCTGTTAAAAATTCCGGTTTACAATGCACGCAGCAACTTGCAATTACATGCAAATATTCCACGCCGCAGACGCTCCACGTTCTTGAACAACTATCAAGTTATGCTGTATGATATTTCCGATTACCGATTTTATTAAATGAAACCAGATAACAAAAACGTCCCTGTCGAAGTTGACAGGGACGTTTTTTTCATCTCATGCAAAAAGAAAATTTCCTTACAGTCTTTTCTTCTGATTTTCAATCATTGCTACCAAATCATCTACCGATGCAGTATCATAAGAAGACGGTCTGCGAGATGCTGGCTTTGCAGCAGGTCTTGCAGTAGATGGCTTTGCAGTGGTGGAACGCTGCGGTGTTCTGGATGTGGAAGTGCTCCGTGTAGCGAATGGGTCGTTGCCAAAGATATCATCCACATTTGGACGCTTGAATGTACCAGTGGAACTCAGGAATGTCTTAGAACCTGTGGACGAGCTGCCAGACGGAGCTTCATGTGCACCATGGTAGGTCTGTTCCTGCTGCGGTGCTTCCTGTACCGGTTCTGCAACCGGAGCATCTGCACTATACTTTCCAACATAGCCATTGGTTTCCGGCTGCTGCGATGCAACAGATTCATATGGCTGTTCCGGAATCGGCACATTCTTTTGTGCCTGGAACTGCATGGTCTTTGCCTTCTGGAATGCAGAATTCGGATTGACTGCCTTCCGTTCAAAGTTCTGCGAGATAGATGACTTCTTGGTTTCAAACGATGAAGTCTGTGCGTTCTGAACAGCCGTATTTCCATAACTTGGATAGCTGCTGTCCATGTTGTAAGAACCTGTGTTATACGTTCCGGTGTTGCCGCTTCTGGTCTGGTAAGTCGTCTGCGGTACATCGTTTACGAAGTCCTCGTCTTCATAGTCTTCATCATCATAATTGTAGTCTTCTTCGCCCGGCAATTCATCATAGCTTTCTTCAAATGCATATGCATCATCTTCCCGCTTGTTTGCACTTCTGCGTACCAATGCAACAATCAGCAACGCAATCAGCAATACGCAAGGCAGTGCCAGCAGAACAATGATACCGCTGAATCCGGTTGCAAACTGAATAAAGCTGTAAAGCTGAGCACTTTCATAACGGCAAATACCACGCACACTGTCTACGGTAATTGCTGGTTCTGTACCGATGGTGTCCACCTGCATGGTAGTCGGATAATACTTCATGATGCCCGTTTCTTCATCCGAAGCAATGTTCAGAATCCGGCGGATTGCCATGCCTTCCTTGTCCTTATCGGAAGAAGTGTCTTCCGGTGCTAATACGCACAAAATCGCATTGTTCTTGGAAAGCGGTTCGCTGCCATCGTATGCCTTACAGATAACAGCCGTTTTTGCGTGAATGGATGCACTCGCATCAATCGTGGTAGAACCGTCCGTGCTCGGTTTGACTTCCATGCTGTCTGATTCCATCAGATAGACATAGTTGCCAAAAATTTTCGGCGTATCATGCTGCGAGAATAAAACATTCAGCGTCAGCGTGATCAGGACAACGATCAGCAGGAGAACTGCGGCAACGATGCCCAAAATGGATAGCGATTTCTTTTTTTTCATGATGTTCCCTTCCTTTGACACAGTTTGTATTTCTCACCTTATTATAACATACTTTTTGGGAAATTTCAATTTCCTTTTTGCTTTTTTTCCGATTTTTTTTACTTTCTGCAAAAGATGCCGATTTTCTGCCGTTTTTGGCAGGAAATAAAGAGATTGCTCTCATTATACCATACTTATTTTTAAATTTCAACTGCAAAATGCAATTTTCAGATATTTTTTTGAAAACCCCTTGACAAATCCAAAAAACATGCTATAATATACTTGTTACTGTGCACCGCACTGAGAAAAATCTGATAACATTTTTGCTGGAATAGCTCAGTTGGTAGAGCAGCGCATTCGTAATGCGCAGGTCGCGTGTTCAAGTCACGTTTCCAGCTCCATTTTTTTACCTAAATTTCACCAGTGGACAAGAGCGGGCAAGCAAAGAGGGCACAAAGAGGGAAAGCGAACGGACAGGGGGCAATAAGACCATGTGGAACCATTCTGAACCAGAAGATTCTTTTGGCGAACCGCCAAAGTCGCACACAAAAGGAAAAGGCATTGCCTTTGCACTTGTTCCAACCATTTTGCTGCTGACGGGAATCGGATTCCGAATTGCCCGCACTGCTCAAAAAGCAGAACGTCTGATCAACCATCACGCATCCACTACAGTGACAACAACGGCGGTCACAACGCCAACCAAGCCAGCCCGTGCAGCTGCCAAGCAGGTGAAAACCGAACCGGCAACCGCTGCAAAGACTGCCGCTCAGGATGTTCGCAACGGAATTTATACTTCTGGCGACTATGAAGTAGGGGTTGACCTGCCAGCCGGAACATATCTGGCGGTCTATGATGGACCTTCCGGAGATCAGAAGTTTGTGATGCAGATTTCTTCCAGTTCTGACCCGAACGATTCTGATGCAGTTTTGACAAGTCAAACGTTTCATCCGAATCAGGTTTATTTTCAGGTGATAGACGGGCAGTTTCTGCACATCTCATGGGCAAACTTTTATGATATCGAACAGGTTTCGATTACATTAGAACCATTTGTACATGATGGTATGTACCAAGTTGGAAAAGACATTCCGGCAGGCACATATCAATTGGAACTGGACAAGGGCGAGTATGTTTATCCGGAAACCGCTGGTTATCAGATTTACAGTCAAATGGCTTCTCCGCAGCCGCTTCCCAAATCCAAAGGCAGTTATACCGATTCCATCACCTTGCAGGATGGGGAATATGTACAGTTAGATGATTGTCATTTTCAGCAAAATGCCGGATGATTCCGGTTTTTTGCGGGCGTAGTTTAGTGGTAAAACATCAGCTTCCCAAGCTGAGGTTGCGAGTTCGATTCTCGTCGCCCGCTCCAAATTTTAAAAAACAGTCCGATTTGTTCGGGCTGTTTTTTCTTTTCAGCAACAAAAGGCCGCTATCGTTTCCACGCCAAACGACAGCGGTCTTTTTTCAATCCCAAATATGCTTGTTTATTCCCTTGTTTTTGATGATTCTATTTTTCTTTCTTTTCAATCGCCATATTCCGCAATTTGCATTTCTGCCCCGAAAGATTCGATGATTTTCCTGTCTATTTTTCTACTTCAGGGCAGATACTGCATCCCTGCGGTCAGGCTGCTTTCCTCAACTTCTGGAACAGGTGTTGCTGCTTCATCAAACAGAATTTCTTTGAAATAGTCTATCTTCTGGAAATCTGCTCCGACTGACTCCCGTTTCAAAGCAATCCACTGTTCCATATCAATCAAATAGCGTGTGATACTGCCGTCTTCATATTTCCCGACCAGATAGCAATCTCGGTTCAGATAAGAAACCGTTCCAAATACAAACAAATTCTGGGGGACAACGACTCCTTCCAAATCTTCGCTGCGTGCCGAAAATTCCTGTCCCAAATAAAAAATGCCATCTTCAAAAACAGTTCCATCCGCCAACATATTGACGGCTGTATCATAATTTGTCCACTCGTCCGTACCGGCATCTAAAACTGTATAGCACTGCAAATCCGGATAAATGGTATACCAGTTGTTTGCTGTCCAGACCTGTTCCATAGAAAGTTTCTGCTGATTTGCATAGATGTATTCCCATGTCGCCGCTTCCCCGCTGTCGCTCTGGGAATCCGGCGATGATGCTACAGTTCGAAAAACATCTTTGGTTCTGGTTGCCAAGTCAATTTGAAAGGTTGTCAGGCTGCGAATCTCCTCGATTGCTCCTGTTCCATCGGATGACATCCCTGTGTAGGAATCCACCAGCGAACCAGAAACCTGCTGAAAGGAAAACGGCTGGTTTAATAGCTGCGGTTGCAAGTCCTGCATCGTTGTATTTTTGGGGTTGCTCCCATCAATGGCAGCTCTGCCCAGCAGTTCCCCTGTTGCAGAGGTACTGTTTTCCGATGCATTCCCATTCTGTGTATTGGGGACAACTGCATGAGAAACGGCAACTTCTGAGAGCATTTCCGTTAAAATTTCCGGTGTACTAAGAAAATAAGCCTGTCTGTCCAACAAATCCATTTTCCATACACCATCTCCAACATCAAAATACAAAACGCCAGAGAAATCCAGACAGTCAGAAGAAATTGTAATAGCATAATCCCATGTAAACCGGTCGGTCATCTGTACGTTTTCTTCTAGTACATCTGCATCCGAAGAAAGTCCGCTGCTAAAATTGATGCTGTCCGCATTGTTCTGCAAAAAGGTAAACAGTGGCGATAATTCCTCGTTGGTGTAGTTTTCATAGGTGCGTTCTGTAATCTGGTCTTCATCCAAAAAAGTAAAGCTGCCGGAGGAAATCCAGTTTTCTATGATTGGATAATCTTTAAACGTTCGCACAACGTCCGGAACAGAAACAAACAAATACTGCGTTCCGTTCCATTCCGCTGCCACAACCGATTCTTCTATGGTTGCTGTGTCTTTCAAATAGACCTGATAAACTGAAACAGTCGTTGCTCCGTCTGCACCCATTAGCGAACCTTCGCCCAATGTGTCTTGTACTTCTACCCTGTCCGGATTGACAACCGCCATTTCCCGCAAATTCTGCCCTTGATACTGCAAAACAAGTGATTGGGTTGTTTTTGGTGTTTCAGATGCTTCCGGAGTGGATTCTGAAGAGGGGACAAAAACTTGTTCTCCGTGTTTCAGATGATAACCAATCACTGTTCCCATACTTAGCAGAAAGACGGCTGCAACCACACCGCCGGAGAGTTTCTGCCAGGAACAGCGGATGCGTTTGGGTGGCGATGGTGCAGTTGTGGTGTGCAGGGTTTGAATCGAACGATTCGGCTGCTGCTCGGCAAGAGAGGCTGCTTCTTCTGCATGAATCCGCTGTTGCAGTCGCTGCACCACGGCTTCCGGCGGCTGCATCTGTTCAAACATTCGTTCACATTGCTTTTTATCCATCAACCGTTCCCTCCTCTTCTTGCAGTTGCGTGCGTAGTTGTTCCCTGCCCCGAAGCAGCTGCATCCGAATTGTTCCAGCCCGTTTTCCCAACAACCCTGCAATTTCTTCTGTCCGATATCCCGCAAAGTAATACAGATACAGCACATTTCGATACATGGGCTTGAGGCTGCAAAGTGCCGCAAACAATTGATTATCTTCTGGCAGGTCAAATAATACCGGCAGCGGCGTGGTATCCGTCAGTGGAACGGTTCGCTTTCGGTAAGTACTGCCCGTGATTTTCTTGCAGTAATTGCAGGCTGTCCGAATCAACCATGCTTTCCGATGTTCTTCTTCTCGAAACATCTTGTTTGCCTGAAAATAAGCAAGAAATGTTTCTTGAAAGACATCTTCTGCATCTGCTCGATTTCCGCCAGTTCCCGTCAGTGCAATGCCATAGATGAGCTGCTGATACAATTGAATTACCTGCTGAATCTCCATTGGCTGCACGGCTTCTTCCGGCGAGATGCTTTGCGAGATCTGCAACATATCACTTCCCCCTTTCACCTACAACTACAAGTTCCGACACAAAATGTCACACAGTCTGCAAAAAAATTTTTTCAGCGATTGCAAACAAAACAGGGAGCGTTTCTCCTGTAAAAAACAACTCCCTGTTTTATGTAATTTTTTAAAAGCCTGCTTTTTTTAATTCATCCTGAAAAGCGGGTCTTCGTGGAAATTTTTCCCGCAATTCCTGTGCCAGCACCCGAGCCGCAATCGGGCTATCCTCTGAAAACTTCTTCAACTTCTGGCAGACCGTTGCATATTCCGAGCGATTTGCTGCCGCATCCGCCTCTTCCCAAATCCAATCTTTGTATAATTCTGTTGCCCGTTCCGCAAAGGGACTGCATTTTAAAGCACTAAAATACAGCAGCAAGTCAGACGGGTCTTTCTCGCAAGCTTCTGCCATCAAGTCCACTCGATTCTCTGCTAATAGAATTTTGCGATACACCCTGATGGGGACTTCTTTTAACAGCTGTTTGATTTTTACAGATTTCAAATCAAACGGAATCAACGATTTCCACTCTTCATAATAATCCGGTTCGCCACCTTTCAACAACGCTTCGCAAACATCCGCCAGCTTCTCCCGTTCTCCTGTTCTGTGATAGCAGTGATAGCGACATTTCTGCCACTCCTGCAATAAACCCGGCAATGCTTGGTTTTCATATTCCCCATCCAGTGCCAGCCGTTCCACTGTGCTTTCATCTCCTGCATCAATCGCATTTTGAATTGCCATCCGGCGATATTCTGGGTTAGAAAGATGCCGGTTGATGAAATCGTTCTGTTCCTGCGGTGTTCCATATCGTTTGAGAATTTGAAACTGCTGTTCTGCCAGTTCTCTTCGTTCATATTCTGTCGAAACGGCTTGCCGATATTGCAGCCATTCTTCTACCTTTTTTCGATATTCCGGCAGAGCACACAGAGTATTCAACATCGGAGAAAATGGATTTTCAATATCTATAAAATCTACTTGCAGCATTTTTAACAGAATCTGATAAATAGCCTCTGCTGCTTTTCGGTCTTTCTGTTTGACAACACCCTGCACAATTTGCATCAATGCATCCGAACAAACGTCAATCTCATCATATACAATCCAATCCGATTCACAGCTATTTGTCTGATACCATTTCTTCAACAATCGAATCATGGATGCACCTGTTTTCACCTTTTCTGCATCATCGTTCCAACTCTGCATGGATTTCAACAGAAATGCAACTGTTTTCTGCAATTCTTTCCACACGATTTTCCCAGAGAAAAAGCGGTTGCAAGTACGATTTAGAATGGCAAGCAGTTCTTCCGGCTGCAATTGCTCTGATACACGCAGCTGCAAATAATCCAAAAAACCCCGATTTTCCTTTGCATATTCCATCATCCATGCAATCAGCTCTGCTTTCTCACAGGCAGCCAATTGTTCTGGCAGCGTCTGTTTTTGTTCCGGCTCTTCCACGAACGGAGTATATTCTTCCTGTTCCCGCAATGCATATAAAACCGCTGCCTCATGCTTACAAAATTCTTCCCAATCATAAGGGCAATCACAGGAAATATCAGAAATTTCACCGTTTTCTTCCAGTTCTACAAACACGGTATAGATTTGGCTGCCCTCTACTTCTGCTTCATAATATCCTTCTTCGATGCGATCCAGTGTGATCACATGATGATTCCGGTAGTATTCTTTCCCACGCTCTAAAATTCTCGGGCTGAAATATTCTTCAAAATCTGTTATATTCATACTTATTTTTCTCCCTTCTGTTTCATCGGTTCTGCAGATTCTATATGCTTCTGCCCAATTCGATTATAAGCAAAGCTGATACCGAAACACAACAGCCCGCAAATCAAAAATGCTCCTGCCCATAACAGCGGTGTCTGATAGGACAAATCCAACAGCAGCAGCTTACACAAAAAGACCATCATTGCAATCAAGCTATAAATTCGCAGTCCTTTTTGATGGAAATGAAATCCCACCAACAGCATACCAAACGAAAGCAAGGTTAAAAGACCGCTGCTCCATGCAGCTCGCTGGAAAAATGCACCGCTGACCACTGCCCCCAGCAAGGTCATACGAATGCCAAGGTATACACCGACACCATTTCGATTCGGATACTTTCGCAGCAAATACGGCACATTCAACAGGAAAATCAAAACGACAAATGCAGCCAGCAAAATCGTATCCCATGGAATAACGGTCACTACATCGTTTCCCGTCTGCCGAAACAGCGAGCCGATTGCATGCCAAAATGCTGCAACTGACCGGAATAAGCCCTCCAGCAGCAGCAAACACCAGCCCTCTACCATCAGCCAGCCCGTTACACAAAGCGATAGAATTTCCATGCCTCGATGGGAACAGCAATGGCGAAGATACAAAGTCACAGCAATGTCAATGGCAACCCATGCACCATACTGCAAAGTGATATCATCCAAAACGGAAATTTTCGACAGAATCAGCCGCATGCCAAACAAAAACAGCACATATCCCAGATACAAGCAGCCATTTTGCTTTCGCACGTGCCACATCACAAACAGAGCTGCTTCCAACAACACCCATCCCAGCAACGCTGGCAAGATGGACAACGGCAGCAGCCACAGAAATGCGAAAATACTGCAAATACACGCCATCAGATTTCGCAGAGCGGATTCTTCCTGCTTGCGGTCATAGAGCATCCAAACTGCAACGGCAGTCAGGGCGGACAGCAAATATTTTCCGGTATCCCAAAAGAAAAAGAACCACTGTGCCTGCAACTGCACCAGCAGCAGCCCCGACAGTGCTGTAAAAAAATATCCAACTCCGCTTTGCTCTGCCGGACGCATCCGCATGCGATACCAAATCAACTGTGCCAAGGTGTACAGCATCAAAAGAATGCCCTCCGCAAGCAATAGCCCAAACATCGGCGTATGCATCGCTCTTCGCAATGTCACTGTAAACAAAACCGTGAGAATCAGCAGAGAAACGGCATTGCAAAGCAAGGTAGACAGCTGGCAAGCAATTCCGATTCGACGGTCTGCGAACTGATAAAGTGCCGATACCAACACGAAAAAGAAAAAAATCAATCCGGTTTCCAGTGCGTTCAGCTGCCGAAACGCAAACAACAACGACAATACGATTCCGCACTGTCCAATCAAGCGGAACAAAGGCACGCTTTTTCGGGACATCCAAAGCACAAACACTGCCCAGAGCAGCAGCATCCCATACATCGCCCATTTTCCAACTACAGAAAAATACCAATAACTCAGGAGAATGGACAAATAGAGAATGCCTGCTCCGCATCCGGCAACGCTCAGGAAAAAGTAGGGATATTTCTTCTTAGAAATCCCGTAAAGCCCAGCAGCGGAAACGCCTGCTCCAATGGCGAACAACCCAACCATCTGCAAGATACTGGGCAAAAATGCATATCCAATGAGAATCGCTGCAAAGATGAAAATCGAAGCAAGAATCCCCATGACAATTTTCCCGAACTTCTGCTCGGTATCCATTCGCTGCGGTGGCGGAACAGATTGCATGGTTTGTGCCTGTGATGTCCACAAGGCACTCTGTTGAAAAGAAGGCGGAGGCGGTGTAGGCTGCGTGGTCTGCATCGGCGGAATCTCCGGAGCAGGTGGCGGAATGGTGGGTGGTGCTTCCTGGTGCGGCATAGGGGGCGGTACAGACGGCTGCGAGGATGCAGGTGCATTCTTTTCTTGCAACGCCTGTTCCAGCTGAGCAATTCGCTGCTCTAACCGCTGTACTTTTTCTTCTTCTGGCGACAATTTTGTCCCCTCCTGTCTATTTTTTAAGAAAAGTATAACATAGTTTCGGTTCTCTGTCAACGAACATTTCATATTCAGAAGCATCCAGCAAAATCGCTCGAAATACCGTTTCCCTGCACGCTTGCCATCCAAATTCTCCCTTTTGTTGCAGCATCTTCCGCCATCCCTGAAAAAAATCTGGTTTCTTTGCAAATAAGACTTGAAAAAAAAAGAAAAATCCGCTATACTATAATAGTAAATTGCTGACATAGTATCCCCTGTGTCACACAACGAGAGAGAGAAAGGACGAAACAGGGAAATGGGTGAAATTCTTGTAACTGGCGGTGCAGGGTTCATTGGAACACATACTTGTATTGCTCTTTTACAGGCGGGGTATTCGGTTGTCATTCTGGATAACCTTTGCAATGCCAAACAAGAAAGTCTGCTGCACTTGCAGGAGATTACCGGAAAATCCATACCATTCTATCACATGGATATCCGCAACGCTGACGGTCTGCGTCAGATTTTTCAAACACATCATATTTCTGCCGTGCTGCACTTCGCCGGACTGAAAGCAGTTGGCGAATCGGTACAGCAGCCACTGCGATATTATCAAAATAACATTGGCGGTATGATGACGTTATTAGAGGAGTTACAGAAAACCGACTGCCGGACGCTGATTTTTTCTTCTTCCGCTACGGTATACGGAACACAACATACTGCCCCCTATGCGGAAACCGTCACACCACTTTCCGCAAGCAATCCCTACGGGGAAACAAAAATCATCAGCGAACAACTCTTACAAGACCTCTGTCAGGCAGATTCCGACTGGCACATTACAGCACTCCGTTACTTCAATCCGATCGGAGCACATGAAAGCGGACTGCTAGGCGAAGAACCGCATGGTATTCCGAGCAACATTGCCCCTTATTTAGCACTGGTTGCAAGCGGTCAGCTGCCTTATTTTCGAGTCTATGGCAACGATTATGACACCCCAGACGGTACTGGTGTTCGGGACTATGTCCATGTCATGGATTTGGCAGAAGGACACGTTTCTGCCCTGCAATACAGCATGCAGCACGCTGGCTTCTCGGTATTCAACTTGGGAACAGGCAGCGGTTGCAGTGTGTTGGAACTGGCAAACATGTATGAAGCCGTCAGTGGAAAGCCAATTCCCCTGAAAATTTTCCCACGGCGTGCCGGAGATGTGGCAACATCGTATGCCGATGTATCCAAAGCCAAAACCGTGCTGGGATGGACGGCGAAACGCAACCTTCAGCAAATGTGTGCAGACAGCTGGCGGTTTATCCAAAAACAAGCTCAGAAAGGAGCGGATTCCAAATGATTAATAATATTCATTACGAAGAAGCCTTAAACAATATCTTGATTGTCGTCATTGCAGCAGCAGTGGTGCTGGTACTGGTCATGTTGCTGGGGTCGAAAAAAAGCCGATTCCGGAAAAAGCTGAGTGCATTCTTTGCAGATGATACGGTTGGAACGGCAAAACATCCGATGGAATTTAATCGGGAATATTACATCACCGGAGAAAAGAATATGCGGAAGCCTGCCAAGACGAAGGGGGCAACCCGAACCGAAATGGTCATGCTGGTGCAAAAAGTAGATGAACGCCGGCGTACGATTGACCCAAATGGTACATCGAAACTGTACAATGAATACTATGAATTGATTTTCAAGACCCGAAAAGGTGAAATTTTACATATCGTCACCACAAAGGTGGTCTATAAAGAAGTGCCGTTCAATCAGCAGGGTTCTTTGACATTCCGTGGAGAACAGTTCGTGAAGTTTAAGTATCTCGGCGGAGAAATCACAGAGGCAAAAACGCATTATAATGCAGAAGTTATCAACAAGTAAGGAGGCTTGATTCAGATGGGGTTATTTGGTGCTCTTAATAAAATGTCTGGGTATTCTGCAGAAAACATGAACAAGGTATTTGATGAATTCCTGCCTGTAATGGATTCCAAGGCAATTTGTCCAATTGGCATTTCCCTGAAAGCCAAAGGGCTTTTCTCCTCAAAGCCGATTGCTTCTGGATTTGCAACGATTACAAATACCAGTCTTTTTGTCATCTATACAATGATTCCCATCAAAGGCGTTGCGATTTATGATTTCCGCAATGCAAAAAGACTAGTCATCCGCAATCAGATTGCCAATCAAAAAGTGATTGATGCGAAATTGTTGAATCTTCGCACGCAGGAATTTGAGGATGTTTGCCTGCAAACTGCCCCGAAAATCAATGGCTTTCCGCAACAGGAAACGAACCTCAATCAAATGCTTATCATTTTAAAGCCGTATCTGACAGAATAAAAAACAAAACAGCGTCTGCTCCCGAAAAAGGAACAGACGCTGTTATTTTTTCATCAAAAATTTGCTCAATATGGCACAACAACCGTATCACAAGTATCATTATCATCACTGATGGTATGATAAGTTACAACTGCCTCGGTATCTTTCCAGGTAATCCAATAGGAAACCCCGTTGGAATAGACTGCGTTTCCATCTGCATCTTCGCTCCAAGTGCCATATTTTGTAAACGGCTGGTATCCATCATCTGTTCCGCCACTTCCAATCAATGTTTTTTCAACGCCATCTGCATTGTAGCGATAAACAGAAACCGTTCCGTTGAACAAATCCGAGTTCTGTAAAACAACAAGACTGTGTTTCTGGTTGGGGGCATCATAATACAGCCAGTCTGCATCATCTTCCGATGTTCCCCCAAATGCTAAGAATCCTACATTTGATATTTCTGAAAGCTCTGCCCGTCGAACCGCAGCAAATGCCAGATAATTGGTCAGCTGTTTTCCGCCTACCTGCTGATAAGAGAGCAGAATTGCCAAAGCCTGATTCTTTTGAATTGCCGTATATTCCAATGGTGCTGCATTTCGCAATTGGAACGAATGAACCACCAAGGTGGATTCCGCAAAAAAAGCATTGTCATATTGCTGTAAATATTCCGGTATCTCATCCGGCTGTAAAATCGTTTCTAAATAGGTTTGCAGTTCCTCTGTGGAATCAATACGAGTTTCTGACCCATCAGAAAAAGCATCATTTCCGGTAACGGCACACCAATTCAAAGTGACCTCCGGCGTGACAGATTGCCATACGACTTGTTCATGATCCTGCATCTTTGGAATTGCCACCTGCATCCATGCAAATTGCTGGATTCCCGTTGGTTTTTCTTTTTCCCAGATACAACCATAGGAAACCTGCAAGGTTTTTGCATCTGCACCTGTAACCTGACAGGCATATGCCTTCATTGTTTTTCCCATCGGTTTCAACAGCAAAACAGACTCCGCAAAAAAATCGGCATCGTATCGTTCACAGAACGTTTCCCGTTCTGATTCCGTGGTGTATGGGGTCAGATAAGCGGTCAGTTCCTCCACAGAATGAATCTCCACTTCCGGCGGCACGACTCCGGCAGACGATGTGGACAGAATATCCGTTCGATACTGCTGTGTAACCTGCTTTTGCTGCAACAGTATCTGTTTTAAAAGGCAGAGGTCAACAATGTTCACCTGTGCATCTAAATTCAGATCCCATGCAGATTGTTCCTCTGGCATCTCTCCGGCTGTTTTTTGTCTCAGCAAATACAGCTGCATGGAAACCAGATCGGACAAATCAACCGTTCCATCCTGATTGCAATCTCCAACCAGAACGGTTTTTGGCGTTTTCACTTGTTCCGATAACGTTTTCGCCTGTGCAGAGATTCCCAGACCAGAAGCAGCCATTGCAGCACTCAATACCAGTGCAGCGATTCGTTTCTTGTTCATGTTTCGACACCCTTTCTAAATTGTTTCTTTTTCATAAAATAAAAATCCATTTTTATTATAACAAAAATATCATTTTCCGTCAATTGTAAAATACAAAAAAAGTGTGAACATTTTATATCAAAAAGCCGTTTGTTTTTGAGGAAACAAACGGCTTTTCATCTTTTAAAACATACAGCAAGTCTTATTCCACAACCGTATACATTCCGGCTGCGTCATCTTTCAACACGTGTTCCAGCACCTGTTCTACCTTTACTTTCAACGCCTTCTGTCCCATGTTGATTTCAATGACATCGCCCACTTTTACATCATACGATGCACGGGCAACCTTTCCATTTACCAGCACTTTTTCTGCATCACACGCTTCATTTGCAACGGTTCTCCGCTTAATCAAACGGGAAACTTTCAAATATTTATCCAATCGCATCGGTTTTTGCTCCTTTCGCCTGCTGCCAGAATGTTTCGAGTTCTTCCGGCGAGCAATCTTTCATCTTCTTTCCTGCTGCGGTTGCTGCCTGCTCCACTTTTGCAAAACGGCGAATAAATTTCTCCGTTGCAGCGGTCAAGGTTTCTTCTGCATCGACATCCAACGCTCTCGCCAGATTCGTACAAGAAAACAGCAAATCGCCCAGTTCTTCCGCAGCTGCATCGGAATCCTTTGCCTGAATGGCTTCCTGCAACTCGGTCACTTCTGACTGCAACTTTGCAAAAGTATCCGCCGTATTTGCAAAATCAAAGCCCGATTTTGCAGCCCGTTTTCCGACCTTCTGTGCTCGCATCAACGCCGGCAGAGAAACGGCAACGCTCTCCAGCGTTTCGGTGTACGTGGTCTGTCCCTTGGTCTGCTGTTTCACCTGCTCCCAGCTATTCACAGCTTCATCGGTATTGCCTGCTTGTACATTACTGAACACATGCGGATGGCGGATAATCAGCTTTCTGCAAACTTCATCACAAACATCATCAAAATCAAAGTTGCCCTGTTCCCGTTCCATCTGTGCATGAAAGACCACCTGCATTAAAACGTCGCCCAATTCTTCCCGCATCAAGGCAGTATCGTTCTTGTCAATCGCTTCAATGACTTCATAAACCTCTTCAATGAAGTTCATGCGGATGGATTCATGGGTCTGCACCTTGTCCCACGGGCAGCCATCCGGCAACCGCAGCATCCGAATGACTTCAATCAAATCATTGATATCATAGCGTTCTTTCTGTGGATATGTCATCATGATTTCTGTTCCTCTCTTTCGATTGATTCTGTAAAAAATCAAACAGGACAGTACGAAACTGTCGCCGTGCTGTCCTGTTCTTCCAATCGAGTCGGATTTTTTAATCCCATTCGATTTCGTCTTCTGTTGTCCTCAGAATCTGATAAATCTGCTCCGGATATGCCAATAATGCGTTGAGCAAATCGGCAAGCTGTAGAGCTTTCTGATGATTTTTCGGAGTTGCTGTTTCATAATAAGCTGCATACATGCCGGCTTCTGCATCTGATTCTAACCCCTCCAATAAATCCGGTGCATACTGCTCCAAATAATATTGAAAGAAAATCGCCCAGTTTTCCCCGTTCATATATGCTTCTTCCTGAATTTCCTGCATCATTTCCCCGATTTGCAGCACAGCATCCTGCTGAACATCCAGAGAAATTTGAATGCCATCTTCATTCGATAAAACAGTTACCAAATCCTGCATATTCTTTCTCCTTATCGAGCGTCTACAAAGCCAACCTTGTGGTAAACCTTGCTGACAATTCGCTGCGAATATGCCAATGCCTTGGCTGCACCATCGGTATAGCACTGCTTCAGATATGCCTTGTCGGCAAACAATCTCTTAAATTCATCCTGAATCGGCTGCAAGTGGTCTGCAACGGTTTCGCCAACAGCCATCTTGAAATCCCCGTAGCCCTTGCCGGCAAATTCCTGTTCAATTGCAGCATAATCCTTGCCTGTCAGGCTGGAATAAATCGTTATCAAATTGTTGATACCATCCTTGCCCTCTGCATACCGAACCGTGCTATCACTGTCTGTTACAGCACGCTTGAACTTCCGGATAATCGTATCTCGGTCATCCAGAATCAAGATGCAAGCATTCGGGTTTTCATCAGATTTGGACATCTTCTTTGTTGGCTCTTGCAAAGACATCACCTTTGCACCAACCGGCGGAATATACGGTTCTGGCAGGGTGAAGAATTCGCCATACCGCTGATTGAACCGCTGTGCAATGTTTCTGGTCAATTCCAAATGCTGCTTCTGGTCAACACCAACCGGCACTAAATCGGCATTATATGCCAGAATATCAGCTGCCATCAAAACCGGATAGGTAAACAGACCTGCATTGACATCATCGGCATGCTTGGCACTCTTGTCCTTGAACTGTGTCATTCTGGATAGTTCGCCAAACTGCGTATTACAGCCCAGAATCCAGCTCAATTCTGCATGGGTTCTGACATGGCTCTGAATGAACAGAATCGACTTTTCCAAATCAATGCCGCACGCCAGCAGCAATGCATATGCCTGCAAGGTGTTCTGCCGCAGCTTTGCCGGATCTTGCCGAACGGTAATCGCATGCATATCAACAACACTGTATACACAGCGATATTCATCCTGCAATGGTCCCCAGTTCCGGATTGCACCGATATAGTTGCCCAGTGTAAATGTACCAGTCGGCTGAATGCCGCTGAAAATTAACTTCTTCTTTCCTTCTTCCATTGTGGATACCTTCTTTTTTAAATTTTACTCCATGCGGATGCTTCGCTTACTTGCCAGCGTTGGAACGATCCTTTACCTGTGCGTTCCGCAGTGCACCCATTACCTGCTGATACAGGTAGAAGAATGATTGCATTTCCTTGGATTCGTTCGGCAGGTTTGCCAGCCGCAAATCCTTCTTATAGATACCATTCTTGCTGATGAGATAAATATAGTGATGCTGTGCATTCGGCAGGTCGGTTGCAGTGGTCTTAACCGCTTCCGGCAGCAATCTTGGAGCACTGGCAACAGCAATTCGAGCCGGCTGTGCAACAGTCTGATACTTCTGTGCCGCACCGATGTATTCTGCACCATTGTTGAAGTAGAGGTTTGCTGCACCGTTGATGTACATTACCAATGTGCCGAGCAGGGTCGGGCTCATCGGCATATCGACAACAACACCATAAATGGTATCTTTGCTGGTGACCAGTTTTCCGAAAATCTTCGGCGGAAAATGCAGGGCTGTGCCTCTTGTTACGATGTATTTTTCAGTGACCATATAACGGTCGAGTGGAGAATGGTTTGTGGTTGCCATGGTTCAAAATTCCTTTCTAATATGCGTTGGTGAACGTCAATTTTTTTAGATTTTATTCCGAGAACAGTTCTTTTGTCATTCTGCCGAGAATGGTAATACCAGTGACAATCTGTTCATCGGTCGGTGTGGAGAAATTCAGACGGAACGAAGTGGTCGGCTGGGACTCGTCTACTAAGAATGCGTTGCCCGGTACGACCGCAATCTTATATTCTGAAACTGCCTTCTTGCAAAATTCTGGCATATCGCAGTCATCCGGCAGTGTACACCAGATAAACAGACCGCCTTCCGGCTTTTTCCATGCAACTTTCTTCGAGAAGCAAGCCTCCATAGTGTCCGCCATCAGCGTGCATTTATGCCGATAAATCTTCCGCAGTCCTTCCAGATGTTCTTGCAAGTCCACATTCTTCAAAAATTCGGAACACATAATCTGTGCCCAGATATTTGTATGAACGTCAGAAACCTGCTTGCAGACAACGACTTTTTGTACCAGTTCCTTTGGTGCACTCAGATAGCCCACCCGGAAACCCGGTGCTAAAATCTTCGAGAACGAACCTGCATACAGAACTCTGCCCTCTGTGTCCATGCTCTTCAGGCTTGGAACGGATTCGCCGGAAATTCGCAGTTCGCCATACGGGTCATCTTCCAGAATGGCAACGTTATACTTGCAAGCCAGTTCGTAAATGCCCTTTCTCTTTTCGAGCGAAGTCACCCGTCCAGTTGGGTTCTGGAAATTCGGAATGATATAAATCAGCTTGCAATTTGGTTCGGTTTGCAAGGTGTGTTCCAGTGCAGCTAAATCCATTCCATCTTCTTCGAGCGGAACAGATACCAGATTGACCCCATAAGAACGGAATGCATTCAGCGAACCGATAAAGCTTGGAGCTTCACAAATCAGGGTATCGCCCGGATTCAGCAGCACTTTACAGGAAAGTTCATTTGCCTGCTGTGCACCGGATGTGATAATCAAGTCATCGGTTTCCGGGGAAAAGCAATGCTTTTCGGTCATCCACTGCTTGAGCTGTTCCCGCAATTCCGGATAGCCCTCTGTAATGCTATACTGCATTGCCAGCACCGGATGTTCCCGCAGCAGCTTGCTGGAGAGATCCGCAATCAGTTCGGTTGGAAATGCTTCCGGAGCAGGGTTCCCTGCTGCAAACGAAATCACCCCCGGCATACTCGTAAATTTTAAAATTTCCCGAATCGCAGAAGGCTGTAATTTTGCGACATCATTTGAGAATTGAAATTGCATCGAAAGTCATCCTTTCTCCTTTGAAAAAAATGAATCGCAGCCATCTGCACCGTGTGCAGATTCTGCATTTTATTATTATAGCACATATTTTCTGATTCTGCAACATAATTTTTAAGCAGACCGACAAAAAATCACGGAACAGGGATTTCCTGCCACCGTTTTCATGCAAAGGAGATACTTTTTTTGAAAACACAGACATTTCTAAAAGGTTCTTTTATCTTATTTCTCTCCGCTCTCATCACGAAAGCTCTGGGAGCACTCTTTAAAATTCCGCTGACCATGCTGCTCGGCGGAGTGGGGATGGGATATTTTGGATGTGCCTATGGGCTATTTCTGCCCATCTATGCCCTTTCCATCACAGGACTTTCTACAGCGGTCGCCTCTCTGGTTGCAAAGGAACACGGTGCAGGGCATATTCAGAACGTCCGGAAAATTCGCCGAACCGCACGCCTGCTCTTTGCTGGGGTGGGGCTGCTGCTCAGCGGATTCATCTGGCTGTTTGCAGTGCCGTTTGCCCGTTCCACGGCTGCGGATGCTTCCGCAGCCTATGCCATTCGGATGATGGCACCAGCCGCCTTTTTTGGTTGTCTGGCAGCCGTGGAACGGGGCTATTATGAGGGGCTTTGCAACATGTACCCGACTGCCATTTCACAGGCAGTGGAGTCCATCGCAAAAGTGGCATGTGGCTTGCTGTTCAGTCACTATGTCTTTACGCATGAAACGCAGGTACTCGCCTATTTTCCAGCTGGCACGCCGATTCTCCCCATTGCAGCAGCAGCAGCCGTGCTGGGTGTCACACTCTCCACTGCCTGCGGTGTCTTGTATTTCTTTTTCCGGAATCTGGGCGGCGATGGGTTGCCAAAGGCTGCATCTTCCTCCGCTTCACTCTCGATTGGCTCGCTCATGCGGTCGCTGTTTCAAATCATGCTGCCGGTTGCATTGGGGTCATTCGTCACCAATCTGACTTCCCTGATTGACTTGTGCACCATGATGCGATGTTTCGACCATCTACAGCAGACACAAGCAGCTGCACTCTTTCAAAAGTTCGGAGCAGTTGCAGCAGAAAACACGTTTCCAGCATTGGTTTACGGAGCATTTTCCGGCATGGCTCTGACGGTATTCAACTTAGTGCCGTCTGTTACCAATATGTTTGGAAAATCTGTTTTGCCGTGTGCTGCACAGTCTTGGGCAAAGGGACAAAAAGAAGCTGTCCAGAAACAGTTGCAATCCGTTCTGTTTTTAACAGCACTGATTGCACTTCCAGCAGCTGGCGGATTGTTTTGTCTGTCCGATTCTATCTTGACGCTGCTCTATCCGGGACAGGAAACCGCTTGCCGCATTGCTGCGGAATCACTGCGGTCACTGCTGCCGGGCATGGTGTTTCTCTGCTTTACCATGCCATTATTCAGCATTTTACAGGGCATTGGCAGAGCAGATTTACCCGTCAAATATATGCTGCCCTGCGTTGCTGTCAAGCTGCTGGGAAACATCCTCTTCCTGCAAATTCCGGCGTGTTCCCTCTTGGGGGCTGGGCTGTCAACCAGTCTTTGCTATGCTCTGCTATTTGGCATGACGCTTTTCTCTCTGTGTCGGATGCTGGGGATGTCCCTCCGTGGATTAAAGCCCATTCTTCCACTGTGCTATGCAGCCACAATGAGCATCGCCACTGCGTATCTGTTCCGGAATCTGACTCGAACAATGCCGTTGCCCGTTATGCTGCTGTGCAGCGTTGGCAGTGCGGTTGTGATGTATGGCGTTGTATTATTGTTGCTGGAAAAAACGGCAAACCGCCTGCGGGAGGGGCTTTGTTTCCGGATGGTTTAAGGCTTGCCCACAGTTCACCTGTGGCGGAATTTTGCTTTCTCCTGCTCTTTTCATACATCCATTTGATTTGCCAGTTGACAGCATTCCAAAATTACGATATAATATACGGTATGTGAGCAGTTGGAGCTTCAAGCAATCCCACTGCCGGAAATTCATCAAAAAGGAACGGGAACATCGTTATGAAATTAGGTATGGTCGGACTTCCCAACGTCGGGAAAAGTACATTATTCAATGCATTGACCAATGCAGGGGCAGAATCTGCAAACTATCCATTCTGCACCATCGAAAAAAATGTTGGTATCGTTTCAGTACCGGATAGCCGTCTGGATGAACTGGCAAAAATCTATGAACCGGATAAATTCACCCCGGCAACCCTCGAATTTGTCGACATCGCTGGTCTGGTAAAGGGTGCCTCTAAGGGCGAAGGTCTGGGCAATAAATTCCTCGGAGATATTCGGGAAGTGGATGCGATTGTCCACGTTGTCCGCTGCTTTGAGGATGTCAACATTGTTCACGTTGACGGCAGCATCAACCCGGCAAGAGATATTGAAACCATCAATCTAGAATTGATTTTTGCCGATTTGGATATGTTGAACCGCCGAATCGACCGTGTAAAAAAAGCCCTCAAGGGGGACAAAAAGCTGCAAAATCAGCTGGACTTCCTGGAACAGCTCAAGGCTCACCTCGAAGAGGGAAAATCTGCACGTGCATTCGATATGACCGAAGAAGAACAGGAATGGCTGAAAGAAACACCGCTGCTCTCCGCAAAGCCGGTAATTTATGCAGCAAACCTCTGTGAAAAGGATTTCTCCGGCGATTTGGCAGAACATCCGCATTATCAGACCGTTTGCAAGATTGCAGCAGAAGAACACGCAGCCGTTTTGCCGATTTGTGCAAAAATCGAAGCAGAAATTTCCGACTTGGAAGATGACGAAAAGGAAATGTTCCTCTCGGAAATGGGCTTGGAAGAATCCGGCTTGAACCGTATCATTCGGGAGGGTTACAGCCTGCTTGGATTGATTTCTTATCTGACCGCCGGAAAGCCGGAAGTACGTGCATGGACGATTCGCAAGGGTACGAAAGCTCCGCAGGCAGCCGGAAAGATTCACACCGACTTTGAAAAGGGCTTCATCCGTGCAGAAGTTGTTTCATTCGATGACTTCATGGCATGCGGTGGCTCTATGGCAGCAGCAAAAGAAAAGGGCGTTGTTCGCCTCGAAGGAAAAGATTATGTGATGCAGGATGGTGACATTGTACTGTTCCGCTTTAATGTATAATTCACTGATTTTACAGATACTTTTACTTTAACAGCCTAATCGCAAAAATCGGCTTTCAGAATGCGTTTCTGAAAGCCGATTTTTTGTGATATTCTTCAATTGAACTGATAGGGAACAGTCGGCAAGTGAGCGTGTTCCGTTACCATATTCTGAAAGTCCTGAAAGAAATCGGTATAGAGGTCTTTCGATAAACTTTCTTTCAAATATACAAACTGAAAATTTCCCCAGAGAAAAAAATCATCCATCTGCAAGCGTTGCAACCGCCGATTCTGAACGTCTTCCCGTACATTGGATTCAAACAGAATCGAAACGCCGATTTGCTGTGCCAACATCTCCCGTATCATCGTAATGCTGTTTACCACAATCACCCGTTCAAAGTCCGTCAGTGCCATGCTGCGAGAATTCAGCCAGTGCATGATAATTTCCCGCAAACCAGACCCCTCCGGCGGCAGCAGTAAGGTTTCCTTTAAAATTGCAGAAACCGACCGCCCATATAATCGGGCTGCAGTGGCTGGGTCAGATACCAACGTCAATTGCTCCTGATGATAAATATGCTGCTCAAAAATCGAACCATTCAAAAAGAACTGCTCCGAAAAAACTACATCCAGCGTTCCATTCGCCAGATTTCCCCGCAGCTGCTGCATATCATCTACTAGAAACTGAAAGTGAATCTCGGCATTCTTCCGAATATAAGCTGCCAGATATTTCGGCACAAACGACTCACTCACCGAGGGTGTCATTCCAATTCGCAGATGCTTTCCGTTCGCCATCTGTTCAATATAGGATTCAATCTCTTTCTCGTTGGTCATAATGCCAACTTCTTTTTGATAGAGATATCTGCCCTCTTTCGTCAGCTTCAGGTTTCTGCCCTCAAAATAAAACAAATCACATCCATAATGCTGTTCCAATGCTTTGATATGCTGGCTGACAGAGGGCTGAGAGATGTGTAATTGTTCTGCTGTTTTGGTATAGCTTCTGGTTTCACACAGAGAAATAAAGGTATAAATCCGATAATCCAACATCACACAAGCCCCCTCTCACCTTGCTTGAACTTGCTTTCCGGAATGTTGTCGGTGAATCTCCATCCCTCAAAGTTCCTGTTCAACCCATTCCGACCGCTGCGGTCGACACATCAATGCATAAATCGCATCTTTTGGATTTCCGCCATGGAATAACACTTGGTTCAGCTGTTCGGTAATCGGCATCGAAACACCCATCTGCTGGGACAGTGCATAGGCAACTTCACAGCAGTGATAGCCCTCTACTGTACCAACCTGCCGCACGGCTTCTTCCGGCGAAACGCCTTCTCCAATTAAAATGCCTGCTCGGCGGTTGCGGCTATGCATACTGCAACAAGTTACAATCAGGTCGCCAATGCCGGAAAGTCCAGCAAAGGTTTCCCGCTGTCCGCCCATCGCAACCCCTAGCTTTGTGATTTCATGCATGCCTCTTGTCATCAGGGCTGCTTTTGTATTATCTCCGCAGCCCAATCCATCACAAACACCAGCACTCAGGGCAATGATATTTTTCAGAGCACCGCCCACTTCACAGCCAATGATGTCCGAATTGCGATACAGCCGCAGCGTTTCACTGCTCATGGTTTTCTGCACATATTCCGCTGCCTGCAAATCTTTAGAGGCAGCCACGACCGTTGTCGGTACATTCCGTGCGACTTCCTCCGCATGGGATGGACCTGTAATCGTGACAATCGGCAGGTGTGGCAGTTCCTCCTGCAAAATCTGGCTCATGGTGTAATGCGTTCCGGCTTCCAAGCCCTTTCCCGTATTGACAATGACCATTGGTGCATGCAGGTAAGGGGCTGCCAGCTTTGCGGTGGCACGCAGGAACGAAGACGGAATGCCAAAGATAACCAAATCCGCCCCAGAAATCGCAGATTCTAAATCTGCGGTTAACGTAATTTCAGATGGAATCGGAACGCCCGGCAATTTTTGCTTGTGCTCGCCATCTCGCCGAATGGCTTCCAGTTCTTCCGGAAACTTCGACCAGACTTTTACAGCGTGTCCGCTGCGATAAGCGGACAGTGCCAGACTCAGCCCAAAACCGCCAGAACCTAAAATGGTGATGTGTTCCATAGACATGCTCCTCTCTGTCAAGATTTTGGTTTGGTTGCGTCCGCAGAACGATGAAAGGAAAACCGGTTTTCTGTCCCATTTTTCAAGCGTTCCATATTTGAGCGGTGCATGAAGATGACCCATCCGCCCATCAGGGCAGCCATCGCTGTATTCACCAACTGATACCACAGCGGCAGGGGTTCTGCCCGAAAATGCTGCATCAAAAACGTAACAATCGGACAACATCCGGCTGCAATCATCGAACTGAGCGAAACATATTTCGACAAAATCAAAACAATTGCAAATACGCCGATTAAAATACAAAAGACTCGCCAGTCAATGACTAGAAAAACCGATACGCCAACCAGCACACCTTTTCCGCCTTTAAATCCATAATAGAGCGGAAACACATGTCCCAAAATCGCAAAAATACCGGCGATATAACCGACCAGCTGCAAATCTTGAGCATCTGTAAAGCCCACTTGCAGCAAATGAAAAATGCCCTTGCTCAGCAATACGGCAACGATTCCTTTGCCCAAATCACCAATCAGGGTCAGGGCTGCACAGCCCTTTCCAAAACAACGCAGTGTATTCGTCAATCCGGCATTATGGCTGCCGTAATCTCGAATATCTTTCTTCTGAATCAGTTTTCCTACAATAATCGCAGAATTACAGCTGCCCAACAGGTAGGAAACGACAGCTGTCAAGAGAATTGCAATGACAAGCATACTCCTGTCCTTCCTTCCGATTGGTTATGACTGGTCATCCCGATTCCGTTCCCGTACGACAAATCGTACTGGCGTTCCGGTCAGACCGAATGAAGCCCGAATCTGGTTTTCGAGATACCGCTGATAGGAGAAATGGAACAAATCTGCCCGATTCACAAAGACTACAAACGTCGGCGGATTCGTAGACGGCTGTGTCATATAATAAATCTTCAGGCGGCGACCTTTATCCGATGGTGGCTGCACCCGTGTGGTTGCATATGCCAAAATATCATTCAGTGTACCGGTTGTAACACGGATGGAATTCTGCTGGTAAACATCTTTAATCATGCCGAACAGCTTAGAAACACGCTGTCCCGTCTTTGCGGACAGGAACAGAAATGGCACATAAGACATAAAGCTGAAATGTCCCCGCAATTCTTCTTCAAAGTTCTGCATGGTCTTTCCGTCTTTTTCCACCAAATCCCACTTATTGACGACAACAATGGACGCTTTCCCCTGTTCGTGTGCATATCCGGCAACCTTGGAATCCTGTTCGGTAAAGCCTTCGGTTGCATCAATCACAATCAGGCAAACATCTGCCCGGTCAACTGCCATATAGGCACGCAGGACGCTATACTGTTCAATTTTTTCCGTTACCTTGGATTTTCTCCGGATTCCGGCGGTATCAATCAGAACGAACTTGCCCTCTTCGTTTTCCACAGTTGTATCCGTTGCATCACGGGTTGTTCCAGCAACATTCGACACAATCACACGCTGTTCCCCAGCAATACGGTTGACCAGAGAAGACTTGCCGACATTCGGTTTCCCGATAATGGCAACCCGAATGGCATCGTCCTGTTCTTCCAGTTCCGATTCTGGCGGCAGAGCATCATAAACCGCATCCAGCATATCACCGCTGCCGTGACCATGTTCCGCAGAAACCGGAAACGGGTCGCCCAGTCCCAGATTATAGAACTCATAGAGTTCCATCGGCGGTTCGCCGATTTTATCACATTTATTGACTGCTAAAATAATGGGTTTTCCGCTCTTTTGCAGCATATTTGCAACCGCACTATCATCCGCTGTGACACCACAGCGAACATCTGTCACCAAAATAATGACATCTGCCTGTTCAATGGCAAGCTGTGCCTGTTCTCGCATCTGCTTCAAAATCACATCTTCTGTGGTTGGCTCAATCCCGCCCGTATCCACAATCATAAAGGCACGATCCCGCCATTCACATTTTGCATAAATGCGGTCACGGGTCACGCCCGGCGTATTTTCAACAATGGAAAGCCGCTTTCCAATCAGCTTATTAAACAAGGTCGATTTTCCGACATTCGGTCTGCCGACCACGGCTACAATTGGTAATGCCACTGGCATCCACTCCCTTCCGTTTTTTCGATTGCTTTTGTGCTGATTTCGTATTTCAACCCACGGTCAGTCATTTTGCGGAATCTGACCGTGTTTCACTATATGTCAGTGGGGATACCGATTGCACGCCGTCCACCACTGCCGTTTCGGTTCTTTTTCATAATTCCTCTTCTACCTTCACTTATACGGAGAAGAAGGAGATTTCTTCCTTTATTTGTTGAAAAAAAGGAGAGGCGAAACCATTCCGCCTCTCCCCCTCAACGTAGGTTGCTTATTCAGCGTCCATCTTCAATACAGCAACACCCTTATAATATCCGCAGCTCTTGCAGACCTTATGCGGTGCTTTGTATGCTCCGCAATGATCACAAGTTGTCATTGCCGGTGCATCCAGCTTCCATACAGCAGAACGTCTCTTATCCCGTCTTGCCTTAGAAACCTTTCTCTTCGGTACAGCCATCGTTGGCACCTCCTTTTTCCTTCAGACAGTCGCAGTCTGTGACGTTTCGGTCACATCCGCAAATATCGCACAAACCCTTGCAGTCCTCCCGGCAAAGCAACTTTGTCGGCAGCATCAGCAACAAGTCTGAGATTGCTGTCTCATTCAAATCTATCTTGTCATTTTCAGCGACCAAATAGGCATCATATGCCGGATTGTCACTGTGTAATGACGGTACAACGGTGTGAGAAAATGTATACGAAAAGGAAGGGGTAAACGGCTTGAGGCAACGGTCACAGACCGCATCCAAACGGCAGGACACCTGATAATTCAAGGTCACAATTCCAGCACGATTTACGAATTCGCCTTCTACAGCAATCGGCTCTGCAAATGTATATCCATGTACATCTTCCAACTCCGAAAGCGGGATGGAATACGAGACCGGCAAATGCATTCCGGTTACCTGAAAGATTTCCCGAAGCTGTAATTTCATAGTCTTTTCCTGTCTTTCCTTTCACACACTGCAACAATCATTATATACTACTTCTGCGTCAATTGTCAAGCTTTTTTTTCAAAAACCTGTAAAAAGCTGCTTAGTCCAAGAACTTTGTTACGCTGGACGGCAGTTCTGCATTGTCAGCGGAAACAGTAAATGCAACGGTTACATCTTCGCCAGTCAGCTTGTCCAGCTTGCCCAGCATCAGACCGAATTCATCGAAATCAGCACCAGCAATCCGGAAAATACCGTCTACGAAGATTTCCTTGATGTCGTAGTTGCCAGCCAGCATACCAGCAACGAAGCCATAGAATGCTGCGAAGCTGTCGATTGCGAACTGTTCTGCATCACACCATCTTACCTTGTAGCTGATGGAACGGCGGAGGGTTTCTCCCTTTTCCACGCAAACGAGGCATCCGTTGGTGTCCTTCACAGCGTTGTTGATCTGGTCGATCAGAATCTTTGTCTTGCCGCTGCCCTTTTTACCTGTAATCAACTTTATCATAAATAAGCTCCTTTCATGTCAGAAGACATTGTTTTTTCGGAAATGGGGTTTAGTTCAGCTTTGCTTCGAGTTCAGCCTTGCGGTCTTCATAACCCGGCTTGCCCAGCAGAGCGAACATATTCTTCTTATAGCTTTCTACACCCGGCTGGTTGAACGGATTCACGCCCAGCAGATAACCGGAAATTGCACAAGCCTTTTCAAAGAAGTAAATCAGATAGCCGAGGCTCTTTTCGGATGTGTCATCCAGTTCCAGAATCATATTCGGAACGCCGCCTTCGGTGTGTGCCAGAATAACGCCTTCGAGTGCCTTACGGTTTACAACAGACATATTCTGATTGGTGAGGAAGTTCAGTCCATCCAGATTTTCTGCATCCGGTTCGAGGAAGAAGTCCTGCTTCGGCTTCTTGATGTCTACAACGGTTTCAAACAGGATTCTAGAACCTTCCTGAATATACTGACCCATGGAGTGCAGGTCGGTGGAGAATACGCCAGCTGCCGGATAAATACCCTTGTTGTCCTTGCCTTCGCTTTCGCCGAACAGTTGCTTATACCATTCGGACATCATCACAAAGTTCGGGTCATAGGAAACCAGCATTTCTACGGACTTGCCCTTCCGATACAGGATGTTCCGCAGTGCAGCGTACTTGTAGCAGTCATTGTTTTCAAAATCTGCCATGTAGTCCTGCTGAGCCTGAGCAGCACCATCCATCAGAGCCTGAATGTCGCAGCCTGCAACTGCAATCGGCAGCAGACCAACCGCAGTCAGAACGGAATACCGTCCGCCAACATCATCCGGAACAACGAAGGTTTCATAGCCTTCTGTGTCAGACAGGTTCTTCAAAGTGCCCTTTGCCTTGTCAGTGGTTGCAAAGATTCTATCCTTTGCACCTTCCTTGCCATACTTTTCTTCTACCAGCTTCTTGAACACACGGAATGCCAGAGCCGGTTCTGTGGTTGTACCGGACTTGGAAATGACATTGACAGAAATGTCCTTGCCTTCACAGATTGCCAGTACTTCCTGCAAGTAAGACGGATTGATGTTGTTGCCGACATAATAAATGTCCGGTGTATCTTTCTTCTTGTTGTTGTAGAACGTAGACTGTAAGAATTCAATTGCAGCCCGTGCACCCAGATAAGAACCGCCGATCCCGATGACAATCAGGATATCGGAATTGCTCTGAATCTTCTTTGCAGCAGCCTGAATTCTTGCAAATTCTTCCTTGTCATAGTCGGTCGGCAGTGTCAGCCAACCCAGGAAATCATTGCCCAGACCAGTCTTGTCGTGCAGAACTTTTGCACAAGCGTTGACAGCCGGTGCAATTCCAGTCAGTTCGTCTTCGCCTACGAAAGAAGCGAGATATTTGGTATTCAACTTTAAAGCCATAACTACATTCCCTCCATTTTTATAAAAGGGTACGTTCGTACTCTGCACAGGGCAGGGCACTCCCCCACCAATTTATCATATCCATCATACTATATTTTCGCACGAATTGCAAGAGAAATCCGGATTCTTGTATTTTTTCTACAAAATTGAACATTAAAATTTAAGCATTTTGACCGTAATTTTGGCAAAAGCACGAGAAAATGTCATGGCTTCCACGGGTTCTGTTGTCACCAATGCGGTTTCATATAGCATCGTATCACCATTATAAAAGGCAACGCTTCCGATTTTTCTGCCCTTCTGCACGGGTGCTTCGATGTAAGACGGGAGCTGCAAAACCGCTGTCAAATCCGGTTCGGCTTTCGGAACAACCACACCATGCACGTCATCTGCTGTGAACCGCACTGCTGTTGAAACGCCACCCTTTACGGTCAGCGGTTTCAAGAACTCATCGGAAAACAATGGCTGCATCACCCGATACTGGGAAAAGCCTGCTTTCAGCAGCTGTTTGACATCCGCAAATCGTTGGTCTTCCGTACCGTTCAGAACAACTGCAATACAAGTCATTCCGTTTCGGGTTGCTCCCTCCGCCAGACACCAGCCGGACTGCTCGGTATGGCTTGCCTTAAAGCCAATATGCCCTTCATACGTACGGGAAAACGTATTCTCATTGACAAGTTCGGTTGCTTCTCCTCGCAGAAAATCCCGCCACGTCTGAAAATAGGGCTGCAAGGTTTCATATTCCGCCAATCTCTGGCACAGTTTCGCCAAATCCCGTGCAGTTGTGCACTGTTTTTCATCATCATAGCCCTGCGGATTCGTGAAAATCGTCTGATGCATGCCGAGGTCAAATGCACGGGCGTTCATCTCCATCACAAACGCCGGAACGCTGCCGCTCACACCCTCCGCTAGCACGGCTGCAGCATCGTTGGCATTTCCGATAATCACCGCTTTCAACAAGTCCGAAACCGTCATGGTTTCCCCAGCCGTCAGCCAGACCGTTGCCCCCTCGCAGGTGTTCACCACGTCCGAGGCTGTCAGCACCGTTTCCAGCGTCCATGCACCGGATTCCAGCTGTTCTGCGGCTAGCAAAACCGTCATCAGCTTTGCCATCATGCCCATCGGCAGCGGAACGTCTGCCTGCTCTTCCGCCAGCACTGTTCCGCTCTCCTGTTCCATCAATACATAAGCCTGTGCCTGAATGGGTTCTGCAAGATTTGCCGCCTGCACTGGCAGCCGCACCAACAACAGACACAGCCAGATGCCTGCCAGCCATCCGGCAATGATTTTTCGCATCGCACGTTCTCCTCTCCCTGTTCCCGTCAAATAGATTCCTGTGCTATCTTATGCGAAAATCAGAGAAAACAGACATCGGACAGAAAAAGAGCGGCAATTGCTTGCCGCTCTTCTCCCTCTTACTATTCTACTCAATCTTTGAATGACAACTTACTTTACAATAAACTTGTCGATTGCCTTAATCAATGCTTCCGGATCTTCAGTGTGTGCCTGCAGCTTAATCGGCTTTGACAAGTCCAGACTGAAAATACCCATGATAGACTTTGCATCAACTGCATACCGACCAGACACCAAATCGATGTCATAATTAAACAGCATTACGGTGTTTACAAAATCCTTTACATCATTGATTGCCTGCAGAGAAATCGTTGTTTCATACATGATGCATAACCTCCTTGCCCCAACTAAAATTTTTATAGGGTTTGCTGTCCAGAACGCATCAACAGCTTGCGATGGAACTGTCGCTTTCCGTTCTGTTAAGCATAGTATACTACATTTTTTTTTTTTTGTCAAGACGGTTGCTTTATTTTCGTGATTATAGTATAATAGGTGCGGAATGCGTCTCCTTTTTTTTATTCACACCCACTAAACTATGTGGAATTTCTGTGACAATCCACAAAAATTCAATTCACATTCCAACCGATTTCTACCAGTTTTCAACGTATTTTTCCCCATCTACACGCATTTCCAAAGGAGGATTTTTTCGCTTGAATTGTTATTTTTTTACCTTTGGCTGTAAAGTCAACAGCTGCGAAACTGCTGGAATGGAGGCAATTTTTCAGGCTGCCGGATACACCATCACCACCCAGCCGGAACAGGCGGATGTGATTGTATTAAACACCTGCACCGTCACTGCCTCCGGCGACAGCCGCATGCATACCGCACTCCGCCGACTGCGTGCCGGAAATCCAGATGCTGTTATGGTGTTGACGGGATGCTTTGCACAGGCATTTCCGAAAGAAGCTGCTGCCCTGCCAGAAGCAGACCTTGTCATCGGCACACAAGACCGTGACCGCCTGCCGCAACTGGTACAGCAATTTCTCATGGGAAACCGTGCCCCGATGCAGCACATCCCAGCATATACCGGAACAGAGGCGTTCGCCTGTCTGCCCCATCACCTGCCAGCTGACCGCACTCGTGCCTTTTTAAAGATTCAAGACGGCTGCAACTGCTTTTGCAGCTACTGCATCATTCCCTATGCAAGAGGTCGCTGCCGCTCCATGCCGCTGGATGTCCTGCAACAGGAAGTTTCTCAGTTTGCAGCGGAGGGCTATACAGAAATTGTGCTCTGCGGCATTAACCTTGCCTTTTACGGGAAAGAATGGGGCGGTTCGCTGCTCGATGCCGTTTCGCTCTGCTGTCAAACATCGGGCATTCAACGGGTGCGGCTGGGTTCATTAGAGCCGGAACGCATGACAGCAGATTTATTGGATGCACTCGCTGCCCTTCCGGCATTCTGTCCGCAGTTTCATCTCTCTTTACAGAGTGGCTGCGACCGCACCTTGAAAGAGATGCACCGCCGTTATACCACACAGGAATACGCTGCCCTCTGTGCAGCCATCCGCAGTCGGTTTCCGGTCTGTGCTATTACAACCGATATTATGGTGGGCTTTCCAGGGGAAACAGATGCTGACTTTGCGGAGTCACTGGCATTTGCAGAATCCATGCAGTTTGCAAAAATTCATGTATTCCGCTATTCGCCCCGTACCGGAACACCGGCTGCCAAACGTACCGACCAAATCTCGGATTCTGTGAAACATACTCGCATGGTTGCCATGCAGCAGCTGGCAGAAACCGCCCGAACTGCTTTCCTTTCCAGCCGCATTGGGCTGACATTACCCGTACTGTTTGAACGGGAACGGGACGCTGCATTTCACAACGGACACACGCCGGATTTCACCCCTGTAAAAATTCCTGCGGAAAAAGAGAAAAAAAGTTTGCGTAAATCTATTTTTTATGTTAGAATAGAAGAAAGCGATTCTGCTTGCTGTTTCGGTCACATCGTGCCGAAAGACAATGCAAATTCATCACAAAAGGAGTAATCGTATGTCTGTTTATCGAATTTATGTGGAAAAAAAGCCGGAATTTGCGGTAGAAGCACAGTCTGTGCTGAACGACCTGCAAACTGCTCTTCGGCTGAGTGTTACGGGGGTTCGGATTCTGAACCGCTATGATGCCGACCACCTGACCGAAGAGGCATTTCAAAAAGCCATCCCGACTGTTTTTTCTGAACCAGCGGTCGATGTCACTTATGACACCCTTCCGGAATGTACCGGCAACCAGAGAATGTTTGCTGCCGAATACCTGCCGGGACAGTTTGACCAGCGGGCAGACAGCTGTGAACAGTGTATTCAGATTCTGCTGCAAGGCGAACGCTGTCGGGTTCGCACCGCTCAGATTTATATCATCAGCGGCAATATGACCGATGCAGAATTTCAGCAGATTCAGTCTTATCTGATTAACCCGGTAGAACGCCGGAAGGCTTCCCTCGACAAGCCGGAAACGCTCGATTCCAACTATGAAATTCCGACCGAAGTCAAGACCCTGCACGGGTTCTGTGACCGCACCAAGGAACAGTTGGATGCATTCATTCGAGAATATGGTCTGGCAATGGATTTGGATGACATCCAATTCTGTCAGGATTATTTCAAGAATACCGAACACCGTGACCCAACCATCACGGAAATCCGGATGATTGACACTTACTGGTCTGACCACTGCCGTCACACCACATTCTCCACCAACATTGAACAGGTTGAAATCGGTGCTCCTTATATTCAGAAAACTTATGATGCTTACCTGAACATCCGCCACGAACTGGGCAGAGATGCCAAGCCGATTACCCTCATGGATATGGCAACACTGGCAGTGAAGAAGCTCAAGGCAGACGGCAAGCTGAACGATTTGGACGAAAGCGAAGAAATCAATGCTTGTTCTGTGAAAATCAAGGTAGACGTTGCAGGCAGAGAAGAAGACTGGATTCTGATGTTCAAGAACGAAACCCACAACCACCCGACGGAAATTGAACCGTTCGGTGGTGCTGCAACCTGCCTCGGCGGTGCAATCCGTGACCCGCTGTCTGGCCGTTCCTATGTTTATCAGGCTATGCGTGTAACCGGTGCAGCAAATCCGCTCGTTCCGGTCGAAGATACCATTGCCGGCAAGCTGCCGCAGCGGAAAATCACCATCGGTGCTGCAAGCGGTTACAGCTCTTATGGGAACCAGATTGGTCTTGCAACCGGACACGTTTCTGAAGTATACCATCCGGGCTATATGGCAAAGAGAATGGAAATCGGTGCGGTACTCGGTGCAGCTCCGGCAAGCAACATTCGCAGAGAAGCTCCAATTCCGGGCGATGTTGTCATCCTGCTGGGCGGTAAGACCGGACGGGACGGCTGCGGCGGTGCAACTGGTTCTTCCAAGTCCCATACCATTGAATCTTTGGAATCCTGTGGTGCAGAAGTACAAAAGGGTAATGCTCCGGAAGAACGCAAATTGCAACGTCTGTTCCGTGACCCATATGTGACCCAGATGATTAAACGCTGCAACGACTTCGGTGCAGGCGGTGTTTCCGTTGCCATCGGCGAACTGACCGACGGTCTGGAAATTGACCTGAACGCTGTGCCGAAGAAGTATGACGGTCTGGATGGCACAGAAATTGCCATCAGTGAATCTCAGGAACGAATGGCAGTGGTTGTTGCCAAGGAAGATGCTGAAAAGTTCTTGCAGGCTGCTGGCAAGGAAAACCTCGAAGCAACCATCGTTGCAGAAGTAAAGGCTGAACCAAGACTGAAAATGCACTGGAATGGCAAGAACATTGTCAACCTGAGTCGGGAATTCCTGAACTCAAACGGTGCTGCAAAATATACCGATGTTGTCATCCCTGCTCCAAAGACTGACGCTCCGGCAGCAATGCCAGACTGTGCAGAAAGCTGGAAGGAACTGCTCTCCAACCTGAATGTTTGCTCGCAAAAGGGTCTGGTGGAAATGTTCGACTCCACCATCGGTGCAGGAACGGTTCTGATGCCGTTCGGCGGTGCTTATCAGCTGACCCCATCTCAGGCAATGGCAGCAAAGATTCCGGTACTCCGTGGCGAAACAAATACCTGCTCACTCATGGGCTGGGGTTATAATCCGCTGATCAGCGAACGCAGCCCATACCACGGTGCAATGTGTGCTGTTGTAGAATCCGTTGCAAAAATCGTTGCAGCAGGCGGTAGCTGGCATCATTGCTGGCTGACCTTCCAGGAATACTTTGAACGGACACAGAACAATCCGGAACGCTGGGGCAAGCCAATGGCAGCCCTGCTCGGTGCATTCCAAGCACAGCTGGAACTCTCCTGCGGTGCAATCGGCGGTAAGGACTCCATGTCTGGCACATTTGAACAGATTGACGTTCCGCCGACGCTCGTTTCCTTCGCTGTTTCCACAGCAAAGGCTGACCATGTTGTTTCCACAGAATTTAAGAACACTGACAGCAAGGTCATCCTCGTCAAGCCAACTTATCTGGAAAATGGTCTGCCGGACTTCGACAGCATTCGTGCTTGCTTCGATCAGGTAGAAGCCATCATTCGGGACAACCGTGCAGCTGCTATCTGGGCAGTAGACTTCGGCGGCGTTGCAGAAGGCATTGCAAAGATGTGCTTTGGTAACTTCATCGGTTTCCGCTTCACCAAGCAGCTGACACCGGAAGAACTGTTCCAGCCGTGCTGCGGTGCATTTGTCATTGAATTGAACGGCGATGCAAAGGCAGAGGAAACCGTGATTGGTACAACCACCAATGAACAGACCATTGTTTGCCCGAACTACACCATGCAGCTGCCGCAGCTCCTGCAAATCTGGGAAAAGAAGCTTGAATCTGTTTTCCCGTGCAGAATCAAGACCACGACAGAAAAGCCGCCGGTTTACAGCTATAACAATCCGGTTCACCAGTTCTCGACCATTAAGACGGCTCGTCCGAACGTCCTGATTCCGGTATTCCCGGGCACAAACTGCGAATATGACACCGCTAGAATCTTTGAACGGGCTGGTGCAAGAGCAGAAGTTTTCGTAATTCGCAACCTGTCTGCTTCTGCAATTGCTGAATCCGTAGAAGCCTTTACCGACCGCATTAAGAATGCCCAGATTATCATGATTCCGGGCGGATTCAGCGGCGGTGACGAACCGGAAGGCAGCGGTAAGTTCATTACAGCATTCTTCCGCAACCCGAAGATTATGGATGCTGTTCATAACCTGCTCCAGAATCGGGACGGCTTGATGCTGGGTATCTGCAACGGCTTCCAGGCACTCATTAAGCTGGGTCTTGTTCCGTTCGGTAAGATTGTCGAAATGGAACAGGATGCTCCGACACTGACCTTCAACACGATTGCTCGTCACCAGTCTATGCTGGTAACAACCAGAGTGGCTTCCACCAAGTCCCCGTGGCTGTATGGCTGCGAAGTCGGCGACCTGCACACCGTTGCAATTTCTCACGGCGAAGGTCGGTTCGTTGCTCCGCCGGCACTCATTGAACAGCTGGCAGAAAACGGACAGATTGCAACCCAATATGTTGATTTGGACGGCAATCCGACCATGGATATTCACTACAACCCGAATACTTCCATGATGGCAATCGAAGGCATTACCTCTCCGGATGGCAGAGTCTTCGGTAAGATGGGACACAGCGAACGAATTGGTACAAACCTCTATCGCAATGTTCCGGGCGAAAAGGATCAGAAAATCTTCCAGAGCGGTGTTGCTTATTTCCGGTAATTTCCGGCAGCACCCCCCTGAAACAAGTAGATATACAAAAGCGGCAGCATTCCTTGCGAGTGCTGCCGTTTCTTGTTGCCTAAAACAAAACAGCGGACAACATTTCTGCTGCCCGCCGTTCTCTCTTAAAAGATAGAGGTCTTATTCTTTATTCTTCTGTATACGGCAAATCTGTAATGCCACCGATTAAGAACCTCATCAGCACGCCCAAATCGGCTTCTTCGCCAGTAACACCGTTTCCGTTGCAGTCGGTTGCTGCCAACTGTGCATCACTCATCTGCACCAGACCTGCCAGATACTTTCCGAAGTAAATTGCATCTACAAGGTCTACTGTGCCATCCAGATTGACATCGCCGCAAGTGTCAGACTCGCCGATGTAGTAATAGCCTTGATTGAAGATACCATACCGTTCTTCTTCTTCGTCTGTCAAATGTTCATATTCCTTATACAGTGCTTTCGCAGCCAAATAATGCTGGTCAAACAGGCTACCCCGATAGAGATAAACATTATGATAAATGTCTCGATTACTAGTAGATTTCAGATAGTAATTTGTCCAAGTGGTCAGGTCTGTTCCAAGCGGCGGAACAAAATCCTTGTCGATAACAATGGCTTTTGCTACACTCACTAAATCCTTAATCTCACTCAAAGCACTGCCCTGATTGCCAGGAACGTCTGTGCCAGAGAGATACAGAACCCGCTTTTCAGCATCAAACTTCCAATGCAAGCCCTTTTCTGAGCTTCCCTCTGTCATACCATCTTCGGAAACAATCACGTCTTTTGCAAGACCAGTGGACTCATAAATCCAATGATTGTCCGGATGTAGATCCATCGCATTCATCAACTGAAAATAGAATACGGACTGCTGTTTTACTTGGAATGTAAGATAATCATTTGGATTAATTGCATAATCAAAAAGATTCGTGTTTTTTAAACTCTCTGGAATTGTAACGGTGCAACGTTCGCTTTCACTGGATGGAATATCATGTCCAAACAAATACCAACGATCTGCCACAATACGTGTAATTCCTTCTTCAATTATGATATGCTTTGGATGATAGTTCGGTACAGCTCCGTATCCATACAACCAAGAAGGAAGCGTATATTTTTCCGTTCCCACATCATAAAGTCCTTGCATTTCGCCTGTTCCAGAAAATGTCATTGTAGCGGTTGCAACATCATATGTCCAAGTAACGTTGTCGCCACCCTCTACACCACAGTTGCCGCTATATGTTGACAGATTCGGATTGGTTCTAACAACGCACTGATATTCAAACGGATTTGTTTCTTCTTCTGTTGTCGGATACTGCTTTTCGTAAGCTTCCTTTACTTCCTCATATGCAGTTTGAAACGGCGATTGATAGTAACAACAAAAGCCCTGCGAACTGTTAAAATACTGCAATGCCGGATTATCAACCAATACTTTCTTTAAGTATGTGTAAGTCGCCGGCATTACGGTTTCATTCGGGTCTTCCGGCACGGTAAAGTTTTCATCAAAGACAACTTTATCTGCTGCCTTCATCAACGGCATCAGATGCTGAATCAGATAACTATTCTGGTAATCATCTGTTCCGCTCAAGGTCAACTGCCTAGTTTCATAATCGAACTTCCAAGTCAAACCAGTGTCAGAAGTCCCTTCTGTTGGTACAACTGGATTTTCTGCTACGCCGCTAGAATAAATCAGCCAATTCCGATTGGTAAAGTAATTTCTATCTGCAATCGCATGAACATCACAGTAAGCCGCAGAACCATCCTTTACATAAAGGATGACACCTCTTGACAAAGAAAGTGCTGTTCCATAATGGAAATCTGTCAGACTTTCCGGCAAGATGATGGTGCAAGGTCTTCCGCCTTTTCTCAAATCAAACAAGCCATTTTCTTCTGCAAAATCCGGCAAGCTTGTAATGCCTTCTTCCAAAACAACTTTCTTTACATTATAGTCATCTGAAGCCGACAGCCACGGCAATGCTTCACCGCTTGCCTGATAATCCTTAATTGCACCTGTTCCGGAGAATGTAAGGGTCTTTTCTGTTGGATTATATGTCCATGTGACGGAAGAGCCTTCTGCACTGCAATCACCAGAATAAACAGCCTGTGCTTCTTCCGTTGCAGTTGCAGCAGTTGTTTCTTCTGCAAAAGCAGAAACCGGAGCAACCTGTGCAAATGCCAATGTCAAGGCCAAGATTCCAGCCATACATTTCATCGCCTTTTTCATAGCACATACCTCCTATATGCTTTCTCAGCTTAACTTATTCCATGCAATGGCATCCCGTATATCCAAAACGCCATCCATATTCAAATCAACAGCTGTTGTATTAACTTCAAATGCCATTTTATCTGATACATCTTTGTAAGAAATATATCCATCGAAAGAGTTCATTACAAAGTCCATTAAGTAAGCATAATCATCATCGCAAACAACGCCATCATGGTCAAAATCGCCCAGTACAAATGTGTGGAAAGTAAAATCACTATTTATTTGATTACCATTTTTCAACAAGCTAGCTGTTTTCTGCACTTGAATCGCATTTTTTACAGCAGCTTCACTCTTCAGAGAATCACTTGCATCAAACGAAAATGTGCACATTATCAGTGGACGACCAGCACTATTGGTTTTTGTTTCTGTCTTAAAAGAAACGCCATCTGAATCCAGTCCAAATGAAGTAAAATTATTATAGTTATTAAAAATATAATAATCCCCAGTTCCTGTAATTAAATAATTTCCATTTGCATCTTCATTGGAAATTGCATTGAATCTTACTCTTACATTTGCAATTGGATCATTAATTATAAAAGCTCCATAATGCTGTTCTTTCTTAAATGTAGTACTCGGTTTGCTACTCTTAATGGAATTTTTGTAAGATGTGAAATTTTCGCCATTATAAAATACTTTCGGCTCTTCCTCATCATCGCTCAGCAAAGAAATCCCATTTTCGGCGTTTTCTCTCTGCTCAATCATTGCACGACCATTCACATAATGTTCCATCATTTCCTGTGCTTCTTCCATAGAAACACCGTTTTCCAGCAAATAGTTTGCAACGTTCTGTGTCTGTTCATCTGCGAAAGTTGCCACATAATCCTGTTCCTGAATCGCATCATATTCCTCAGCAAATGCCGGAATAGCGGTTGCAGAAATGGACGAAAAAATTGCAAGAGCAGAAACCCCTGCGATCATCTTAATTGCAGACTTCTTCATAATAAATTCCTCCTTGTTTTCCGTCAATTGTATTTTGTTACAACACGAACCATATGAAAACAACGTGCATCGTTTCAAATGCATTTCCTTTCATAGCTTTATTATACTTGAACTTTCGTGAAATGTCAAGTAATTTTTACGTAAAAAATATACAAATTTTGCCTCTTTATTTTATGCAGTTTTTTCGATTTCTCGCTATTTTTTGTCGAATTATAAAAACAACAGCGGACAACAAATTTTGTCATCCGCTGTCTTTCTTTATGATGCAAAATCTTCTAATAACCGCCGCAACTCCTGCTCGGTCTGAACGTGAATCCCAGCTTCAATTGCTCCCTGGTCTTCCTCCGGCAGCAACTGCACCGGCATTTGTAACACCTGATACGGCTTTTGCTGTTCGCCCCGAAAGACCGCTAAATACCCTTCATATTCCCCTAGCACATAATCCACCTGCGGCAGGGTTGAGGATTCCTCTGTCTTTGCCGCTGCCCGTTTATTCTGAATCGACTGCGACAACGCACACAGCACAATCACGGCTGCAATTAAAATGCTCATCAACACCACAGAAACTGCACGATATTTTGTCATACGTCTTTCCTCCTGTTCGGTTTTCCGTCTGATTTTTCGGATAAGTAACAGAAACAGGATTCCCAAAAAAGAAAAATTTATACAGGTTGTATATTTTTCTCGCTTTTTTCAGAAATCACTTAACATCCGACCGGCTTTGTGGTATAATAAAAGAAATATTGCCCGTTTTTCGACCACTGAGCGGCTGAAAATCCTAAAAAATTCTATTTTGGTCACCGCTCCCAAAAAGTCTGATTTTTTTCATCATCAACAGAAAGGATGCACAGCAATGAATCAGGAATCATCCCGCAACCCGAAACACCGTCCGGCTGCGGAAAAAGCCGGAAAACCCCGTGCCGGAGGAACTCCGCCAAAACGATCATCCGGCAGTCGTGCAACGGCTGCTTCGCACGGAAAATCCCCTGCAAAAAAGCCAACTGCTGCCAGACCAACTGGTACGCAGAATCGAAAACCTGCTGCAAAAAAACCGACAGCAAATACAATTGCAAAACGTCCCGTTTCCAAGCCAGCAGCCAGAACGACGACTGCAAACCTGCCGGCAAAGAAACCCGTTCCGCCAACCCCTCCACCGCCAGACCCCAGAGAACGGGTCATCTATGAAAGTGAGGCAGATGCAGCCCTCTGCAATAAGCCCCCGACGGGAACACCGGAATATCCGTATTATAACGATGCTCTTCAGGCGGAAAAACCAAAACGGTTTCCAACGCTCCGAAAAGCGTTCTCAATTCTCTGCACCACTCTGGTTTCCCTGTTCCTGATTTGTATCATCACCGGAACGATTGTGGCAACGGGCATGACCGTCTATGTTATGAGTTTCCGAGATGAAGTTTCCGATGTTACCATCGAGGAACTGGAAATGAAAAATAATACCTATGTCTATGCAAACGATTCCAACGGAGAGTTGGTGTGCCTTTATAAGGTCAACAACCATACCGAACGAATCCCCGTTACCATCGACCAGATTCCGCAGCACGTCAAGGATGCGTTTGTATCTGCCGAAGATGAACGCTTCTACACGCATGATGGTGTCGATTATCGAAGAACCTTCTACGCTTTCGTGAATATGTTCATTCACATCTATAATACCGATGTCGGCGGTTCAACCATCACCCAGCAGCTCGTTAAAAATATTACGGGCGATGATGTTCAATCTCCAGCCCGAAAAATTCGTGAAATTTTCCGTGCAATGGAACTGGAACAGAATTACAGCAAAGATGAAATTCTGGAAAACTACCTGAACTATATCGGTTTCGGCGGGCCTATCAACGGCGTTCAGCTTGCTTCACAGAAATATTTCGGAAAAGATGTCAGCGAACTGGATATTGCAGAAGCAGCTTCCCTCGCTGCCATTCCAAAAAGCCCGAACACCTTGAACCCGTTTGCTGGTTACGAAGATGAGGCCACAGGCGAATTTATCAACACGGGAAAAGAAGATAACAAAGCCCGTCAGAAATATGTTCTGCTTCAGATGTATGACAACGGTTCGATTACCTATGATGAATATCAGGCAGCCTTGAATGAAGAACTGATTTTCACAGACTCTGATGAATATCAGGAAACCCATCCGGAAGAAGACAACGAATATTTGAGTGCAGAGGCAACCTCTTGGGTTGTAGATACCGCAATCTATGAATTTGCCGACTACCTCGAAAAGACGTACAACCTCACCTCCAACGAAGCCATTGCCCGCATCAATGCCGGCGGCTATCAGATTGCAACGACCGTGGACTTGGATATGCAATCCTATGTTGAAGACAAGTACAAGGATCTGGATAACCTCGTTGGGAACAAAGAGGATGTTGCCCTTTACCTCGACCAGAACGGGGACGGCGACTATTCTACAGACGAAATTCTCTACCCGGAATCTGCATTTGTTGCCATGGACTATGAGGGCAATATTAAGGCAATTGTCGGCAGCATCGGCGAGAAAACAGAGTCCCTCTGCTGGAACTATGCCACGATGGAACCTCGCCAGCCGGGTTCAACCATCAAGCCACTGACCACCTACGGTTTAGCACTCGAAAATGACAAGATTCATTGGGGTTCTACGTTCACAGATGAACCGCTGAAACAGGTAGACGGCGAAGATTGGCCAGCAAACTACAGCAACTCGTATTCGCACAGTTCTGTATTCGCATACGATGCCCTTGCAAAGTCCTTGAATACCGTTCCGGCAAAAATCTGCGATGACCTCGGCACGCAGGCGGTCTTTGATTTTGCAACCCAAAAAATGGGCTTGAAACTGGATGACATTTCTACCGACAACGAGAGTGACAACGACCTTGCACCGCTTTCACTGGGTGCGTTAACCTACGGTGTTACCTTGGAAAATCTGGTTTCCAGCTATATTCCATACGGAAACGACGGAACGCATTTTGAACCACACATCATTAAATGGGTAAAACAGGGTGAAGATACCCTCATCTATGAAAATGATGGCAGCCCGAGAAAGGCAGTGAGCAGCGAAACCGCTTATGTCATGAATAAGCTGCTGCAAAATGTTGTTGAAAACGGCACGGGCGACAAGGCAAAGTTACAGAATAAACACGTTGCCGGAAAAACAGGGACAACCGAAAACTGGTATGACTTGACCTTTGTCGGCATGACGGAAGATTTCGTTAGCGGTGTTTGGATTGGATACACCGAACGGCAATCGTTGCCGGAATCCCTTGAATCCGACCAAATCTGGTATAACATCATTGGTGAATACGCTGATAAATTGGATACGGGTGCAAGCTATCCGAGCAATGATGACGTGGTAGAAGGTTATGTGTGTGCAAAGACTGGTAAAATTGCAGGGCCAAACTGCAAGAAACTGGGTGTTGGCTACTGGAAATCCACAAACGCTCCCGTTTGTGACGGCAACCACTACACTGCTCCAGCAGTTACAACACCATCCAACAACAATCACACAACGAATAATAATAGCAGCAGTGATGAAAGTTCTGAAGGCTCCAGCAACACCGACCATAGCAGTCAGGGCAATGGCGGACATGAAAATTCCAACAGCTCCGGCGGCGATACCAGCCAGAGCAGCGGCAGCGATTCCGGCGGCGGCAACGCTGGCGGTGACAGTGGTGGAGAAGCCTCCGGCGGTGATTCCGGTGGAGAATCTGGCGGAGAACCTTCTGAATAAAATCAGCTTGGCATAACCCAAAAAAGAAGCACAGCAATCCAAATGATGTGCTTCTTTTTTCAAAAATCATCTTCTTACAACAGAAAGGAATACCACCATGCAACATGCATTTTGGATGTGCTGCCCGTGTCATTTTGGTCTGGAACATACCCTCCATTTTGAACTGAAAAAATTAGGGGCAGAACAGATTCAGGTACAGGACGGCAGAATCTTATTTCGGGGTGATTATCACCTTCTGGCAATGGCAAACCTTTGTCTTTCCACCGCAGAACGGGTACTCGTACAACTCGGCAGTTTTCCGGCTTATAACTTCGAGGAACTCTTTCAGGGCATGAAAAAGCTGCCACTCGAAGAATGGATTGGAAAAGATGATGCGTTCCCAGTTAAGGGACATGCATTGGATTCCAAACTGCACAGCGTTCCGGACTGCCAGTCCATCTTGAAAAAGGCAGCTGTAGAACGCCTGCGGCAGAAATACCAGACCAGCTGGTTTTCGGAAAGCGGTGCGGTGCATCAGATTCAGTTTTCCATCCGCAAGAATCTCGCAACTATCTATTTAGACAGTTCCGGTGTTGGATTGCATAAGCGAGGTTATCGGAGAAACGCAAACGCTGCCCCCATCAAGGAAACCCTTGCCGCTGGCATTGTTGACTTGGCACGAGTCAAGCAAAATAGTGTCGTCTGCGACCCGTTCTGCGGCAGCGGTACACTGCTGATTGAGGCAGCGTTCAAAGCCATGCATATTGCTCCGGGCTTGCACCGCCACTTTGCAGCGGAACGCTGGGATTGTATTCCGGCATCTGTCTGGGCAAATGCTCGTGCAGAGGCAATTGCTGCCATTCGGCGAGATACCACCTTTGAAGCATACGGTTTCGACTGCGATCCGGAAGCCATCCGGCTTTCGGAAGAAAATATTCGCAAAGCTGGCGTAAAAACTCGGATTCATGTAATGCAGCAGGACATTGCAGACTTTACAGCTGTTCCGGAACAGATTATTATCTGCAATCCGCCATACGGTGAACGGCTTTTAGATGTACAGGCTGCGGAATCGCTCTATCAGATTATGGGCGGTGTCTTTCCAGCAAACAAGCAGTATCCCTGCTATGTGATTTCTCCGGATGCGAACTTTGAATCCTTCTTCGGCAAACCAGCAACCAAACGAAGAAAGCTTTACAATGGCATGATTCCGTGTCAGCTGTTCTCTTACTACGGCGAATAAACTTTTACAAGACAAAATAAAAAAGGAACTGCCCGATGCACTCTCTCGTGCATCGGGCAGTTCTTTTTTACAGCATATTATTTTCCGGAACGCTTCTGCTGCTTTCCACAGCCTTTGTCAAATGCCGGATTACAGCAATAAAAGTTTTTGGAATTTAACTCATCCTGTACCATTCGCATTGCCTCTCCGAACCGCTGGAAATGCACGATTTCCCGTTGCCGGAGAAATTTAATCGGCTCTCGAACATCTGGGTCATCACACAGACGTAAAATATTTTCATAAGTGCTGCGTGCCTTTTGTTCCGCTGCAAGGTCTTCCGTCAGGTCTGTAATCGGGTCGCCCTTTGACTGGAAATAGGCAGCCGTAAACGGCATACCAGATGCCCCCTGCGGATAAATGCCAGCAGTATGGTCTACAAAATATTCTGCATAGCCGTCTTGCAGAATCTGTTCCGGTGTCATGTCACGGGTCAGCTGGTATAAAATCGCCGATACCATTTCCACATGTGCCAGTTCTTCCGTTGCAATGTCGGTCAAAATTCCTTTGACCTGATTGTTTTTCATGCCATATCGCTGGTGCATATATCGCAGCGAAGCGGCAAGTTCCCCATCCGGCCCACCTAGCTGGGAAATAATAAACTTTGCAAGCCGAGGGTTTGGCGTTTTAATGTTTACCGGATATTGCAGTTTCTTCTCATACGTCCACATCGCAGTTTGCCTCCTTTTCCCACGGCCACGGTGCATCCACCCAGTTCCAACGCTCTGTTGTGTTGGACTGGCTCGGACGAATCGGACCATACTTTTCCACATACATCTTTTCTGCTTTCTGCTTCATCTCCAGATGTTTCCGGTACTGTTCCATCGCCCGCTTGCAGTTCGGATGCGTATCCAGATACAACTGCAACTCGTACAGCATAAAGTCACACTGCTGTAGACTCCGTAACAGCAATTCCTGTTCACGCATGCCGTTCACCTCCCGGACAAAATGGTTTGTACAGCTGCGGGAAAATCGTTCCCTTCGGAAAGCCTTCCTCCGCTGAAAAAGTCGTATCCCACTGCTGATAAGGTACATATGCCATACCAATTGGCGTTTCCTCCGGCAGTGGTGTCCGCATGCCAGTTTGTTCTGGTGGCTGCGGTGTGTCCTCAAATAAATGGAAGTGATCCCATGCCATTTCTGGCTGGAACTCCAACTCCATTCCCTGATGATTCCATTGCATCAATAACCCCTCACTTTTTTCCATCGTTTGGGAACGGCTCTGCTTTCCTCCAGACCGCCCCTTACTGCAACATATGCTCCGTTTTTCAAAAGCGTGACTCTGTTTCTGCATTTGTACAACTTGCTATATTTTTCATCTGGGTTGTAGTAAATTTCAACAAAAATACAAGCTTTCCACACCAAAAGCATTTACATTTCGGAAAAAATATGGTATACTAAATCCATCTGGTTTTTTAGAAAGCAACATCACTTTGCTTTCTATCAAGAAACGTTCTTGTTCTATTTAGGGAGGTTTACATTTATGAAACAACACACAGCCAAAAAGGTTCTTGCGGGGCTGCTGGGAGCTGTGCTGCTCAGCACATCCATCCCATTTGCAACCGTAACCGCAGCCGATGCCGAAACCGGTGCCATTATCTACAGCTCGGATTTCGAAGACAGCAGTGCATCGTTACCGTTTACCGGAAGAGGTGGTGTCGAATCCATTTCCATCACCGATAGCCAAGCACACAGCGGTTCTTCTTCCATGATGGTATCCGACCGTAGCAAAAACTGGCATGGTCCGCAGCTTTTGCTGGATGACATCTGCGAACCAAACAAAGAATACACCGTCAGTGCTTACGCAAAGGCAGAATGGTACAACAGCATCAAGCTGAGTCTGGAATATACCGATGCTGCTGGCGAACGGCATTACAGCAATCTGGCAACCCAAACTTCTAACGGCGACTGGGCAGAATTTTCCAACATCAAGTTCAGCTTTACCAGCGAAGTTTCTAAGGTTTATGTCTACTTTGAATGCAACGATGCATCCAAACTGTATATTGACGACTTTACCCTCGCAGAAGCCCCGATCATTCCGATTCAGGACGACATTGCCTCTATCAAGGATGTTTACAATGGCTACTTCAAAATCGGTACTGCGATTATGGCTTCCAACCTGGCTTCTCCGTCCTTCATGGATCTGGTAGAAAAGCACTTCAATGAAAGCATTACCTTCGGCAACGAACTGAAGCCAGATTATGTATTGGATCAGGCTGCTTCGCAGGCAAGCGGCGACAATACGAATCCGCAGGTCAACTTCGCACAGGCAGATGCTCTGCTGAAATACTGCGGAGAAAATAAGATTCCGGTTCGTGGTCATACCCTCGTATGGCACAGCCAGACACCAGACTGGTTCTTCAAGGAAAACTTCTCCGATGATGGCGACTGGGTTGACAAGGACACCATGCTCAAGAGAATGGAAAACTACATCAAGAACGTCATGGAAGGTCTGGCAACACAGTATCCGGATGTTGAATTCTATGCCTGGGACGTTGTAAACGAAGCATGGCTGGATGATGGTAATCCTCGAAAGGCTGGCTCTAGCAAGTCTGAAGATTCCAACAGTTCTGCATGGGTTCGGATTTTCGGTGACAACTCATTCATTGAATATGCATTCCAGTATGCAAGAAAATATGCCCCGAAGAACTGCAAACTCTATTACAACGACTTCAACGAATACATGCCAGGCAAAACCACTGCTATCTACAACATGGCAATGGAACTGAAAGAAAAGGGCTTGATCGATGGTATCGGCATGCAGTCCCACTTGGATGTTGGTTTCCCGACCGCTTCCACTTATCGCAAGGCAATCGACAAGTTCGCTTCCACTGGTCTGGATATTCAGGTAACAGAATTGGATATTACCACTTCGGACACCTCTGAAGCAGGTCTGGAAAAGCAGGCTCAGCTGTACAGCGACATCTTCGATATTTACACCGACTATGCAGACAGCATTTCTGCTGTTGTTGTCTGGGGCGTTACCGACGACCAGAGCTGGCGTGCAACCAGAGTTCCGCTGCTGTTCGATGAAAACTTCCAGGCAAAGCCGGCGTATTATTCCATCGTGGACAATGTAGAACCAAAGGTTACAACCACTACAACAACTGACACAACATCAGCTGAAACCACAACCACAACAACTGTTACAACACCGGCAGAAACCACGACCATAACAGAACCTACATTCCGGCTGGGTGATGTGAATCTGGACGGAAATGTCAATGTTCAGGACGTTGTTCTGCTGCAAAAGTATCTGATTCGCAAAGAAACTTTGACCGCTGAACAGGCAAAGCCAGCAGATTCCAATAGCGACGGTGTCATCAATGTAATTGATCTCTCACGCTTGAAAAAGTGGATCCTCAGCGTCGACTAATCACAACATCAACCTAAAATCACTCGCATGCAACAGCGTTTTCTCTTCGGGGAAAACGCTGTTTTTCTGTTTCTGTACCTTGGAATGAGGACAGTTTCAATATTAGCACTCTCTATTTGCACTTGTTAGCACTCTTTTCTATTGAGTGCTAAATTTCATCTAATTTTCACAATTGTGTGACACAGTTTTCATATAGCAGCAGTATCCTATAGACAATGAAAGAAAGGAATGAGCCCCATGAGAAGGTATCGGAAATGTTAGTAAGATTCGCAAGAACGAATCAGAAAACCACAGGAATTTGAACGCAGAGCCATCTGCTTTTTTGAGGAGGCATTTTTATGTATACCATGACACCGTTTGAAAAGAAGCATTTTGATTTACTGAATGCATTTCATGATTTTGAAAACGACTTTTTCGCTGGAACTGGCTGGAGTACCTGCAAGGTTGACGTTCGGGATGAGGGCGACAAGTTTGTGATGGAAGCCGAGTTGCCGGGATTCGAGAAAGAAGATATTCATCTTGATGTGCAAGGCGATTGCCTGAAACTGTCCGCAGAACATCACACCGATTCTGAGGACAAGGACGACAAGAAGAAGTACATCCGCAAGGAACGCTCTGAAGTGTCTTACCAGAGAAGTTTCGACTTGACTGGCATTGATGCGGAAAAGCTGGATGCCGAATACAAGAACGGCATTCTGTATGTAACCCTGCCGAAACAGCAGCCGGAAACGCCGACCAGCAAGCGGCTGGAAGTTAAATAACAGATTGCATGATTGATAACGATAGAGAGGGAGGAATTTTTATGTATACCATGACACCGTTTGAAAAGAAACATTTTGATTTGCTGAATGCATTTCACGATTTTGAAAATGATTTTTTTGCGGGAACGGGTTTGAGTTCCTGCAAAGTGGATGTTCGAGATGAGGGCGACAAGTTCGTGATGGAAGCCGAGTTGCCAGGATTCGAGAAAGACGAAATTCACCTCGATGTGGAAGACGATTGCTTGAAGCTGTCCGCAGAACATCATGCTGATTCAGAGGACAAGGATGAACAGAAGCATTACATCCGCAAGGAACGCTCTGACATCTCTTATCAGAGAAGTTTCGACTTGACTGGCATTGATGCAGAAAAGTTGGATGCAGAATACAAGAACGGCATTCTGTATATCACCCTGCCGAAGCAGCAGCCAGAAACGCCGACCAGCAAGCGGCTGGAAATCAAATAAATCGACTTACTGATTCACAAACATGAGGAGGAATTACTATGTATGGCTTGACCGCATTTGAACGAGATCCGTTTTCCCTTTTAGACCCATTTTCTGATTTTGATGACCGTTTTGTCAGCAAAGAAACCGTCCGCAGTTTCAAAACGGACATTCGGGAAGAAGATGACAAGTTCATCATGGAAGCCGAATTGCCAGGCTTTGAAAAAGGCGAAATTCAACTGGATGTCAACGGCGATACGCTGACACTGTCTGCTGTTCATCAGCAAGAACAGGTTGACAAATCCAAGGAACACTACATCTGTCGGGAACGCTCCTATGGTTCTTACCAGCGGCGGTTCGATATTTCCGGCATTGATGCTGACCAAATCGAAGCAGAATACAAAAACGGCATTCTCTATATGATTTTGCCGAAAAAGCAGCCAAAAGTACCAGCAAACAGACGGCTGGAAATTCGATAACTGTTCGGCGGTTCGTGCCATATGATTGCTGCAAAAGATTCTACGGTCATCTGCATACACGCCCTCCAAAGTGTTTTGTGATACCGTTTTTATAAATTGAAAAACCGACTCTCTTCGTTGAGGGTCGGTTTTTTTGTTGCATTTTCTCCTGTTGTGTGCTATAATAAAAAGGATACGATGCAAACAATTTTTCCTCAACCATTGCAATTAGGAGGCGATTTTTTGGAAATCATCAATCAACTGGCAACGGAATTTCACCTGCGAAAAGAACAGGTTCAAAACACCATTGACCTGCTGGACGATGGAAAAACCATCCCATTCATTGCCCGTTATCGAAAAGAAAAAACAGGCTCTCTGGATGACCAGCTGCTCCGACAACTGAATGACCGGCTGCAATATCTCCGTAAACTCCAACAGCGAAAAACGGAAATCTGCTCCGCTATCGCTGCACAGGACAAGCTGACCTCAGAACTGGAACAGCAGATTCAAGCTGCAAAAACGCTCATTGAAGTGGAAGACCTCTATCTCCCCTACCGCCCCAAGCGGAAAACCAGAGCCTCCGCAGCGATTGCCCGTGGATTAGAACCGCTGGCTCGCATTCTGGCAGAACAGAACTGGGAAACCATTCCAGAAGAAGCTGCAAAACCATTTGTTCAGCCAGAACAGGATGTGCCGGATGTAGCAGCTGCTCTGCAAGGAGCTATGGATATTTTAGCGGAAGAAATGGCAAACGATGCCGCTTTGCGGAAACAGATGCGGCAATTTACCATACTCAGCGGAACGCTGTCTGCTCGTGCAGTCGATGAAGAGGCAGAAACGCCATACCGCAATTATTATGATTTCCAAGCACCGATTGAAAAACTACAGGGACACCGCATTCTTGCCATCAATCGAGGTGAACAGGAAAACGCCCTGAAAGTGACTCTCTCTCTCCCAGAGGGAAAAGGTGCTGCGGTTGTCGTACGGAAATATGTCCACAACGACAGTCCGGCGGCGAAGCTGGTACAGGCTGCGGCAGAAGATGCTTTTCAACGGCTCTTATTTCCGGCAGTGGAACGGGAAATTCGCAAGAATCTAACCGAAACCGCTGATGCTGCTGCCATTCAGTTATTTGCTGCCAATCTGCGGCAATTGCTGCTGGCAGCACCGCTCAAAAATCAAATTGTTTTAGGCGTTGACCCCGGCTATCGCACAGGCTGCAAGTTGGCAGTCGTTGACGAAACGGGTGCAGTTTTAGATACTGGCGTTGCACATATCACCGTCGGCGAAGGAACTCGCATGGAACAGGGCAAAAAAATCATTCTAGAACTGTTGCAAAAGCATCACGTTACAGCGGTTGCCATCGGAAACGGTACTGCTTCCCGAGAAGCAGAATCGGTTGTGGCTGCCCTGCTGAAAACACTCCCTTATCCGGCTGCCTATATGGTCGTTTCGGAGGCGGGGGCATCCGTTTATTCTGCCTCGAAACTGGCAGCAGAAGAATTTCCGGAATATGATGTTTCCCTAAGAAGTGCTGTTTCGATTGCACGGCGGTTACAAGACCCGCTGGCGGAACTCGTCAAGATTGACCCGCAAGCAATCGGCGTGGGGCAATATCAACACGATATGCCGAAAAAAGAATTGACTGCTGCACTCGATGGTGTGGTAGAAGATTGTGTCAATGGCGTTGGTGTGGACTTGAATACCGCATCATTCTCCCTGCTCTCACACGTTGCTGGCATTAACAGCACTATTGCAAAAAATATTGTTGCCTACCGGACAGAAAACGGAGCATTTACCGACCGAAAGCAGCTGAAAAAAGTTTCCAAGTTGGGAGCAAAGACGTTTGAACAGTGTGCCGGATTCCTGCGAATCCCAAACGCTGCTAACCCATTAGACCAAACGGCAGTCCATCCGGAAAGCTATGCCGCTGCGGAAGCCATTCTGAACGCCTGCGGATTCTCGCTGTCTGCCATGACACCGCAGACACATCCGGAAATTCTCGCTGCAGCAGACCGCTACGGGCTGGATGCTTTGGCAAAGCAAGCTGGCGTTGGTGTTCCAACTATGAACGATATTTTACAGGAACTTTCTAAACCGGGCAGAGATCCAAGAGAATCCCTGCCGCCGCCGTTGCTGCGGAGCGGTGATATTATGGAACTGAAAGACCTGAAGCCGGGCATGGAACTGATGGGAACAGTCCGCAATATCACCGATTTCGGTTGTTTTGTAGATGTCGGCGTTCATGAGGACGGACTCGTGCACATCTCTAAAATCTGCAAGCACTACATCAAACACCCCATGGAAGTCGTACAGGTGGGCGAAGTCGTGAAAGTGTGGGTTTTGGAGGTAGATGGAAAACGGGGCAGAATTTCTCTGACCATGATTCCACCAGAAAAACAATAATCCTTGCAGTTTCCACATTCAAAAACCGGATGCCGTCGTTTTCAACCGTTCTAGAAAAGCGATTGCATCCGGTTCAACAAAATTGCCTTATTTTTAGCTTTTGTCCGCTGCTTCCCTGCGGGGATTTTATTTTTACCACCCGAAAGGAGTTTTTTTATGTCTACAACTGTCGCTTCCAATCCGCTTGGCAGCGAATCTGTCACCAAATTGATGCTCAAATTCTCGATTCCCAGCATTATTTCCATGCTGGTTGGTGCACTCTATAACATCGTTGACCAACTTTTCATCGGGCAAGCCGTTGGTATGCTCGGCAACGCTGCCACGAATGTTGCCTTTCCGCTTTCCACATCCTGTATTGCTTTGGCATTGTTATTCGGCATTGGCGGTGCTGCCTGTTTCAATTTGAAAATGGGAGCTGGTGAAAAAGAAGATGCTGCTTATGCATTCGGCAATGCCTTTTCCATGCTGGTCATCAGCGGCGTTCTGCTGGCAGCCGTCAGCCTGATTTTCCTGAATCCACTGCTTCGGCTATTCGGTGCTCCGGACAACGTCATGCCCTATGCAGAAGAATATGTTCGCATTACTGCCTTTGGATTTCCGCTACTGATTATCACCGCTGGCGGCGGTCATTTGATTCGTGCAGACGGCAGCCCAACAATGACGATGGTCTGTAATTTAGCTGGTGCGATTATCAATACCATTTTAGACGCCATTTTTGTATTGGGTCTGGATTGGGGCATGGCTGGAGCTGCTTATGCAACTGTTATCGGACAAGTTGTTTCTGCCTTGATTGTTTTTGTTTACCTGCTCCGCTATCGGAAAACAGACTTGCAGATGAAACATTTCATTCCGCATTTCTCCCATGCTCGGAAAATTGCTGCCATCGGCATGGCTTCGTTCCTGAATCAAGTTGCCATCATGATTGTACAGATTATCCTAAATAATATGCTGGAACACTATGGTTCTCTATCTGTTTATGGCGATGCTATCCCGCTTGCCAGTGCTGGCATTATCATGAAAGTTTATCAGATTATTTTTTCTGTTGTCATCGGACTGGGACAAGGTATTCAACCAATTGTCAGCTTCAACTATGGGGCAAAAAAATATGACCGTGTTTGGAGTGCCTACCGCATTGCTGTGATTACGGGCGGTATTTTATGCGTGGTTGCATTTTTCCTGTTTGAACTCTTTCCAAAGCCGATTCTCTCCCTGTTCGGAGATGGCAGCGACCAGTATTATCAATTTGGCGTCCGGTTCTTCCGCATATTCCTGTTCTTCACATTCATCGACTTTTTGCAGCCGATTTCCACGACCTTTTTCACTGCCATCGGCAAGGCGGTCAAGGGTGCATTTCTTTCACTCACCCGACAGATTTTGTTTTTCCTGCCGCCGCTGTTGATTCTGCCGTTGTTTATGGGGATTGATGGCATTTTATTTGCAGGGCCAATTGCAGATTTCCTGTCTGCTGCGGTCACTGTAATTATGATTTTCATCGAATGGAAGTTGATGAAAAAAGAAGCCCCTGCACTTGCCTCTTAATCTCAAAAGAAAAACCGTTTCGGCTACGCTTCGGCAGCTGAAACGGCTTTTTTGTGCAAGAATTTATATTGACTTTCTGCCATGGAAATTGTATAATATAGACAATCTACATCCGTTTTTTCCACAACCATTTTACCATTCTACAAATTGAAAGGGGCTTTTTTTATGTCATTTCCACATTCCTCCCGCATTGCTGCCATGCTCTTGGCAGGCTCTTGCACGCTCGCTGGAATTCCTGCTGTTCCAACTGTTGCAGCAGAAACCGCATCCACAACATCCGTTCGCTATGAATTTGAAAACGGTACAACCAGCGGCGGAAAAATCTATCAGGAAACTTGGAAGGGCAACACTGAAGAGGACGGCAGCGGTGAAGATTACGACCTGACCAACGCTTCCGGCGGTGGATTTTCCTATCTTGACCAAAAAGGAACAACTGTCAGCCTAGAAGTTACCGTTCCGGAAGACGGTCTGTATGAATTAACCGTCTGCTACTGCGAACCATACGACCCCAACAAAAAAGTACAATACTTAGATGTCAATGGTGTCAATCAGGGTGAAGTCAGCTTCTCCCACAACCTGACCTTTGAAGAAACATCCGGCGGTGTGGTCATGCTGCAAGCCGGAAAAAATACCATCACATTTCGGGCATACTGGGGCTATACCATGTTCGACTATCTGGAAATTGCTCCTGCATCGGAATCCCTGACCAACCTCCAGCCAACCAGACAGCTCTCCAACCCGAATGCCTCTGACAGCACCAAACGGCTTTATCAGTATCTCTGCGACCAGTACGGCAAACATATTATCTCCGGTCAGCAGGAATATTGCGGTTCTCACAACTACAACCTCTATGCAGACCCGACCAATTTCATCAAGGACAACGAAGCAGAATTTGAATATCTGGAAAAGACCACCGGAAAAATGTGTGCCATTCGGGGCATTGACTTCCTGAATTATTTTGATGGGGCAACTTGGGACGACAACGCCTCAGAACGTGCGATTCAATGGGTCAACGAATACAAGGGAATTGCAACCGTTGTTTGGCACTGGAGAGTACCATCTGAAAAGGGCGGTACAGAACGGGCATTCTATGTGCCATCTGCCAGTGCAGATTCCACCACGTTCAGTATTACCAACGCTCTGCAAGAAGGCACTTGGGAACACGATGTCATTATGGCAGACATTGCAGAAATTGCAAAGCAGCTGAAAAAGCTGAAAGATGCAGATGTTCCTGTTCTCTGGCGACCGCTTCACGAGGCAGAAGGTGCATGGTTCTGGTGGGGTGCAGAGGGTGCAGAACCCTGCAAACAGTTGTATCGCCTGCTCTACGACCAGCTGACCAATGTTTATGGCTTGGACAACTTAATCTGGGTTTGGAACAGTTACACCTACTCGACCTCGCCGGACTGGTATCCGGGCGATGATGTTGTAGATATTGTGGGCTATGATAAATACAACGCTGCGGATGGACAGCCAAACCTCAGCTCCATTTCCTCTACCTTTTACAGCTTGGTACAGAGCACCGATGGTGAAAAAATGGTCACCATGGCGGAAAACGATACCATTCCATCCTTGGAAAACCTGCTGAAAGACAAGGCTTCCTGGCTGTATTTCTGCCCGTGGTATATGAACTACCTGACCAGCGAACAGAACAACCCTGCGGAAAACCTGAAAGAAATCTATAACAGTGAATATTGCATCACCTTGGACGAACTGCCAGATTTGAAAAGCTATCCGCTGGATGGCGGAACATCACCGGAAATTCTGCTCGGCGACATCAATCAAGACGGCAGCGTCAACACAGCAGATGTTGTCCTGCTGCAAAAGTATCTGATTCAAAAGGCAACTCTCACCAAAGCACAGGGTACAGCTGCCAACTATCAAAAAGATGCTGTTATTGATGTGCTGGATTTGCTGGCACTGAAACGGGATGTCTGGAAGAACCTATAAGCGTATTCCCTGCAACTATTTTTGTAAGATTGTTATGATTGGAGTTTTTCTATGAAACCAATTCGTTCTGCTGTCACCTGTTCCCCCGGCACACGCTACGCTCCAGAAACGGACACGCTTTGGCTTGCACTGAGTAATGCAACTATTTCTTGTACGACAACTGCCACAACGGTAACAGTTTCGCTGCAAGCAATTGGTTCGGTTCGAGTTGCAGTTTTTTTGCAGGAAAAAATGGTGATGGATTTCGTCTGCACGGATGAAACCAAAACCATTTCCATTCCCTGCCCATCAGAATCTGTCCAGCAAATCCAAATTTGCAAGCTTTCTGAACCACACTATGGCATTCTTGGCGTTTCTGCCCTCATCTGTGACGGTGGAACGTGTTCTCCGCTACCACCTGCTCCGCATCACCTCGCCTTTATCGGCGATTCCATCACCTGCGGATACGGCATTGATGCTGCCAGCCCAGAGGATGCCTTTTCCATTGCAACGGAACACGCTGCAAAAAGTTATGCTGCTCAGACCGCAAAGCTGCTGCACGCAGATGCACACATTCTCTCTTACAGTGGGTTTGGCGTTTACAGTGGCTTTCCAGAGGAATCCTGCAAAAATGAAACTGACTTGCTGCCATTGGTCTATGAAGCGGCTGGATTCTATCATTATCAGCCGGAAAACTGGGAATCCACAATCCTGCTCCCGTTTGCACCGCCGGAAGCGGTGATTCTCTACTTGGGAACAAATGATTCCGCTTACCTGCATCTGTTTCCGGAAGAGGAGACTGCATTTCAAGCTGCTTACACTGCTTTTTTGCAGAAACTTCGCAGCCAGTTCCCGACGGCATTTCTGGTCTGCATGCTTGGGATGAGCAGTGACCTTGACGCTGCCCCATTCATTCGGAATGCCGTTGCAGCTGCCCAACAGCAGGACAACCGCCTTGCTCTCTGCGATGTTCGTTCCATAATCGGAACGGATTTCGGGGCAAATCATCACCCCGGTGCGACCACACAGCGAAATGCTGCGAAACTGCTCGCTGATTTGCTGCGGAAACACCTGCCCTTCTAAGTCCGGACAACTTGTTTTTTTCAGAGAATGAAAAAAATCTATGGAAATTGATTGCAAAAGACGAGGAAATATAGTATAATAAAAGGAACGCAATTTCCATGAACACAAATCTGCAAGAAACAGGGAGGTTTTTACCGATGTGTGGATTTACCGGTTTTACAAACCATATCGACAATTCCAATGCGGTTCTTCAGGAAATGCTGAACCGAATCAAACATAGAGGGCCGGATGCAGAAGGCACTTACATTGACGAGGATATTGCCCTCGGTCACCGCCGCCTGAGCATCATTGACGTATCCGATGCCGGTACACAACCGCTTTACAGTGCAGATGGCAATCTTGCCCTGCTCTTCAACGGCGAAATTTATAACTACAAGACCATTCGTCAGGCATTGATTGAAAAAGGATATCAGTTTGCAACACAGACTGACTCCGAAGTTTTAATCTACGGCTATCAGGAATACGGCACAGCACTGCTGCAAAAGCTGCGTGGCATGTTCTCCTTTGTCATCTGGAACAAGAAAGAGAAAACTTTGTTCGGGGCAAGAGATTTCTTCGGCATCAAGCCGCTGTACTATGCACAGATGGGAGAAACATTCCTGTTCGGCTCGGAAATCAAGAGTTTCCTGCCGCATCCGCACTTTAAAAAGGTGCTGAATACCGCTGCCCTTGAAAATTACCTGACATTCCAGTATTCGCCTTGCACAGAAACATTCTTCAAAGGCGTTTACAAGCTGCCGCCAGCACATTATTTCATTTACAAGGATGGCAAGCTGGACATTCAGCAGTACTGGGAAATCGAATTCCATGCAGACGAAAAGCCGTCTTTGGATGACTGGGTAAACCAGATTTCCGACACGTTTCACAACTCCGTAGAGGCTCATAAAATCGCCGATGTAGAAGTTGGTTCGTTCCTCTCCAGCGGCGTTGACTCCAGCTATGTGGCAGCCATTGCCGATGTAGATAAGACCTTTACGGTTGGCTTCGGCAAGGAAGAACGCTATAATGAAATCGGCTGGGCAAAGGGATTCTCGGAAGCCATTGGCAAGAAGAATTACAGCAAGGTCATTGAACCGGAAGAATACTGGGCACATCTCCCGATGATTCAATATCACATGGATGAACCGCTGGCAGACCCGGCAGCCGTTGCCCTGTACTTTGTCTGCAATCTGGCATCGCAGTCCCTGAAAGTCGTTCTGTCCGGCGAAGGAGCAGACGAAATCTTCGGCGGCTACAACGTCTACAGCGACCCGGGTTCAACGTCTTATGAAAAGCTGCCTCGTGGCTTGCGGCGTGGGATCATGCACATTGCAGAATCCTTGCCGGCACACCGTGGCGTGAACTTCTTCGTTCGCAAGGGCAAAGATTTGGAAGAACGGTTCATCGGTAATGCTTATATGTTTACTCCGAAAGACCGCAAAGCCCTGCTCAAGATTCACACCAATGCTCCTGACCCGATGGCAATCACCAAGCCGTATTACGACCAAGTGAAAGACCAGGACGATGTAACCAAGATGCAATATCTGGATCTGCATCTGTGGATGGCAGGCGATATTCTGCTGAAAGCCGATAAAATGAGTATGGCGAACTCACTGGAACTGCGTGTTCCATTCTTAGATAAAGAAGTCATGGCACTGGCACAGCGGATTCCGACCCGTTATCGTGTCATCCACAAGCCATCGGAAAGCGGCGGCACGCCGTATATCACCAAGTATGCAATGCGGTTGGCTGCAAAGAAAGATACCCCGCCGCAGACTGCCAAAACCGCTGCCAAGAAGAAACTGGGCTTCCCTGTTCCGATTCGGGTATGGCTGAAAGAAGATACCTATTATAATATGGTCAAGAATACGTTTGAAGGCAACGCTGCTCAGCAGTTCTTCCACACCGAAAAACTGGTACAGCTGCTGGATGACCACCGTGCCGGCAAGGCTGACAACAGCCGGAAAATCTGGACGGTTTATATGTTCTTAGTTTGGTATCATGTTTATTTTGAATCGGATGTTATCCCGACCAAGCCGAATGTTTAATCGTTCTGATTGGTCTAAAAATCATTGAGAAAGGCGACAACTATGGCAAGCTGTATCACATTTGAATATATCCGCAAAAATCCGGATATTCGCACCTATATTCAGCGTGCCGATGAAGCATTGAAATCCATCGGCTATACCGAACACTCGTTTCCGCATGTGGAAAAAGCAGCTGCTACCGCAGCTCGGATTCTCACCGAACTGGGCTACCCAGAACGGGAGATCGAACTCGCTCGCATTGCCGGCTTTCTGCACGATATTGGAAACGTCATCAATCGTGTTGACCACGCCCAAAGCGGTGCTGTTATGGCATTCCGATTGCTCGACCGGCTGGAAATGCCCGTTGATGAAATCTGTTCTGTGATTTCTGCCATCGGAAACCACGATGAAGCAACGGCTCAGCCAATTGATGCCATTTCTGCCGCTTTGATTTTAGCAGATAAAACCGATGTTCGCCGCAGCCGTGTTCGGAATACCGACTTTTTAACATTCGATATTCACGACCGTGTGAATTATGCGGTTGAAACAGCAGAATTGTTGATTGATAAAGAACAGCAGGAATTTGTGCTTTCCATGACGATTGACACGCAGATTTCTTCCGTATTGGAATATTTTGAAATCTTTATGGAACGGATGCTGCTCTGTCGGAGAGCCGCACAATTTTTCCATATGCAGTTCAAAATCTATATCAACCATAGTTTAATGTTATGATAGATACAGGGGGAGCTTGTCTTCCCCTGTTCTTATAGTTACAATGAAATAGGAGGATCTTCATTATGACCACATCCAAGCACCCACATTTGATTGACCTGAACGACTATCCGGTTTCCTGGTGGAAGGAAGTCGTAGACTTAGGCGAGAAAATCAAGAACAATCCGGAAGTGTATTCCGGTGCTTGCCACAACAAAATCATGGCAACCCTGTTCTATGAACCGTCTACCCGTACCCAGATGTCCTTCCAGACTGCTATGCTGCGGTTGGGCGGCCGTCTGATCGGCTTCGACAATCCGGCAAATTCCTCTGTTTCCAAGGGCGAAACCCTGAAAGACACCACAAAGATTGTCAGCAACTATGCGGATATTCTCGTGATGCGGCATCCGGTTGCTGGTGCTGCAAAAGCAGCTGCTCTGTCGGCGGACTGCCCTGTCATCAATGCTGGCGACAGCGGACACCTGCACCCGACACAGACCCTGACCGACCTGCTCACCCTGAAATGTGAAAAGGGTCGTCTGGATCATTTGACCATTGGCCTTTGCGGCGATCTCATCAACGGCAGAACCGTACATTCTTTGATTAAAGCAATGACCTGCTTCGAGGGCAACCAGTTCATTTTGATTTCCACACCGGAACTGAAACTGCCGTCTTATGTGAAAGATATTCTGACCGCCAGCGGCTGCCCGTTCCGGGAAGTGGATTCTCTGGAAGAAGTATTGCCGGAACTGGATGTACTCTATATGACCCGGATTCAGCAGGAACGGTTTGCAAGTCGGGAAGCATATCTGGCTCAGAAAGATACTTACATTTTGACTGTGAAGAAGCTCAAGGCTGCAAAGCCGGATATGATTATCCTGCATCCGCTGCCGAGAGTCGATGAAATTGAAGTGGCTGTTGATGAAGACCCGAGAGCGATGTATTTCAATCAGGCACGGTATGGCATGTATGTCCGGATGGCTCTGATCATCACCATGCTGGACTTGAACAAGAAGGACAACCCGACCATTCTGCTCCGTGGGACAACCGTTAAGGGTGCAGCCTGCAAGAACCCGAACTGCATCACCTGTTCGGAATCTTATCTGCCGAAAAGCTTTCTGGAGCTGGGCAATGGTCTGCTGGAATGCGAATATTGTAACGAACGGCTGCTGTTAGAACGGTAAGCCGCTGTGAAACGACATCGACACCGCCGCAAAGCACCCCTGCTTTGCGGAACGGTGCTGTGTCTGTTCCTGTTTCTTATTTTGATGGGTCTGGGGTATTTTCAGCAGAAACAAACAGGCATACAAACTCCAACGCCACCCGTTCTGGAAAATGTCGTCTATTACGCACAAGGTGACCCAAGGTGGAAGCAAGATGCTTTGGGAGATTCTATCTATCACATGGGGGATTCTGGTTGTCTGGTCACTTGTCTGGCAGCAGCTCTGCAAATGCAGAACTTCCACCGAACAGCACTGGGCGACGACATCAACCCCAAAACACTGAATCAGTTTTTCTCTGCACATCAGGTTTATGATGCGGAGGGCGATTTACAGTGGTATGCAATGGAAGATGCTTTGCAGGTATCCACGGTTTATCTGGAATCTGGTGATTTTTCTGCGGAAACACTGGAAAATTTGTGGAAAGAAACCATCTACCCCATCGCCTGCGTATCTGGAAAACATGGAAATCTGCATTTTGTGTTACTGGTTGGACGGACAGGAGATGAAAATTGGTGCATGGATCCCATGCACACAGAACCAGAACTCGTGCCGCTCTCTCAATATGGAAACGACATCGCATCCATCCGCTATCTCATAGAACCATCCTCTTCAGAAAGCAAGGCTGCTGACTGAGATTTTTCCCGTTTGTTTTTGCATGATGCAGAAAAATTTTTCTGTTTTTCTGCGATTTTCCCCTTGACAAACGCTAAAAAATTTTGTATAATAAGTTTTGTACTGTCAGAGAGACCGGTGTGAGCTTGCGGAAGCCGGCGGTGCAGTCCAACCCAACTGCCCTCTGTCTCCCGATTCTGTTTTTTGTTGCAGAAACGGATTAAAGCATGAAAATATAGGAGGAATCTACTATGGCAACAACGATGCCAAAAGCCGGTGAAGTAAGCCGCAAGTGGTATATCATTGACGCAGCAGGTAAGCCGCTGGGTCGTGTCGCTGCAAAGGCAGCTCACATTCTGCGTGGTAAGCACAAGCCAACATTTGCTCCGCACGTAGACTGTGGTGATTTTGTAATCGTAATTAACTGTGATCAGGCTGTCCTGACTGGTAAGAAGCTCGAACAGAAGTATTATTACCGTCACAGCGGCTGGATCGGTGGTTTGAAGCAGACTCAGTATAAGGTTATGATGGAAGAACGTTCTGACGAAGCAATGCAGATCGCCATCAAGGGTATGCTCCCGCACAATTCGCAGGGTGCTGCACAGCTGACTCGTCTTCGTACCTACAAGGGTGCAGAACACAAGCAGGCTGCACAGAAGCCAGAAGTTTGCGAATTTTAAGGAAAGGAGTGTCTTTTAAATGTACGAATCTAAGGTAAAATATTATTATGGTACCGGCAGAAGAAAGCACTCTGTTGCAAGAGTTCGTCTGTACCCGGGCAATGGCACAATCACCATCAACGGCAGAGGCATTGACGACTACTTTGGTCTGGATACTCTGAAGCTGATCGTTCGTCAGCCGCTCGCACTGACTGAAAACCTGGAAAACATGGACGTTGTTTGCACCGTTACTGGTGGCGGCGTAACTGGTCAGGCTGGTGCAATCCGTCACGGCGTTGCAAGAGCTCTGCTCGAATTCAATCCGGAACTCCGTCCGGTTCTGAAGAAGGCTGGCTTCCTGACTCGTGACCCGAGAATGAAGGAAAGAAAGAAGTACGGCTTGAAGGCTGCTCGTCGTGCTCCGCAGTTCTCAAAGAGATAATCAGATACCTCAAAACTTGCGCATTTACGCACTTTGCGAGTGGTCAAATACTCTTTGGTCAACATTTGGTCAATTCAAAACCTCCTTGTTCGCGCAGGGAGGTTTTTTTATTTGCCTTTATGCAAGGCACAGCTCAATCTGTTCGGCAGTTCGGGCTTTTGTTTTACGCAGAACATCAGCGTAGATGTCAGCAGTTACGTTCACATCACAGTGACCAAGATGCTCAGACACGACTTTCAGGTCGATACCGCTGTTTAAGAGCATTGTAGCGTTGCAATGACGGAGCTGATGAAGAGTCATATCCTCAAACTCCGTTCCTTTGGTGAAGCGTTTGAGTGACTGATAGACTGAATTACGGTCACGGTAGTTTCCTCTTGCTGATACGAACACCATTTCAGGATGAGCGAAGTTATCACCGAGGGCATATTTCAGCTTTTCGATATACTCTTTCTGTGCAAGAAGAATCTTTTTCAGCTCCTGCCCCATACCAATGATGCGGATACTGCTCTCGGTCTTAGGATCAGTCAGTTCATGCTTTCCGCCTATGTCGGTCAACGTGTGGTTTATCGAGATAGTGTTGTTCTCGAAGTCGATATCCTCCCAAGCAAGTCCAAGGCACTCTCCCGAACGCATACCCGTATAAAGCAGAACCTTGATGATACGCTTGAAGTCCTCGTCCCACGGCTTACTTTCGAGGTATTCCATGAACCTTTTGAGCTTGTCTTCCTCTAAAGCCTTGTTTTTACGACTTTTCTTACGTTTCGGCAGTATCACGTTACGGCAGGGAGTGTCACGAATGAAGCCCTGCTCTGCTCCTCTGCGGAAGATGCTCTGCACTATGACGTACAGTTTCTTTACCGTCGCAGGGTTCAAGTTATAAGACTGCATTATCTGCGTCAGCCTGGGAGCGTTGATGTCCTTTACCTTAACATTACCGAGAACAGGCTCGATGTGGTTCTTGTACTGCCCCTTGTAGGTATAGATCGTGCTTTCTTTCAGTTCCTGCGGAGCGTAGTTTGTGAAATACCAATCTGCAAGCTCGGAAAAACGCATATTTTCGTTCAGCTGAGAGTAACCTTTGCAGTGTCTCTCGAACTCGAAAGCGTACTCCTGGGCGAGTTTTTCGGCTTTCTTTGGTGTCACTCCGTCAGGTGGAGTGTAGGTCGTTGATTTTACAAGCTGTTTGCCGTTCATATCATAACCGACAAACACCCTGATGCGGAATGTGTTTCTACGTTTTGTTATATTTGCCAATGTAAATCCTCCTAAATTTACACTATGGCATATCTCTGTATTTAGCATTGTAGCGCACTATTCTATCTTTGTCAAGCACTTTCGGAGATATGCCATAGCTTTTTGTCTTTTATTCTAACTCTGCATTTCTTGTTTTGTTAAACTTATACCGGGCAAAATCCTCTGCCAGTCCGCAGGCAGATATGAACGCCCTTGCTTTTTGTAAGTCACGGGAGAGCTGGTCTTCACGCTTGATACGCTGTGCTTCGGCTTTCTGCTTTTCACGGGAGAAGTAATGAGCGTTCTCCTCTTTCTTCTTGTACTCCGAAAGCTCCGAGGACACCGCTTCAAACTTCTGCATCACAGCCCCAAGCTCCTGCACGGCAGTGTCACGTTCTTTTTTGAGCTTTTTGATGTTCTTCTCCATAGCAACATACTTCTTAGCGGTGTCGCTGAGCTTGTCATAGTCCTCTTTGGAAAGTGTGACCTTTTTGCCAAACACGGACTCCTTGGCTTCGATGCTTTCGATCTCACCTATGTTCACCTTTTTCTTTGCCAGTTTCTCAAACTCGGCAACTGTCTCATCACGCTCGGCGGTGAGCCTTTCGATCTCAGCATTGAGAGCATTTATCTTGTCCTGATGTTCGCCGTACTCCTTGACCTTATAACTGTAACCCCTGGACTTCTTCGGTTCGGAAATTTCAATGCCGTGAGCATTACAGATATTCTTTAAAATATCCCACTCGCTGCGTCTCCAACGGTCATTCGCTTTCGCATCATTTCCGAAGCCCATTTCCTCCATAGCCTTGTTCTTCGCATTGCGGACTTCAAGCCCACGAGTGAAGTGACCTACGGGGATATAATTGATGTGCAGGTGCGGAGTTGATTCATCAAGATGAAGCACCGCATTGAACACATAGAAGTTAGGATTTCTCGCCTGGAACCCCTCCATATATTCACGCAGGCACTCATTCGTTATCTCGGCATCGGGAGTGCCGACTGCCGTGTCTTTTCTAGTTCCTATATAGACAAGGTGTTCATAGAAACTTTTGTGCTTGTTTGTACCTGTGATAACGCTCTTGCTCGGCAGGCGGTTGAACAGGTGTTCAAAGTAGTTACCGATCTTACGATCCTTTCTTTTCTGATTAGCGTTATATTTCTCTACCGCTTCATCGAAAAGCTGATGATAAGCGTCGCTCAAAGCCTGCTGAACGAACACAACATTGTTCGGTGTTCTGGAGCTGTCGATATTCTTGGCAGAGAACTCTCTGTTGTTATGTGAAAGGCTGCCTTTACCCTCGCACATCGAGATAGATTTTGTACTCATGTTATAGTCTCTCTTTCATAAAAATTTATCATCATGTAAGCCCTGACGGGCTTGAAGAATTACGCACAAGACAGAGCTTGTGCTTCTGAGATCATTTACGCCCTTTCGGGCTTTTAAGAATTTTCCATATAGCCCTGATGGGCAAATTGGCTTGCAACGATACGGAGATCGGCAACCCAAACGGTGCGAAGCACCGGATTTTACTTGCGGTGCGCCGCCAGTAACCCCAAAGCACTTTTGACAGCCGCCTACACGACTATCAAAAGTGCCGGGGCTCTGCGAGGCTCTTATCGGCTGACGGAGCAGCCGAAATTGTGGGTACGGTTATTCTGAATCGCACCCATGAGAGCTGCGGAAATCCGCATTACAATTTTGAAAAATCAGCTCTCATTTTTTCTGAAAATCTGCTATCTCAGCAACGATATTTTTCATGGAAAGCCGACCAGCTTTGTTGCAGTTTATGAACTCAAAACAAAGGTACTCTGCGTAGTCCAGATGATGCAAGGAATATACAAAACGCTCGTCACATTCTTCATTGGGAGAAGCAGGAGCAAATTCTCTCCATTCACGCATCAGCCACAGATAATCATTGAGTGTTCGCTACGCTGACTTCTCCCATTCTTCATAGGCTCGTTTTTCTCGGACTCGCTTCTGATATTCGGTCACTTCTTCCGCAGTCGGAGCTTTGCCGATATCAATGTGAAGATCATAATCATCGTTGAGCTTTTTCACAGCATCAATAGGCTTGTCCAGCCCGAACATTTTCTGCGTGAAACCGATAACGTCAACGTGTGTTCCGCAGCCGAAGCAATGGAGAGCATCAGGATATATTTTTGCAGAGGGAGTACACTCGTTATGAAACGGGCAAAGTGCCATACCACCACGGGATATTTCAAGACCATATCCCTCCGCTACCGTTCTCATATCAATAGCAGATTTTACTTGCTCGAATACCGTCAATTCTGAAAATAGTTAAGCAGGTCAGCCTTGTTGACAAGTATCTTTCCACGAACACCTTCGCCTGTGCGGATATACTTGATCTTGTTCTGAGCTACAAGCATACGGACAGTGTGTTCAGAAAGCCCGTCAATAAGCTCGGTACATTCCTTGACGGTCAGCATCTTCACCTTTTCGGGTGCAGGAGCTTTGGTTGTTTCGGGGACTGCGCCCTCATTAGGCTCTCTGTCGTAAGCGACAGCGGTCATGAGTTCAAGTATCTGGTCGAGAAGCTGTTCTTTTCTTTCGTTTGTCATAATTAAAATCCTCATCTTTCTATCTAAGAGTTTTGTGTTTTATGAACTTTGAACATTTTGAGCATTTTGCAGTTTCAAAGTGTGCAAAATGCGGAAAGTTCATGTTTCATCATCTGTAAATGTTCGGGTTGATGATAACGTCTGTTATCGTTTTGTTGTTTGCGCCCTTGCTTGTGTTGCGGACAATATACCTGTATTCTTCAAGCATATCCATTGTCTCAGCAAAGTCAGCGGCGTTCTTGAAAAGTGTACATCTGCACAGCTTGTACAGGTCATTCTGCCTGATCTGCTGAATGTGTTTCGAGCGTATTTTGTTCAGTACTCTCTCAGCCTTGACCGTTCCGAGGTCAACATCTCCGAGACTGTAAGCATATATCGCCTGCTCTCGGAAATACTCACCGATCTCGATAGCGTTACAGAACGTATCAAGCGTGACACGATTCTCCGCTGGCTCAACACCATTCAAAGCACACTTGATGCAGTGAATGATACCGCACAGGCGGAGCAGTTCTCCGTGATACTTTCCGCCCCAGTCCTTGCAGAATGCCATATCCGTGACGAGGTGCGGCTCAATGTAGTTATTGTAGTAGTCAACGAACTCCTTGTACGTCTTTTCATCGAAGTGGAGATACAGCTCTTTCTCGTCATTATAGGCGAACTTCTTACCGAGGAGCTTGTATATCAGCCGCTTGTAATTCTCAGCAACGGCTTCAGGAACAGCCTGCGTATCATATTTACGATAGCCGATATTGCTTACGGGGAAACAATATAGAAACCTCGCTATCAGTCCGCTGCCACGGAACACAGGATTGTTTATCATGCTATCAAACATATATGGTTGACACGCAAGGCAGATGCTCATGTATGGCTTTTTCAGCACTATGCTCGCCCTGGTCGCTCTGTCGCTGATATACGTTTCGCCGTTCCACTATTTCAGTAGCAAATCAAGGTTCGGTATATTGTTGCTGTAACGTCCGCTGAAATTACCGAGCATTCCCGCTTCATCGGAGATCATAAGCAAAGTGCCGTTTTCTTCAAGCAGATTCACAAGCGATTCAGGCGTAACATCGTCCACCGCAATCCTGCGAAAGTTGCTCGGTGGCATATTGCTCAGCTCTGTCCGGAGCTTGGCTATCTCCTCGGCGGTAACGTCCTTCTTCTTTTCGAGGGCTTCGAGCTTGCTCTCTAACAGCTTGTATTCTTCCTGCGCCGTGAAGATGTCCTGCTTGTTGTTCTCATTCCAGTCATGAGCGAACTGAATGTATGGTCGCTTGATAAGAGAGATAACAGGAGACTTCTTGAAGCTCGGCTCTGCTATTGTGAGAGTATCAAGCACAAGCGGCTCCGTATGGTCACGCTTTGCTGACATACGGTACATTCCCGAAAAGCAGTAACTCACCGCTGAGAGTATTGAAGTGCCTGCCATAGCAACGTCCGTTGATGTGGTAGTCGCTATTGCGTCCGCCATATCACCTATAATAGGTGGTAGTGCGTTCACAGGAAACGGCAGTAGGTTTGTCCCGTCAGGACGGAGTGGTGTGGGCTGAACCCACGTTGTTTCGTTGTTCAACTATCATCTTCCTTTCAGATGTATTTATAAAAGCGAATTTATATGTATAGCGGTCAGCATCTTGTATGCAATACCGCTGTCAGCCGACCGTCGCCTGCTGACATGAACATTGTAACATTTCTTTCGGAGGTCTTGTGCGTATATCGCGTATTTACGCAAAGAAATACGCATAATATTTTTAAATACGCTGTATGTTACGCTATAATACGCATTCAAATTGACATATTGCGTGTGATGTGTTATAATATCAGAAGATACCGAAAGCGAGGAGAGCGTATGGAAACTACGACAATTTACCGTATAAACGAAACAGACCGCACGATAAATATCGCACAGTCTGTTAATGATACTGATGAAAGTTTACACGGCGTAGTTTTGAATACGAGAATGTACACTTTTGATGAGCTGATGAATCAGCATAAAGTGTTCTGCGAACATACCGAGCCTTATGACGCTTTCAAGGACAGGCTCAACAGCGCCCTGCGTATTGACAAGAGCATTGAAGTCAGCACCGATGATATGATAGCAAGGTTTATAGCTGAATATGGGGAGAATATCTTTTTCAGAGGATATGTCGGCTCTGTTATTGAGTTCTATGACAAGGAGAGGCACGTCCTACTGAAACCGAATGACGTTGTTATCGCCAAGCTCAACAGAAGAAAGATACAGGACGAGGTTTCCCGAAAGCTAATGGAGTTCATGGATACGCAGTTCGCCCTGATGTGCAGTGATGCGTATTTCAGCCATAAGTCTACTATGGAGCATTTTATGATACAGTCCGGAAGAACGATAGTTGCTGCCGATGATTATACATTCAATGTGTTCCGTGAAAGCGACAATTGCCTGCTTACCATCCTTGCAGAGATCGGGCAGCTCGTTCATCATAACAAGTGGATTGTCTGCGAGTGCGGATTCTGCCATAAGCTGTTCCTCGGAACGGAAGGGGCGGTCTGCTGTCACGCAACTGAGTGCATCGAAGCTCAGAAACAGCAGAAAGAAGCCATATACAAGGAAAACACCAAGGCATATTCAGCCGTGAAGCGTGATTATGATGCCTATGTCCGCAGATATAAGAAGGTTCTCGTTGAAGCAGGTATTGAGAAGTATCACCCTGCCGAATTCGACGAGTTTATACAGGCGAAGCAGGAGCGTATGGAAGATATGGACAAGCTCAAAAAACGCCTCATACGCAACGGTCTGCCGACCAAGGAGCTTGAAGACCTCTCAGCTAAGTATAAGGCGGAGATAAAGGCTGTGGTCGAGGAGCTTGTTGAGAAGTTTGGGAGGAAGGTTTGAGCTTTGACTCCGGTGGAGTCGAAGTTCCAAACAGCGAAAAATAGGTGAAATCCTCCATTTTTATATTGCTTTTTCGGAGCCTTTATGGTATAATTATTTTATATATTTTGTCGAAATATCCCATTAGAAAGTGGTGTTGATTGTGAATAGGCATGAAATGATTGATCGTATTGGTAAGGAATATCTTACCACTAACATAGAAGCAGGCGAATACAGCTATGTACAGGAAGCAAGCAGTAAAGAAAAGCTTGAAAAAGCTGTAGGTCACGCTGTCAAGCATTTCAAGTTAGATATACGTTTTGAAAATAATAGCGTTGCAGTATTAATCGAGACAAAGCAGAGCTTCACTAAAGCTGACGAAAAGCAGTTGGCAGAATATGTTGAAGAAGAACGTGCTTTACATAAAGGGATAAAAATTATTGCTATTCTTGCAAATACCAACAATGATAAGATAAAGGTATGGCGTTATTCTGTTGACGATTCTCATCTTTTAAAAGAAGAAACCGTCCTCGATGCAATGGAGCACTATGTAAAACTTTTCGATACTTCGAGACAAAACGATAAAGAACGTGTCATGAAAAACACCTATGATCTTAATGAGCTACTTCATAAAAAGGCATTGACGAGAAGCTTCGCAGTCAATTTGTAGGCACTACACTTCTTTATATCAAAGATATGGTAAAGAAAACAGGTGCTACAAGAATTGATGACGCACTTAAAGATAAGCTCGACGATGTATGGAAAATGATGTCTGCTGAAGAAATACGTGCCGGCATAAAAAATACTCTTGATAATCTTCTTGATAATTCTGAAAACAAGACAAAGAAAATTGAACTATTACAGAAGAATGTCCTCAACGATCAGAAAGTCAAAAAACTTAAAATAAAGGATTGGATTGAAATACTCGATACTATCCTTATGGATATTTACAGATATATTGATGCTGACAGTTCCGAGGGACAGGATATACTGAACCTTTTCTTTATTGCTTTTAATAAGTATACTGGCAAAGCCGATAAAAATCAGGCTTTCACTCCTGATCACATCACTGAATTCATGTGCCGAATAACAGATGTAGATAGAACAAAGGTCGTTCTGGACGGCACTTGTGGAAGCGGATCATTCTTAGTGCAGGCAATGGTAAAAGAAATTGCTGATTGTCGAAGAGATAAAACTGAAAAGGAAGCCGAGGAACTGATAAGACAGGTAAAGGAAAAACATATTTTTGGTATTGAAGTTGAAGAAAAAGCCTATGGTCTATCTACAACCAATATGCTTATTCATGGTGACGGCAATTCAAACATCAAGTTTGGCAGTATCTTTGATAGTAAGAAGTTTATCATGGAAGCCGACCCTGATATAATTTTGATGAACCCGCCATACAATGCCAAACCTATTGGCATTCCTGCTGCCTATAAAACAACATGGACTGCTAAGGCTAAGGACGGAAAAGAAGATCCGACTAAGGGATTTGTATTCGTTCATTTCATTTCTGACGTTATAAAAGAACTGAATGATCTGAAAGAAAAAGCTGGAAAGCCAACTAAGCAAGTTAAGCTTGCTGTATTACTTCCTGTTGCTGCGGCAATAGGAACAAGCGATATAATCGAAAAAGAAAAGATTGCAATGCTTGAGAATAATACTCTTGAAGCGGTATTCACGCTTCCTAATGAGATTTTTTATCCTGGAGCCTCTGCTTGTGCCTGCTGTATGTTATTTACACTTGGCAAACCGCACTCAGAGGAAAAAGAGACTTTCTTTGGTTATTGTAAAGACGATGGCTTTAAGAAAAAGAAAAACCTCGGCAGAGTTGAACAGTTTAATGTAGACAACGAGAGCTTGTGGAAAAAAATTGAAAAAGAATGGCTCTACCTTTTCAGAAATCACAAGGCAGAACCTGGTAAATCTGCTACAGTAGTAGTAAATGGTGAGTCCGAATGGCTATGTGAAGCGTATATGAAAACTGATTATAATACTCTCAAAGAAGAAGATTTCCAGAGAACATTAAATGATTATCTTGCTTATTTAGTAAAGGAAGGTAACATATATGAATCTTAATATTAGTGAATGGAAACCATTTATTATTGAAAAATTATTTACTGTAAAATACGGTGTTAACTTAGAGCTTAGTAACTGCGATGAAATAATCAATAATGAGGAAATAGGAATTAAATTTGTTAGCAGAACGGAGTCAAATAATGGAGTTTCAGCTACTGTAATGCCAATTGAAAATGTAATTCCACAAAAAGCAGGATTGATATCAGTTGCAGGTGGTGGAAGCGTACTGTCAACTTTTATACAGCCTGAACCCTTCTACAGCGGTAGAGATTTATATACTCTAGAAGCAAAAGATAATATATCTTTTGAAGCTAAGATGTTTATTATAACTATAATCAAAGCCAATAAATACAAATATAGCTACGGAAGACAAGCAAACAAAACATTGCCCTATTTAGAACTTATGCTTCCCGTAGTGAAAGATGATAAAAATGCCCCAATAATTGATAAAACATGCAAATACTCTGATGAAGGTTATGTTCCTGATTGGCAGTTCATGGAGAATTATATTAAATCTCTTCATTATAAGCCATTAACTACCAAGCACACAACCGCATTAAAGTTAAATAAAGATAGATGGCAAGAATTTGAATTTGGAAGGCTTATTAAAAGCATTTACAAAGCTCACGCATACACAAAGGATGATCTAACTGAACAGAATGTTAAACTCGACTCAACATTACGTTATATTACAAGAACAGCTGAAGATAACGGCTGTGAACTGATAGTAAAAAATAAAGCCATATCTTATGTTGAAGAAGGAAATGCAATTACAATAGGTGATACAACAGCTACTTGTTTTTACCAAGAGGAAAAATTTGTTACTGGAGATCATATGATTGTAGTCCGCGCAAATTGGCTCAATACATATACAGGTTTATTTATTGTTACATTGCTTAACAATGAACAATACCGTTATTCTTATGGAAGAGCTTTTCTTATGGACAGAGTAAAAGAGACTGTTTTGAAATTACCAATCTGCCGTAATAATGATGGTTTGCCAATTATTGATGAGGCAAAGCGATTTTCAGATGAAGGATTTATTCCTGATTGGCAGTTTATGGAGGATTATATCAAATCCCTGCCTTATGGTGATAGAATTTAATAGTTGTTTTAGAAGGTGATAGTATATGTTACTGAGTAATGTACATATTTGGAATTACAGACTTCTTCTTGATACCAATATACATTTAGACGAAGCACTGACACTAATAGTTGGTAAAAACAATGCTGGTAAAACTTCGTTTTTATCTATTCTGCAACGTGTTCTATCAGGCAGAAAAGACTTGGATTTTGCTGATTATCCGATACAATGTAGAAGCACATTATATGAAGTCTTATGGAAAGTCGTAAAAGGGAAAATTTCTATTGACAAAGCCAAAGACTTGATTCCAAAAACAGCTATTCAGTTTGATATTGATTATTCAAATGAAGCTGAGGATGAGTATCTTGGAGCACTCTCACCATTTATTATTGATTTAGATATTAACAATAACATAGCTCGCATTTTGGTAGAATATCAAAGCATACTCTCTGATACCATTATATCGGAAATAACTGATAAAATAAGTCTGCTAAAAGTAACTAATCCTACAGCTAAAAGTAAAAAAGCAGTGAAATAATAGCAATTTCAAATTACCTCAGTACAAATTTTAACAAGATATTTGAAATTAGTGTAAAAGCAATCAATCCCACTAACCCATCTGTTTTTCAGATAAGAGAAGTATCCCATCTCAGAGATGTTTTTATATTCAAAAGAATATCAGCTGAACGTGGTTTAGATGAACTTGATAATCATGATAAAAAACCAATAGGACAGGTGATGGAACGCATTTTTCAAGATGGTGTTATTCCTTTTGAAGATAATATAAATAAAAAAATCGAAAAACTTAAAGCTTATGTTGAACAGGAAAGCATTAAAGCTCAAGATGAGATCAATAAACTTCTTGAAGAAATAATTACAAAAATGATACGCTTCGGATATCCGACGGCAGAAGACTTGCAATTAAAGGCAACAACGCAAATATTGTTGAAAGATAATATCATTAAAGACACTGATCTTGCATATTCAATTAGTGGAGAAAATGAAACTCTACCAAGTTCCCACAATGGTCTGGGTTATAAAAATCTTATAAAAATAGTGTTTTTATTGCAAGAGTTCGCACAAGAAATCAAAAAGAATTCACTTTCTGCAATTCCTTTACTTTTTTTGGAAGAACCTGAAGCACATATGCATCCTCAATTACAAACCGTTTTTGTAAAGTATATTAGTGAGGTTCTTGAAGGTTTTACAGGCAATAAAATTCAAATATTGATTTCTACTCATTCGTCATATATAGCTAATTCAGTTCCTTTTACACAAGTCAGATATTTTAAGAGGTTGAAAGAATGTGTTATATGTAAGAATTTAACTGACTTCTATAATACGTGTCAAAATGATGAAGAAAAGCAAAACAATTTGCAATTCCTACATAAATACATGACAATAAGCAGATGTGATCTTTACTTTTGTGATAAAGCTATATTGGTTGAAGGAGCAGCTGAGAGACTTTTGATTCCAGATATGATTAATAAATGTGATCAAGCTGGTTTGTTCAACACAAAATCGCCAACCTTAGCATCTCAATATTGCTCAATAATAGAAGTTGGAGGAGCATATGCTCACAGGTTCTTTGATTTTATAGACTTCCTTGGAATACCAACGTTAATACTAACAGATATTGATTTTGTTACTTCAAAAGGAAAAAAATGTTTGAAAGATAAAGCAAAAAGAACTTCCAATGCAACTATCATGAAATGGTGTCACGATAAATTGAATATTCCCTTATCTACTACAGTAAAGATAGAAGATGTATATAAACTAATATCCAACGATAAACTCACTAATGGATTTAGACATATCGAATTTCAAAAAGAAGAAAACGGATATCATGCTCGAAGTTTGGAGGAGGCTATCATGAATGTTAATAGAGAGCTATATGGTATTAGCCATTCTGATAGTAATTTTTCTTTCGATTCGGAAAAACAAAAGAAAACAAACTTTTCTTTGCAATTATTGACTGACGATGATTTTTTAGAATATCAAACACCTTCATACATTGTTGATGGGCTAATATGGCTTAACAATCAAGAAAAGATAGTATATCCTGTTACAATCACCGTCAAAGAAAAGAGAAAACAAAACCTAACCATAAAAACAATAAAAGATTAAGGTAGAATGATATGGCTATACTTAATAAAAGAATTCAAGAACAAGCTGATGCTATTGATAATCATATTATTGATGCTTTAAAATCAGGAAACAGTTTTATAGTTGAAGCAGGTGCAGGCTCGGGAAAGACATATTCCCTTCTAAAAGTTATTGATTGGCTGGAACAAAATAAATGTCAAGAATTTAGAAGAAAGAAAAAGAATATAGCGTGTATTACATATACTAACGCTGCTGTAAACGTAATACTTGAAAGACTTTCTGCTGATAGTTCAATCGTCCCTTCAACAATTCATTCTTTTGCGTGGGATTCAATAAATCAATTTCAGCAAACTATTAAAAACTATGTAGAAGAATTAGGCCTATTACCCGAAGGAGTAACCATAAATCAGGTTTCTAATGTTGCATATATGCTTGGTTCAAGGTATATAGATAACGGAACTTTATATCTTTACCATGATGATGTTATTAAACTGTTTGCCAAATTCTTAGATAATATAAAATTCAGAAGACTTCTATCGCTAAGATATCCAATCGTATTAATTGATGAATATCAGGATTCTTTTAAGATATTGACTGATAAATTTATAGAGCACTTTGTAGAAGGCTCGAAAACCATTCAATTTGGTTTCTTTGGTGATTCATGGCAAACTATTTATACATCAAATGGTGCTTGTGGAAAAATAGACAGCAACCAGCTTATTGAAATACAAAAAAAATTGAATTTTCGTTCAAATGTGGCTGTAGTAAATGCCCTAAACGCAATTAGACCTGATTTTCAACAAGAAGCCGTAGATCAGCAAGATGATGGACAAGTTTTCGTGATAACAACACAAGATTACCAAGGCAATAGACAAGGTGGTTATTACAAGTCAGAATTAGCTCAAAATGACCTTGTATGTTACGTTGATAATGTAAAAAAACAATTAGAACGTGATTGGAATGGCAAAGTAAAAACACTAATGATCACCCATAAAATGCTCGCAAATCAACAGCATTATGATAATGTGCTTACATTATTAGGAGATTCGTTGAAAGAGGAAAAAAATGAGTATTTGAAATTCTTTCAGAATATTATCGAACCTCTCTATAAGGCATTATGTGATAATAATATAAATGATTTGTGTGATGCTTTAAAAACACATCGTATGCTTATAGAAAGAAAAAAACAAAAGAAATCATGGCATAAATTGTATGAAGCATTGAAAGAGGCACGAGAAAAAACAATAAGAGACGTAATAAATGTATGTATAGAAAACGCGCAAATAATCCCTATTCCATCTATAATAGTAGAAAACTATAAAGCACATCTGTCAAATCCAGATTATATATACAATAAAGTATCATTATCCGAGTTATATAATATTAGTTATTCGGAAATTGTAAATGCAATTGCTTTCTTTTCACCGCAATCAGACTATTCAACCGAACACGGTGTAAAAGGTGAGGAATATGAAAATGTACTTTTCATTATTGGGCGAGGATGGAATAACTATAAATTTGATGAACAAGTCTATTTAGATCCAACGAATTTATCAGGAAAAGAATATGATGTCTATATTAGAAATAGAAATCTATTCTATGTCTGCTGCTCAAGATCTATTAAAAGATTAGCAATATTTGTAACTGTACCAATTAATGATGAATTTGAAAGCTACTTGGAGAAAATTGTAGGTAAAGATAGTATTTTTACCTACAACCATTTTGTTAAGCAAGATTAGTTAAAACATTATGTTCGACTTATCAATATTTGGGTGGTGAATAGTTTTTATGAAAGCGAAAATTGTTCAAAAAAGTAATAGTTATAAACCTGAAGATATGATGGTTGCTCATAAAGCGATAAAAGCAAAGTGGGGGCTACTACGTAAAGATCTTCAAGTAGGTAAATATTCATTTGATGATGAATCTGAAGCAACCAAAAGTAAATTTCTATCAGAATTTGATAGTCTCTTTACGACTGATGGTGGAGAAGAATACTTCTCAAAAACTTTAAGCGATGTATGTAATAATGCTTATCTAATCAGAGGTACTATTCTTGGAGAGACTGAACCCACGCCAAATGGAAATCGATTTATTCCAAATTCACAGTACATAAAAGATGATAACAGGTTTAGTCCTAAAGGTGTGGAATGGCTATATTTAGCTTTAGGCTACCCTAAAGCCAAAAACGGAAAAGATAAAGCACGTAGGTGTTCCGAAAAGGAGTGCAGAGTAATAACCGGTAATAGATTTGCTTTGTGTGAATTTGGAGCAACTAAACATGATGCTAAATTAGTTGACTTAACAGTAGGAGATACATGGTCACCCACACAGCAACAGCAAGAGATAAGAAGGCTGATAAAAAGCCAGCGTAAAAAGAACCCATTTATTGTGGAAACTGAAATACTTGAACAACATCCGATTTGCAAAAGAATGATTGTCGCAGCTTATGCAAATATAATATCAAGTGAATTATTTGTTCCACTGAATTCAGATAATAAAAGCTTAATCTACGCACCATTTCATTGCATTGCTCACTATTTTCAGTCATTAGGGTACTGTGGAATTATCTATAAAAGCACAGTATATGATAAAGGTAAGAATCTTGTTTTGTTTAACAAGAATTTGGCTATTCCTATTGAGAAAAGCATCAAAGTCTATACTATATAACAAAGTTTACAGACCATAATAAAAATAAAACGGCTGCACCCAAAGGCACAGCCGTTGATCATCAAATATAAACCATATACTCAAACACTGTTTCTCTCGCCATACTTATGAAGCAGTTTTCAAGACCGAGCATTTTCTCAGCATCATTTGCGAAAACAGCTTTCTGATAACAACTGTCGGTCTGCTTCCAAAGCTCCACCTAACGGGAGATAACATCATTGACTTTCAGTTCCATATCATCAAGGTACTTCATGATTTTCCCTTCATTAACGAGCCTGCGAAGCATGTCGGGACAATGGCTGTCAGAGAAATGAAGATGATACCTGATGAAGTCGGTGTTGTAGGTCTTGCTCTCCTCGGTCTGCGTATCGGCGTTGAAGTGGGTGACGGTAACAGTGTTAGTGTCAAGCTTCCACAGCGGAACGTATTTCTTTTTCAGTGGGCTGTATGCGGTATGTTCGCTCTTGTATCTGCTCATAACTCACCTCCTCATTTCCGCTGAAATAAGACAGCAGGCTTTCCTTGTTGACGAGATACTTGCCACGGACACCCTCACCTGTTCGGAACGCTTTGATCTTGCCTTGTGCTATCAGCATACGGATAGAATGCTCGGAGATACCTTCGATCAGCGCGGTACACTCCTTGATAGTCAGCATTCTGACCGATTGTGCAGGAGCTTTGACAGGCTTTGATGATGTTGCAGGCTGTTCCTGCACTTCTTCCTCGGCGGTCAGTTGAAGCAAGAGGTTAATGATTGTGTTTACGATCTCACGTTTTTCTGCTATTGTCATAATGATCTTCCTTTCGTGGGCGGAGTTCTCAAAGGCTCTCACCACAGTTCTCAAATTTAGTACAGAGATATGCAATAGCGTGGTCAATTAAGGTCAAGTAGTGGTCAACTGAGTTACAAGAGAGCGGCAGAGACTTTGAAATCCAGCAGAACCGCAGTTCTTGTAACTCAATCCAAACGCCGTATATACGGCACTTTTTGAAGAAAAGGATAATTTAAGTGAAGATGCCTGAATACCAGTTCTGGGTTAGCCGAACATTCGGGGTAAACTCCAAGAGATAATTTCCCTCCCGAAAGTCAACGTATTTTCGGTGGACTTCAAACAAACATGGGCTGTATGGTCTTTGTTTGGTCTTTTTCAAAAGATTATAAAGAATCCGCTTCGTAGCAATACGAGGCGGATTTTTTGTTTTGTTCCTGCAAATTGTCAGCCAAATGCAACAAATTTACAACACAAATCTTTCATGCAACTTATTTCCCTACAAGCAAAAAAATGGGAGTACACGAAGTGTACCCCCACTTTTTATAGATTATAGCGTATCATTTTTTAAAAAAGTGCAGAAATGCCAGTCAATTCTTCCCATGTAGGTTGCATTCCACTTGCCTTCTGTGCATAGTACGTCAAAATATAAACCGCATCCTGAACGGTAATCATACCATCCTGATCCACATCAGCAAGTGCGAAAATGGCTTCATTTTCTTCTGGTGTTTCACCGAAGATTGGTTCTAATCCAGCTGCTCGCTTTGCGTAGTACGTCAAAACTGCAACTGCATCGGAAACATCTACGATACCATTTCCATCAACATCCCCATATATTCCCATTTCAATTGGTTCTGTTGTTGTAGTATCTGGATTTTCCTCACTGGTTGTTGGAACTGTAGTTGTAGTTTCAGAAGTTGTTGTAGGGAATGTTGTGGTTGTGGTTTCGGTCGTTGTTAATTCTGTGGTAGTTGTGGTAGTCGATTCAGTTGTAGATGTTGTAGTTTTTTCAGTAGTCGTTGTAGTTGTTGGAATTGTGGTAGCTATAGTAGTCGATTCAGTTGTAGATGTTGTAGTTTTTTCAGTAGTCGTTGTAGTTGCTGGAACTGTGGTAGTTGTAGTGGTCCATTCGGTTGTAGATGTTGTAGTTTTTTCAGTAGTGGTTGTAGTTGTTGGAATTGTGATAGTTGTGGTAGTCCATTCAGTTGTAGATGTTGTAGTTTTTTCAGTAGTGGTTGTAGTTGTTGTGGTTTCTTCGGTAGTCGTTGTGGTTGCTGGAATTGTGGTAGTTGTGGTAGTTGATTCAGTTGTAGATGTTGTTGTACTATTTATAATAGATCCTGTGGTTGTTGGTTCGGTTGTAAATGATGTTGTTGTAACTGCGGTAGTAGTTTCTGTTGTAGATGTTGCCGTAACAATAGTTGTCATACTATTTATAATGCTAGTGCTTGTTGTAGTTGGTTTTGCTGTGTTTGTTGTGGTAATAGTAGTAGACTTTGTAGTTGCCTGTGTTGTTGTAATCGGCTTCGTTGTCAACTTCGTCGTTGCAGTTGTCTGCTTGGTTACAGATGTTGTTGTCATTGGCTTTGTTGTCAACTTGGTCGTTGTAGTTGTCTGTTTGGTTGTAGATGTTGTTGTTACTGGTTTCGTTGTCAACTTCGTCGTTGCAGTTGTCTGTTTGGTTGTAGATGTTGTTGTTACTGGCTTCGTTGTCAACTTCGTCGTTGCGGTTGTCTGCTTGGTTGCAGATGTTGTAGTCATTGGCTTCGTTGTCAACTTCGTCGTTGCAGTTGTCTGTTCGGTTGCAGATGTTGTCGTCATTGGCTTCGTTGTCAACTTCGTCGTTGCAGTTGTCTGTTTGGTTGCAAATGTTGTAGTCATTGGCTTTGTTGTCAACTTCGTCGTTGTAGTTGTCTGTTTGATTGTAGATGTTGTAGTCATCGGCTTTGTTGTCAACTTCGTCGTTGTGATTGTCTGTTTGGTTGCAAATGTTGTAGTCATTGGCTTCGTTGTCAACTTCGTCGTTGCAGTTGTCTGTTTGGTTGCAGATGTTGTTGTCATCGGCTTCGTTGTCAACTTGGTCGTTGTGGTGGTTTGTTTAGTTGCAGATGTTGTTGTTACTGGCTTCGTTGTCAACTTGGTCGTTGTGGTGGTCTGTTTGGTTGCAGACGTTGTTGTTACTGGCTTCGTTGTCAACTTGGTCGTTGTTACAGTTGTAGTAGTGGTTGTAATCGTCGTAGTGGTAGTCGTTGTTACCTGTTCATTAAAATACTTATTTCCAGAATGATAAACTTTCTTCCCATGAATCTTCGGATACTGATCCACACCAATTTCCTGCCCCCAGACTTCCGCTTCCTGTCCATCCTGCAGCAAATATGCAACAGAACCGGACTGGAATTGTTTGGTTGTCTTTGCTGTAACACCAGATAGGAGTTCTGTTTGTCCTGGGAATTGATTCTTGTCATAATAGCAGTTAGAAATCGTTTCACAAGCTGCAATTGGAATCGCTCTTCCCTGCAACGAAGTTGTTACTGCTCCGGCATAGAAACAATTCTTGATCGTACTTTCCATTGCAATTGCAGCAATGCCGCCTGCTCTCGTAAACGAATCAATCGTTCCAACACTCGAACAGTTGACAATTTCTGAACTGTGCGCTTCTGCGGTAATACCACCAGATACCATTGCATAGACATTGACTCTGGTTTCACAACAAGAAATCGTACTATTCCCTGCTTGTGCAGCAATTCCGCCAGCATAGGAATAATCAGCACCGGCATTGAAATAAGAATCTGCTACCGTTACATTCTCAACCGTTGCATTTTCCAACAGTCCAAACAGTCCAATATACAACTTTCCTTGTAATGGTTGTGTTCGGTCTTGACAGGAATAAAGCCCGTTGATCGAATGTCCTCTGCCGTCGAATGTTCCAGAATATGGCGTTGTATGGGAAGATCCAATCGGTGTCCATGTGATAAATGCACCATCTGAAAGGTCGCCGCTTGCATCCAATACACCCTGATTGACTGTAATATCACAGCCAAGCACGGCATTTGCATCGGTCTGTCCCTCGTTGACCAGCTTTGCAAATCCATACAATTCCGCAGTGTTGGTAATTACATAGTTGCCGTCTTCATCGGTTTGCGGTGTGACACATCCATATCCGCAGACGCTGCAAATCTGATTTTCATCCCAAGTGTGTGCTGTCTTTTCAGCATCAATTCCTGTACAGCCTTCATTCAGACAAACCAACCAATGGGAATCCTCATCAAAACCATAACGATAATGATGCTTCTGCTCGGTCGTTTGCCAGATTGCATATACACTGCAACAAGAATCATCTACTGTATAAGTGTCCCCTGCCTTGCAAATCGTTTCCTGATAATCGTCATTCGTTACAACTTTCCATCCGGCAAAGTCATAGGTTTCATAAGCGGTGTTTTCTCGCTCCGGAATCGCCCAATCATCAACTTGACTTTCTCCGACAGGAAGTTTTTTCGTGTACTGTGTTCCGCCATCACTGAATGTTCCGCCGTTTGCATCAAAGTCAAAGGTACACTCTGAAATCTCTGTAACAGCCGTCAATTCTAAATAACCAGTATCTTCTGTCAGGGTAATCGCTGCATTCGGGTCATCCAATCGGTATACCGTTCCATTCGAGTCTTTCCACCCGACTGTCTGATAGGTAAAGATTCCGCCTAAATCATAGGGAACTGGGAAACCGCTAATCGGATACGTTCCGAAGGCCAAAAGAACCTGATTGTTTTCATTAAAGTCATGTTCCGGTGCAACTGCATTTCCTGTTGCGTTTTGGAAGTTTTTATCTGCATGAAGAATCACAGCAACGCCCTTTTGTTTCCAAACAGCAGTAAAGACGGTATCCTGTTCTTCATCCGAAAGCGTAAATTCTTCCTCTAAGCCATGAATGATGTCCGTTTTATCCCGACTATCCTTCCAGCCAACGACTTCAAATAAATACTTCTCTGGAAAATACGTTTGAACGGGCTGATTCAATTCGGAGAATTTATGTGTTCCCTCTGCAAGCAGCATATTGGAAGTGTTCATACCGCTATAGGTATAACTGCCGATCTGCCCGATTGGTTCTAATTGTTCACTATCCAGCCGAATTTGCATATTGCATATCCAGTGTGCTGTCAATGTCTTGTTTTGTTTGTCAACCGTAAATTGGTCGTTCTCCAATCGGTTTCCGTCTTCATCTGTCCAATAATCTATTGTATAGTCGGAAGACAAGTCCGAACTGTCACGGTTCGGGCGGGTATTTGCCCAGCAGGTATAATCTGCAATGTTATACGTGCCATTGTCCAATTTCTTTGTGAACGTCTGATGCTTCTTGACGTCTGCACTTCCATAACTCATAAAGTAACCATCTTCGCCCGCATCAAATGTAATCGTATGTCCGGTGTGTCCTTCCCGAATTTCCACTTTTTTGAATACATTGACTGCAGTTGATTTTCCATTCGGATAATAGAAATGCGTCTGCAAGGAGGTCATTGAAGCATAATCATACACTTCATATCCCGTTTCACTGTCGATGTGCTTCGTCGTTTCATACAAGGTTTTGATGTAGGTTTCCAGCGGTAAATATGGGGTATAGGGTCCTTCATATACATAAGTCTGAACAGAATCGCCTTCTTTGGTTTCATTGGTCAAATAAGGCTTTGCGGAAGCTGGAAATTCCGGTTCAAACTGCAATGGCAGTTCGATTTCTGTCTGGAAGGTAAGCGGTTCTTTTTTGTAAATTGCGGTCAGCGTCAGGCTCTTTTCTGCGGTGAATAAACTCCTCTGCCGATAGTCAATTTCACGTAGAGTAGACGGACGACATTACTGCCGCCGCCCCTCGACAGAACCGTACGTGC
>ERZ773276.97-NODE-97-length-112543-cov-10.948066_pt1 | contig 112543 bp, 88 predicted proteins | sample MGYA00511386_ERZ773276 | MGnify/ENA primary metagenome ERZ773276 (study PRJEB29015, sample SAMEA2737778) | human gut metagenome | biome: human gut; feature: human-associated habitat; material: faeces | place: China | collected 2012 ...
TGATTATGATTTCTCATGCTGCTACACTCTTAAATCGCCTATGAACACAAGCTCTGAATGACTTGCGATAATTGAACACCACCTTACTATATATAACAAAAAATCCGCTGCAAGAAGCAACGGATTTTTACGATTTTACACGCTGGTGGCAGATTTGCGGCAGATGCAGAAATTGGACATTTTTGCACAAATCAAAAACCGCCGAAAATGCGTGATTTTTGGTTGGAGTAGCTGGATTCGAACCAGCGGAATGACGGAGTCAAAGTCCGTTGCCTTACCACTTGGCTATACCCCAATGACATCTATTCTATTATAGCAAAAATCAGACAGTCTGTCAATAGAGAAACACAATTTTACAATTTAGACACAAAAGAGACCGCTCTCAAAGCTCCGGAAAATTTTGAAAAATTAGAAGTAGATTGACATTTTAAGAAAAATATGGTATCCTATATATCATGAATTAGAAAAAGGAGTTTGAATATGAATCTAAAAAAATTGATCTTTGCGGGAATGCTTTCATCTTTGTTGCTTGGAATGACTGGCTGCAGCACTTCCAAGCCAGCAGAACAAGAATCTTCTCAAGCCCAAACACAAGAAACATACGAAAAAGTATCCAGTATCGATCAACTGATTGAACTGGTCAAAAGCAAATATACGGAAAACAGCAACGAAATCTGTCTGTATACCGTGCGTGTTCCAATTACGGTACCTGGTTATGACAACGACCAGTTGATCACAAGAGTCGTCTATACCAAACAAGACGGCACGATCACAGATAAATTGCTAGCAGCGGATCATTCCAATTTTCTTTCTTTGAAAGATCCGGCAATCAGTTATGATATTGACATTAAGCAGGAACGGTTTTTATGCGATCAATTTTATGATTCTCATTCTGTCATTTCCCTGCTGGAAAATGATGTCGGCGGACGGGAAACACGGAATTACTATGAACCTGTGATTCTGTACAACAGCTTTGATCAGGATGTTCTCAAACAATATTCTCTGGATGTTCCAAAAAATCTGTCAATCGATGAATCTTCTAAAGTTCTTGCCAACATATATGAAAAGGGCAAACTTTCTACGATGGAAGACTTTCAATTCGCCCTCAGCCATGCCATTGTCTATTGGTTCGATTCCAATGCCCATAATGAAAAAAAAGAATATCAAGTGGTTGATCCGACAGAGGAATCTCACAATTACCGTGTTTATCTTGAAAAAGTACCACTGAAGAAGCAAGAGCTGGCAAATAATGAAATCCTTGTATATGTGGAATGGGATTGCCCTACCACCAAACAAACAGAAACGGTCGTGATCTATGCCCCTCAGGATTATGTTTTCTTACAAGATGAATCACTTGCAAATGCTGCGTTTGCGGGAAAATCTTGTACCTATCTTGAAAGTTACGGTCAAATCAAAACAGATACCTGCTGGAGTTTCTATTGGGATACGGAAGCCCTGTTCCCATTGTTTTTGAAACAATATGACAACAACATCAATCAATTGCATTACTATGAACCACAGAAAATTCTGGAAGGCACATTTGAAGCCGGCTCTTATCCGGAAATGAATGATTGCTTAACATGAAAAACAAACAGTCCTCGGTTTCCCGAGGGCTGTTTTCGTGATAAATCAATGTTTTTTCCACTTGGTGATAACGCAATTTTGATGCCGACCACACCATAGTTTGCCTGCTCCTCTTTGGAATAATAGGCATCCATATCTTGCGGAAGATTCTGATACAGCGTTTCAAACGAATCAAGCACAAAAAGAGCTGTCGCTTCTGCATTCAGGGTCAGATTCAGTTTTTCCAGCCGGTGCGATCAACAATTGCACTTTCATCCGTGATGACATTCTTTTGATCCATCCGCTACATCTCCAGATTTGTTTCTTCCTTAATACGGCAATGTAAAGGTATCTACCTTCCAAACGCCATCTTCCAAGTACAGAGAGAAGCTGTCATTCTTTGTGGTGGTGTCTTCCCCATCCGTTCCCGTATAAGTCAAGGCAACGGTAAAAGTCAAGGTATCCTCTGTTGCACTTTCCAAGGCAGTAACGGTTGCTCCCTGATACGTAATGTCTGAACCACGGTCACCCGCCAGTCCATACAGCTTTCCGTCCGCTTCCAGCAGCAACGAATCAAAATCTCCGCTGTGGCTCTTTCTGGAAAAGACTTCATAATACGGCTCTGTTGCATCTGCAATGGTATCATAATCGGTAATATGATAATAGTTTGGCTGGTTGCTGTCCGAGAAATCGTACTGGAACATCTGCGAAGTGCAGCAATACTGGAACATGGTCTTTGCAGCGGTTTCATACAGTTCCTGTGCCTTTTCCAACCATTCTGAAGTGGTCAGTCCAGTATCTCCAACCAATGCATCTGCATTTGCTGCAGTGGTCGTGGTTTCTGTTGTGGAAACAGTTTCGGAAAGCAACGTGGTCTGTGTGCTGGTGGATTCGCTTGCAGATTCTGTTCCTGCAAGCGATGGCTCGGATTCTGTCACAGCTTCTGCGGTTTCTGCGTCGGATGATTCGGTTGTACTGTCTGCAACGGCAATTTGTTCCGGAATATCCGAACTTGGGTCAGAAATGGCATCACAGCCGGACAGACTCACCAGCAGACCAGCGGTTAATAATATTCGTTGAAAACGTTTCATAAAAAATCTCCCCCTTGTTCAACTTTACTGCTTGCTATTATAGCACCTTTTTTATTTGTTGTCAATCTTTGTAATGCATTTCTGGGAATTTATGCATGCAGTTCCGAAGCGGAAATCACCTGCATTGCTGGGACTGTTCCCGTCAGCTGCTGACTCTTTTCATCCGGCTGCGAAATTCCAGCATAGAGCGTGAAGGTTGTTCCATATACGCCACGAGTTCCCTGCTCATCAACGCTGGTAAAGGCATTCTTTGCAAGCGGAATGGAAATAGTTTTCTTTGCTCCTGCCGGCAAGAATACCCGCTGGAATCCGCACAAGCTGTGATATGGCACGGCACAGTCTGCATCGCTCTTGATATAGAGCTGAATCACCTCTTCTGTGTCGAAACTGCCCTGATTTTCCGCTGTTACAACCGCAATGCCGTTTTCATAGTGCAAATCCGTGCAGACAACTGTTCCATAGGTCAGCCCATAGCCGAACGGATACAGAATATTTTCCTGCGTATAGCGATAGGTTCGATGCTGCATGGAATAGTCTGTGAATGCTGGCAGTTTCTCTGCATCCGCATAGAATGTTACAGGCAGCTTTCCAGACGGCGAACACTTGCCGAACAGCAAGTTTGCCAATGCCGTTCCGCCCTCCGAACCCGGATACCATGCTTGTATCCATGCTTCTGTTTCGAGTTCCGGACAAATTGCACTGCCAGTTGCAGTTACCAGAACAATTGGCGTTCCAGTTGCTTTGATTTTCTGGAGCAATACCCGCTGCGGTTCTGGCAGCCGTAAATCTGCCTTATCTCCCGAGGCAAACTCGTTTCCAGTATCGCCTTCTTCGCCCTCTAATGTAGCATCCAAGCCCAAACAGAGAATGACCACATCCGCTGCCTTTGCAACGGCAACCGCTTCTGCATAGCGGTCGCCCGGCTGTGCCAATTCGGAACAACGGTCTTTGAACAAATGGCAGCCCTCCGCATAGAGCACCCGACCAGAAAAAGCCCGTTGAATGCCCTCTAAGAACGTAATTGCACGGTCTGGCGTTCCGTTGTAGTTCCCTACCATTGCTGCACGGCTGTCCGCATTTGCCCCGATTACGGCAATGGTTTTCAGCTGTTCCGCCTGTAATGGTAAAATCTGCTGCTCATTCCGCAGCAATACCATGGAGCGTTCTGCAGCTGCTAGCGATTTCGCCTTGTGTTCCGGACAAGCCAAAACCGTAATCGGCAAATCGGCATAGGGTTCTTGTTCTGCAAACATGCCCAGCCGGAAGCGGGTCTGCATCACCCGTACACAGGCTTGAAAAATATCGTCCTCGGTAATCTTTCCCTCTTCCAATGCTAACAAAATCTGCACATAGGTGCAGCCACAGTTCAAATGGCAGCCGGCTTTCAGTGCCAGTGCAATGGAATCAGTCGCCGTTTCTGTGATTTTATGCGTGGTGTGGAAATCCCGAATCGCCCAGCAATCCGAAACAAAATAGCCGTCAAATTGCCAGTCTTTCAGCTTCTGCATCAGCATCGGGCTGGCACAAGCAGGGTCACCATTCACCCGATTATATGCCCCCATTACGCTTTCCACCTCTGCATCTTCGACCAACGCTTGAAAGGCAGGCAGATAGGTTTCTTCCAAATCCTTTGCAGAAACTTCCGCATCAAAGGTATGCCGAACCGCTTCTGGTCCACTGTGCACGGCAAAATGCTTTGCACAAGCTGCTACTTTTAAATAGTCCCCGTCCTGCTGCATACCGTGCACCATTGCGATTCCCAGCGTTGCAATCAAATACGGGTCTTCTCCGTAGGTTTCCTGTCCCCTGCCCCAACGGGGGTCTCGGAATAAGTTGACGTTTGGTGTCCAGAGCGTCAGCCCCTTATAAATATCTCGGTCGCCCTGCTCAGAACAAGCATGATACATCGCCCGTGCTTCGGTCGCTGTCACCTCGCCCATCTCCTGTACCAGTTCGGGCGAAAAGGTTGCCGCCATGCCGATTGCCTGCGGAAACATCGTCGCCGTGCCGGCTCTTGCCAGTCCGTGCAAGCCCTCGTTCCACCAGTTGTAGGCAGGAATCCCCAGCCGTGGAATTGCCGGGGCATCATATCGCAGCTGACTTGCCTGCTCTGCAACGGTCATTTGCTGCACCAATGCTTCTGCTTCTTTTCGATAGGTTCGATACATCTTGATTACTCCTCTCCTGTTCCGCAGAGATACTGTTCTACAATCTCTGCACAATCTTCTACACATCCAACACAAGGACGCTTTTGATAATAGGCTGCCGTTCGTGCTTCGGGTTGGGCGGTTTCGTGTTTTGGTCTGGCTGCCCCTAACAGTTCCGCACAAATGATACTGCCGTTTTTCTCCTGAAATGCCTTGGTCATTTCCTGCACGACGGCATAAACTTCTTTTCGTGTCGCTAAATCATTCGGCTTTCCGTTGCTCAGCTTTAACCCTGCCAGCAGTGCCATTGCGGAAACTGCTCCGCAGGTCAACCGCAGCCGCCCCATTCCAGCACCCATGCCCTCGGAAAATCGCAAGGCATCTTCCTGTGACATACCAAACTGCTCCGCAAATGCACCCGTTACGGCTTGAGCACAGTTATAGCCCTCCCGAAACAGGGCAACGGCTTTTTCTGTGTAAATACTCATGATAAAATCCTTCTTTCTAATTGTTTAATTGTTTTCGCTGAATACCATAGGAAAGCCCCACCCAAAGCAAGAGGATTCCGGCGGTAATCAGTGTGATTTTTTTCCCTGTCGCTGCACCAGGGGCGTGATACGTCCAGACGATTTTATGTGTTCCGGCAGACAGCGGAATCCCCAAAAAGGAGAGGTTGACTTTTTCATATGCCGTTTCCGTTCCGTCTACCGTCACGGTAAATCCGGTATCATACGGCACGGAAAGCACAAACCAGCCGTCTTTCTCTGTGGTAATCGTTCCGGAAATCGTATCCCCTCGCACCTGCTCCGCCGTTGTTTCCAGCGGTGTGACCTGTTGTACTGCCTGCTCCAATACGGTTTCTGGCAGCGTGTAGCCATGCAGATTGGAAACCTGATACGTTCCAGCGGAAAGCGACAATTCCAGTGTATCTGTTACATCGGAAAGCAGGTAGGTAAAATGATAGTTCTGATTGTGATACTTCCAGCTTGGTGCAGTCAACTTGTTTTTGATGCCGTTTATCATGATGAAAACATCATCCGAATCTGCTACTATCGTATTATCCACTTCCATGGAGAGCAGCAATAGCTTTCCGGCACAGGATTTCGGCAGCGAAATGGTTTTTGTCATCGGCTGTTCTGTGGAAATCAACAGTGTCTCTCCGTTTCGAGTCACTGGGAATTCCTGTTCTATCGTTTGCAAGACGGATTCCATCTCCTGTTCGGATATGGTTTGCAGAGATTTCGGCTGTTCCATTTCCGTGTCAGCAACCTGCTCCGGCAGAACGATTCCTGACAGCAAATCCAAAACCTGTTCTGCTTCATTGTGCTGCTGGAAGGTATCCATGGAAATCCAGCGGTCTGTTGCATAGCCAATCGGCAAGGCATACTGATTTTCATAGACACAGTAATCCCCACTCGTATATTTTGGCTCATAGCCGAATAATTCTTTGCCCTTGAAATCCAGTCGGTACTTGTCCCCCATCCAAATATGATACGCCAAATTTTTCACTGCATCCACTGCCGCATTGTTGCGGATACTGGTTTCATTGAACAGCTGATGATAATAGAAATTGGAATAGGTTTTATTCTGCACCGAAGCATAGACCGTAGAGAGAAAACACGTTCCCTGCTGGGTCTGGTTTGCGGTTGCATAGGGCTGCGTGGCATTATAAACCCGATACCAGCTGTCATCCTGTTCTGTTGTCTGTTTCCAAAGGGTGTCGATGTCTGCATTTTGATACTGCTGCAAACATTCCTGTTTCAATAGCGTATGGTCTGTCACATTCAGCAGGAAGCTATAAACCAGCTGCATGCTGCATGCCATCCATAAAATGCGTTTCCAGTTGTTCGGCATTTTTGGCGTCCGCCAAGGTTGCAATAGACACAAAAACAGAATCGTTTCTACAATCGTCAGCCCCAAGAAAATCCAGCGTTTCGACCCGTGCAGTATGTTCCAAGCAAAGAAAAATCCAGATGCCAACAGCAGCACAAATAAAGGCAAAATGGTGTTCCAAGGAATCTGTTTCGTTTGCAGGGACTGGAAGAAAAAGCCATATACCAGAATCGCCAGCGGCAGCAGCGGAATATAGGCTTTCCCATCCAGATACTGGAAGCCATTAATCAGATACAGCAACATCGGCAAACACAACAATAATAGCAATGTTACTGACAAAAAGCGAACGGCTTTCTTTTTCGTCCAGCAGCCAACCAGCAGGGCAAACAGTCCCGTAATCGTTAAGCCAACGCCATAGGGCTGATAGAAGAAATAGGAAAGCTGCACCGTTGGCACAAATACTTCTAACCAGAATTTTTTATCCAAGTGCGTTTCGGAACGTCCCTGCAAGAGGGCGAGGGCAGTCGGGAGCAAAAAACACATACAGAGCATTCCTGCAAAAAACAAGTGCACCAGAATCCGCAGCAAAAAGGATTTTTTCAAGCCGGACTCCTGCAAATAGAGAAACCATGCATACAAAAAAATCGTCAGGAAACTGCCGACTGCAAAAAAGAAGCTGCACCCTAAGATACAGATACTCGCCAGAATCAGCGAAATCGAAACATGGTGATGCTGCTGACACCGCCGAACGGCAAACAATGCCCAGAATAAAAACGGCAGATAATTCATGAACATCAAATGCCGATGGCCATGATAAATCAGCGGAGCGGAAAACAAATACAGAAACCCACAGACAAAGGCAATCCGGTCAGAAAAATGCTGCCGGCAAAACCAATAGCACAGCATGCCGCTTCCCCAAATCAACAAGATACTACTGCATTGAATATAGTCCATCATCGGCACAAACGGCAACAGGTAAGAAAGCAAAAAAATCGGATTGAATAATCCGTAATAGGTAAATTCATAGATGTTCTGCCCTGCTCCAATGGCAGAAGCAAAGTTTGGAAAGAGTTGTCCAGTCTGGTAAAACCGTGACCGGAAATAATCCGGAAAAATGATATGTTGATTGTTCCAGTCCATCGTAGAACCAAAAATCAAATCTGGATGAATCACCCAGAGCAGGCATAAAAATATCGTCAGGCAGCCTGTTAAAATCGCTGCTGCATAAAAATCTCGAATCGAACCATGTTTCTTTTGTCGGATTCGTTGCATGTTGTCAATCCTTTCGTCCCCGGAAATCAAAATCGCCCAATTTCGTCCATTATAGCATAGCAAAAAAAGAAAGTCAACCAATTCTTTCCCGTGTTGGAATCTCCTTGGTTGACCATTTCTCCTTGAAAAACAATGTTATACTTCGGTTGCTTCCCCTTCAATTACATCATCCGGAATTTGTTTCTTTCTTGCATTTGCCGAGATGATGGCGTTAATGAATCGCATCAGACCACTGACAATCAGCATAATGCCAATGATAATCCAAACGACACCAGACAGATAGAAGGTGCAAATCAGAACTGCAACCCCCATCAAGGTAATCAGAACGGAAAATGCCAATGGAATTTGCCAATCGGAACTAAACTTTTTCAGCTGGAATGCATCCATCAAACCCGTAATACCGCTGATTAAGATGAACAGCCCAATGCAGAACGGGATGAACGTATCTGCCAAAAACGGAATAATGATAATGATGCCGCCGATGACCAGCAGCCCAATGCCAGAGGCAAGGTAAGGCGGCTTTTTCTCATACTGTTTGGTCGCATAGTAAACAACCGTGTAAATCAAGCCAATCAGGGCGATGACAATTCCGATTGCCATAAAGACTTGATTCAAGGCATCCCGTCGGCGAATCAGCAGAACCCCCAAGCCAATCAATAGAAGCGGCATGATGAATTGCAGTGCCTGCATCATTTTTTTGTTGTCGGTTTTCTTCTTTTTTGTTTTCGTTGCTGCCATGGAAAAGACCCCTTTCGTTTTAAATAAGATGTTGGATATATTTGAAATACAGTTTCTGCAACGGCGATTTTGCCTGATAAATCGCCTCTGCAAGCTGCTGCAACGCTTGCTCTGCTGCTGCACACGCTTCTGCGGATGGCGTTGCTCCGCCAAAGTTCACGGCGGAAACCAATTCACAGAATGGTGCAGTGTTGTCACTCGGCAACTGCTGTTCCTGTAATTTCTGTGCAGCGGTCTTTGAAAATGCTAGAACGGATTCATTTCCGGCTCGAATGGAAACCGTTTCCAACAACCGTTCCCAATATGCATACATCCAAAGAATTGCTTTTTTGCGGTCTGCTGCATGGAACTGTTCGGTTCGTTTCTGCAATGCCCACATCCGTAACAGGAACGGTGCAGCAATCACAGCTGCAAGCAGCACCAGCACCAACAAAATCCGCAGGATGGTTCTGCCAATCGAGGAATGATTTCCAGAATCGGTGCGGGAATTTGTGCCCAGTTGTGACGGTGTTGAAGTGACAACAGCCGTGGTTTGTGTTGCAATGCCAATGGTCTGCTCGGTTGTCTGTTCGGTGGTTGCAATTTCTGTGCGAACTGCTGCCGTTGTGGTGGTCGTTGTTGTGGCTTCCGCAGTGCCTTCTTCCGGTTCTGCTGCTCCGCCGTAGTAGCCCGGCGTAAATTCAAATGGAATCCAGCCGTATCCGGTGACGTAAAATTCACACCATGCATGGGCACGGGCATCCGTCAGCGTGACCGTGTAAGAACCATTTTTTTTCTGCTTGGCTTTTTCAAAGTCGGACGGCGTTGCAACATAACCTTCGCAATACCGTGCCGGAATGCCGGCATACCGTGCCAGCAGAACGCCAGCCGTGGCAAAATGGACACAATAGCCCTCGTGATTTTCCATCAAGAAATAGTTGACAAAATCTCTCGAGCCCGGTGTCTTTCCCGGAGAAGTGGAGTAAGTCGCATTATCCGCCAAGAACTGCCGGATGGATTCCAGTACAGCCAGCTGGTCGGAGAGGTTCTCCCCTGCACCATTCCGCAAATCTTCTGTGGAAAAATCCGGATTCAAGTTGGTCTGCTGAATGGATGCTGGCAACGCATCATAAACCGCCTGCAAGGCATCCGTTTCTGTTTTCTGCGTGTACTGCTCATAGACAAACGGACGGTATAAATATTGTTCTGCCAGCATGGATTGAATGGCGTGCTGGTCATATGTTCCATCCTCTTTCAACGCCTGAAAATAGGTTGTAACCGGGATGGCATCCGTAGAATCCGGCAGGGAAAGGGCCGATAAAAACTTCTGTGTATTGCTGTCCGTTGCGTTGAAAATCTCTCGTTGCAAATACATATCCTGAACACCGCTGTTTTGCAGCAAATCAGAAAAGTTTTGATGCAGCGAAACGGTAAACGAATAGTTCTTTTTGCTGTCTAATTTCGTTACAAAATCTTCTTCATACTTTGCCTGCTCTTGATAAGAGGCATACGGCACATAGCAACGGCGTTCCCATTTTAGTGCAGAGATGTCAACATTGGTCATCGCCGTGGCATCCTGATAATTCTGAAACCAATACGGATACAGCTGCGGATAGCAGAGAAAGGTTTCGGATAAGGTTACTAAATCGGTCTGGTCATCCCAATCCGATTGTTTCAATGCCGTCCACGCATTGTCGTCATAAGTCGTACCGGTAAAGGATTTCAAGTACATGGCAGAATCCGGAAGCTGGTCTAATGTCAACTGCAACTGCGGTTCGTTCTGAATGTCAATCGCCCGTTTCCGTCCCAACTTCTGTACTCGCATGGCGTTGGTCAGCCCTAGGGCAGCCCCTACATTGGAAAGACTGTCCTGCAAGTCCTCTACATCAAATGTTTGCAGGGAATTTTTGATTTCCTTTCGCTTTTGTTGGACGGATGTTCGTTCTGTAACACCGCTGAATGTGAAGAAGCCCCACGAAAGCAGGAATACCAATGCCATCAATCCGGCAACAATCATTCCGCAGCGTTCCGCCATCGTTGTCCGCATGGTATAGGCAGCCGTGAAACGGTTTCCCTTGCGGAAAAAGCCAATCTCTCGCTGTTCCTGTGCATAGCGGAACGACGTCAGCTGCATGGCAAGCAGGGATGCCCAGTAGAGCAATACCAATGCCATGGCAGGCAGAGAGAGTTCCAAGCCGTTATATAATCCCAGTTCAATCGGGAAAAACGTCACAATGAACCCAATCGGGAAAAACGGTCGGTGAATCGTGAACCAACAGATTGCAGCTGCTAAAAAGACGATGCAGCAGATTAAAAAGAACGTGGTACAGGTGGATTCCTCCAACGTGGTATCCATCTGGTAATAGAGTACTTTTGTGTCATAAATCTGTTGGTAAAAGTGGTTATAGAAGAATTGAAAGCCAACGATGAGCACGTTCCGCTTCCAGAAGAACCCGAGTGTTCCAACCGCAAGACTGACAGGGGTCAGCCATCGCAGCTTTTTCGGCAAAATACTGAGTACACTATATAAGATGAAAATCACAGCGGCTACGAGAATCAGTTTTGTTCGGTTGTAAATCGGCGAAAACATCGACAGCGAAGCGGCAATTGTTCCAATAAAGCCACAGGCTGCCAGAAAAACCGCTGCCAAATTTCGCATCCAAGCCGCTGCTGGACGAATCGTAATGGAAATATCATCCTGTACCTGAATGCCATCGCCGGTCAGATGTTCTTCGGTCTGTGTCATGCGTTACACACTCCTTTCCGTTCCGGGATTGCAAACAGCAGCCAGTGTTTCCAACAGCGTTTCCATGGAAATGGGAAAGACCGCTGCCTGCTGCAAGACCGTTTCATCTGTGGACAGGACAAGGATTTGTTCCGCTGTCCGGCGGTATGCATTCGTATCCAGTTCCGCTGCATGGGTGATACAGAATAATTCTGCATAGGTTGCAGGCTCAGAAACCGGCTGAAATCCCGTGGATTCTGTCGGAATAGGCGACTCTAAAACTTGTACCATGCACCGTTGCAGCTGCTCCGGTGTTTCTATGGTTTCATGCTGTGTTCCCTGCTTGGTATTCCAGAACAAGACCACAGGCACTTGCTGCCGCATCAAAATACAGGCAAGGGCATGGGCTGCCTCCATCTGGGCATCCACTTTTGCACCCGTGATTTGCATGGCTTTGGTTTGTGTCCGGTCGATCCAGATGGCACATTGTTTCTCCAGCGGTCGGCTGTATTCCTTGACGAACAGCGTTTCTTCCCGGCTGCTGCGTTTCCAGTGAATCCGTTTCGGATTGTCGGTATCTCGAAATTCCCGAATCCCGAACAGCTCTGTATTGTCATCTCCGGGGCGGTTCGGGTCGTAGTTGACACTGTCCTCCATCTCTGACCGCTGCAAATTAGGCATACTCAAACTTCCTGCCTGCTCCGAGGGAACAACAATCCCCTCCGCTGCCGTGCATTTTCGCACGGAACAGCTGAACAGGTGAAAATAGTCTGCAATGCGACATTTTTTTACAGAGATTTTCAGTTTTCCGCAGTGCATCGCTGCGAACTGAAAGGAAACCGTTGCAGCAAAATTCCCCTGCAAGGGCAGCTGCAATTCTAACTGTTCGGTTTCTTTCGTTGCAACCTGCTGTAAATCCAGTGTCACATGACAATAGTTCAAGGGAAAATGGCTTTTGTTTTGCATGGTGCAGTATAATTTCTGCGGGATTCCCCGTCCCATCTCTGTCTGTGCCAGAGAAAGCGAGATGGAAAGCCGTCTTCGGACATGATGCACCAGCCAGAATTGTGTAAGCGGCAATAAAATCAAAACACCTAACAGCAGCATTGAGAAAATGCCCTCATACAGCACGGAAAAAAACAGCCCGATGATGAGCAGCACCAAATAAATGAGCTTTGTATACCACATCGGCATCACCGCCTTTGTGCAGCGGTGGGTTTTGGAACGGGTACGGTTTGAATCAATTCCTGAATCAGCTGCCGGACAGCCTGCGTGTGGTTGGTGTGATTTTTCAACAGAATCCGGTGATTGCAGCCATCTTCAAAAATCGCTGTGACATCCTCCGGCACAACATAATTCCGTCCCCGCATAAATGCCATACCCTTGGCAGCATCCGTCAGAGCCAATGTGCCTCTTGGGCTGACCCCTAACAGCACATCCGGATGATTACGGGTCGCCTGCACCAGACTGGCGATATAATAATAAATCTTATCGTCTACATAAACCGAGCGGACAGCCTGCTGCATTTGCAGCAAGGTATTACTATCTACAACCGGCTGCACGGTTTCCAACGGATTTCCGTCATGACGGGTTCGCAGAATCTGCATTTCATCTTCTAAGTTTGGATACCCCATCTCTAACCGGAACATGAAGCGATCCATCTGCGATTCCGGCAGCATTTGCGTCCCGACAGAACCAATCGGATTTTGCGTTGCAATGACTAAATGCGGCTGCGGCAGCTGATAAGTACGTCCATCAATGGTGACGGAATGTTCCTCCATCGCTTCGAGCAGAGCGGATTGTGTCTTGCTGGAAGTTCGGTTGATTTCATCCGCTAAGAACAGCTGACAGAACAATGCTCCCGGCTGAAAGACAAATTTTTCTGTGCTCTTCTGATAAATCGAAAAGCCTGTCAAATCAGACGGCAGTACATCCGGCGTGAACTGCATTCTCTTATAGGAGAGCGAAAGGGCTCTGGAAAATGCCAGTGCCATAGTCGTCTTTCCAACCCCCGGCATGTCCTCCATCAATACGTTTCCGTTTGCCAGTACGGCAAGCAGAATCTTTGCAATCAAAACATCTTTCCCGACCACTGCCTTTTTGACTTCTGCAATGATGCGGTTCATTTGCTGCACATATTCTTGTGGATTTGTCTGCATAAATTGCCTCCTGTTTTTGCGGCAGCCTGTAGAAATCGAAGACTGCGTATTTTTCTGGTATTTATTATAACAGTTTTCCGGAAAAAATGCAATAGAACCGGAAAATTTCCCGTTTGATTTTCATTTTTCAAAAAGGGGTTGACAACGAAAATCTGCTATGCTATACTTTGGGTGTGGTACTCCCAATACAACACCCAAAAAAATAGAAACAGAGAGGAATTGGAACATGCAAACATCGAAAAAAATCATTGCGTTGGTTGCTGCCGTTGTTGTGCTTGCCGCTGCTGGCGGCGGAATCTGGCTGCATCACCGCAAAACAGCAGAAACAGAATCTGCCGCAGCGGTCTATGTCAGCACGGTTGCAGAGTTGAACGCTGCCAACCCAGACTTGACCACCCTGTGTTACAGCGGTGTCACAGAAGCACAGGAAACCAAAGAAATTAAGGCGGACACCTCGAAAACCATTGCGGAAACCTATGTCAAAGAGGGCGACACTGTAAAAAAAGGAACGCCGCTGTTCCTGTATGATGTTGCCTCGATGCAATTGGATCTGGAGCAGGGACAAATTGAAGTGGAACAGCTGAACAACCAAATTGCCTCCTATCAGGAGCAGATTCAACAGCTGGAATCAGAAAAGGCAAATGCCGACGCTGACCAGCAGCTTTCTTATACCACTCAAATTCAATCCCTGCAAACCGACATCGACAAGGCACAATATGACATCAAGGTGAAAAATATTGCCCTGCAAAAGCAGCAAAATGCCATCGACAATGCAAAGGTAACTGCTGAAATGGACGGCATTGTAAAAACCGTCAAGACACCGGAAGCCATGCAGGCAGATGGAACAGATGTCATTATGACCATTACTGCAAGCGGAAACTATCGCATCAAGGGAACGCTTAGCGAACAGCAGCTCGGCATGGTGTCAACAGGGGAAAAGATGGTGATTCGTTCCCGAATCGACCCAGAACAGTACTGGACAGGAACCGTCACAGAAATTGGGACAGAGGCAGAACAAAATTCAAACAATGATATGATGTATGGCAGCAGTTCGTCAGACAATACCGCCTCGAAATATGCATTCTATATCAAGCTGGACAAGGCAGATGGCTTGCTGCTCGGACAACACGTTCTCATTGAACCGGATGTCGGACAGAATAGCGGACATACTGGTATCTGGCTCTATCAGGATTACCTCGTACAGGATGGCGATAACAGCTATGTCTGGGTATCCAACAGCAAACACGAACTGGAAAAGAAATCGGTAACGCTTGGTGATACCGATGACGATTACGGCATTGTTGAACTGAAAAGCGGACTCTCTGAAACGGATTTGATTGCCTATCCGGCAGACGACTACAAGGAGGGCATGAAAACCACCACCAACGCCAACAATCTCAGCGATGGCGAAACAGATGGTGATTTCTCAGACGAAGAGCCAATCGAAGAGCCGATGTATGACCAAGAAGAACCAATGATAGAAGAAACCGAAGAAGCAGCTGCGGAAGATGCAGCGTCAGGCAGGTGATGCCGATATGTTAAAACTGGAACACATCGAAAAAGCCTACCAGCAAGGCAAAAATATCGTTCCTGTGCTGCATGACATTACCTTTCATGTTGCCCACGGGGAATTTGTTGCGATTATGGGACCTTCCGGTTCTGGAAAATCCACCCTCATGAACCTGATTGGTCTGCTGGATACGCCAACTAGCGGCTCGTATTTCTTCGATGGAACAGAAGTCAGCCGTTGTTCTGAAAATATGCTCTCGCAAATCCGCAACGAAAAAATAGGGTTTGTCTTTCAGAATTTCAACCTACTCCCTCGGCAATCTGCTCTGGAAAACGCTGCTCTACCCTTGCTCTATGCAGGCGTAAAACCAAAAGTTCGACGGGAACGGGCAAGAGAAGCACTGGAAAAGGTTGGTCTGGCAGACCGAGTTTCTTTCCTGCCCACACAGCTATCTGGTGGACAAAAACAGCGTGTTGCCATTGCACGGGCAATGATTAACCATCCAAAATTACTGCTTGCCGATGAACCAACGGGGGCTCTGGACACCGCTTCCGGTGAACAGGTTATGGAACTGTTCCACGAGCTGCATAAAACCGGTGTGACCATTGTCATGATTACGCATGAATTGGAAATTGCACAGCACGCAGAACGCATTCTCACCATTCGAGATGGTAGACTGGGAGAGGAGCAGGTCGGATGAAACGGAAAAAAATACTTGCAATTAGCATTGTTTGTGTGCTGCTGGTTGGCGGCGGCAGCGTTGGCGGTGCTGCCTACTATAAAAAGTCCAAAAATGAAAAACGGGTTGTCAATGTTACCCCGGTTGTCAACATGATGGGCTATGATTACGGCAGCGAAAAAACCATTGATGGAACGGTCATCACGGGCAGCAAACAAAATGTCATGCTGGAGAAAAATCAAGTTGTGCAGTCGGTTCTTGTAAAAAAGGGCGACAAGGTAAAAGTCGGAACGCCGCTGATTGCCTATGATACGACGGCTCTAAAACTGGCAGTACAGGAAAAAAAGAATGCTGTCGATGCGGCAGAAGATGACTTGCGGCAGGCAAGAAAAGAATTGGAACGCCTGCAATCCCTGCACCCAGCAGAAGACCAAGTATATGACATGATAGATGATTATGATGAACCGGAAGAACCGGATTTGGAAGAAGACCCGACGGCTGGAACGGTCGTTGCACCGGTCTTTCCAACGACAGAACCTACGACAACCGATGAAACCGAACCAACTGGAGAAGAATCCACAACAGAATCAACAGATGTCACAGAAACTCCGACTGAAGAGCCAACACAGCCGGATGACGGACACCTGCACAGCATTATGAAGGATGCCTCGCAGGGGGATGGTTCGATGGAAAAGCCCTATGATTTTTATTGTGAATCCGATACGATTGTAGGAGCAGATTTGCTCCTTGAGTTGCAGCAGAGCAACAGCTATGCCCGTTTTATCGTCCCAGAGGATGGATACCGCTGGCTGGTTCAAGGGTCTGCCCTGCCGGAAACCTTGACAGACTGGGCAGTGAATCAGGGCGTTTCTGTTGCAGAGGATGGCATGGTGTCCGTTGACTTCAAGCAGGTTTCGTTCGGCATTTTTCAGATGCAGGGAACGGGCGGCAGCAGTTCTGCGGAAGACTGGGGCGATGAAGATTTTGACTTTGACGATGATTTCTGGGATGACAGCGATTCAGGCGGCGAATCTGAAGATTATATGTATTCTGCTCAGGAACTTTCCAACATGATTCAAAAGCAGCAGTCTAAAATTAAAACGCTGGAATTTACCAAAAAATCTGCCGATTTGGATTATGAAGTGGCTCAGAAAAAACAGGATGACGGCATGGAACGCAGTCTGATTGATGGCGTTGTCACAGAGATTCACAGCGACCTCACCGAAAAAGAAGCAGAAACCAAACCATACTTGGTCATTCAAGGCTCTGGCGGTTTACAGGTAAAGGGCACGATTAGCGAATGGAATCTGAATCAACTGCAAGTTGGCACGGAAATTCAAGCGATGTCCTATGATACGGGCGACAGTTTCACCATGACTGTGACTGGCGTGGACGATATTCCGGAAACGGATGGCAGTGCTCCCTATGATGAAAACCCCAGCAGCAGCGTTTACACATTTGAAGCAGAAACCAGTGAACAACATGATATTGCTGTCGGCAGTTGGCTCTCGCTCTCGCTGCAAGAGGCAGCCGACACCAGTACCTTCTATTTACCGCTGCAATATGTCCGCAAGGAAAACGGGCAGTATTATGTCATGAAAGCGAACGACCAGAACCGACTAGAAAAACAGTGGATTCAAACCGGAAAAATTCGGTACGGTTCTGAAATCGAAATCAAGAGCGGTGTTTCCGAAACTGACCGTCTTTGTTTCCCATATGGAAAAGATGTCAAAGAGGGCGTTCGCACCAAAGACACCGACGACGTACAGTGGTAAGGAGGGCAAATCATGCTGGAAAATATTCGATTATCCATTCAGGGCATTTTTGCCCATAAAATCCGTTCTATTTTGACGATGCTGGGCATTATCATCGGAATTGCAGCCATCATTGCAATCGTTTCCACCATTCGGGGAACAAACGAGCAAATCAAAAGCAATTTGGTCGGTGCTGGAAATCGTACCGTTACCGTTTCCCTCTATCAAGGCGAATATGAGCTGGATTTGCAGTATCAAGGACTTCCGTCCGGTGTTCCGGTGATTTCCAGCCAAGTAAAAGCACAGTTATCCGCCATTGAGGACGTTTCTGCTGTTTCTCTGTACCGGACAAGAAGCTACTGTGATTCCATTTTCTACCAGAACACCAAGCTGGAGGGCGGTTCTGTCTGGGGCATTGATGCAGATTATTTTCAGACTGCCGGCTATCATGTGCAATCCGGCAAGGGCTTTCGGGATGCTGATTATACCAATGGCAACAATGTTGCCATCTTAGATGAAGATGCTGCACAAAGTCTATTCGCTGGTGCGAATCCCATCGGTTCTGTCATTGACATCAATGGCATGCCGTTCAAAATCATTGGAACGGTTGTCCAGAGCAGCACCTTTGAACCGGTCATTCAGTCCATTGATGACTATCATTTGTATGCAAACAGCACAGTGGGAAAAGTCTTTTTGCCAGATGGTGCATGGCCGACGGCATTTCAATACGATGAACCACAAAACTGCCTGTTGAAAGCAACCGAAACCGATGCAATGACAACAGTCGGCAAACAGGCAGCGGATATTCTAAACGGCAGAATTTCCGTTTCCGGAACGGGCGAAACCATTCAATATAAGAGCAAAGACCTTTTGGAACAGGCAAAATCTCTACAGGAACTCAGCAGCTCAACCAACACAATGTTGATTTACATCGCCGGTATTTCCCTGCTGGTTGGTGGGATTGGCGTTATGAATATTATGCTGGTATCTGTCACAGAACGTACCCGTGAAATCGGCTTGAAAAAGGCACTCGGAGCAAAGAAACGCAATATTCTGTTTCAGTTCCTGACGGAAGCAGCTGTTTTGACCAGTGTCGGCGGTCTGTTAGGGGTAATCGCTGGGATTGGCTTGTCTCGTATCATTGCAAAACTGGCGGAAGTTCCCGTTTCCATCAGTCCGGCTGCTGCCATCATTGCCGTTTTATTCTCTATGGTGGTTGGCATTCTATTCGGTTGGATTCCCTCTGTAAAGGCTGCCAACTTGAACCCGATTGATGCTTTGCGATACGAATAAACATGTTCTTTTATCACAAAAAGCGGACTGCTGAAATGCTCAGCAATCCGCTTTTTTTTGCGATGAGAAAATCAATTCTATTTAAGATGCCATGAAAACAAAGAATGCACGATAGGTCATATAAACGTCAATCTTTGCAACGACTTCAAACGGTGCGTGCATGCACAGAACCGGAACGCCGACATCAATGGTGTCTACATCCAAGTTTGCAATATAGGCTGCAACGGTACCGCCACCGCCGCCGTCAACCTTGCCTAGTTCGCCGGTCTGCCATACAACCTGTTCCTTGTCGAGCAGCTGCCGAACCGTTCCCACAAATTCAGCGGAGGCGTCCGATGTGCCAGACTTGCCTCTTGCACCTGTGAACTTTGTCACGCAAACACCATGATTCAGGTAAGCACAGTTGTTGCGTTCCATTACATCTGGGAATGTTGGGTCAAATGCTGCGTTGACATCTGCGGAGAGGCACTGCGATGCATGGAGAACGTGTCTGCCCTTTGCACCGAAACAATCTGCCAAATCTTCAATGAAGTATTGCAGATAAGAGGAGCATAAACCTGTATTGCCATCGCTGCCCGTTTCTTCCTTATCGGTCAGAATCACAACAGCAGTGTGTTTCGGGGTGCTGGTAGTGTCCAGCAAGGCACGCAAAGCCGGATAAGAGCAAACACGGTCATCATGCCCATATCCACCAATCATGCTGCGATCAAAGCCGATTTCCTTGACTGGGAACGCCGGAACGGCTTCCAATTCTGCGGAAACAAAATCCGATTCTGTAATGCCATACTTTTCATACAAGATGTGCAGCAGGTTCAGCTTGACAGCTTCGCTTTCTTCGGATTTCTTGAACGGCATCGAACCAACCAAAACATTCAGTTCTTCGCCCCGAATCAAGCCAACAGATGGACGTTTCATCTGTTCCGTTGCCAGATGCGGCAACAGGTCGGTTACACAAAATACCGGGTCGCCTTCAGCTTCGCCGATGTTGACGGTTACCTTGCTGCCGTCTGCCTTGATGATGACACCATGCAGGGAAAGCGGAATGGCTGTCCACTGGTACTTCTTAATACCGCCGTAGTAATGGGTCTTGAACAGTCCTAATTCGTTATCTTCGTACAGCGGATTCTGCTTCATGTCCAGACGAGGAGAGTCAATGTGTGCAGCACAAAGCCGAACGCCCTCGGTAATCGGTGCAGAACCAATGATGGCGGCAATCATTGCCTTTCCACGGTTGTTCTGGTAAACCTTATCGCCAGCTTTCAGCGCCATGCCCGGCGTAAACGGAACAAATCCATGTTCTTTCAGCAGAGCTTCTGCGTTGGCACAAGCCTCCCGTTCGGTTTTAGACTGGTTCAGGAATGCCATATAGTCCTTGCAAATTGTTTCGCAAGCGGTCTGTTCCTCTTCGCTCATCCGCAATGCACCATGTTTTTTGGAAGCAAATAATTTTTCTTTTAACTGTTTGCTTTCTGATTTCTTTTCTTCTGCCATTTCAATAAGCCTCCTATGAAAAAGTTGGTTGGCAGCACAGCTGATTTTGCTGTGCTGTTCCTATTATAGCACAATTGCTGTAAAAATGCAATACACAATCAAATTGCTTTTTTTGATGCAAAACGAATGATTCTTGGGAAAACGATTGAAAATGGAGTCGGCAAAATCACTTCGTTCTTTGCCTGTGTGCTGTTCGCCGGTGGTTGTGTTCTCCGAAATTGTTATCACACACTCTTAGATTGCAGTTTTCAGGAAGTTTTTTGTTTTTAGCATGGCGAACAGCATTTGCTTGTTTTTCTTAGGTTTCAATACCTCTTATCAATACCTTCGTTAGGGAGGACAGCTTGTCCTCCATTTTAAAAGATGCCCTGCCCTTTTGTCCCTCTGGGACATTTCCCCACACTGTGGGGAATCACCCTCTCCGCCAAGCTGAGCCAGCTTGACCGCTTTTGCCTGCGGCTCGTATCCGGATAACCAGTCTGAATCATAAAAAAGCAGCTCCCAATCATACTGGGAGCTGAAATCGTGCTAATTAAGACGGAACTTGATACCGCCGAATATAATATTCTTTGATTTTTGCAATGACTTCTTCGGAAACCACTTCTAAATTCCTGCAATCTTTATTGTTTTTGATGATAAAATCCGAATGTTCTACAAAGAACTGCTCCGGTAACTGTGCATCCATGCGAGCCTGTGCTGCTTCTTCTGTAATCGAATCCCGCTGCAAAATCCGTGCTTTCCGCAGTTCTGCTCTTGCAGTCACGGAAATAATCAACTCGCAGAAATCATCTGCCCGACTTTCAAACAGCGTTGGAGCATCCAGCAAAATCAATTTCTGACCCATTCTCGAATGATGATGAATCTGCCGCAGAATCTCCCCCATAATATAAGGATACATGATGGAATTCATCAACTCTAAATTCTTTTTGTTTTGAAATGCCTGTTTTGCCAAAGCTTTTCGGTTGAGTTCCCCATTCGGCAATAAAATATCAGAAAAACATTCCGTCAACTCCAACAGGCAGCGACTGCCCTTATGTACCACCGCCCGTGCAATCTGGTCTGCATCAATCACGCAAAATCCACTCTCTGCAAATAGGCGGGAAACGGTACTCTTTCCGGCTCCGGTCTGTCCGGTCAGTCCAACCACCATGACCCCGTTTAGACTGTTCATAGCTGGATCACCTCGAATCCAGCTGCCCGAATGAGTCGGTTATAAACTGCAAGTCCGATACCATCCCGTTTCGGGGCACGAACATAAACCGTTTTTGCTCCGATTTCATCGCAGTGTCGCAGACAGTCAAATAAATGCTGTGCCTGCTCGGCACTGTTCTTTCCGTAAGTCAGGCACGGAATAGATAAATTCTGCTCTTCGCCATCAAATACCAACGCATAACAGTCCGCTGTTTGATGCTGGGAAACATACGCACAAAATGCAGCATCGCTGCCTTCTACCAAAATGACGTTTGCCTGCGGAGAATAATGCTGGTATTTCATCCCCGGAGAACGAACCGTCTGCCCAGCCTGTATATCGTGCAGAATTGCAGGGTCTAAAATGGCAGTCTTTGCAACCTGCTCCAAGTCTTCTTTCGTAATATAGCCCGGCCGCAGAATCCGAACGGTCTGTGCATCCTCAAAGCAAATGACGGTTGATTCCACGCCCACTTGACATGCCCCGCCATCAATCACCGCTGCAATTTTTCCGTTTAAATCGTGCATCATATGGGCAGCGGTAGTCGGACTGGGATAGCCGGAACGGTTTCCGGATGGGGCTGCGATTGCCGTTTTAGACAATGTAATCAGCCGTCTTGCGATGGGATGGGATGGCATCCGGATGCCAACCGTATCCAATCCGCCGGATGTGACAGACGGGATACAATCCTGCTTCGGCAAAATCATGGTTAAAGGTCCTGGCCAGAATCGTTCTGCCAGTCGATATGCCAAGTCGGGAACGGCGGTCACCAGTCCGGACAGTTGTTCCATCTCGGAAATATGCACAATCAAGGGATTGTCTGCCGGTCTGCCCTTCGCTGCAAAGACTTTTTTCACGGCTTCCGGATTGCAGGCATCCGCTGCCAGCCCATAAACGGTTTCGGTCGGCATACCGACCACTTCCCCTGCCTGAATCCATGCGGCTGCTCGTTCTAAATCTGTTTCTGTATCGGATAATAAGATTGTTTCCATTTATTGTTCCTCCGTGTCTTCCATGGTTTTTGCTGCCAGTTTCTTCAGCTGTTCTGAAGTTGCAAGGGCTTCAAATACTTCCTCTAAGTTTCCGTTCAGCAAATCTTCCAGCCGATACAGCGTCAAGCCGATTCGATGGTCGGTCATTCTGCCCTGTGGGAAATTATACGTGCGGATTCGCTCCGAACGGTCGCCCGTTCCAACCTGCATTCTTCGTTCCGAGGCGATTTTTTCATTTTGTTCTCGCTGCATCGCTTCATAGAGCCGAGAACGCAGAATTTTCATTGCCTTATCTTTGTTTTTAAACTGGCTGCGTTCGTCCTGACATTCTACCACAATTCCGGTCGGCAAGTGTGTAATTCGTACTGCGGATTCCGTCTTGTTAATATGCTGTCCGCCAGCCCCGCTTGCACGGAACACATCAATTCGTAAATCTGTTGGATTGATGTTCAATTCTACATCGTCTGCTTCCACCAGAACGGCAACCGTAACGGTAGAAGTGTGGATTCTGCCCTGCGATTCCGTTTCCGGCACACGCTGCACCCGATGCACACCGCTTTCATATTTCAGCTTGGAATATGCACCCTCGCCCACAATCGAAAAACTAATTTCCTTGAATCCACCCAGTTCGGTCGGGTTTTGGTTCAGAACTTCTTGCTTCCAGCCCTTTGATTCTGCATACATCGTATACATCCGGTAAAGACTATTGGCAAACAGTGCTGCTTCTTCCCCACCAGCACCGCTGCGGATTTCAATGATGACGTTCTTGTCATCGTTCGGGTCTTGCGGCAACAGCAGAAAAATCAATTTCTCGTGCAAATCTTCACAAGCTGCCTTGGCAGTATGATATTCTTCTTGTGCCAGTTCTTTCAGTTCTGCATCGCCGTCATTTTCCTGTAGCAATTCTTTTGCTTCGTCCCGTTCCTGCATGGCGTGCAGATATGCATGATAGGTTTCTATGATTGGGGTCATGCGTTTATATTCCCGCATTTTCTCTGCATACAGCCGATTGTCTGCAAGGACTGCTGGGTCTGATAAGGAATCCGCAAGTTCTGTATAATTTTTCTCCATGCGGCTTAATTTTTCTAACATAAGTTTGTGATCTCCTTTGATTTTTGCGGTTTTGTCTTATTTCGATGTTGGCAGCGTGTTCGTCGATTCCGAAGAATCGGTTTCCCGAATCACTTGTTTGATTCTCCGTTCAATTTTGTTGCGGGGAACCATAAACTCTCTGCCGCAAGTGGTACAGCGTAGTTTAAAATCCATTCCAGAACGAATAACATAAAACGTATTTCCGCCGCAGGGATGCGGCTTTCGCATCAATAAAAGATCAGCTGGTCTAACATCCATGATTGTTTCTTCTCCCATTGCATTTGATTGCTCATCCATTTCACTGGGTGCATTGCACATAAGTACTTCTATTATACCCGATTTCTTTGCATAAGGCAACATTTTCAGGGAATATTTTTTTGCATTTGTAGAAAAATAATAAAAATGTCCTGCAAAAACAGGGCATTCTTCCAAAAAGAACACCCTGCTTTATGAAAAAAATAAGAAATGAGGCGTTTTCGATGCAAAAAATCATACAGGCAGCGTTTCCGAGTGTCGATGCTGCGGAATATGCTGCTTCCTATTTGCAGCAGCACATTCCACACGTGGCACAGGTTTCCGTTACCCCTCGAAACCCGAACAGCATTGTCATCGGCAGCATTCCGCAGACGTATTTTTCAATCTATACGACAGCTGCTGTTTCTGCCCACAATATCACCGGTAGAATTGAACGGCAGTTGAATGAAGAGGAAATCCTAGAGCCAGAACGCAACCAAACGGCTGACCTTCGCATTTCCTGTTCCGCAGAAGCCTATCCAACCGCACACAGTATCTTGACGGCATTGGGCGGCAGCCAAATGCAGAACTGGGATGCCTGACAAAATAGCGGATTCTAACGGGAATCCGCTATTTTTGTCATAAGAAACCGGCTGACAGCAATCAGGCTTGCAAAAAGGCTGTCTTTTGATTATAATAAGAGGAAACAGAATCCCCCAGATGCTGGGGGATGTTTCTTCTGTCCTGTTCCCTTGTGCATAAACAAAAACCGCTCATCATAAACTGTAAAAAAACAACCTGCTTGGCAGAAAAAACAATGGGAGGTCAAAATGACAACATACTTACCAGAGGGCATGCGGCTGCATACCATGGAAAATCAAACCGCTCTACAAAGTGTTGCAGCGTTACAGGCTGCCATGCACCGAAAACAAATTTTAGAAGCCCGTGCCATCGTCTGCGATGCGGCACACAATCTCATCGTAGAGTTGCCGCATATGCGAGGCATTATCCCACGGGAAGAAGGAGCAATTGGCATTGCAGAGGGAACAACCAGGGAAATTGCACTGATTGCAAAGGCTGGAAAACCCGTCTGTTTTCAGGTACAGGAACTGACGACCGATGCAGACGGCGTTCCACTTGCGATTCTCTCTCGCCGACAAGCACAGCTGCAATGTTGGCAGGAATTTTTATCGCACTGTACCCCCGGCGATGTCCTGCCAGCTCGTGTGACCCACATGGAGAAATTCGGCTGTTTTGTAGACATTGGCTGTGGGATTCCATCTATGATTCCCATCGACTGTATCTCTGTTTCTCGAATCTCGCACCCCTCCGACCGCTTTACGCTGGGGCAGACGATTCAGGCAGTTGTCACCAGCGTTTCTGATTTTCGGATTGGCTTATCGCACAAAGAATTGCTCGGAACATGGATGGAAAACGCTGCAAAGTTTGCGGTGGGAGAAACTGTTTCCGGCATTGTTCGTTCCGTGGAATCCTATGGTATTTTCGTGGAATTAACGCCAAATCTCGCTGGACTGGCAGAGCCAAAAGAACATATCTTACCGAAACAGCGTGCCAGCGTTTACATCAAAGCCATCATTCCGGAAAAAATGAAAATCAAACTGGTGCTGATTGATGCATTCCCCGATACAGAATCGCCGGATGCTCTCTCCTATTTCGTACAAGAGCCGCATCTCTCCACTTGGAACTATTCGCCAATCGGAGCGACCAAACAGATTCAAACGCAATTCGATGTCTGTTAAAGTTGAATGCTGTCTTGTTCCAGAAATGCACTGGACAAATACAGCGAACCGCTGATGACAACACAGCCATGATTTTGTTTTGCCTGCTCCAATGCTGCTTGAAATGCTGCTTTATGCGGCAGGCAAGTTGTGGAAATGGTGGGCGGAAAGCAAGCTGCCAGTTCTGCAGCTGGAACAGCCTGCGGTGAAAAGTCATCCACGCAGAAAACAACGTCCAACACTTCGGACAATTCCTTGACGGCGGTCTGATAGTCTTTCCCTTTCACCATGCCCAAAATCGCAATCATTGGATGGCTGCCATAGTCTTTCAAAACCTCTGTCAGAGCAGCTACGCCAGAGGCATTGTGTCCGCCGTCCATCAAAACCAGCGGGTCTTTCTGTAAAATCTGTACCCGAGCCGGAAGCTGTACCGTTGGCAAAGCTGCTTGAATGGCAGTTTCCGGAATCGGGAATCCAGATTGTTGCAGAATGTGCAGTGTTTCAATGGCAGTAAGAGCGTTGGCAATTTGATGCTTTCCCGGCATATGCAGCGTATAGACTTGATTTTGATAGGAAAACTTTGTTTCTGTCAGGGAACGCTGCAAAATCGTACAAGCCTGCATCTCTGGAATCGTAACCGTTGTATGCTTTTCAGCAGCAGTTTCCTGCATAATGGAACGCACCAACGCTGGATTGTCTGGTGATACCACAACCGGACAGTGTTCCTTGATGATGCCTGCTTTTTGGGTTGCAATTTCCGGCAGTGTATTCCCCAGAATCGCCATATGGTCAAACGAAATCGACGTAATCACGCTGACCAATGGGTCTTTTATCACGTTGGTTGCATCCAGCAAGCCACCCAATCCAGTTTCCAGAAAGACTAGTTCACACTTCTGTTCCACAAAATAGAGCAGGGCAATTGCCAGCGTAACTTCAAACTGCGAACACGCCTTGGATACATGACACGCTGTCACCTGTTCGCAGAGTGCACAAAGACGGTCGTCTGAAATATCTGTTCCATTGACCTGAATCCGGTCTTGATAGTGCCGGACAAAGGGCGAGGTAAACTGTCCGGTTTTGATACCAGCGGCAATGGCTGCTGCTGAACCATATGCAACAACAGAACCTTTCCCGTTCGTTCCGGCAATGTGAACGAATCGCAATTGTTCCTGCGGATTGCCCAATTCTTCTAACAGGGATTGCATCCGGGACAAGTCTTTTACAGGCTTTCCGCTCTTGCTGAACTGCTGGAGATAAGCAATGGTTTCTGATATGGTCATAACCGAAACACTCCTTTCAAAAAAGAACCATTCGCAGCAGATGCAATATCCGCTGCGAATGGAATGGTGTGATTTTGGTTCAAATATGATTATTGCAAGCCAGCAATGGACTGTAAAATCTTTTCCATCTTTTCGGTTGCCTTCGCCAGCTTTGCCCGTTCTGCAGCAACCAGCTGTTCCGGTGCTTTTGCAAGGAATCCCGGATTGTTCAGCTTCTTCTGCAAGAAATCAATGTCTTTCTGTGCCTTCTGCTGTTCTTTTTGCAGTCTTGCCAGTTCCTTTTCTCTGTCAACCAGCTCTGCCATCGGGATGAAGATTCTTGCACTGTCTGTGACTGCGGTTGCAGCATCCTGCAAATCAAACGATGTTCCAACTTCTACGCTGGATGCAGATGCCAGCTTTTCAAAGAATACCGCAGCAGCCGCAAACAATTCGGTATCCTGTGTTTCAATGTAAACGCTTGCCTTCTTGGACGGCGGAACATTCATGGATGTCCGGCAATTCCGGATGGCACGAATCGCATCAATGACTTTTTCAAACTGGGCAGCTTCTGCATAAGCGTGTTCTTCAGTATAAACCGGATAGGATTCCAGCATAATCATGGATTCTTCGTTGGTCAATACCTGCCAGATTTCTTCGGTGATATACGGCATAAACGGATGCAGCAGCTTCAGCATACCACGCATGACCCAAACCAGAACGGCTTGTGCCTGTTCCATGGTTGCACCGCCAGCCTGAATTCTCGGCTTGGTCAGTTCAATATACCAGTCACAATAAACATCCCAGATGAAATCATACAGCTTGGAGCAGGCAACCCCGATTTCAAACTTGTTCAGGTTGTCGTTGACTTCCTTTGCAAGGTTGTTGAAACGGTCTACAATCCAGCGGTCTTCCATGGTGAGCTGTTCCGGCAGTCCGTGGAACTGGAAGTCCTCCGGCAGATTCATCATGATAAACCGAGAAGCGTTCCAAAGCTTGTTTGCAAAGTTCCGAGCAGCCTTTACCTTATCGTCGCTGTACCGCATATCATTGCCCGGAGCGTTACCGGTTGCCAGCATAAACCGCAGAGCATCTGCACCGTATTCATCAATGACTTTCAGCGGGTCAATGCCGTTGCCCAAGGACTTGGACATCTTTCTGCCCTGTTCATCCCGTACCAGACCATGAATCAAAACCGTATCAAACGGCACTTCGTTCATGCACTTCAAGCCGGAGAACATCATCCGAACAACCCAGAAGAAAATAATATCATAGCCCGTTACCAGTGTGTTGGTTGGGTAGAAATACTTCAGTTCTTCGGTCTGATTCGGCCAGCCCAGTGTTGAGAACGGCCAGAGGGCAGAGCTGAACCAGGTATCCAGTGTATCCGGGTCTTGCCGCATCGGCTTTCCGCACTTCGGACAAGTTGCAGCATTTTCCTTGGTGACAACCATTTCGCCGCAGTCATCACAATAGAATGCCGGAATCCGGTGTCCCCACCAAAGCTGACGGGAAATACACCAGTCTTTGATATTTTCGAGCCAGTGGAAGTAAATCTTGTCGAACCGTTCCGGAACAAACTTCGTCTTGCCGTTCCGAACGGCATCAATTGCCGGCTGTGCCAATGGCTTCATCTTTACAAACCACTGCTTGGAAACTCTCGGTTCTACGGTTGTTCCGCAGCGGTAGCAAGTGCCGACATTGTGGTTATAGTCTTCGATTTCAACCAATGCCCCTTCTGCTTCCAAATCGGCAACAATGGCTTTCCGTGCTTCGTAGCGATCCATGCCGGCATACTTCGGGTAATCATCTGTAATTTTTGCATCGTCAGTCATAACATTGATGACTGGCAGGTTATGCCGCAGACCAACTTCAAAGTCGTTCGGGTCGTGGGCTGGGGTAATCTTTACAACGCCTGTTCCGAAGTCCATTTCTACATAGTCATCGGCAACAATCGGAATTTCCCGATGTACCAGCGGCAGAATCAAAGTCTTGCCAACCAGATGCTGATACCGTTCATCATTCGGGTTGACTGCAACGGCAGTATCGCCCAGCAAGGTTTCCGGACGGGTGGTTGCCAGTTCCAGATAGCCGCTGCCATCTTTCAGCGGATACCGCAAGTGCCAGAAATGACCTGCCTGGTCTTCATATTCGACTTCTGCATCGGAAATGGAAGTCAGGCATTTCGGACACCAGTTAATAATCCGTTCGCCCCGATAAATCAGGCCTTCTTCATAGTAGCGAATGAATACTTCCTTGACTGCTTGATTGCAGCCTTCATCCATGGTGAACCGTTCCCGTTCCCAGTCACAAGAAGAGCCTAATTTTTTCAGCTGTTCGACGATTCTTCCGCCGTACTGCTTTTTCCAGTCCCATGCACGTTTTAAGAATCCATCCCGTCCGAGGTCTTCTTTCTTGATGCCCTCTTTCCGCATGGCTTCTACAATTTTTGCTTCAGTTGCAATGGAGGCGTGATCTGTTCCCGGCAGCCACAATGCACTATAACCAGACATCCGCTTCCAACGAATCAAAATATCCTGCAAGGTTTCATCCAAAGCGTGTCCCATGTGCAGCTGACCAGTGATGTTCGGCGGCGGAATGACGATGGTGTACGGCTGCTTCTTGGAATCTACTTCCGCATGGAAACAACCCTTTTCCATCCACTCCGCATAGATGCGGTCTTCAAAGTCTTTTGGCTGGTAAGATTTTGCCAGTTCTTTTTTCATGTTTGAAACTCCTTTTCTCTCTTTTTTACAAACAAAAACGCCCTGAACGGTTCGATTGGAACTGCTCAGGGCGAACGATTTGCGTCCGTGTTACCACCTGCATTCAGAGAATTCTTCTCTGCACTCATGCAAATCCAGGGATTTGCGTTCTCGATAACGGGAGAACCCGCTGCACACTACACACCGCTTTGCGGCTTCCCGTGCAGAACTCCAAGACTACCTTCCCTGTCATCGCCTGAGAGATTTTCACCAACCATCTCTTCTCTATGCAGCCCGAAAACAGGTACTCCTTCTCTTCCTCGTTTTTCGCATTTCCTTTATTATAATGCACCTTGCGGCATTTGTCAAGGGAAATTTTACGAGGTTTTTGTGAAATCCCTGTTTATCCGGCTTTTCGCTGCTTTTCTGCCAGATACTGATTCAGCCCATCGAACAGCGTAAAGGCAACTTTCTGTTGATACTCGGTCGACTCCAACAGGGCAGCTTCTTCCGGATTGGATAAAAAGCCGCATTCTGCCATAACCGTCGGATTTTCGCTGAAATAACAGAGAAACAATTCTTTTCCGCACTGTTTAATTTCCCGTTTATTCTCCGGCTGGAGCTGGGCAACAAATGCATCCTGCAAGGCTTGTGCAAGGGTGCTGTTGTCCCGATTGGTGTTGGAATAGAACATCTGTGCTCCACTGTAAGCAGCATCCGTGAATTGATTCTGGTGAATAGAAACACAGACCGCTGGGTCGTACTCATTGAACAGTGCCAGCCGATGATCCATGTCAGAGCTTTTCTGATTGGCGATTCCCTCAATGCCCTCTTCGTGAATGGAACGGTCTGTATCTCGGGTAACAACAACCGTGTAGCCTTCCATTTGCAGCATTGCCCGCAGATGGAGCAGGATTTCCAGATTGATGCCCTTTTCGGATACGCCATTCACGGAGGTGCAGCCGCCATCCATACCGCCGTGTCCGGCATCTAATACAATGGTGGGCGGTTCATAAGGGGGACGGGTTGCAAGCGTTTGTACAGCTTCTTCTGCTTTCTGTCCGCCAAAATAGACCGCTGTCACCCCACAGACACAGGCAAGCACTACAATGACGGATTTTCGGAGAACCAACTTTGTCAATGATTTCATATGGCGTTCCTCCCTATCACTCGTTATTCCATCTTATGAAATCTCGTGTGGAATTATACGCCATTCGCCTTGTCCGTTCCTCAGAACGACACAATCAGCTGCATTTTAAAGGCTTCTTCTCCATATAGGATTCCCGAAAAAACACGAATTATTCAGCATCTACATGCGGTAATTCTGGGTAGTCTTTATCCTGCAAGATAAACCGCATCAAAATTGTCGTATCTTTCTCTGTCAAATTCTGATCTGTATTGACATCTGCATTTTTCAGAGCCATATCTGAAAGCGTCAGAACCTGTGCGAGATACTTATTCAGTACAATGCTGTCTGCCAAGTCTACAACACCATCCAAGTTGACATCGCCATAATTGATATTTTCCAGTGTGGAGGTGGTTGTAACGGTTGTTGTGGTTGTGGTAGATGTTCCGGTGGTGGTGGTTGCAGAAGTTGTGGTTTCGCTACTGCCGCCTGTCAACGTCAAAACGCCATAGCCTGCGGTACTGGTATAACCCATACCGGTCAAGTCGTTCCAGTTGCTGATTGCAGTCCGCTTTCCATCGCCTGTTCCGTCATCGTTTACCTGTACATCAAAGCCAAGTACCTGTCCATTTTTAAACGGAGCGATTCCGAACGGAATTGCCATTTCTACCAGATAGCCCTTGTCCGTCTTTGCGGTTGCAGATACAAAACGGTCTGTGGAAAGTCCATCGGTAATCGTCTTTTCGTTGTCGTAATTGACACGAGCCTGTAAATCATCGGTTTCGTAATAGTCCGTCTTATGGTTGTTTTCATCGAAGAATACTTCTACCGTATCCTGTTCGTAAGCGTTTGCACTGGACTTGCTCAGAACTGGGTCGGTGACTTCTGTCAGAACATAGAGGTTGTTTTCATCCCAGAGCATCTTTGCCGTTCCGGTTGCACCATTGCCCACGCTGAAGGTGTTGACATCAATGGTCGGAGCATCGTCCCAAACGGAATCAATCGTTCCATCAATGGTCGGTGTGCCATAGGTAGCCGTTGCAGACTTGGGCTGTGCTTTCAGTGTTACAATACCGCAGGTTGGAACGCTTTTCGTTATAGCTCCATTTACCATGAACTGTTTAATGAAGTTCATGTCGTTCCATGCATATAAAGAATGAAAATGAACATCTTCATAAGTGCCATCCGTTTTTTGTACATAAGCAGTCACATTGCTTTCTGCAACCAAATCCAGATAAACGGTACTGCCCGCTTTTCCGGTCAGCGGAACAGAAATGTCCATGCTATCCTTGCCATCAAAATCCGTTACCGTTTTCAACAGTTCGCCTTGCTGGTCGGTCGTGCTGCCATATACGGAAAGACTACTCAATCCTGGGTCAAGGTTGGAAACCCGAATCACCAAGCCATCTGCATTCCAAGCAGCCTTGAATGTCATATCACTTGTAGAGGTGTTTCCGTCTGTACTCAATCTTTGCAGGGTCTGCGGTGTCTGAATCGCAAATGCCTGCTCTAAATCTGCATCAGATGCGTACTGATAAGCGTTCATCGTCTGAATCTTTTCCACTTCGGAATCCGTATCAACAACGGCATAATAGGACGGCTTTGCCTGATAATCCTTGTCGAACAGCAGCGGATAGCCGCCAATCCAGCTGGTGGAATCGGTAATGCCCCAGATGACAACTGCGGACAGGTTCACGCCGGATGCTTTCATTTCCTTGTACATTTTAAAGCAATCCTGATACCGCTGTGCCAGTTCCAACTGGTCAGCTACGGCGTTGGATTTCTGGGAAACATCCAATTCGGTTACCTGAATTTCCAGTCCCAAATCCGAATAAGTCTGCATTGCCTTTTTGTATTGGTCAATGGTCGGTGTACTCATAGAGATATGCGACTGCATACCCATTCCGTCAATCGTTCCGGCAGCAATCAGCGGCTTTAAAATATCGCTGACGATGTAGTTCATCTTGGCAGTGTTGTATTCGTTATAGTCATTATAGAACAGCTTGCAGCCAGCCGGTGCATATTTTCTTGCATATTCAAATGCCTTGAGAATATAGGACTGGTCGCCATAAACCTGCACCCATGCAGACTGTCCGTCCTTGACATTGTTCGAGCCAGCCTCCCGAATCGTTCCGGCATCGGATGCCGCTTCGTTTACAACGTCCCATGCATAAAATTCCACATCCGGATATTCTTCTGCAAGCGTTGTCATCACGTTTTTGATGTAGTTTTCCAGACGCTTGTTCATGGTGTCCTTGTCCACCCATGCACCGTCTGCTTCGTAATTTTCCTTGAAGAACCAGTCTGGTGTCTGACTGTGCCATACCAACACATGACCACGAACCGGAATGTGATTCTTTGCTGCAAATTTCAGCAGCTTGTCTGCACTCTTGAAAGAAACCTGCGGGTTTGTATCATCGCCAGTCTGCTTGAGATAGGCAATGCTTTCTGCCTGATTCAGAACGCTGTCCGGTTTCAGTTCGTTGCCCAGCGTTAAGCTGTTGTAATGCTTCAGAATCAAATCCTGAGAGGCTTTCTGTGTCAGTTCGGAGTCGGTTGCTGCACAGCCCAGCTTAAATTCATCTGCATAAGCATCTTTCAACGGGGTCAAATCGTCCTGAATCGCAGGGTCTGGCAGCTGCTTTCCGGTGCAGTCGTCAACATAGAAATCCATCAGGTCTTGTTCTGCTGCCGTGGGAACGTAACCCGTCTGAATATAGACTGCACAGTTTACAGCACCCTCCGGAATTGTCAATTCGCTGCCGACATACGTCCATTCGCCCTTGTTTGCTGTTGCGGTGGCAATGGTATAATAGTTTTCCTTGCCGTTCAGGTCATATTGCAGGTTGATGGAAAATTTCTGCTGGTTTGACCACTTGTCTTCGTTATACATGACATAGCAGCCCAGAGAATAATATTTGCCGCTTTGCAGCATATCGGATTTGTTGATGCTTGCACCGTTCCAAAGCTGTGTTCTTCCGCTGATGAATAAGCTGTAGTCCCCGCTGTGGCTGGCAGTGTTCACAACGCTGGCGGTTGCAGAGCCTCTGCCCGTCCAGCCCTGTGCCGTTCCATCATCAAAATCATTGTTGTATTCGGTTTCATAGGAAACATCCACTTTTTCTCCGTTGACTGTAATATCATCAATGTAATAGCACTGGTCGGTGTTTGCTCCCGGCATTTCCACATATAAAATGATGTTTGTGACGTTCTCCGGAATGGAATAACTGCCCGTCAACTGTGTCCATTCGCCTTTCTTGGCACTGACATTCTTGATGTCCTTGTACTGGTCTTGTCCGCTGCTGTCGGTGTAAAGCAGCTTCAATGCCATGTTCTGATAATCGTTCCCATCTGCAAACATAGCATAAGCAGAAAAGGTATAGGTCTGCCCCGGTACGGCAACGCCGGACAAGGAGCAGCGAGGTGCACCCCAGTCTGCTGTTCGGTCAAAGACATACAGCGAACTATCCCCACTGTGTGCATAATCGGACGTAATGGAAATGGTCGAGCCAACGCCTTTCCATGCTCCATAGCCGTCTTCAAACGTGCTGTTCATCAGCTCTTCCGGTGCAGCCTGTACCGGAACGGCAATTACAGTGCTTGTGATTGCCAAAGCTGCCGCTGCTGCGAGAGCAGCCATGCGATGTTGTTTCATTTGTAAAATTCCTCCTTTTTCGTGTTGAACTATTGCTATGAAACTACTTTTCCTGTTTCTATCGAAAGTATAGCAGAATTTCACGAAAAAGTCAATCATTTTTGCAGAAAATCTGTATGATTGATTCACAAAATACACATTGCATCGCCAAAGCTGAAGAAGCGATACCGTTCGTTTACAGCAACATCATAAGCATGCATCGTTTTGTCATAGCCCAGCAATGCCGATACCAACATGATCAAGGTGCTTTCCGGCAGGTGGAAATTGGTCACCAATCCATCCAATACTTTAAACTGATAGCCCGGATAGATGAAAATATCCGTGTAACCATCTGCTGCAACCAATTTTCCATCGTGTTCCGTGGCAACTGCTTCCAGCGTCCGGCAGGAGGTCGTTCCAACGGCAATCACCCGTCCCCCATTCTGCTTGGTCTGCAAAATCTTGTCAACGGTTTCCTGTGGAAGGTGATAATGTTCACTGTGCATCTTGTGTTGCAATACATCATCCTCTTTGACCGGACGAAATGTTCCTAACCCAACGTGCAGCGTTACAAATGCCGTTTCTACGCCCTTTTCCCGCAATGCTTGCAGCATCTCTTTGGTAAAATGCAAGCCAGCAGTTGGAGCGGCTGCCGAACCCAATTCCCGAGAATAAACCGTCTGGTAGCGTTCTTTGTCCTCTAATTTCTTTGTGATGTACGGCGGCAGCGGCATTTGTCCGATTTCATCCAGAACCGTGTAGAAATTTCCGTCACAAGAGAATTGCACAATGCGGTTGCCATCCGGCTTGACTTCTACGACCTCTGCCAGCAGTTTTCCGCCGCCAAACGAAAACTTTGTGCCGACTTTTGCCTTCTTGCCCGGTCGGCAGATAATTTCCCACCGCTTATCCCCTTTCTGCTCCAGCAGCAGAAATTCAATAAATGTCCCGTTGTCTACTTTTTCCCCGTAGAGCCGTGCCGGCAGAACCCGGGAATCGTTCATCACCAGCAGGTCACCCTTTTGCAGAATGTCGCATAAATTGTAGAAATGGCGGTGGGTAATCGCCCCGCTTTCCCGATCCACTACCATTAAACGGGAATGATCTCTGGGGGTAACGGGTGTCTGTGCAATCAGCTCTTCCGGCAAGTTGTAATAAAAATCTGATTTTTTCATGATGTTCTCCTAATTTTTTTCAAAATAATATTGACATACCACAGAAAAAATGGTATGATGGTTTTAAGATAGAGGTGCACTCTCGATGAGTATGCTCCGCCTGGGCAGACCAGCCTGTAAAATGCGGAACGGAAAGGTGCGAGTGCCGAAGGACAGAACTGGGGTCAATTCTGTTCTGGTTGCAGTGTTCCGAACAGGGCTGCAACTGTCATCGTTATGATGGAGCGCTATCGGCATGAATCTCATGTCAACCTATCCTATTATAACGCATACTCTATCGGTTTTCAACCGGTTTTTTTTATTTTTAATGATTTTTTGGAGGATTCACAAATGAAACAGTGGAAAGTTGGTATCATCGGTGCAACAGGTATGGTTGGTCAGCGGTTTGCAACCTTGCTGGACGGTCATCCGTGGTTTCAGGTTGTCGCTCTGGCAGCCTCCCCTCGTTCGGCTGGCAAGACCTATGAAGCAGCAGTTGGCAGCCGTTGGGCAATGACAACCCCGATGCCGGAAACCATGAAGGATATGGTGATGCTGGATGCACAGGCTGATATCGAAAAGATTGCCGGCATGGTAGATTTCGTATTCTGTGCAGTTGACATGAAGAAGGACGAAATCCGTGCTCTTGAAGAAGCATATGCAAAGGCTGAATGCCCAGTCGTTTCCAATAACTCTGCACATCGGTTCACCCCGGATGTTCCGATGGTTATTCCGGAAGTAAACCCGGAACATCTGGACATCATTGCCAGCCAGAGAAAGCGGCTCGGCACAAAGAAGGGCTTTATTGCTGTCAAGTCGAACTGCTCGATTCAGAGCTATGTTCCGGCACTCTCTCCGCTGCGGAAGTATGGCATCAAGCAGGTTCTGGCTTGCACCTATCAGGCAATTTCCGGAGCAGGCAAAACCTTCCAGACTTGGCCGGAAATGGTTGACAATGTCATCCCGTTCATCGGCGGTGAAGAAGAAAAGTCCGAAAAAGAACCGCTGAAGGTTTGGGGCAAGGTAGAAGGCGACCAGATTGTTTCCACCGAAACACCGCTCATCACCACACAGTGCCTGCGTGTTCCGGTTTCGGATGGTCACACCGCTGCTGTATTCGTTTCGTTCGACCAGAAGCCGTCTAAGGAAGAAATCCTGAACGCTTGGAAGGAATTTGCTGGCGTTCCGCAGGAACTGGAATTGCCGCACGCTCCAAAGCAGTTCATCCACTACTTTGAAGAAGACAACCGTCCGCAGGCAAAGGTTGACCGCAACCTCGAAGGCGGCATGGCAGTTTCTGTTGGTCGTCTGCGGGAAGATACCCTGTTTGACTACAAGTTTGTTTGCCTCTCTCATAACACCCTGCGTGGTGCTGCAGGCGGTGCGGTTCTGCTGGCAGAACTGTTGGCTGCAAAGGGCTATTTTGACTAAGTAGACTTTGATTTCTAACTTTTAATACGAATAATACGAACCAATTTGAAAGGAGCGTTTCCACCATGAAAAATACGATTTTTACCGGAGCTGGCGTTGCCATCATCACACCAATGTTGCAGGATGGTTCGGTAGACTTTGAAGGACTGAAGAAGCTGATTGATTTTCAGGTTGACAATGGCACGGATGCCATTATCATCTGCGGAACAACCGGCGAATCTTCCACGCTGAGCGATGAAGAACATCGGGACTGCATCCGGTGTGCGGTTGAACACACCCACAACCGGATTCCGGTCATTGCCGGAACGGGCAGCAACGATACCAAATATGCCATTGAACTTTCTCGGGAAGCACAGGAACTCGGTGCAGATGGCTTGCTGCTGGTAACACCATACTATAACAAGTGCACCCAGCGTGGCTTGATTGCACACTATACTGCCATTGCAGACAGTGTTGACATTCCGATTATCCTCTACAATGTACCGAGCCGTACCGGCGTTGCCATTGATGTGGCAACCGTAAAGGCTCTGGGTCAGCACAAGAACATTGTTGCTGTGAAGGAAGCTTCCGGTAACATCGGCTACACGGCAAAGCTGGCTGCACAGTGTGGCGACTTGGTTGACATCTACAGCGGCAACGATGACATGATTGTTCCGATTATGTCCCTGGGCGGTAAGGGCGTTATTTCCGTTCTGTCCAACGTCATGCCGAAGGAAACCCACCAGATGACACAATATTGTCTGGAGAATAACTTTGCTGCTGCTGCAAAGTTGCAGCTGGAATACCTGAACCTGATTAACAAGCTCTTCATCGAAGTCAACCCGATTCCGGTCAAGGATGCTCTGAATCAAATGGGAATGCCGTCTGGCCCGTGCAGAATGCCGCTGTATGAAATGAGCGACGAACACAAGGCTGCTCTGCACGATGCCCTTGCTGCACACGGCTTGGTTTAATCCTGCCGTTCCCACAAAAACAAAGGATGTGAAATCATGACAAAAATTGTTTTATGCGGTGCAAACGGAAAAATGGGACACACCCTCGCTGGCTGCATTGCAAAACGGGAAGACTGCACGGTCGTCGCTGGGATTGACAGCTACACCAAACAGTATGACAGCTTTCCAATCGTAGAAACTGCGGAACAGCTGCCGGAACAGCCGGATGTCATCATCGACTTTTCCAACCCGTCTTCTCTGGATATGCTGTTGAATTATGCGTTCACCCATCATGTTGCGTTGGTGCTGGCAACTACTGGCTACAGTGAAGCACAGATTGCACAGATTCACACAGCAGCGGAACAGATTCCGGTCTTTTTCACCTTTAATATGTCCTTGGGCATTAACCTGCTGGTCGAACTGGCAAAGCGGGCAACTGCCATTCTGGGCGACCAGTTTGACATTGAAATCGTGGAAAAGCACCACAATCAGAAAATTGATGCACCGAGCGGCACGGCAATCATGCTGGCAAATGCCATCAATGAAGTGAAAGACAATCGGTATCACTATGTCTATGACCGCCATGCTCGCCGCATGAAGCGGGAAAAGAACGAAATCGGCATGCACGCCATCCGTGGCGGCACAATTGTTGGCGAACACGATGTGATTTTTGCCGGCAACGATGAAGTGATTACCCTTTCCCACAGTGCAGCATCCAAGACCGTCTTTGCAGAAGGTGCTGTCAATGCCGCTGTTTTCCTCAGCGGAAAGCCGGCTGGACTGTACGACATGAAACAACTGATTGAACAGTCTTAACAGCTGAAACAATTTAATTAAAAAAGAAACCGGATGGGTTCGATTTGATACGAACTCATCCGGTTTTCTTTCTGTCCAGAAACTTGTTATTCTGCGTTTTTCAACGCTTCGCCAAGCGGAACTTTCTTTACTTTTCGATTTTGCAGGAACGCAATAACTGCATATCCGCAAATCCCTAATATCACCATCTTTACAAAAACATAAAACGGAACATAATATTCCAGCCAGCCCGGATAGGATGCAAAGACCTGAATGCAAACATATTTCATGATAAAATGACAAATCGGAATCGTCAAAATCATGGAAGCGATTACAACAATCGAAGTTGGCAGAACGTAAAGCCCATTGATTTCCGAATTGCGATAGCCCAAAATCTTTGTCATGGAAATGGACTGTGCATTCTTTTCAATGATAATCTTCGACAGCAGGTAGACAATCAGCATGAACATGATAATGCCAAAGACATAGAAGATTGCCATCATGTTACCCATGGAAACTTTCAACTGACGAGAAGTCTTTGTCATATCGTCTACGGTAATGACGGTTGCAACGTATAGGTCATCAATATCCGTAATTTCCGTATTGCTGAAATACCCATTGAAGGAATCTGCATCGAAATCAAAGGTCTTGTTGAACTGTTCCTGCGGCATAAAGATGGCAATCGCTGCCGGATAATCATAAACCCCATCCACATGGAACGTGTATTCCTTGTCCCCATAGGATTCCTTGACGGTGATGGTATCGCCTTCTTCAACGTTCAACTTGTTGGCGTATGCAGTGGAAATGATAACGCCATCATCTTTCGTTTTCCAATCCAAATTTAAGTACGCACTGTCTGACTGAATGCCGTAAACGGAAACTTCTTCGCTCTTCTTGCCGTTCTCTTCCAGCGTTTTCAGAGAAGTTGCACTGTACTTTTCTGCTTCTTCATTTTCAGTTTCCTGCGGTGCTTTCAAGAGATACTGATAATCTGCAATCATGTTGCTGGTAATCTGATCCTGAAAATGGTCTAACATCGGTTCAAACATAAAGCCGAACATCAAAATAAAGTTTGCGAACAAAATTCCAATTACAATCGTGATATAGTTCGGCAGGTTCTGGAAAATGACACGAATCCGAAACCGCTTTAAAATACCAATCTTGCTGTTCAGTCGGAATGCTTTCTTCTTCTGATGCCGTTTCAAGTCCCGACGAATGAACTTCAACGGGGACAGGCTCAGCTTGTTCATCAGAACAAACAGGTTCATCAGGAACATCAAAATCAGCGGAATAACAGTCGTCTTTACAAACGCATCTGCACTCCAGATGGTCACATAGGTTGGCAAGCTGTAACTGCCGTAGTACATGGAGGCTGCAAAGTCCTTCAATGCTGTATATCCTAAGATGTTTCCGATCAATGCAGCGACCAGCATTACCAAAAGCGGCATGGTCAAATAGTGCCGAATCAGTTCCCCTTTGGTGTAGCCGGATGCTCGCAGCGTTCCGATGACATTCGCTTCTTTAGAAATCGTGTTGCTGGTTGTAATCGCAAAGACAAACGCAATAATCAACACTACAATATACAAAAACACGGTAATGCCTGCATTGTCGCCCTTGATGTCATCACCCGTGAACTGAATCGCCTGATTCGTATACTGTGGAATGTAATTGGTGACAGCATTCATGGAAGCGGTTGCATCTGCACTTAACGCCTCTAGGAAATCATCGGACTGTTCTTTTGCAGCATTGTCATCTTTCGGCGGATTGTCATAAATCCACGAATAACGATAATGTAAGTGTGCTGTGCCAAATGCATCGAAAGCATCATCGGTTACAATCGCAACACCAAACTTTACCGCATCAAACATCATATCCGATGCACTGGAAAAAAGTGCACTGTAATCCGACAAGGCAACCAGTCCGCTGATGGTAAACGCCTTGTCTTTCAACGTCAACGTATCACCAATTTGCAAATCGTTGTTATCTGCATACATACGGTCAATTGCAATTTCAGAATCTGTGGCAGGAAGTGCCCCGTCCATCAAGCAAATCTTGTCCACATCTTTCCGGTTCTTGAAAATCCGGAGCGTACTGTCTACTTCCTTGGTGTCATATTCCAAATAATAATTTGGATAGATGGAAACGTCTTCATCGTCCTCGATGGTTTTTAGCAGGTCGTCGCTGCCCTCTGCATAGAGTTCAAAGTTTCCGTCTTCAATGTTGTATTTGTCGAAGCTCTCATCGTATGCCTTTGACATACTTGAAGCCGCTACAATAAACCCCGATACAATGGAAATCATCCCTGCAAGGAAGATGAATAAAACAAGGTACTTTCCAATCTCGCTCTTTAATTCCCGTGGCAATCGCTTATTCAGAGGATTTCTCATCAAAATACCTCCTTACCATTCCAGTTCCGCAGCCGGAATCTTTGTTTGATTGACCGTATTGGTGCGAATCATCCCATCTCGCAGCTGTACCACACGGTCTGCCATGTTTTTGATGGCATCGTTGTGGGTAACCATGATGACGGTATTGCCGTATTTTTTGTTGACGGTTTCAATCAAAGATAAGATTTCTTTGGAGGTGTGGTAGTCCAGTGCACCGGTCGGCTCATCGCAAAGCAGAATATCCGGATTTTTGACAATGGCTCTGCCGATGGCGGTTCGCTGCTGCTGCCCACCAGAAAGCTGATTCGGCAGCTTGTGCCGGTGTTCATAAAGCCCCAGCGTTTTCAACAGGTCATCGACATCCAACGGATGGTCACTCAAATATGCCCCGACTTCTACATTTTCTTTGATATTCAAGTTTGGAATCAGGTTATACATCTGGAAAATATATCCAAGATGTTTCCGCCGATACAGCGTCAACGTCTTTTCATTCATATCGGCTGTCTTTTCCCCGTTAATCGAAATATAACCACTGTCGGCGTTGTCAATGCCGCCGATGATGTTTAACAGGGTGGATTTTCCGCTGCCAGATGGGCCTAATAGCACACAGATTTCCCCTTTTTCAATGGAAATATCAATGCCCTTTAAGACCTCCACACGGCTTTCTCCCTCACCAAAGTGCTTTTTGATACTGCTGATTTCAAGAAACATGCTCATCCTTCTTTCTGATTGTCGTAGTACGTTGCTTTTTAGTTAGGATAAACTAACCATGATTCATCATAGCACTTTTTGAAAAAATTGTCAAGCAAAAAAATCCATTTCCAATAGGTTCGTAAATTGTGACAGCTTTCCGAATATTTCATGATACTTTTTATGCAAATTATCGTTCTATTTGTTCTGGCGATTGGATCAATAAAACCGGAATTCCCACCTGTTTGGCTGCTTGTATCTTCTCCGGCACGCCACCTCTTGCTCCGCTGTCCTTGGAAATCAAAACAGAAATCTGATGCTCCTGCAAGTAGGCAACCGTTTCTGCTATAGAATAGGGCGGCATTGCAAACCAGAACGTTGCCGGAACGGCTGCGGCTGCCTGTCGGGAGGCTGCTGTATCCAACACCCGTGCAAATGCCCGATGGGGGAAATCCGTCACCGCTGCCGCATAAAATGGCAATGTTTGCACCCCCACCGTAAAGAACAAATTTCCTGTACACGAACAAAGCCAATCTGCGGCGGCTTCTTTGCTGGGGACAACATGCAGCTTTTCATAATCATAGTGCAGAGCGGGACGGGAAATGCGAGTATAGGGAATCTGCTTTGCCTGACACACTGCCTTGACTGTTTCCGTTACCACAACTGCAAACGGATGGGAGGCATCTACCACTTCATCAAATCCGGTGAGTGCCTCCGCAAAGCCAGCAGCATCCAACCGCCCAACGTGTACGGTGCAGTTCGTTCCGGCTAAAATTTCTTTCCCGTAAGGCGTTGCCACAAATGCGGTCACAGAATCTGTTTCCGGCAGGGAACGAATCCAATCCGTTGCATCACTTGTTCCGGCAATTACGGCAATCTTTCGCTGTTTCATACGTTATACCCTCTTGGTGTAATCATCTTTCCATTTTTTAGATAGGTCTGTGAATTTCCAATCAAGACCACACAAAACATATCGACTGGTTCTTCTTTCAGCTTGGAAAGCGTTGTGAACCATGCGGTCTGGTCGGGTCTTCCAGCGTTGCGGACAATGCCAACGGGGGTATCCGGTGTGCGATAAGCAGCAATGCGGTCAGCTGCATCCGCTAAATAGGTTGTTCGTTTTTTGGACTTCGGATTATACAGACAGATGACAAAATCTGCTTCCGCTGCACAGGTGATTCGCTTTTGAATCAGAGAAAGCGGTGTCATTAAGTCGCTCAAACTAATCACAGCAAAGTCATGCATCAGCGGAGCACCTAAAATCACAGCGGCTGCACTGGCAGCAGTCACCCCCGGTACTGCAATCACTTCTACATCCGCCTGCTCCGCTGCAATCACTTCCAGTAAAATGCCCGTCATGCCGTAAATGCCACTGTCCCCACTGGAAACCAGTGCAACGGTTTTCCCCTCCAACGCAATCGAAACTGCCAGTTTGCAGCGGTCAATCTCCTGCCGCATTGGCGTAGAACGAAACTGCTTGTCTGGAAACTGCTCCTGTAATAACTGAATATAGGTCGTATAGCCCACGATCACATCGACGGTTTCCAGTACCGAAACGGCTTGCGTTGTCATATGCAAAACATCGCCAGGGCCGAACCCGACTGCATAAATGGTTGGCTGCATGAAAATTTCCTCCTTATAAAACAATGGGCTGCAATTCGCAGCGGCTGGCTGCCAAGGTGACACCCGCATATTTTACTTTTCTGGTCAAAATCGTACCCTTTCCAGCGGCTAAATAACTGCATGCCTCAGAAACAGACGGCAGCCCTGTCACCTGCTGCACAAAGGCAGAGGCTTCAAACAAGTTCCCACAAGCTCGAATATCTGCATCCGGTACAATTTGCAGCGGAATGTGATATGTTTCACAAAGCTGTAAAATAGCTGGTTCTGCCTGCTTTCTGGAGATGGTCGCCATCGCTTTTATCGAATCGCAGGCATATTGATATGTTTCCAAAAAAGATAAAAAGCACGTTTCCAAATGCACAAATGGAATCGATTTCTTACAGCCCACACCAATTACCAAATCTTTTGGACGTAAATACAATGTTGGCAGCGTTTCCAACCGTGTCTGGGTGCGGTCAGAAATGACCACCTTTCCGGCAGAGTTTGCCTGCTCGGAAAAAGAAATCTGTGGGTATTGTTCTGTTCCGGTAACTGGCAAATCAGATTGCAGCCAGATGGACTTCCCGTTCAGCAATGCACCGCTGATTTGTTTCAGAACGGAGATGTTCTCAATTGCAAGATGATTGTTCTTTGCCACTTCGTCAAAGGCAAGCTGCCCTTGCAAATCGGTTGCAGTGGTAATCACAGGTTCTGCGTGCAGAAACGCTGCTATTTTCCGTGTCCAGTCATTCGCTCCGCCCAGATGTCCGGAAAGCAAGCTAATCACATACCGCTGGTCTTGACTGACCACCAAAACCGCTGGGTCAGTGCATTTCGTCCGCAAGAGTGGTGCAAGTTTTCGGACGGCAATGCCAGTCGCCAAAACAAAGACCAGCAAGTCTGCTGCCTGAAAATCCTGTGCAAGGATTGCATCAGTAAACGTTTCTTTCCCTCGCAGGATTCCGCCGAATTGTTGTTGCAGCGGTTCTGCAATTTGCTTTCCGGCTGCGGTCAAATAGTAATAATACGTCATGATTCGATGCCTTTCCGGTATTCGTGCGTAAAGGTCTTATCATAAAGCTTCGAGAGAGCGTAAGTATCCCCCAAAAATTCCCCAACCAATACCAATGCAGTCTTCTGAATGCCAGCAGCTTGTACCTGCTCTGCAATCGTTTCCAGCGTTCCGGTTACAAGCTTCTGGTCTGGCCAGCTTGCTTTATAGACTACCGCAACTGGCGTTTGCAAAGGATAGGAGGTAGACAACCGCTGCACCAACTCCGCAATTTGTCCAACAGACAGAAAAATCACCATGGTTGCTTGATGAGCTGCCAGCGATTCGATTTGTTCCCGCTCTGGAACGGGCGTTCTGCCTGCCATACGAGTCAAAATGACCGTCTGGGAAACGTCCGGCAGCGTGTATTCTTTCTGCAAAGCCGCTGCGGCTGCCAGAAATGAACTTACTCCAGGCACAACTTCATGGGCAATTCCCATTCGGTCTAAAGCATCCAGCTGTTCCCGAATCGCACCATAAATCGACGCATCACCTGTGTGTACCCGAACGGTTGTTTTTCCGGCTTGTTCTGCCTGTTTCATAACCGCAAGCACTTCTTCTAATGTCATGCCGGCACTGTCATAGACGACACTTTCCGGCTTTCGGTCTGCCAGTACTTCCGGATTCACCAACGAACCAGCATAAATCAAAACATCTGCATGGTCAATCAGCCGCTTTCCTTTGATGGTCAATAATTCTGGGTCACCTGCTCCAGCTCCTACAAAATAAACCATTGTTTCTGTTTCCTTTCTCTATTTGTTCTGCGGATGGCGGATGATGAGGGTAGTAAAATAAGAAGTCGGCTCTGCGGTTGGCGTTCCAATCCATTCCCCTTCCATGCCGATATTTTGCAGCATCGTGGTGTGTTCCAGCAGCTGCCGTTCCTGCAACAGGGGAACAAGCCACGGCAATGCTTTTCCGGCTTTCATCAGCACCAATGTGTCGAACTGCTCCAATGCCTGTTGAATGGTTTCCGGTGCTGCTCCGCCCGGCAAAACCAGTAAGGATTCCTGCCGTTCGCATAAGCTGCACTTTGCCTTTGCTGCTCCGGCAGAAAAAGCAGAGATGCCAGCAACCACTTCCGTTGCATAGCCATCTGCTTCTAGCACCTGCTGCACATAAGCAGCCGTGCTATAAATCGAAACATCGCCCAGTGTTACCATTGCCACCCGTTTCCCAGCTTGCAGGCAATCTCGTACAGGCTGCAACAATTCTCCCCGTAACCGCTCCCGATAGTCTAAATGCTTTTGCATGGGAAACAGCAGCGGAATGATTTCTTTTCCGGAAAATGAAACCACTTGTTCTGCAATGCGTGCCGCTGCGGACGGTTCGCCTACTCTTGTAATGGGTGTTACCAGTACCTCTGCCGTTTCTAACACTTGCTTTGCTCGCAGTGTCAAGTCCAGCGGTTCTGTTCCAACCCCGACCGCATAAAAAATTCCCGTTTTCATGATGATTTCCCTCCTGTACAAGCAAATAACAGCACGGGATGATAGGGCTGCAAGACGTGATACCGCCCTACTTTGCGACTCTGTCCGCTGAAAACCGGAATGATTTCCAGCTGCGGTGCATCCTGTAGCAATTGTGTAACTTCTGCCTGTGTTTCCAAGGTGACCGCACTGACGACCAGCCGAACCGATTTTGGCAGCTGTTGAATCTGCTGCAAAATCTCCGGAAATGCTCCATTACTGCCGCCGATAAAAATACAATCCGGAACAGGTAGTTCTGAGAGAACGGTTTCGGCTCGCCCTGCGATTACCGTTACATTTTCTGCTTGCAGATAGGCACAGTTCTGTCGCAAGATGTCCAGTGCTTGTTCCTGATATTCTACCGCATAAACCTGCCCGTAAGGACAGCACTTTGCACAAGTGATGGAAACGCTGCCTGTTCCAGCCCCCAAATCCCATACAATCGAATCCGGCTGCAATCGCAGTTTGCTGATAATCACTGCCCGCACTTCCTCTTTTGTCATCGGTGCACCATTTCGCAAAAAGGCATCATCCGGCAAAAATACCGCTGCTCCAATCGGTTTCGGGTTCGGATTTCGGACAGCCGTCACACAGAGTGCTGGATTTTCTGCGGAACAGAATTGTTCCGGTGTGCCGCTCCAGGTCTGTTCGGTTTCATAGGTCAAGTCTGCACCAATATACATCGTGGTATCGGAAAGCTGATACTGACAGAGTGCCTGTGCAATCTGCCGAACACCATCTTTTGCAGAGCAGAAAAAGAACGTCAATGCATGCTGAGCAACCGCACACGCAATCGAACCGGCTGTATAGGGCTTCCCGTGCAGGCTGCTGATGAACGCATCTTCCATTGTCAACCCAAACTTTGCCCCCAGTAATTGCAGCGAACCAACCCCCGGAATTACAGTGATGTCCCAATCTGGATACCGATTCCGAACCGTTCGATAAAAGCTATAAAGTAAAGGGTCGCCGGAAACCAAAATTGCAACCGAATCGGTTTCCAGCAGGGTTGGCAGCTGCTCCAATAAGGCTGATAATTGTTTCATGGGAATCTGTTTCTTTCCGGCTGCCAGCTTGAGAAACCGCTCCGAGGCAATCACACAATCCGCCTGCCCTAACACTTGCTTGGCAAGGGGCAGCAGATAGTCCGGCTGTCCACTTCCTCCGCCAACCAACCATAATTTATGCATCCTGACACCACGCCTTTCCAACTTGTGATACTTGTTCCGTTTCTGCCAATACCGTTCCAGTGCGGTCTAATAGAATCAATCCGATTTGCATCGTTCCATGCGTTCGCTTCTGGCAATTCTCTAAGGCTGCCTCTGCAATGCTCTGCCAAACAACATCGGAAAATGGCATCTTTGCAAGCAGTTCCTGCATTTCTGTGGTGGTGTTGCAAGCATACAGCTGTTGAATTTGTGCTGTGGTCGCCCCAGCAAGTGCAGCATGCGTGCAGAGAATTTCCCGTTGTCCGCCTGCGGTATGGCTATGCAGATAGAAAATATTTGCTGCTGGTTTCATCAGCTTTCCGGCAACGCCTGCCAGCAATAGCATCTGCATCCCAAATTCTTCGGCACAGTCCAGCAGATACCCCAAATAATTGCTGCACAATACAATTTTTCCGGCATGTTCATAGCGTTTTTTCAGGTAGGTTTCCCCAGCATAGCCCGTCACCAACGCACACGCTGTTCCATATTCTGCCCGACACATGGACAGCTCCAACCGCAGCGACTCTCGCACTGCCTCTTCACTCATCGGACGTACGACACCCGTTGTTCCTAAGATGGAAATTCCTCCAACAATCCCCAATCGCCCATTAAATGTACGTTCTGCAATCTGTTCTCCGTTTGGAACGGAAACGGTTACGATGGCACTGCGTGTTCCAATCACCGACCGCACTGCCTCGGTAATCATCGTTCGGGGTACGGGATTGATGGCAGGTTCTCCGACAGGAACACGCAAGCCCTTTTTCGTGACGATTCCAACCCCTTCGCCAGCTTGAAACGTCACTGCTCCGTCTGTTGTTCCGATTTTCACCTTGGCACAGACCAAACAGCCGTTCGTCTGGTCGGGGTCATCGCCAGCATCTTTCCGAATGCCGCAAATCGGGGCTTCCTGCGGCTCGACCGCAAGGGAAAGCGGCTTGCCCGATGGCAGTGTGTATGCAATTCGCTCCGGACAAGTTCCGGTCGTCTGCCAAAGCACCGATGCCAGAGCTGCAGCTGCTGCACAAACACCCGTGGTATATCCCTCTCGCAATGGTTTCATGCCTGCTGCTCCCATTCTTCTAAAATCTGATAAATCTTTTTCGTGTCCAGATGTTCCCGAATTGCATCTGCCAGCTGATTGTATTGCCGTTCTTTCTCCTGTTGAAAATCCCGTACGGGGGACAGTTCTTCTGTTCGTCCAGTCTGTTTCCGGAGCAGTTGCAGCAGGGCTGCTGTAGTTTCAGCTGTATCAAAAAATCCATGCAAGTACGTTCCATAAACCGTTCCGGCTTCGTTGCAGTAACCGTTTAATGTGCCGTCTGCCCGTCTGGTAAATGGTATCGCATGGCTGCCGGCAATCGACCGCCCCATATGAATTTCATAGCCCGTAATTGCACTTCCTGCCAGCGGTGCAAATATGCCGGATGGCTCTGCAATCGTTCCTTGTACCTGTTGCTGGTGCTTTTGGGGTTGGAAAATGGTTTCCATGTCCAACAGCCCCAGCCCTCGCAGGCTGCCGCCGCCTTCGGTTTGTTCGGGGTCAGAAACCTGCTTGCCCAACATCTGAAAGCCACCGCAGATTCCAAACAGCAAGCAGCCTTTTTCATGCAGTTTCAAAATGGCTGCTTCTAAGCCGCTCTCTCGCAGCCATCGTAAATCGGAAAGCGTGTTTTTTGTTCCCGGCAGAATCAACAAATCCGGTGTGCCCAACTCTGCCCGACGTGTAACATAGCGGACAGAAACGCCCTTGATGCCGGATAATGCTGCAAAATCGGTAAAGTTTGCAATGCGGGGCAACCGAATCACAGCAATATCCAATCCCGTTCCATCGGCTGTTTGCACAGACAACTGCTCCGCAAGGCTGTCCTCTTCCTCTAAATGCAAGGGCAGATATGGCAGCACACCCAACACCGGAACGCCTGTCAATTCTTCCAGCATTGTCAAGCCACTCTCTAAAATGCTGATGTCCCCACGAAATTTATTGATGATGATGCCCTGAATCCGGCGGCGTTCCTCCGGTCGCAGCAGGGCAATCGTCCCATAGAGCGAGGCAAACACACCGCCACGGTCAATATCGCCCACGACAATCACGGGCGAATCCGAAATGGCAGCCATGCCCATATTGACAATATCCACATCTCTTAAATTGATTTCTGCCGGACTGCCAGCCCCTTCTAATACAACAATGTCATATTCTTCTGCCAGTGATTCATAGGCGGTGCGAATCTCCGGAATCAGTTCCTGTTTTCGCTGATAATATTCTTTTGCCCGTAAGTTGTCATAAACTTTCCCGTTCACAATCACCTGCGAACCGGCTTCGCTGGTTGGCTTTAAAAGAATCGGATTCATGCGAATATCCGGTGCAATGCCAGCTGCTTCCGCCTGCATGACCTGTGCCCGTCCCATCTCCAGACCGTCTTTGGTGATATAGGAATTGAGTGCCATGTTTTGCGATTTAAACGGGGCAACCCGATAGCCATCTTGATGAAACATCCGACACAGCCCAGCAGTGACAACGCTTTTTCCGGCTGATGACATCGTTCCAACTACCATAATGGACTTTGCACGCATAGAAAATGTCTCCTTTCTGGTTATAAACAAGCTTGTAATGCCTGTAACAAAATCTGATTTTCTGCATGGCTGCGAATCGCTGTACGGTAGTATGTCGCATCCAACCCCACATAATTCTCACAGTGCCGAATAAGAATGTGCCGATGCAGCAACCGTTCCTGCAAGTCCGTACAAGCTGTACGGAAAAAGACAAAATTCGCTGCTGGTTTCCAGACTTGCAGCGTTGGAATCGCTTGCAAAGCATGATAAAAAGCAGGCTGTTCCTGCTCTAAAAAGGTCTGAAACTGCTGCTGGTAAGCAGCATCCTGCAAGGCAGCGATTCCGGCAGCAGCTGCCAGCGTGTTCACCGACCAAGGCTGTCCAGTCTGACGAACTTTTTCAATAAAGGCAACATCCGCACAAACGCCATACCCCAGCCGCAAGCCCGGAATGGCAAAGCGTTTCGTTAGCGATTTCAAGAAAAAAACATTCGGATATGCTGTACAGCTTGCAAGCAAAGAGGCTTGCTGTGCCTCGCTGGTCATGTCGCAAAAACATTCATCCAATATCACCCGAATGCCATTCTGCAAACAGCAATCCAGAATCGGAATCAACTGGCTTTTTTGCAGCAGTGTTCCAGTCGGGTTGTTGGGGTTGCAGAGCATCAGGCAATCATATTGCCTTGTTTGCAGTTCTAGCAAAATCGAATGAGTTATCGTCAGATTCGGTGACATCTGCCAGTGTATCACGGAACAGCCGATTTCCTGCAAGGCGGTTTCATATTCTAAAAAAGATGGAACAGGCAACAAGGCTCGTTTCGGATGCAGACACTGCAACACCCGAAAGAGTACATCTGCCCCACCATTTCCGCAGACAATTTGCTCCGGCTGTAATGCATGATAAGTTGCAATCGCCTGTGTCAAGGCAGTCTGCTGGGGGTCTGGATAGTGTACCAAAGTGGGAATGGCGGCAGAAATCGCCTGCTTGACCGACTCCGGCACACCAAACGGGTTGATATTGGCGGAAAAATCCAGTAGATCCGGTGCATTTGTTCGTTCAGTATAGATGTTTCCGCCGTGCTGCATGGATGTCATAACTTCCCTCCTATCGCAGACTGAGCCACAAGAGCAGACCGCCCACCAATCCGGCAAACAGCAGGCTGCTCCCGAACAGCAGTTTGTTCGCAGTCAAAATATCGGTTGGTTGTGCGTGACGGATTGCATCGCCAATCGTTGGCTTTTCTACTACTTTTCCAAAGTAAACATGTGTTCCGCCCAGCTGAATTCCCATTGCCCCAGCGGCAACCGATTCTGTCTGTGCGGAGTTTGGGGAAAGATGCTTCCGCCGATCTCGCAAGTAAATCTGCAATGCCTGCTTTCCGTCCAACCGTAGCAAAACAGCGGTTGCCATCATCAGCCATGCGGAAATGCGAGCCGGCAGCCAGTTCCAAAAATCATCCAGCTTTGCAGCGGCTTTTCCAAAATATTCATAGGTTTCATTGCGGTATCCCACCATGGAATCCAGCGTATTGACGGCTTTATAAAAGAATCCCAGCGGAACACCGCCCAAAAATAAATAGAACAGCGGTGCAATTTCTCCATCAGATGTGTTCTCTGCAACTGTTTCCACACATGCCTTTGTCACCTCTTCTGCGGAGAGCGTCTGCGTTTCCCGTCCCACCAGCCACGAAAGCTGCTTTCGGGCAAGCGGTAAATCCTCCGCCTGTAATGCACGATAAACTTTCTTGCTCTCTGTTGCCAGACAACGAGCCGCTAAAATCTGATAGCACCAAAATGTATGCACAGCAAACCACAGCCAAAAAGAAACCCGATAGCAAAGCCACAGCACCAGCAGTGAAATTCCAGCACTGAGCAACGGGATTCCAATTGCTAAAATCACACCGGCAGCCGTCAAGCTGCTGGGTGTTTCCGGAAACCATTTCCGCAACTGTTTTTCTGCTGCGGAAATGCCCTTTCCAATCCAGACCACCGGATGCGGCAGCCAATACGGGTCGCCAAAACAAAAATCCAGCAGAACACCCAATAGAATACTACTGACAACACCTACCCCCATCATGATTGTACTCCTGTCCGCAGCTGCATGGAAAGTCCGCAGAAAATCCGTTCGACCGTTTCCGCTTGTGCGGCAAGCTGGGCGTTCATCCGTCCGACTGCCTCTCTCCACTTTCGGTCTTCTGCGGAAATCGGCACTAGTCCGCAGCCAACCTCTTGCGTAATCAAAATGCAATCCTGCCAGTTCGGAACGGTTTCTTGCAGCAAGGTCAACGGGGCTTTGTTCTGCTGCAGGGACTGCGAAACAAGTGCTTCCAGATGATAAAGAATCGTCTGCCCGTTCCATTCAGAAAGCGGCTGCGTGGCACAGTCAAACACATCCGCCCTATTTTTGTGATAGGTTTTTAAGGCATAGGACAACCGCCCCTGTGCATACCCACCAAAAATCAAATGCATGAAATTCCTCCTAACAATGCCACGATGCCCAACCAAGCGGTTTCACATAATACTAGAAAATATCCTGCCAAATCGCCCGTTACGCCGCCAAACTGTTTCTTCTGCATGCGGGCATAATACCAAAAAATCAGCCCTGCCACGGCACAAGCTGCCACGCCCAGAAGCCGATAGCATCCCATGCATCCCACAGCGGAAAGCAGACTGATGACAATCAGTGCTGTTCCAACTCGTTTTCCGGCATGTTCTCCGAACGTCTTAACCAGCGAACTGGTCGGTGTACACGGAAACCGTGTGACAGAGATACCACTCAAACAACGGGACAGCCAAAATCCACCTGCCAGCAGCCCAATAATCAAGCGATTCTGTTCGGTATAAATCTGAGCATAAGCGGCAACCTGCACCAACAATACCAAAATAACAGCAAATACTGCAAATGGGCCACAGTTCGGGTCTTTTAAAATCCGTAGTTTTTCCTCCATGGGTCGGCGAGAATACAAGGCATCTGCGGTATCACAGAAGCCGTCCAAATGAATGCCGCCTGTGATCCAGACATTCACCAACACTGCAAGCACGGCAAATAAATAGGCAGAACGGTGCAACAGCTGGCAGACTGTCCAGACGAGCCAAAGTCCACCGCCACAGAGCAGTCCGACAATGGGGAAAAATAACATTGCAAGCCGTAAATTTTTTGCGTTCCAGTTCAGACACTTCACAGGCAAAGTGCTGTACATGGATAGGGCAATCAACAGCGACTCAAAGCATGATTTCATGAAAACGTGACGCTCCTTTCCAGCAGATGGGAATCCCACTGCATACTTCTATTACAACATCCGACCGACTTGCCAACACTTGATTGATGTTACCCAAGTTTTGCAGATATTGCTGCATGGCAATATCATTCGGCACACGGTCGGTAAATACTTCATTGGTGACAATCACGACAGCATCCAGCTTTTTTTGCAGGGCTGCCATGCCATCTAGAATCGCTGTCACAGGGTCTTCCTGCGAACCGCCAAACTGTTCATTGGACAGCAAATTGCTGACGCATTCCAGCAATCCGCATCCGCCCTGCGGCAAAGTAGAAATCGTTTCCAACAGGTTTGTGGGAACTTCAACGGTCTGAAAATCCTTTCCTGCTCGCTGTTGGCGATGTCGTTCAATTCTTCTGGCACATTCCGCATCCCATACCTGCATGGTTGCAAAATAATATCGTGGCTGAAAGGACTGGGCAACGGCAAGCTGTTCGGCAAGACTGGACTTTCCGCTATTCGCTCCGCCGGAAATTAAAATCTGCATCCGGTGTTCCTCCTCTTCTGATACCTGCGGCACTGCTCCGCAAATCGCTGTGCAGCTTCTGGACAGGATGGAAAATACCAGTGCGGAAATCCGGCTAAAATCGAGCCTTGCTGCTGCACTTCCAGCCATGTCCGACCATTTGGACGCTGCACAGAAAAAGCCGTGCCGTTTTCGGTACTATCTGCATAGTGGAAACTGTGTGCCCGTATCACAGCCCCCTTTTCTGCACAGAGCGTATCTTGCTGAGCCGTCATCGTGACATAGCCGAATCGGCAGAGGCGGTTGCCCATCGTTGCCGTTCCGGACAATAGTCCTGCCATCGGAAATATCTTGCCCTGTGCATCTTGTATGGACTGCTGCAAGTATAAAAATCCGCCACATTCGGCAAAAATGGGAAGCTGTTTCTGAGCAGCTGTTCGCAGGCTCTCTAAAAATGCATGATTTCCCGACAGCTGCGGTAAATATAATTCCGGATATCCACCGCCCAAATAAAGCCCGTCTAACTGCTCTGGCAAAGCGGAATCCGTCAGCGGTGAAAAAAATACCAACTCTGCACCGTTTCGCTGCAACAACTCTAGATTTTCCGCATAGTAAAAGCAAAATGCGGTATCTTTTGCAACGCCTAGCCGGAAGGAATGCGGTGGCATAGACGGCAGTTCCGGCAACGGCAACGGCGGTGCAGTTTCTGCTAACGCTTGCAGCCGTTCCAGTGCAATGGTTTTTCGGGCAGTTTCTCCCAGTAAATCAATCTTTTCCTGTAACGTGTCCACTTCTTCTGCTGTGTATAAGCCCAAATGTCGGCTAGGTAATTGCACTTCCGGCAACTCCGGCAAATAGCCATATACGGGCAATCCGGTTTCCCGTTCGATAATTTCTTGATAATAGGTTGCCATGCCGCTGCGAACTCGATTCAACAGAAATCCAGCAATGCGATTGTGTGGCTCTAACTGCAAAAAGCCTTTGCAAATCGCAGCAACAGAACGCCCCATTTTCTGTGGATTTACAACCAATACTGCTGGCGTTTCCAGCCACTGCGAAACGGTGTAGGCACTGGCTTCGGAAGTCTGTCCAATGCCGTCATAAAAGCCCATTGCCCCCTCTATCAAGGCAAGGTCTGCCTGCTGGGCAGTGGCAGCAACCAGCTTTCGCATGGCATCTGATTGCAGAAAAAACGGGTCGGTATGATAAGCAGGGCGATGCGTAACCGCTTCATGAAACATCGGGTCAATATAATCTGGGCCGCTCTTATAACTCTGCACAACAACACCACTTTTCTGAAAAGCAGACAGCAACGCCAACATCATCGTTGTTTTTCCGCTATCGCTGCCCGTCGCACTGAGCAGCAGCCGTGGAATATGATTCTGCATCTGTTCCCTCCTTGCAATCTGTGGGAAATGCATTAATGGAACGCAGCTTTCCCACAGGATTTTGATTCATTGACATTCATTTATTATAGCATATGGTGCAAGAAATCGTCAAGTTGTGTGATGGGATTGTTGCAGCAGATTGATTCAGAACGAATAGAAAAAAACAGGAGAACGAAAAAGGTTCTCCTGTTATGTATGAATTTGTATTTTTCCAGAATGGTTCTTTATTCAACCGGCTCTAAAATCCAGCGTTGCAAATCGTCCCCGATGTCGTTTCGGATGACGACATTTCCGGCATCATAAAAACCAGTCTTTCCTTGTGTTCCTGTATCTGTATTCCAAACGGACAAGCATGCACTGCGGTTCGCACTGCAAGAAAACAGCATCGTTCCGTCCGCCTGCGGAACGAGAACAAATGTCTGTGCAGGAGCATCCACTGGACGATAAATTTCTGCATTGCAGCCGCTGACAACGCTGCCGCCCAGCTTTACAATGTCCACCACGCGATTGGTTTCGCCAGAAGAACACATGGTATACAACCGATAAGCGTTCCGGTCTGTATCATAGGAAATCCGAAATTCCTGTGCCGCTGTGCCATCAGCTGCATCTTGAATCAAGTTCCGTTCGTCTGCATCAACACCATCTGCAACGGTCATATAGAGTCCGCTTCCCGCATTTCGCAGCCGGTAAATACCATTATCAAGAACCCCTTCGGCTTCTGTTTTGGAATCGGTTGTTGCATGAATGATGACTGCTTGCTTGCCCATCTGATTGTATCGCTGTGCAACCAAATCCAAATCATAGGTCACATTTCCTCGCAGAGGGTCGGCAACGGATACCGTTCCAGCGTTTTTATCGTATCCCGTCAGAACCAAGCAATGTTCATGGCTCACCCAAGTTGCCGTATCGCCTTCCGGTGTTGTCCAGCTGCCACCTGTTTCCGGTGCTCGCATTCCCATTGTACCCCAGAAAACAACCGGTCTACCGGCTGCAATGTATGGGAACAGGTCTTCAAAGCTTGTCCCTGAGAGATTTTCTGCGTAGGAGGCATTTTTCTGTGCGGTAAAGTAGGCGTTTGCAGTGGCAACGATTGCCGGAGCATAGCAGCCATACCCGTAGGAAGTCATCGGGTCACCTGGGAAAACATACTGAAAATCTGCTCCATAATAGATATTATTCAAGGTATAGAACAACATTTTCGGCAGATACGTTTTTGCAATATCGGTTTTTTCCGCAGAAAATCCGTCATATTGCAGGGCAATCGTCAATGCCGTTGCTTCGCAGCCGGTCGGCAGCGATGGAGCATCATTCTGCAAAATACAGTTCACAGACAGTTGCTTTGCTTGCGGTAATGTCGTTGTGGTAGTTGTAGCCGTCGTTGCTTTGGTCGTTGTCGTGGTGGTTGTTTCTGTAGTCGTCGTAGTAGTTGTGGTTGTAGTCGTTTGTTCAGAAGTGGTGGTCGTCGTTGGTTGTATGGTTGTAGTAGTTGCTTCTGTTGTTGGTTCGGTGGTCACAGATTCGGTCATTTCTGTAGAAACAGTCGTGGTCGTTGTTTCCACCGGAATGGATTTTGTTGCAGTAGTTGTCGTTGTGGTGGTTTCTGGTTGCTGGTTTTTCTGGTCCATGTAATCCGAAAAAGAAAGCTCTGTTGCACCCGCTGCCCGTTTTGCATAATATTCCAGAATCAAAACCGCATCGGTAACATCCACTTTCCCATCATGATTGCAATCAGAATAAAAAAATTGATTTGGTGTCAGATTCACTTCTGCTCCAGCTGCCATCGTTGCATATATTGTCAACACAAAAACAGCATCATCCACCGCAATCATCCCATCCCCCGTTAAGTCGCCCAAGGAAATATTATCATCGTCCGGTTCTTCCAAGATGGTTTCCGTTGCGGTTTCGGTTGTTTCCGCTGGTGTATCTGTGCTCGAAACCACAGGGTCATCCGGCGGTTCGGTTGGTTCTGTAGATTCTGTTTCCGATGCAGATGCACCAGTTTCGGTATCTGCTGCACTGCTCAGCGGTAAGCTGTAAAAAAGGCTGCTGCACGCAAGCACACTGCAAATGGTTCGTTTCCAAAATGTTGATTGCATCATCCATTCCCCCTAAGATACGCTGTTATACTTGTAAAATGCCCAGTTCTGAACTGGTAAAAATAGCAGAAAATGCCTGCTCACTCTCCGCAGAAATCGCAATGCTTTGCTTCTGCTTTGGTTGTATCATCTTTTTTTGGTCGGTGAGATAGAAACACAATGCAGTTTCTCCGGAATACCTCGCAGCAATTTGAATTGCCTGCTGCATCCGGTCTGTATCTGTAGACGATAATTTGATGCAGAACTTCGCATGGGGAAGCTGTTTTTGCAACTCTTCCAGCGTCAAAACACTGCTGCACAATAGAGAAACACCGCTTTCCTGAACAGATAACCGCCCTTTACACCATAAAATCGTATCCGGCTGCAATTTCTGCTGAATCGCACGAAAGACATTCGGAAATGCCACGCATTCCAGCGTTCCGGTTTCATCTTCCATCTGGAAGAAACACATTCGTTCCTGTTTTTTCGTCAGATGCGGTTTCATGCTCTGCAAGATGCCTAAAAATGTAACTTCTGCCTGTTCTGGCAAGTCGGAAAGTTCTGTGCTGGCAGGCACATGCAGCAGACGGCAAAGATACTGCACAGGCTGAAACGGATTCCCAGAGAGATACATTCCCGTGACTTCCCGTTCCATCCGCAGCAGCTCTGCCGGAGAAAATTCCTTCAAGGGTTCTGGTGCTGGTCGCTGCCAGCTGCCTGTAGCATCCCCGCCAAACAACTGCATCTGCCCAACCACTTGCGTTGCAGCAGTTTCCTTTGCAGCAGATAGAACTGCATCTGCCTGCGTCAGCATCTGCCGCCGATTCCAGCCCAGTCCATCCAATGCACCGCTTTGTATCAGGCTTTCCAGTGCTCGCTTGTTCAATTCTATGCCCTGCATTCGCTCGCAAAAATCATACAAGTCGGTAAATGCTCCGTGTGCCTGCCGTTCTCGTTCCAGCTTTTCAATCAGTGCAATGCCAACATTCTTGACGGCATGCAATCCAAACCGAATGCCCTGCTTCGTACAGGTAAAGGCAGCATGGCTTTCGTTGATATGCGGCGGTAAAACCGCAACCCCTGCTTTCTTGCAGGCGGAACTATATGCCAGCAGCTTTGGAAAATCTCCAATGACGCTGGTCATCAATGCTGCCATATATGCCGAAAAATAATGACACTTGAGATAGGCGGTTTGATATGCCAGATAGGCATAGGCGACCGCATGGGACTTATTAAAGGCATACGCTGCAAATCGACTGATTTCATCAAAGATAGACTCTGCAACCGCTTTCGGCACACCATTTTGAATCGCTCCGCTGCAAACGCCATCCAATCCATATAGGAACGTCTGCCGTTCCTGCTCCATGACTTCCTGTTTTTTCTTGGACATTGCCCGTCGGACAACATCCGCTCTCCCGTAAGAATACCCTGCCAGCGACCGACAGATTTCCATGACTTGTTCCTGATAGACCATACAGCCATAGGTGACTTCCAGAATCGGTTTCAACAATGGGTGTGCATAGGAGATAGAATCCGGATGTTTCCGATTCTCCAGATACTGTGGGATGGAATCTCGTGGACCTGGTCGGTAAAGCGAAAGAGCTGCGGTCAAGTCCTCCAAACATTTCGGCTGCATTTGCAGGAGAACATGTCGCATACCCGCACTTTCAAACTGGAAAACGCCCATTGTATCGCCGTTTGCCATCATCTGATAGACGGCTGCATCTGTAATCGGAATATGATGAATCGAGAAGTGCGGTTCGGTTTCCTGAATCATCCGGACACAATTCCGAATAATGGTTAAGTTTCGCAGCCCCAGAAAATCGAATTTCAAAAAGCCCAGCGTTTCCAAGTCCCCCATCGGATATTGCGTCACAATGGTATCTTCATTCTTTTGCAAAGGTACCATTTCCAACAACGGAATCGCAGAAATGATCACACCGGCTGCGTGCGTGGAGGTATGCCGAGGAACGCCTTCTATTTTTTGTGCCAAATCCAGCAGCTTCTTCGCATCGGCATTTGTATGCAAAAGCTGCTGTAACGCTTTCCCGTCTGGTGCTGCCAGCGTTTCCGCAATGGTCTGTCGAGGGTCAATCTTCTTGGCAATCTGGTCACAAAATGCATAGGGCAAATGCAGCACTCGCCCGACATCTCGAATCGCTCCACGAGCCTTGAAAAAGTCAAACGTGATGATTTCTGTTACACGGTCTGCTCCGTACTTCTGAATCACGTATTCTTTCACGGCAGGTCTGCCCTCTACGCAGAAATCAATGTCAAAATCCGGCATGCTCACTCGTTCCGGATTCAGAAACCGCTCAAAGAGCAGATGATATGCCATCGGGTCAATTTCTGTAATGCCCATGCAATATGCACAGAGGCTGCCTGCTCCCGAACCACGTCCAGGGCCAACCGGAATCCCGTGCTGTTTGGCATAGCGGACATAATCCCAGACAATCAGAAAATAATCCACATATCCCATCTGTTGAATCACTTGCGTTTCTCGCTGCAAGCGATTTCGCACCGGTTCTGGAACAGGCGTTCCATAGCGTTTTTGCATGCCTTTTTCACAGAGTGCCTGAAAAAATGCGATGTTGTCAGAAACACCCTCCATAGAAAAGGCTGGCAAGTGCAGCGTTCCTGTTTCCAGTTCCACATGACAGCGGTCTGCAATTCGCTTTGTGTTGGCAATCGCCTCCGGCATCGCTGCAAATAATGTTTGCATCTCCTGCGTGCTTTTCAGGTAAAATTCTTCGGTTTCAAACCGTAAAGCGGCGGGGTCATCCAGTGTTTTTCCCGTCTGAATGCACAGCAACACTTGCTGCATCTCTGCTTCTTCTTTGGTCAGGTAATGGGCATCGTTGGTTGCAACCAACGGGATTCCTGTTTCTCGGGAAAGCTGTTCCAACAAGGGCAAGACGGTTTTCTGTTCCTGCAAGCCGTGATTCTGCACTTCTAAGTAATACCGTTCCGCTCCGAATACTGCCTGATAGTTGAGAGCGGTCTGCTTGGCAGCTGCATAATCGCCCGATAACAGCAGCTGTGGAATCTCCCCTGCCAGACAGCCAGACAGGGCAATCAGCCCCTCGTGATACTGTGTCAGCAGTTCCCAGTCCACCCGTGGCTTCTGATAAAAGCCCTCTAAACATGCCTTGGAAACCAGTTTCACCAAATTCTGATAGCCTGTCTGGTTTTCACACAACAGAACAAGATGATACCGCTTTCGGTCAACTGCTGTTCCTCGGTCAAACCGTGTTCGGCTGGCAACATAGACTTCACAACCGATAATCGGATGAATTCCGGCTTTTTTGGCTGCCTGATAAAACGAAATAGCAGCGTATAGATTCCCGTGGTCAGTCAGTGCAACCGCAGTTTGTCCCAGTTCTTTCAGGCGTTCCATCATCTCTGGAATCCGACACGCTCCATCCAGTAAACTATAGACGCTGTGAACGTGCAGATGTATAAAGGCATCATTTTTCTGTTCCGACATGTTCTCGCAACTCCTTTGCCATCATGGATAATTTCTGAAACCGATGATTCACGCCGGAACGCCCAATGGGAGGGTGCAGCAGTTCGCCCAACTCTTTCAGGCTGAGTTCCGGATTTTCCAGCCGCAATTCTGCCAGCTCCTGCAAGTCCGGTGGGAGCGTGTCCAGTCCTCGCTTCTCTGCAAGGAGCAGAATTTCTTCCGTCTGCCGCATTGCCGCAGAAACCACCTTGTCAATGTTTGCGGCATCGCAATTTCGCACCCGATTTGCCTTGTTCCGCATATCTTTTTTAATCTTGATATTCATCAAGTCCAGCGTACATTGCTGAGCCCCCATAAACGTCAACATATCTTCAATCTGTTCACTGTCCTTGACATAGAGCACAAAACTTTGCTTTCGCTGAAATACATGCCCCTTGATGCCTAATAATTGTTGCAGGAACAAACTCAAGTCGTTACAGAGAACCGAAGTTGGTGTGACAAATTCCAGATGATAGGATTTGTTGGGATCCATGAGGTTTCCGCAAGTCAGGAATACCCCTGCCAGAAATGCCGGCATGCTGTTCTGCACAATGTTACAGAGGTTGATTTGCCGATTGTCGAGGTGGATGTGATAGCGTTCACAGATTTCTGCAACCGCAGCTGTATTTTGCAGGGAAAGGCTGTAAAGTCCGCCCCTGCCCCGTTCGACTGTAACCGTTCCTTTCGGGAATGAAAATACCGTATGTAACAGCTGCGGCAGCAAGTCCACAATGGTTTCGCTTTCGCTTTGCAGACAGATTTGCTCCGAGGTAAACACACGACTGTACAGCAGTATGCCATACAGACAGGAAAAGGCTTGGTCTTTGTCTAAGATGGTACGTTTTAATGCCTGCCGGACATCCTGCGAGAAGGACATGGCGGTTCTCTCCTTTCCAATGGTCGTTTCTCTTGTGTGCCATGTTGCCCTCTTACTAGAAACTACCTGCAACGGTGGAAAATGTCACAAGAGAAAAAATTTTTTTCGGTTTCTCCACAAAAAAACACCGCCCTGCTTTGCCGCAAGGCGGTGCGGTGGGTTCGTTAGGGACGATCCTTTCCAATATCTCGATGCTGCTTGATGACGTGCATGCCCTTTTCAATCAGATAATCCCCGATGAGTTCGGTAAAGGTAATCGAACGGTGTTTGCCGCCCGTGCAGCCGAATGCAATCACCAGACGGCTTTTCCCCTCTTTGATGTAGAGCGGAATCAGGAAGTCCAGCAGGTCTTCAATCTTTTGCAACAGGGTTTTGGATTGTTCAAACTGCATTACATAGTCCCGTACGCAGGCATCACAGCCCGTATGATGCCGCAATTCCGGAATATAATACGGATTCGGCAGACAACGAACATCAAACACCAAATCCGATTCTGTAGACACGCCATACTTAAAGCCGAAAGACGTTACTTTAATCGAAAGCGAATCGGATGGCGTTTCCAAGAAGGTTTCTCGAATCTGTTCTTTGAGCTGGGAAACAGAAATATAAGACGTTTCAATATAATAATCTGCAATTGCTTTTAATCGCAGCAGCTGTTCCCGTTCAAATTCCAGTGCCTGATGCAGACAGCCGTTAAATCGTTCATCCAGCGGATGTTTCCGGCGTGTTTCCTTGTAGCGTTTAATGATGACTTCGTCCTGTGCTTCGATGTAAAGCAGCTTTACATGTAAATCTGACTGTTCTTTCAACCGACAAACACAGTCATAGGCATCCGCAAACATTTCTCCTGACCGTAAATCCGCAGCAATTGCGATTTTTTCCAGCTTGTTTTCCGACTCCCTGCAAATTTCTACAAATCGGTGGATGAGCTGCGGCGGTAAATTGTCAATGCAATAATACCCAATATCTTCCATTACATCCATGACTGTTGATTTTCCAGAACCGGACATTCCAGTTACAACGACAACCTGCATCTGTTTTCCCTCCTGTTATTTTAAAATCACGGGTTCTAACTCCAGACAGTAGCCAGTTTTCTCCTTTACGGTTTCAATTACAAAATCGCAGAGTTCCAGCACATCCCGACAAGTTGCATGGCCGGTATTGACCACAAATCCAGCATGTTTCACGCTGACTTGTGCATCGCCAACACTTGCCCCTTTCAAGCCGCACTGGTCAATCAGGAAAGATGCATAGCTGCCGACCGGACGCTTGAACGTACTGCCTGCACTCGGCAATTCCAACGGCTGCTTTGCAACACGCTGATTTTTCAACTTCTGCATCTCTTCCCGAATGTCTGCATATTTTCCGGCTTGCAGCTGCAAGGTCACACCCGTTACAATCTTTTTCGTACCGGAGAACATGCTGTGCCGATAGGAGAACTGCAATTCCTCCGGCGTTGCCGTCCGAAATGTTCCCGTTTCGTCCAGATATTCTACACTGCGGACAACGTCTTTCATCTCTCCGCCGTACGCTCCGGCATTCATATAGACTGCTCCGCCAATCGTGCCCGGAATCCCTGCCAGACATTCCATGCCCGTCAGGCATGCCTCTAAGGCAATTTTTCCAACAGCAGACAAGGTTGCTCCGGCTTCGCAAAACAATGTCGTTTCATCCAGCTGCCGGACGTTGGAAAACGCCCTGCCCAACTGTAATACAATGCCGTGATAACCCTCATCTGCTGCTAAAATGTTGCTGCCATTTCCCAGTACGACCCAAGGAAGATGCTGTTCCTGACAGCATTGCAGAATTGCCTGCAAGCCTTCTCGATTTGCAATCTGTACCATTGCCTGACACGCTCCGCCAATGCGGAATGTTGTATGCTTTGACAGCAATTCCGCCGGCAAAATCGGACAGGAATGGGCGTTACAACACGCCGTAATGGATTCTAATCCCTGCATGTCATTCTCTCCTGTCTGGTTTTTAAAATGCATCGTAATCCTTAATCACCTCTTTGGCTTCTGCTTCTAAGCCTAAATGATCCAGCAAGTCGGAGGCTGCATTGTAACCCATCTTCTTCTGACGGTTGTTCATCGCTGCAACTTCCAAGATGACTGCCAGATTTCTACCCGGTCGAACCGGAATCGTCAGGGACGGAACTTTCACGCCCAGCAGGGATACAAACTGCGTATCCACACCCATCCGGTCATAAATCTTTTCCGGATTCCACTGTTCCATCTCCACAATCAATTCAATTTTTTCGGTATTCTTAACCGCACCAATACCAAACAGCCGCCGTGCATTGATGATACCAATACCACGCAGTTCCAAGAAATGGCGGATGTTATCCGGCGAACTACCAACCAAGCTGATATTGGAAACCTTCCGGATTTCCACTGCATCATCGGCAACCAGACGGTGGCCACGCTTTACCAATTCAATTGCTGTTTCACTCTTACCAACGCCGCTTTCACCGGTGATGAAAACGCCTTCGCCGTAGATTTCAATTAAAACGCCGTGACGGGTGATTCTCGGTGCAAGATTCAGGTTCAGAAACGCAATCAGTCCAGCGATAAAGTTGGAGGTGCTTTCCTTGCTTCGCAGGAGCGGAACGGAATATTTCTTTGCCAAATCGAGCATTTCTTCAAAATACGGCAGCTCTCTGGAGATGACCAGAGCCGGAATCCGCTGTGAAAACAGCATATCCAACCGCTGTACCCGGGTTTCTTCATCAATCGTGGACAAGTATGCATATTCCATCTTGCCGATAATCTGAATCCGTTCCGGATTGAAGTATTCATAAAAGCCCATCAGCTGCAAGCCCGGACGGGTGACATCTGCCTCATCAATTTCAATTTCAGAAGCATTTTTTGGGGTGTAAATGGTTTCCAGTTTAAATTCATCAATGATTTTATCCAATGAAATAGTGAATTTTGCCATAGCCTTTGACTCCTTTTTCATTCTGTTTCTTTATTGTTGTCCGTTTTTTGCTTCCTTATGCCGGAATTAGTTCATATCTAATACGACTGTCATGTTCTTCGATGCGTTTACCATAGCATCTGCCAAGTCCTGCATCGCCTTATAGCGGTCTGCTCCGAAATAAGCATCGACATCAATGAAATCTCGGTCAGACTCCCAGAAAGACGGGTAAACAAAATCCTGACAGATTGCTGCGGAGAAGCCAGCGTTGTCCAGTTCCTGAATGATGGCGGTCATATAGGAAACGGTTGTTTCACTGTATGGAGTCATCCATGGCTTTCCGCCCTTTTCGACAGAATTATCCAGCCATCTGCCAGAGCCATCGATCAGCGGAATGCTGGCATCTTTATACAGTTCCGGGAACTGATTGTCATTGGTTACGCTAATCAAAGCATAGACAGAAAAGCCCTTTTCTGCTGCAAGATTGACAATTTCCGAAGCGGTCATTGTGCCATCACAAATATAAGTTCCGGCAACATAGGAAACGGTAGAGGCATAGTTCAGCCAACCGCCCTGCAACTTCATCGGCACAACAACTGCCTTTGTTCCGCTGACCTGTTCCAATGCTGCGGTAAAGGTATCCGCACTTTCCAGTACAGAGCGATCCAGCCACTGTGCAGATTTTGCATCGGAAAAATTCGCAAGCGGAACGCCTTCCTTCTTCACCGCTTCTGTCGTGGTGGTTTGTGTTTCGCTTGTAGCAGTTCCAGTTGTTTCATCACTGCCGGAAACGGTTGCGGTTGCCTGTGTGGTGGATTCGTGCGTAAATGCCGTTCCTGCCATCTGTATATCAGTAGAAACGCCTGTAGTCGTAGCCCAAACCACTGAAGTTGCAGTTGTTTCCGGTGTTGTTTTCAGTTCCACAGTCGAACCAGCTGCCGCCGGAACAGCCGTTGTTGCCGTTGTTGTTTCCGCTGTGGTCGCTGCTTCGGTCGCCTGCGTAGTCACAGCAGCATTCATTTGCAGGCTGGAATCCGAAGTTGCAGCATCATCCTGAATGAATGGCTTTGCGATGCTGTAGCCAACAAATCCAACCAAACCAGCCGCTGCAATCATCACCACTGCGGACAAGACATTATGCACCGAGGAGGATTTTGTGTTCCCGGTTTTTACCTTGTATACTTTTGGGGATTTCTTTTTCATATGGGTTCGCTCCTATTTTTCTCTCGATCGTTGTTCTACGAAAATGCTCTTTTTTAGTCTGCCAGCTGATGGAAGAAGTCCACGGCTGTTTTCAAGTTTTCCTGCCGGAATAAGTAGCTGCCAACTACCAAGTTATTTGCACCGGCTTTCACTGCCTCTGGAGCAGTTTCCGCATTCACGCCGCCATCTACCTGAATATTGACAGATAAGCCCTGTTCGGCTGCTTTCTGCCGCAGGAACTGCACTTTCTTCAGCATCTCCCACAGGAAAGACTGTCCGCCGAAGCCCGGCTCTACCGTCATGACCAACACCATTTCCACGGAGGACAGATAGGGCAAGACTGCCTCTGCTGGGGTATTTGGCTTGATGACAATGCCTGCTGGAATGCCACAAGCATGAATGGCATCAATTGTTTTCTGTGGGTCGCTTTCGCTTTCCAAATGGAACGTAATGCCGTTCGCCCCAGCCTTTGCAAACCGTTCTGCATAGTGCAGCGGGTCGGAAATCATCAAATGTACATCTAAAAATAAATCGGTCTTTTTCCGGATGGCTTCCAGTACGGGAATACCAAAGGAAATATTATCGACAAAACGCCCATCCATGACATCAAAATGCAGCATATCCGTACCGCTTGTTTCCAACGTCCGTACCACTGCTTCTAAGTTACACATATCTGCACTCAAAATCGAAGCAGAAACCTGTATCTTCTGCATATTTCCATCGCCTCATTTTCTATTTCTTCTATTGCAATCCGTCGCTGAACGCTGTATGTAACAGCGGATTCTTACTTTATTATATCGAACTTTCCGGTTTCCGTCAAGGCTTTTTTCGGTTCTTTCCAAAATAATCAAGTTGCTGCAAAAATGTCACAAAAATAACATCTTTTGCTCAGATTCTGAATCTGAATTTTGCTGACTTTTTTTCTTGTCTTTTATATAGTATGAGCGGTGATTCGATTCCATGTCAACCCTGTTCCAAAAGACACCCTAAAATTTGTACCAAATTGTCATACTTTTTTGACGGCTGTACAAAAATACAACCACTTTTGGTGCTCTTTTGGCGGAATCTACAACTCGAAATCACAAAAGACTCCTATTTTCTCAAAAAAGTACCATTCTTTTTTTGCAGGACACCAAAAAAACACCATTTTTCACAAAAATATCACTAACCATTCCGCTGCAATTTGTGGTATCATATAGTCACAACAAACAAAAAAGATTTTGCAGTGCGAACGAAAATCGTGCAAAATAGAAAAAGGAGGAGTTCTTATGAACACAAAAAAATTACTCGCTGCCGTTACCGGCGTTACCATGTTGGCAGGTATGCTCACCGCTTGCGGTTCTAGTTCCGATTCCAGCACCGCCAGCAGCTCCGACCCGAACACCCTGACCATCTGGGCGTGGGATGACAACTTCAACGTAAAGGCTGCCAACCTCGCAAAGGAATACTACCAGAAGGAACATCCGGATGTAACCGTCAATGTTGTCAGCATGGCACAGGATGACATCGTACAGACACTGAACACCGCATTTTCCAGCGGCACTTACAAGGGTCTGCCGAACATCGTTCTGATTGAAGACTATCGGATTCAGAACTACCTGAATGCTTATCCGGGCGAACTGAGAGATTTGTCCAACACTGTTAATCCGGATGACTTCATGGATTACAAGTTAGGTGTTATGACACAGGATAACAAGGTGTACGGCGTTCCGTTCGATAGTGGCGTTGCGGCTCTGTTCTACCGCACCGATTACATCGAAGAAGCAGGTTATACCACCGATGACATGCAGGATTTGACTTGGAGCGAATTCATTCAAATCGGTAAGGATGTCAAGGAAAAGACTGGCAAGTATATGCTGACCTTAGACCCGAGCGACCTCGGACAGATTCGGATGATGATGCAGTCCGCTGGTGCTTGGTATGTTAAGGAAGACGGCAAGACCGTTGACATCGCAGACAACGAGGTTCTGAAAGAATCCGTTAAGACCTATCAGCAGATTATTGATGCAGGCATTGCAGAACAGATTTCCGGTTGGGATCCGTTCGTCGGTGCATTCCAGAAGGGTGACGTTGCTTCCGTTCCGACTGGATGCTGGATTGCTCCGACCATCGCAGCAGCAGAAGACCAGAGTGGCAAGTGGGCAGTTGCTCCGCTGCCAAGACTGGACAACGTAGACAGCTCTTTGAATACCTCCAACATCGGCGGCGGCAGCTGGTACGTGCTCGACAAGGTTGGCAATGGCGAATTGGCAGAAAACTTCTTAGCAGAAACATTCGCTTCCAATGTTGACCTGATGAACGACTTGGTTTCTGAAATCAATCTGGTTAGCACACTGAAGGCTTCCGCAGATGCAGAAAACTACAAGAAGCCGAATGAATTCTTCGGCGGTCAGGAAATCTTCAGTGACTTCTCCAAGTGGACAGAAGAAATCCCGACCGTCAACTATGGTCTTTACACATACAGCATTGAAGACATCATGTCTGAAGCCGTTCAGTCGATTCTCCAGGGTGCAGATATTGACGAAACACTCGCCAATACACAGGTTCAGGCAGAAGCCGCTGTACTCAACTAAGTTTGGTTGTAAGCTCTCTGACAAGAGTTACAAAACAGAGATTTGGCTTGCCGCAGACGCCCCCTTTTCTGCGGCATTCCACATCCTGAAACCAACGGTAAAGGAGGAGGATCCTTATGTCTGAAATCAAAAAACAAAAGAAAAAAGAAACATTCGCTCCGATTGGAAAAGTCAGCAATCGTTGGGGCTGGGGCTTCGTTTCCATCAGCGTCATCATGATTTCCGTTCTGGTTTTCATTCCAATGATTCAATCGTTCCTGCTCTCGCTGCAAAGCGGTCAGGGCAATCAGCTGACATTCGCCGGTCTGAGCAACTATAAACGCATGCTGACGGATACCACCTTCCGGAAAGCATTGGTCAATACCTTTTTATATTTATTGGTTCAAGTGCCGGTTATGATTATTCTCGCCTTGTTCATCTCCGTTCTGCTGAACGATAAGAAGCTCAAGTGCAGAAGTTTCTTCCGGATTGCCATTTTCTTACCGTGTGTCACCTCGCTGGTTTCCTACTCTTTGATTATGAAGAGCATCTTCTCCGGCGACGGTTTGGTCAACCAGATACTGATGGCAATGCATCTCATTTCTGAGCCAATCGGCTGGACAACCAGCCCTGCATTTGCAAAGGCTTTGATTATCATCTCCATCACGTGGAGATGGACGGGCTACAATATGATTTTCTACTTATCCGGCTTACAGAACATCGACCCTTCGATTTATGAAGCTGCAGAACTGGACGGCTGCAACGGCTTCCAGAAGTTCTTCAAAATCATTGTCCCGCAATTGAAACCGATTATCTTGTTCACAACCATTACTTCCACCATCGGTACGTTACAGCTCTTCGATGAAGTTAAGAACATCACTGACGGTGGCCCAGCCAATACGACTTTGACCATTTCCCAGTACATCTACAACCTCTGCTTCAAGTATACACCGAACTTCGGTTATGCAGCTGCGATTGCCTTTGTTGTACTGGTAATGATTGCAATTCTGTCCGCCATTCAGATGAAAGTGGGAGGAGATGATTAATTATGGCAGCAGCTACAACAATGCCGTCCAATGTTGGACGGAAAAAGAAAATTCATCCGTTTAACATTTTCAAGTATGTATTCTTAATTCTGGCTTCCATTATTTCCATCTTCCCGTTTTTGTGGATGATTATCTGTGCAACGAACGATGCCGTTGACATCAACCGTGGTACAGTCACCTTTGGAACAAGCCTGTTCAAGAACCTGCAAAACCTGTTCGCTGCAGACCGTGGATTCCTGAAAGCACTCGGAAACTCCGCCATTATCGCTGTCATTACGACCGTTTTGGCACTGCTGGTTTCCTCTGCTGCCGGCTATGGGTTTGAAATGTTCCGCACCAAAAATCGGGACAGAGTCTTTAATTTCCTGCTCCTCTCGATGATGATTCCATTCGCAACCCTGATGATTCCGTTGTTCCGGATTTTCGGCAAATTGAGCGACAGCGGCTTGTCTTTCATGGGTCTGAACACCTTTGCAGCCGTTATTATTCCGGCAATCTCCACAGCGTTCCTGATTTTCTTCTTCCGGCAGAACACCAAGTCGTTCCCGAAGGATATCATCGAAGCTGCTCGGCTGGATGGCTTGAATGAATTGCAGATTTTCTTCCGGATGTATATGCCGGTTATGAAGTCCTCTTATGCAGCAGCTGCAATCATCACCTTTATGAACAGCTGGAACAACTACCTCTGGCCGTTGGTTGCTTTGCAGTCCCCAGAAAAGAAAACCGTTCCGCTGATTCTCTCCACCATGGGTGCTTCTTATAACCCAGACTATGGTATGATTATGGCAGGGATCGTCATCGCAACCCTTCCAACTGCTCTGATTTTCTTCCTCATGCAGAAGCAGTTCGTACAGGGCATGATTGGTTCTGTCAAGTAAATTTCCCCTACTCGCAAACAACAAAATTTCTTCCTTATTTTTCCTTCTTTCAAAAGATTAATGAACGTGATTGCAGAATACCGCAGTAATTTCAAACTGCGGTATTTCTGCTATAGAAAGGATGGTTTATCATGACCTTTTCAACTGATATTTTAAAAAATCCGGAAATCTTCCAAATCAACACCTGTAAGCCACATTCCTCTCATATCCACTATCGCAGTGCAGCAGAATGTAAGGAGCAGCAGAGCAGCTTTTTCCTGTCCCTGAACGGTGACTGGAAATTCTTCTACAGCGAAAACCTGAACGCTCTGCCGGAACACTTCGAGCAGGTAGGCTATGATGACAGCAATTGGGACACCATTCCTGTTCCGGGACACTTACAAACCAATGGCTATGGACAAATGCAGTATGTCAATACCATGTATCCGTGGGACGGCGTGGAGAACTGCAAGCCGGGTGAGATTCCGGAACGCTTCAACGCCACGGGCAGCTATATCCGCATGGTGACAATTCCGGAGGCATTCCGTAAGGATGCAGAGATTCGGCTGGTCTTTCACGGGGCAGAAACCGCAATGGCTCTGTGGGTCAACGGAACATTTGTCGGCTACCATGAGGACAGCTTCACCCCAGCAGAATTTGCAATTACAGACTACCTGAACGATGGCGAAAATAAGATTGCCGTGCAGGTCTTCCAGCGTTCTTCCGGCAGTTGGCTTGAAGACCAGGATTTCTGGCGGTTCTCCGGTTTGTTCCGAGATGTGGTATTGTATGCCGTTCCAAAGCTGCACCTGCAAGACCTCTTCGTTCACACAGACTTAAACGACACCTTCTCACAGGCAGATGTTCGGGTAGACTGTGCATTCTCTGGCACAGCATCCGGAACGCTGCGTGCGGTGCTCACTGACCCGAACGGCAAGCCGCTTGCAGAACAAAGCATACCTGTAACAGCATCCGAACAGGTTGTTGCATTCTCTGTAGAGCAGCCACTTCTTTGGAGTGCAGAACAGCCGAATTTGTATCATTTGGTTCTGACTTTGCAGGATGCAGATGGAACGGTTCTGGAAGTTGTTCCGCAGCAAATCGGTATTCGGCAATTCCGTATGGAAAATGGCATCATGAAATTGAATGGCAAGCGAATTGTATTCAACGGCGTAAACCGGCATGAATTTAGTGCAACCCGTGGACGTGCCATCACCAAGGAAGAAATCCGCTGGGACATCTTCACCATGAAGCAGAATAACATCAATGCCGTTCGTACCTCACACTATCCGAACCAGAATGATTTCTATGAACTGTGTGACCAGTACGGCTTGTATGTGATTGACGAAACCAACATGGAAACACATGGAACATGGCAGAAGATGGGAGCGATTGCTCCGGACGAACACACCCTCCCGAATGACAATCCGCACTGGACAAATGCCGTTTTAGCAAGAGCCGCTGCCATGCAGGAACGGGATAAAAATCACCCTTGCGTTTTGATTTGGTCTTGCGGCAATGAGTCGTTCGGCGGTTCAAATATCTATGCAATGTCAGAACAGTTCCGGAAACGGGATTCCTCCAGACTGGTACACTATGAGGGCGTTGTCAATGACCGCCGATTCAACCAAACCAGCGACATGGAAAGCCAGATGTATCCATCGGTAGCCAAAATTGAACAGTTCCTGAAAGAACATCCGGAAAAGCCGTTTATCTGCTGCGAATATTCCCACTCTATGGGCAACTCCAACGGGGCATTGTTCAAGTATACCGACCTCGCCAAGAGAGAGCCACGCTATCAGGGCGGTTTTATCTGGGACTTCATCGACCAAGCAGTTTTCAAGAAGAATGAATACGGCGAATCATTCCTTGCAACAGGCGGCGATTTTGACGACCGTCCGACAGACTATAATTTCTGCACGAATGGCATTGTCTTTGCAGACCGCACCCTTACCACCAAAATGGCAGAAGTGAAGTACTGCTATCAGCCATTTACGATTGCCTGCACACCGCAGGGCTTCACCATTCGCAATGAATTCCTGTTCACGGATACGACTCCGTATTCCATGACTGCAACGCTCTGCAAGGATGGTGTTCCGGTTGCAGAACGGGAACTGCCGCTGCCTGTCATTGCTCCGCAGACGACGCAGTCCTTTGCAAATCCGTTTGCTGGAACTGCAACCGAACCGGGAGCTTACACGTTGACTATTTCCATCTGCAGAACCGCTGCAACCGACTGGGCAGATGCACAGACAGAAGTTGCATTTGGACAGGCTGCTTGGAACGTGGTTGTTCCAACGACAGAAGAACTGCTGCCAGCTCCGGAACTGATTGTGGGCGATGTCAACTATGGCATTCACGGTTCTGATTTCCACATCCTGTTCGGCAGGGATAAAGCAGGCATTGTTTCCTATCAGAAAAACGGCGTGGAACGCATTGCCTCTCAGGTTGGCATTCCCAGACCGAACTTCTGGCGTGCCCCGATTGAAAATGATTTGGGCTGTCGGATGCCACACGATACCGCAATGTGGAAAATCGCTTCTCTGTATGCCGTTCCGTCTATCGTATCTTGCAAGCAGACGGCTCACACAGTGGACATTGTCACCCGTTATACATTCCCACAGAATCCAGACAACGGCTGTCTGGTCACCTATCAGTTCTATGGGGATGGCAGTATTACGGTAACGATGCAGATGCTGGGCTGCACGGAATATGGCAATATGCCGGACTTCGGAATGCTCTTGCAGATGCCGCTGGCATTCGACCAGATTGCATGGTATGGCAGAGGCAAGGATGAAACGTACTGCGACCGAAAAAACGGCTCTCGCATTGGCTGCTACACCAGCACCGTTGCAGAACAGCTTGTTCCGTATGCCTATGTACAGGAATGCGGCAACCACACCGATACACAGTGGTTCACCATTACCAACGCAGACGGACACGGCTTCCGCTTCGCAGCAGAACAAATGGACTTCTCCGCTCTGCCATATACACCCCACCAGCTGGAACAGGCATACCACTTGCAGGAACTGCCTCGTTCTTACCGGAATGTAGTTCGGATTTCCGCCGGAGAAATGGGCGTTGGCGGTGATGACAGCTGGGGAGCAACCGTTCATCCAGAGTTTACCCGTCAGTCAGAAACCGGACTTTCCTTTACGTTCCGCATGACTGCTATCTGACAAAAATTATCGTAATAGTCGAAAAAAGCACCGCTTCGCTGGGAACAAATCCAGCGGAGCGGTGCTTCCTATTTGTATTTTTGTATCTTTTAGAAAAATTAGTCCACCAAAGTCGGATGGAAATTTTCCTTCCACGGCAGACCCCACTTGTTCAGAGCATCCATGAACGGGTCTGGGTCAAATTCTTCTACGTTATAAACGCCCGGCTTCTTCCACTTGCCTGTCATCACCATCATTGCCCCAATCATTGCCGGAACACCTGTGGTGTAAGAAACGGCCTGAGAGCCAACTTCCTTGTAGCATTCCTGATGGTCGCAGACGTTATAAACATAGTAAGAAACTTCCTTGCCATCCTTCACGCCCTGACAAATACAGCCGATGTTTGTCTTACCAACTGTCCGAGGGCCGAGCGATGCCGGGTCTGGCAAAACGGCTTTCAGGAACTGCAACGGTACAATTTCCTTGCCTTCATACAGAATCGGTTCAATGGAGGTCATGCCGACATTTTCCAGACAACGCAGGTGGGTCAGATAGCTCTGTCCGAACGTCATAAAGAACCGAATCCGATGAATGCCCTTGATGTTCAGAGCCAGTGATTCCAGTTCTTCATGATGCAGCAGGTACATATCCTTTTCGCCGACTTCATCGAAGTTGTAAACCCGCTTGATTTCCATCGGTTCGGTTTCCACCCACTTGCCATCGAGAATATAGCTGCCCTTTGCAGAAACTTCCCGAATGTTGATTTCCGGATTGAAGTTGGTTGCGAACGGATAACCATGGTCACCGCCGTTGCAGTCCAGAATATCAATTTCATGGATTTCATCGAAATAATGCTTCTGTGCATAGGCACAGAATACACCCGTTACGCCTGGGTCAAAACCGCTGCCAAGCAGGGCTGTAATACCAGCCTTTTCAAAGCGTTCCCGATATGCCCACTGCCACTTGTATTCAAACTTTGCTGTGTCTTCCGGCTCATAGTTTGCGGTGTCCACATAGTCCACCTTAGTTGCAAGGCAGGCATCCATAATGGTCAAATCCTGATACGGCAACGCCACATTGATGACAATATCCGGTTTTTCCCGTTCAATCAGGGCAACCAGTTCGTCAACCTTGTTTGCATCCACCTGTGCGGTGGTGACAACGGTCTTTGTACCCTTTGCTTCTACAGCTGCCTTCAGGGCATCACACTTCGACTTGGTACGGCTGGCAATACAGATTTCTGTAAAGACTTCGCTGTTCTGGCAGCACTTGTGCACAACGACACCGGCAACGCCGCCTGCTCCGATAATTAACGCTTTTCCCATTTTTTATAACTCCTTTTTCTCTCCAAATTAACAGCAATCCCATGTGTAAATCACATCTTGGAAATTCCGCTGTTTCAGATTCTCTCGGCTGATAAAGAAATTGGCAACGCCGGAATCGCCCCACATAATTTCACGCTCTCCGATATCGTCGGTATCGATTTGCAACAGCAAAATATCGTGGTCATCTTCTTTCGCAATATACCGTGGGTCTTCCTGCGTAAATGCCGGATAACCGCCAATTTTATGCCCGAATGCATTCGGCAGCCAGTCCGGCGTTTCGTCTAATTCGTCTTGATCCCACAGATATTCTTCCAGTTCTTCTTCAAATGCTTCTTTTGCCTCTTCATCTGCAAGCAACGGTTCTGCCTGCTCCGGATAGCATTCCCGCATCAGCTGTTCTATTTTCTCCAAAAAACGATAATCAGACATGGATATCCGGTCGGTAGTCTGTTCAAATTCCAGTCCAAAGCAGCCCTCAATCGGGAAGAAATCTTCTTCACACGGTAGATTATTGCCCTCTTTCGCTGCAACCTCTTCTTCAGTGACAGTTGGGTCAACGGTTTCATAATAGCAAATCCGAAAATCTTTTTGTTCCGTGTTGTTATCAAAATCACAGCCTGTCAAGTCGTCATTGATTGCCCAGAATTGCAGCAAACCAGACGTTGGAAAATCCGGAATGGTAATCTGCCGACAGTCAATCTGTGCCAGCAACCGCATCTGTACGCCTTCGCTGTTGGCCGGAATGGCAGCGTCATGCGGCACATAGCCCCGACCGCCGAACTTGCTCTCTGCAATCCCCGGTGTAGTATCGACCAGTTTCAGCCGCATACACGGGATTTCGGTACGCCGCAGCAAGTTGGGAACAAAGTCTTTCATTTCAAGTTTGTTTTCCTGCATGGGGGGATTCCTCCTTTATGTTTCCGACTCTCTCAGAGCATCCCGTACATTGTTCGGAATTGCAAAGCAGCCCTGATGCAGAATCGTGTTATAATACCGAGTACGAATGCCCAGACTGTTCCACCAATCCGCCTGTAAATCCGTGCGAGGGTCATATTTCTTAGATGCAAACCCAAACAGCCAATGCCCAGAGGGATAGGTTGGAATGTGTGCCTGATAGACCAATGCAATCGGGAAGAATGATTTAATCCGACTATGTGCCCGTTTCATCGAGTTCGCATAGGAGGTATAGAACGTGCTTTCATGCTGATTGACGAGAATGCCATCTGCTTTCAATGCCTTGTAGCAGTTCCCGTAAAACTCCTTGGTAAACAGCCCTTCGCCAACGCCGAACGGGTCAGTAGAATCAACGATAATCAAATCATATTCGTTTTCGACTTTCCGGACAAACCGCAAACCATCCTGAATGTGCACGTCAACTCTAGGGTCATCAAATCCGCAGGCAGTAAACGGCAGATATTTCTTCGACAGTTCGACTACCATCTCATCAATTTCCGCAACGTCAATATGTTCGATGGACGGATAGCGTACCAGTTCCCGAACCGTTCCGCCGTCCCCTGCTCCAATGACCAGAATGTTCCGAATGTTCGGGTTGGTTGCCATCGGAATATGGGTAATCATTTCATGATAGATGTACTCATCTTTCTCTGTCAGCATCAGCAGACCATCTAACGTCATAATTCTGCCAAATTCCACCGATTCAAAAATATCAATTCGCTGAAAATCACTCTGCACACTGGCAAGTTGTTTATCCACCCGCATGGACATCCGCACATGGTCGGTGTGATTTTCCGTATACCAAATATCCATCATATTGCTTGGTTTCACCCTTTCTTATTGGACTACCTGTAAGCTGGACAGGGTCATATCCTGTGAACCTGTCAGCGAACAGCCCTTTTCCTTTGCATACAAAATATAAGAAACAATTGCTTCGGTGATGCGTTCGCCCGGTGCGAGAATCGGAATCCCCGGCGGATAACACATGACAAACTCGGCACAGACTCTGCCGATGCTGAATCGCAGCGGAACGGCTTCCTTTTCTGCAAAGAATGCCTGCTGCGGCGGAAGTGCCACATCCGGCGGAATGTATTCGCTGTTCAGCATGCCTGTCGGGTCACCGCCATACAGCCGCTTGATTTCGGAAAGAGCGGAAATCAGCCGTTCAATTTCCAATTCTCGGTCGCCAGCGGTGACGATTGCCAAAATATTTCCGATGTCACCGAATTCAATTTGAATATCATATTCATCCCGTAACAGGTCATACACTTCAATCCCTGCTAAGCCGGTGTTTCGGGTGTGAATGGAAAGTTTCGTGGTATCAAATGCATAGAACGAATCGCCGTTGTAAAGCTCCGAACCGTAGGCATAATAGCCGCCCAGCCGGTTGATTTCCTCACGGGCATAGTTGACGAACTGCACTGTTTTATGGAACATCTCCCGCCCGTTCAATGCTAAATTCCGGCGTGCGATGTCCAGCGATACCATCAGTAAGTAAGAGGCACTCGTTGTTTGTGTCAGGTTGATGACCTGCCGCACATAATCGGCATTGACTGTATCCGCACAGAGCAGCATGGCACTTTGCGTGAGCGAGCCGCCCGTTTTATGGATGCTGACCGCTGCCATATCTGCTCCAGCTGCCATCGCCGAACACGGCAGATTTTCGCCAAAATAAAAATGTGTCCCGTGGGCTTCGTCTGCCAGCAGCAACATACCGTGGTCGTGGGCAAGCTTCGCAATCTTTCGGATATCTGCACAAACGCCGTAATAGGTCGGATTGTTGACCAGAACCGCTTTTGCATCGGGATTCGCTAAGATTGCCTTTTCCACATCTTCTACTGCCATTCCCAGCGGAATCCCCAAGTCTTTCTGTTCGCCTGGGTCAACGTAGACGGGAATCGCTCCGTTGACAACCAAGGCGTTAATCGCACTGCGGTGCACATTTCGGGGCATGATCAGCTTATCCCCTGCCTTACAGGTGGAGAAAATCATTGCCTGTGATGCACCCGTTGCCCCGTTGATGATAAAGAATGCATTCTTTGCACCGAACGCTTCCGCTGCCAGCTGCTGTGCATCCCGAATGACGGAAACCGGATGACAGAGATTGTCCAGATTTTTCATGGAATTGACATCCATCCGCACACAGTCTGCTCCTAAAAACTCCGCCAGTTCGTGATTGCCCCGTCCGCCTTTGTGTCCCGGAACATCAAACCGGACAACCCGATTCAATCGGTGTGCTTGCATCGCTTCGAGCAGCGGTGCACGCTGTTGGGTAACCTGTTCCATACAGCCTGCCTCCCTTATCCATAAATATTTCTGCCGCTGAAAATCTCAATCATTTCCCGCCGCAGTTGGTTGGTAATATCCAGACGCACCCGAGGGTCTAACTCATAGACATCGGTCTTAAACAAATAATTTTGCAGCTGCATTTCTTTAATCAGCATCCGGCAGTGAAAAATGTTTGCCTGATACATATTTATATCCATGGTATCATACCGCAGCAGGATTTCCGGGTCAATATAGTCCTGAATGGAGGTGATGTTGTGGTCAATGAAACATTTTTTGCCGTTGACATCTCTGGTAAAGCCCCGTACCCGATAGTCAATGGTGATAATATCCGAATCGAAACTGCGAATCAGATAATCCAGTGTGTTCAACGGAGAAATTTCTCCACAAGTCGAAACGTCAATGTCGACCCGAAAGGTCGTCACTTCGTTGTCCGGATGACTTTCCGGAAACGTGTGAACCGTGACATGACTTTTGTCCAGATGGGCGTGAATGTCCCGCCGTTTTAAAAAGGTTTCTCCCTGATTACAGGATACGTCAATCTGAGAGGGAACGTGCCCTTCTGCAATCAGAATGTTGACGGATGCCCCCTGCGGTTCATAATCCTGCTTGGAAATATTCAAAATAGAAGCCCCAATCATCTCCGTTACGTCACAGAGAATGTTGGTCAATCGTTCCGAGTTATATTGCTCGTCAATGTAGCGGATATAGTCCTGTTTTTCCCGTTCTGTCTTTGCATAACAGACATCAAAAATGTTAAAGCTCAGCGTCTTTGTGAGATTGTTAAACCCGTACAATGCCAGCTTCTTTTCCAACCCTACCATCACAGCCTTCCATAAAATGTCAGATTCTAAAATTGGATCGTTCTTGTATCGACAAATCCATATCAAACATTCATTTTAGCACATTTCCGCCAAAAAAGCAACGGCATCCAAGAAATTTTTTTGGAATTTTCCAGAAACCTGTCTCAGGATAAATAGTGCCGCAGCAAATACCCTTCCCGTACACCATACGGACTGACATAAATCAAATGCGTATGCAGCTGCCGGATGATGACATCCAGAATTAAAATGCCAGGGAGAATTGTGTGAACCCGTTCCGGACAAACCTGTAAAATCAATTTCTTCGCTGCTTCGTCCCGTTTCAGCAGCTGCTTCTTCAACTTCTGAAACTGCTCCGCTGTAAAGGAATTCGCATCCGACAAAGGTGCTTGCTGCGTCTGAATCAGCTGCAAAACTGCACGAGCCGTTCCGCCAACAGCACAGAGTAAATCATAGTGCGGCAGTTTGTCCGCTTTGATTTTCTTCCACTCCCGCAGAACCCGTTCTTGAATCTGGGCAGCTTCGGCTTCTTTTGGCAGGAATTTTTCCACCATTTCCGTGTGCAGACGCAGTGCTCCAACGGGCATACTTTCCATAAAAGCTGGCCCATCTGCTGCAAAGGTGGTGATTTCCGTGCTGCCGCCGCCGATGTCTACCAGTGCCCCTTCTTCCATCGGTGCACCATGCATCACGCCGAAATAGTCCAGAAAGGCTTCTTCATGTCCGGAAAGAATCTGCACGGTGTAGCCTGTCTTTTGCTGAATGGCAGCAACAACCGCTTCTGTATTTTTGATGTTTCGCAGCGAGGCAGTTGCGAAAACAGTTGTCTGGTCAACCGAAAGCTGTTCCAGCAAGGATTTTGCATCCATCAACACAGTACAAGCCTGCTCCACACCAGCTGCGGTCAACTGCTTCTCTTTCACATAACTTGCCAGTCCTGTCATATAGCGTTTGGAAAAAATCGGTTCAAAGTCCTTCTGCTCCACCTTGTAAACTGCAAGGCGAATGCTGTTCGAACCCATATCAATCAATGCAACATTCATGATTCTTTTGATACTCCTGTTTCTTTTTTCGTCCTGTGCGTGCACAGCCCATTCTTATAGTATACTGCAATGGGCAGAAAAATACAACAAGATTCTTGCAAATTCTTCAAAAAGTTTATGTAAAAAGTGAAACCTGAAAACTTAACGTAAAAATAACAAATGATTTACATTTCTAAGCTGGCATAAAAACAGACGATGTAGTATAATAAAAGAAAACAAAACTCTTGTTTCTTTTTTCTATCATTTTGATGATTTTTTTGTGCAAGTTTTTCAAAATGCAGCCGTCTGTTTCCAGCCGGACTGCGTTTTGTTCTATTTAAAACCCAATCATAAACCAATAGGAGGCACTTATTTATGGCAGATCAGCGTTGCTACGCCAATCGAGAACTCTCTTGGCTGAAATTTAACCAGCGTGTTCTGGAAGAAGCACAAGATCCAGCAAATCCACTCTGTGAACGGCTTTCCTTCCTCTCCATCTTCCAGAGTAATTTAGATGAATTTTTTATGGTGCGAGTTGGCTCGCTCTTTGAAAAGATGCAGGTATCCGAGAAAATTCGGGAAAATAAAACCAATATGACTTGCAGAGAACAGCTTTCGGCAATCTTTGAACGGGTTCGCCAGATGCTCCATGATAAAGACAACACTTATCGGGATTTACAGAACTGCCTGAAAACAGAGGGCGTGGAGATTGTAGACTTCCACACCATTTCTCAGCAGGAAGCGGATTATTTACAGTCTTATTTTCGCTCTGAAATCGAACCGCTGCTCTCTCCGCAGATTATCAGCAAAAAGCAGCCGTTCCCATTCCTGCAAAACAAGGAAATTTATGCGGTTGTTGTACTGGAGAAAAAAGGCAGCGAAAAAATCGGAATCGTTCCGTGCAGCAGTCCGGTATTCCCAAAATATGTTTCCCTGCCGAACCAGAAAAACCGCTTTATTCTGACGGAAGAACTCATCCTGCACTTTGCATCCGATATTTTCTCTCGCCATGTCATCAAGAGCAAATCGCTGATTCGAATCGTTCGGAGTGCAGACATTGATGCAGAAGAAGAAAACATTGAAGATGAAACCGATTATCGGGCTGCCATGGAGAAATTGCTCCGTGCCAGAAAACGGCTGCGTCCGGTCAAGATGGAATTTTCCAGACTGATGGATCCGTCTGTGATTGCCAAACTGTGCGAATATTTACATCTGAATGAAGCACAGGTTTTCCACTCAGAAGCTCCGCTGAGCCTGTCGTTTGTTTCACAGGTACGGGACTTGCTGCGGAAAAATCGTTCGCTGTTCTATCCTCGCAGAGTTCCGCAGCGTTCTGCAAACATTGACGACCACCACTCGATGATTGCTCAGATTCAGAAGAAAGACCGTTTCTTGTCGTTCCCGTTTGAAAGCATTCGTCCATTCCTGAACCTGCTCCACGAAGCCGGCGAAGACCCACACGTTGTTTCCATCAAAATGACGCTGTATCGGGTGGCAACCAACAGCAAAATCGTAGAAGCGTTGATTGAAGCCGCAGAAAACGGAAAAGATGTCGTTGTACTGGTGGAACTGCGTGCCAGATTTGACGAAGAAAACAATATTGAATGGTCAAGACGACTGGAAGAAGCTGGCTGCCGGATTATCTATGGTCTGGATAACCTCAAGGTACACTCGAAGCTGTGCCTGATTACACGGAAAATTGGCAATTCTATCTCTTATATCACACAGGTTGGAACGGGCAACTACAACGAGAAAACTTCTGAAATCTATACAGACTATTCTCTGATGACTGCCCGTCCGGAAATCGGCATGGAAGCAAGTCGGGTCTTCAATGCACTTTGCATGGGGCAGACCATCAAGCACACGGAATATCTGCTGGTATCTCCGCACTGCCTGCAAAATCACGTTGCAGACCGCATTGATGTGGAAATTGAAAAGGCAAAGGCTGGACAGCCGGCTTATATCGGGCTGAAAGTCAATTCCCTGACAGATAAATACCTGATTGATAAGCTGATTGAGGCTTCTCAGGCAGGGGTCAAGATTGAAATGATTATCCGTGGTATTTGCTGCCTGATTGCCGGCATTCCAGGACAGACAGAAAATATTACGATTCGCAGCATTGTTGGACGGTATCTCGAACACACCCGAATTTATATCTTCGGGGCTGGAAATCAGGCTGATGTTTATATTGCCTCCGCAGACTGGATGACGAGAAACACCATCCGGCGTGTGGAAGTGGGTGCTCCGATTTATGATAAGGATATCAAGTCAAGAATCCTCTCGATGTTCCGAATCATGATGCAGGACAATGTCAAAGCAAGAATCCAGCAGCCGGATGGCTCTTATAAAAAGGTACAGAGCAATGCTTCTCCGCTGAATGCACAGGAATATTTCTATGCACAGGCGTATGCTTCGGCAAAGGCAATTGCAACTGCGGAAACAGAAGTGGAAGCAGAGAAATAAAAATCTATGTAAAATACAACGCCCTACTGGAAATGTGTTCCGGTGGGGCGTTAGTGTTATATTTGAGTTTTTTTCAATACAAGATTCATAATTTCCATTTTATCTGGAAATGATAAATTTTGAAATGCTTTAACTAGTTCTTGTGTCATTTCATCAAATTCAGATAAATTTTTTTCTTTTGGTAATTCTAAAGATTTTGAAACGGGCGACTGCTCATTTGATAAAACTGATTGTTTTAATTTATATTCTTTTTTTGTTAAAAAAGTCACATTTGGACAGCCTGTAAAAGCATCATCTGCAATATCTATTAAATGCCCTGGAAGAACTACATTTTTTAAATTTTTACAGTCTTTAAAAGCTTTTTTTCCAATTTTAACTATACTATCTGGAATTGTGATATCTATTATTTTTTCACAACCTTGAAAAGCCATATCTCCAATTTCTGTCACTTTGTTTGGAATTATAATATCCTCTAAACTACGGCAACCATTAAACGCACTATTTCCTATTCTTTCCACATTCTCTGGAATTTGAATATTTTTCAAGTTGTAGCAGTTATAAAAGACCTTGTTCTCAATTTCATTTAAATTATTGGAAAGAACAATATCTATTAAAGAAGAATAACCGCAAAAAGCCTTATTTCTAATTTTAATTACACTATTTGGAATTATAATTTTTTTCAATTTCTTACAATTATTAAAGGCTAAATTTCTAATTTCAGTTACACTATCAGGAATTTTAATATCTGTTAAATTAGAACAATTATTAAAAGAACTACCTCCAATTCGAACAACTCCATCTGGAATTACAATATTTGTTAAGATTTCACATTCTTTAAACACAGCATTTTCAATTTCAATTATGCCATCTGGAATTATGATGCTTTTTAAACGGATGCAATTACGAAAAGCACTGCTTCTAATTAGGTTAACACTATTTGGAATGGTAATGCTTGTTAAATTTTCACAATCTCTAAAAGCTGAAACTCCAATTTCATTCACACTATTCGATATAGTAATATTTACTATATTTTTATTATGAGAAAATGCATGATTTTCAATTTTTGTTATATTATATGGTATGCAAAAAGAAGTACCAGTTTTTCCGGATGGATAATAAAATAAAATTTTATTTTTAAATAATATATCATTATTTTTATAGTATATATTATTTTTATTTGATATAGAAATTACTTCTAAACTTTCACAAACTGCAAATGCCCCTGGTTCAATCTCAGAAACAGTATCTGGTATTATCACTGTTTTTAATCTACAGCATCCTTGAAATGCATTTTTTTCAATTTTCATTACGCCAGAGGGTATTATAATATTAATTAATTGAGAACAGTTTAAAAATGTCTTTTCTTGGATAACCGTGACACCTTTTGGAATAATTGCTACTTTTACTCCTAATTCTTCAACGTATTTTTTCAAAATACCATTTTCAATTTCAAAAGCCATATTTAAACCCCTCTTTCTTAGTTTTATTTTTATTATAATCTATTTTTGGAATAAAAGAAATTCGCTTTTTATACAAAAAATTTATCTGTTTTTTGTGGAATCTGCGAACAGAACGCAACAAATGAGAAAATGCTGATGATTTTTAGGACTTGCCGATTGGAACGTGTGTTCCGGTGGGGCGTTTCTTTTTTAGTTTGAAAAATTTGCAATTATTGTTATCTTTTTAACATTGTTCCAATAAAAATATACTTTTAGGGTTGACAAACAGAATCTTTTCGGGTATAATAGAATCAAAATGTTTCACTTTTCAATAAAAAGGAGATGCTTTCTATGAAAATTCGTTCGATGCTCGCCGCAGCTTGTGCCTGCCTGATTGCTTCTGGTTCAATCTTGTCTTTCACAACTGCCCTCCCTGCACAAGCAGCGTTTGATTTGGGAGATTTTGACGGAAATGATTCCATTGATGTGGATGATGCCGTATCCGTTCTGACATTCTATGCAAAAAAAGCTGCTGGAGTTGCAGTAGACGACTTGAGCGATGAGCAATTTAATGCAGCAGATATTGATACAGATGGTTCTATTACGGTGCAAGATGCCGTCTATATCTTAACCTATTATGCACAGACATCCGCAGGGTTAGAACCATCTTGGGCGGATATTCTGCCAGAAGTTTATGGAATTCCAGCTTGGCAAACCGCTTATTATGACCTGCTGCTTTCCGGAGCAATTCCAGATGAAAGCGGAAATGCTACTTATGCTCTTATTTATATCGACCAAGACGACATTCCAGAATTATTGGTGGATTCTTACGCTGGCGGTAAACTATATACTTATAAGGAAGATACCGGTTGTTCTTTGGTACATAGCTGGGCTTCTGCAAGAAGCAGCGGATTCTGTGGATATGCGGAAGGAACGGGATATTTCTATACATTCAGTTCAGCCAGTGCTTTCATCGGCTCTATGGGGAAACAGGAACTGGTTGGAGATTCGTTTGTCCTGCGTGATCGTATCAGTATGGATAATGGCACTTATCAGCATAACGGCGTAAGCTGCACAAAGTCGCAATACAATTCTATAGAAAAATCCTATACAGATAGTTATTCTGATTATTATAAATATAATTTTTTGGAATTTATGTCAGATATTTTAGACGGAAGAACCGCTGATTTTAACCAACTGAAAACCGCCTTGGAATCCTATCGTCCAGTATATGCTATGGAAGTTGCTGATTATGATGGAGATGGAAAAGAAGAAGCGTTTGTTGTCTTGGGTGAAAAAAATTCTTCTTCAAAAACCGTTCAAGGCATTTACTATATTTCTTCTGATGGATACATCTTAGAAGCTCGCACCGATTTTTCTGTTGATATGTTCAGCAATGCAAATTATGTTGAATATGATGGCAAGGGATTTTTCGCTTGTGATGTTTCCGGCGGTGGTTCTGGATGGGTCACTTACCTGTATGATGTGCGAGACGGTTGGTGGAATGAATTGAATCTGTCCGGCTCTTTGCAGAGTTTCTTCAAAAAAGATGATACCTGCTATACCACGAAAAGTGTATTTTCTGCTCAGTATGGTCACCAGTATGTCGATGTCCCATTAAATTATGACAAAGATACACAGGAGTTTTCTTATTCGGAATCTTAAAATACAGGTATATTATAGCATAAAAACAGCCGTCCTGTGTCATCAGAGCGGCTGTTTTTCGAATAGAATCCACACCCCCATAAGGGGGTGACATCACACAATGGTATACTAAAAATAATGATTTCAATCCACACCCCCATAAGGGGGCGACAAGTGCATGTTTATTCCGTCAACAGATTTACTGCTGTTTGGAATCCAACGACAAACGCATTTCTCTGCCAATTTTCGCATAATTCACACAGGGCTTCTTGTCCTTTTTCTGCATGTCTTTTCTGAAAATAAGAGAATACAGAATCCATTTGTTCTTGCAATTCCGGTGTTTCAAACACAAACGGATTTTCATTGCAGTTCCCTTCATACAGAAATTCCAATTCTTTTTTCATAAATAACCTCCTTTCTTGACAACGCCCGAAAAACATGCTATAATAAAAACAGACAATGTTCTTGTGCATTGGTGTCAGGCTGTAAGTGTAATGAGTGACCAACCAAATAACACTTACAGCCATTTTTATATGAAAATCAAAGTACGGTGCATTTCGTGCATTCATTCGTTCTTGACTTCCATTAATTTTATTATATACTGCAAATATGCATTTGTCAATCTGCAAATTTACACAAACTTTCCGAGGCGTTTTAGAAGAACTGCCGAATTTTCTCAAGCTCGACAATGACCGACAAAATTCGACAAAATCCAAATTGACAGGCAATCCAAAGCCATGCTATAATAAAAAAATTTATTCCAACAAATTTATTATTACTATGTGTTTGTTTTCTCCGAACGGGAACACACCAAGCAAAAAGGACGTTTCTGCATCGCTGCAAAAACGCCCTTTTTCGTTGTATCAAATGAGAAAATGCCGATATTGCTTAGAACTTGCCAGCCTTTGCTGCTTCTTCTACGGATACAGCAACAGCAACAGTAGCACCAACCATTGGGTTGTTGCCCATGCCGATCAAGCCCATCATTTCAACGTGTGCCGGTACAGAAGAAGAACCTGCAAACTGTGCGTCAGAGTGCATCCGCCCCATGGTATCGGTCATACCGTAAGAAGCCGGGCCTGCTGCCATGTTATCCGGGTGCAGGGTACGACCTGTACCGCCGCCAGATGCAACAGAGAAGTACTTCTTGCCAGCGTCAATGCATTCCTTCTTATAAGTACCTGCTACCGGGTGCTGGAATCTGGTCGGGTTGGTGGAGTTACCAGTGATGGAAACGTCTACGCCTTCCTTCCACATGATTGCAACGCCTTCGGTTACATCGTTTGCACCGTAGCAATTTACCTTTGCTCTCGGGCTTTCCGGATCCTTGGAATAGCACTTCCGGAATACTTCCTTGACTTCACCGGTGTAGTAATCCATTTCAGTTTCTACATAGGTAAAGCCGTTTACTCTTGCAATAATCTGTGCAGCATCCTTGCCCAGACCGTTCAGGATAACCCGCAGCGGTTCTTTCCGAACCTTGTTTGCCTTTTCAGCAATACCGATTGCACCTTCTGCAGCTGCGAAAGATTCGTGACCTGCCAGGAATGCGAAGCACTTGGTTTCTTCTTCCAGCAGCATCTTGCCCAGGTTACCGTGACCCAGACCTACTTTTCTCTGGTCTGCAACAGAACCCGGAATGCAGAATGCCTGCAAGCCTTCTCCGATTGCTGCTGCTGCATCTGCTGCACGGCGGCAACCCTTCTTGATTGCGATGGCTGCACCAACGGTGTAAGCCCACTTTGCATTTTCAAAGCAGATCGGCTGAATGCCTTCTACCATCTTGTAAACGTCCAGTCCAGCTGCCTTTGTTACTTCTGCAGCCCCTTCGATGGAGTCAATGCCATATTCCTTGAGAACCGCAAGAATCTGCTTTTCTCTTCTCTCATAAGATTCAAACAATGCCATGGATGAAATTCCTCCTTATTCTTCTCTCGGGTCTACAAACTTTACAGCGTCTGCAACACGGCCATACTGTCCCTGTGCCTTTTCAAAAGCGGTGTTTGCATCATCGCCAGCCTTGATGAAGTCCATCATCTTGCCGAAGTTTACGAACTTATAGCCAATGATTTCATCATCTTCGTTCAGGGCAATCTTGGTAACATAACCATCGGTCATTTCCAGATACCGAGGACCCTTTGCCAGTGTACCATACATTGTACCAACCTGAGAACGCAGACCCTTACCGAGGTCTTCCAGACCAGCACCGATCGGCAGACCTTCTTCAGAGAATGCACTCTGGCTTCTGCCGTATACAATCTGAAGGAACAGTTCCCGCATAGCAGTGTTGATCGCATCACATACCAGGTCAGTATTCAATGCTTCCAGAATGGTTCTGCCCGGCAGAATTTCTGCTGCCATAGCTGCAGAATGGGTCATACCAGAACATCCTACTGTTTCTACCAATGCTTCCTGAATGACACCTTCCTTGACATTCAGTGTCAGCTTACATGTGCCCTGCTGCGGTGCACACCAGCCGATACCGTGTGTCAGACCGGAGATGTCAGAAATTTCCTTTGCCTTTACCCACTTTGCTTCTTCCGGAATCGGAGCAGCACCATGGTTCACGCCCTGTGCAACGCTGCACATCTTGTTTACTTCGTTTGAATAAATCATCTTCAAACTCCTTTCATATGATAGTGGTTTTCCGGCACAGATGATTCGTTCTGCACAAAGAACATCCTGTACGGGAAATCTGTATGCCGCTTTTGCATACATCCTTATTATACAACATTTTTTGTCAGGAATCAAGTGCTTTTTCGATTTTCCGACTGGTTTTTCAAAAGTCGCTGGCATCCTGCGGAAAAATCATCCGGAATATTTCCGGTCTGCTGAAAAAAATTCAACGGTCATTTGTACAATTCCAAACAAATTGAAAACAAATCCAAAAAATGATTGCATTTTCTCCAAAGAGCGATTATAATAAAAAAGATATTGCTTCTCAAAAAAATAAAACAGCTGCACCACCATTTTGCAGCAATGATCAAGGAAAGGATGATTTTAATCATGAAGCAAGCAAACAAAACTGGCTTTTCCAGCCGTCTGGGATTCGTCATGGCGGCGGCAGGATCAGCAGTCGGATTGGGAAATATCTGGCGATTTCCCTATCTGGTAGCCAAATACGGCGGCGGGATCTTCCTGCTGGTCTATCTAGTCTTAGCCGTTACCTTCGGCTTTGCCCTGATGACGACAGAAATTGCAATCGGCAGAAAAACCGGAAAGAGTGCCATTCTCGCCTACAAAGCCGTCAACCAAAAATTTTCGTTCCTGGGTTACATTGCCTCAGCAGTTCCGATTCTGATCTTCCCCTATTACTGTGTGATCGGGGGATGGATTGTCAAGTATATGACGGTCTATTTTACCGGACAGGCACACGCAGCCGCCGCAGACGATTATTTCTCCAACTTCATTTCTGGCACAGCACAGCCCATTGTATTCCTTGCAATTTTCCTCTTCTGCACGGCGTTGGTCGTTCTGATCGGGGTGCAAAAGGGTGTGGAAAAGGTCAGCAAAATTCTCATGCCGGTTCTAATTCTGCTTTCGCTGGCAATGGCAATTTATGCTCTGACATTGGATGGTGCAATGGATGGCTTTATTTATTATGTCAAGCCGAACTTCTCTGATTTTTCCATCAAAACCGTCGTTGCAGCAATGGGACAGCTTTTCTATTCCATGTCCCTTGCAATGGGCATCATGATTACCTACGGCTCTTACATGGGCAAACAAGACAACTTGGAACAGTCTGTTCGACACGTTGAAATCTTTGATACGCTGGTTGCGTTCTTGTCCGGTCTGATGATCGTTCCGGCAGTCTTTGCGTTCTCGAACGGCGACCATGCCGCTTTAAAGGCTGGCCCTGGGCTGATGTTCATCACCCTGCCGAAGCTGTTCGACAGTCTGTCCGGCGGAGCAATTTTCGGTGCAGCCTTTTTCCTGCTGGTATTCTTCGCTGCACTCACTTCTTCCATCTCCCTGATGGAAACGATTGTTTCCGTATTGCAGGACAAGCTGAAGTGGAAACGGCAGACGATTTGCCTGCTGGTCATGGGCGTTGCCCTGCTGATGGCATTGCCGTCCACGCTGGGTTATGGCATCTGGAGTGAAGTCACGATTTTCGGCTATCAGATTCTCGATTTCTTCGACTTCTTCTCGAACAACCTGCTCATGCCGATTGTCGCTCTGCTGACGGCTGTTTTAATCGGCTGGGTCGTGAAGCCGAAGTATGTCATCGAAGAAGTTTCCCTCTCTGGAACATTCCGAGCAAGAAAGCTATTCTGTGTGATGATTACCTACATCGTTCCGGTTTGTATGGTCATTATTCTGCTCTCTTCGTTCCTCTTAGACCTTTCATTTGAATCCCATCATTTTGCTGCCGGATGGAGGTTGTCTGCTCCCGTCCGGCAGCATTTTTGCAAATTTTGCAGTTTTTTTGGTTTTCGTATTGTTTTTTTAGAGAGATTGTGCTATAATAAAAAAGATCGTTTGTGCCTTGTGCTGGTACAAACAGAAACAGAAAGGAATGTCAAAAATGCCTATCACAGAACTACTGCGGCAAAATGCAGAACGCTATCCAGATGATACCAGTCTGGTTGAAATTACACCGCCGCCTACCGTCCACGGTCGGTTGACGTGGAAAGAATACGCCCTGATTGAATCCGGTACGGGTCAGAATGTCCGGCGGGAAATCACTTGGAAAGATTTCAACTGCCAGGCAAACCGGTTCGCAAACTTCCTCTTGTCCAGAGGCATCCGCAAGGGCGAAAAAGTTGCCATCCTGCTGATGAACTGCCTGGAATGGCTGCCGATTTATTTCGGCATCTTAAAAGCAGGAGCGATTGCCGTTCCGCTGAACTACCGCTATACCGCCGAAGAAATCCGGTACTGTCTGAACTTAGCAGAAGCGGATTTCTTAGTATTTGGCCCTGAATTTACCGGACGGGTGGAGGAAATCTGCGATTGTATGCCTCGTGTTCGGAGCATGCTGTATGTCGGAAAGGACTGCCCGACCTTTGCAGAAAGCTATGACCGTCTGACACAGTTCTGCACCTCCAAAAATCCGGATGTGCCGCTGACAGAAGACGATGATGCTGCCATCTATTTTTCTTCCGGTACGACTGGCTTCCCGAAAGCCATCTTACATACACACAGAAGCCTGAGCCACGCTGCACAGGTCGAACAGCACCATCACGGTCAGACAAAGGACGATGTGTTCCTCTGCATTCCACCACTTTATCATACAGGGGCAAAAATGCACTGGTTTGGCTCACTGCTGACGGGCGGAAAGGCAGTCCTGCTCCGTGGGGTCAAGCCGGAATGGATTCTGAAAGCCGTTTCCGAAGAACAATGCACCATCGTTTGGCTGCTCGTGCCGTGGGCACAGGATTTGCTGGATGCGTTAGACCGGAAAGATTTGAATCTAGACGACTACAACCTCGACCAGTGGCGGTTGATGCACATCGGTGCACAGCCTGTTCCGCCGTCTTTGGTGAAACGCTGGAAAGCTTATTTCCCACACCATGCTTATGATACCAACTATGGTCTGAGCGAATCCATTGGTCCAGGCTGCGTACACCTCGGTGTTGAAAATCCGCACAAGGTCGGTGCAATCGGAAAAGCTGGCTATGGCTGGGAAGTCAAGATTGTTGACCCGAATCACAACACCGTTCCGCAGGGCGAAGTCGGCGAACTGGCTGTAAAAGGTCCAGGCGTGATGAAGTGCTACTATCGGGATGAAAAGGCAACCGAAGAAGTTTTACAGGATGGTTGGCTGTTCACCGGCGATATGGCACAGGAAGACGAAGACGGCTTTATCTATCTCGTTGACCGCAAGAAAGATGTCATCATCACCGGCGGCGAAAATATCTATCCGGTACAGATTGAAGATTTCCTCCGCCAGCACAATGCAATCAAAGACGTTGCTGTCATTGGTCTGCCAGATGCCCGTTTGGGCGAAATCACGGCTGCCATCGTAGAAGTGAAACCGGAAGCAACACTCACCGAAGAAGAATTGCAGGCGTTCTGCATGGCACTGCCACGGTATAAGCGGCCAAGAAAAATTATCTTTGCCGATGTTCCAAGAAACCCCACCGGAAAGATTGAAAAACCAAAGCTGCGAAAGCGGTACTGTGTTGAAAATCTGGTTGCAAAAGAATCCGGTGTCACCGAACACGAAACCCCATGAAAGGATGAACAAATATGAAAAAATTACTGCTCGGCAATGCTGCTGTAGCAAGAGGTGCTTATGAAGCAGGCGTTCGGGTCGTTTCCTCTTATCCGGGAACGCCAAGCACAGAAATTACAGAACAGATTGTCCCATACAAGGAAATTTATGCGGAATGGGCACCAAACGAAAAGGTTGCTGCTGAAGTTGCCATTGGTGCATCCATCGGCGGTGCTCGTGCGATGTCCTGCATGAAGCACGTTGGTTTGAATGTCATGGCTGACCCAGTGTTCACCGTAAGTTACAGCGGTGTCAACGGCGGTTTGGTTTTCTGCGTTGCAGATGACCCAGGCATGCATTCCTCCCAGAACGAACAGGATTCCCGGCACTATGCAGAAGCTGCCAAGATTCCAATGCTCGAACCGTCCGATTCCGCAGAATGCAAGAACTTCACCAAGCTTGCATATACCATCAGCGAAACATTCGATGCTCCGGCATTTCTCCGGCTGTCCACCCGTGTTTCCCACTCTCAGAGTCTGGTAGAACTGGAAGAACCGGAAGAAGTTGCTCTGAAACCGTATGAAAAGGATGCTGCTAAGTATGTCATGATGCCGGCAAATGCCATCAAACGGCATGTGGTTGTAGAAGAACGGATGCGGAAACTGGCAGAATATGCAGAAACCTGTCCGATTAACCGGGTAGAATCCAAGGGCAACAAAATCGGTGTCATTTCGGCTGGTATCGCTTATCTGTATGCCAAGGAAGCCCTCGGCGACCAAGTAGACTACTGCAAATTGGGTATGATTTACCCGATGCCGAAGCAAATGCTGCTGGACTTTGCTGCACAGCATGAAACCGTCTATGTCATTGAAGAACTCGACCCGTTCATTGAAACCTACTGCCGCAGCCTCGGCATTTCTGTCATCGGCAAGGAAGCTTTCTCCCTGCTGGGCGAATACACACCGCATCAGATTCGCAAGGTGGTTCTGGGCGAAGAAGAGCCAGCTTATCAAGTGCCGGGTGAACCGATTCCTGTTCGTCCGCCAGTGATGTGTGCAGGCTGTCCGCACAGAGGTGTGTTCTATGTTCTGCACAAGCTGAAGTTGCAGGTTTCCGGCGACATCGGCTGTTATACATTGGGGGCAGTTGCTCCGCTGAACAGCATGGATACCACCATTTGTATGGGTGCATCTGTTGGTGTTGCAATGGGTATGGCAAAGGCAAGAGGCAATGACTTTGCAAAGAAAACCGTTTCTGTTATCGGTGACTCTACCTTCATTCACTCCGGTATCACGGGCTTGATTGATGTGGTTTATAACAAGGGCATCAATACCATTATCATTCTGGACAACTCTATTACAGGCATGACCGGACATCAGGACAACCCGACCACGGGTTACACCATCCGGAAGGAAGTCACCAAGCAAGTCAATCTGGTAACGCTCTGCAAGTCCGTTGGTGTCGAACGAATCGCCATTGTTGACCCGTTCGATGTCAAGCAGATGGAAGCCGTTGTGAAGCAGGAAATCGCTGCGGAAGAACCGTCTGTCATCATTGCACAGCGTCCGTGTGCCCTGCTGAAAACCGTAAAATATACAGGCTGCTGCGAAATCAGCACAGACTGCAAAAAGTGTAAACTCTGCATGAAGTTGGGCTGTCCGGCAATTTCTTTCGATGGCACAAAGCCAACCATCAACCCGACCCAGTGCAACGGCTGCGGACTCTGCCTGAACGTATGTCCGTTTGGCTGCATTCACAAGAAAGAGGAGGCATAAACCATGACAAAACAAATTATGATTGTTGGTGTCGGCGGACAGGGAACGCTGCTTGCCAGCCGAATCTTGGGCAACGCTGTCACAGATGCCGGTTATGATGTCAAAGTTTCCGAAGTACACGGTATGAGCCAGCGAGGCGGCAGCGTTGTAACCTATGTGAAATATGGTGATGCTGTTTATTCCCCAATCGTCGACCGTGGCACGGCTGATTTGATTTTAGCGTTTGAACCGCTCGAAGCTTATCGTGCTCTTCCTTACCTGAAACAGGGCGGAAAGATGATTGCCAACACCCAGCAGATTGACCCGATGCCTGTCATTATTGGTGCAATGGCATATCCAGAACACATCTGCGAAAAGCTGGATGCCGTTTGCGATTTGACGGCTGTCGATGCGTTACAGCTTGCGGTACAGGCTGGCAGTCAGAAATGCGTCAATGTTGTTTTGATTGGCGTGATGGCAAAGTCCACCGAAATCCCGTATGAAAAGTGGCTCGAAACCATTCGGAACACCGTTCCGGCAAAATTCTTAGACATGAATTTGAAAGCGTTTGAATTGGGCTATCAGGCTGCCAAGTAATTCGCTCTCTTAAATCATCTTTCTCGAAAAGCCAGTCTGTTCCTCTAGAACGACTGGCTTTTTTCAACCAACAGGAGGTGTTTTCTATGAATCCAGAAAGTTTCTCTTCCCTGCCGGAAGGGCAATGGCTGCTTCAGCAGGTACAAACGGCTTTCCCGAACTGCTCCGCTGACGAACAGCTGGACGGCGTTGCCATTCTCTGCACCATCCGGCAAACCATTGGACATCCACCGCTCTTTCGGGAGTGTATCTCGTTCTTTCAGCAGCACCCCCAGCATCCGTGGGAACGCTGGATGCTGCCGTTTCTCTGTATGAATGTATCCGAATGGCAGACGTTCTGGGCAGCTGTGGAAGCCGTTTTATCCGCCTCGGCTTGCACGGAATCCACAAAATCTTGCTCGAAAAATTAGAAAAGTTGCTAAAAAAAGAGAATGCATCTTGCATCTTTTTGTGAAAAGTGGTATGATGAAACCATCTGATTTTAGAACGGAAAAAGGAGGCATTCTCTATGAAAAAAAGTGCCCTCATCGGAACAGCGTTGCTCAGTGCTGCAACCGTTGCTGCCGGAATTGGCATGATTGCTCTTCCGCACGCCTATGCATCGTGGGAATGGCGTGGCTATCGGGGCGACCTGAACCATGACGGCGTTGTTTCGATGGTTGACATTGTAAAAATGCAGCGGTATCTGCTCCGGTTGGATTCTTTGCAGGGGGAAGACATCCTACAGCGTGCTGACCTCAATCAAGACCATGTTGTCAATGTAACAGACTTGATGATGCTGAAGCACTGCGTCCTCTACGAAGATTTTCTCGAAATCTGGGAGGAAATCGCCGATACGACTACCGTTACCAGCGACACCACTGCCCCTGTTACCACTACCACAGAAACCACAACGACTACGACAGATACGACAGATGCGGAGGATGCTACATTCTTAACGCCATCCATTCAAGCAGTCAAGGCTTCCCTGCCCTCGCAGGGCGATGCCAAGCTGGTGATTTTCTATGTGGATTTCCCAGACTGCAAATATACCACAGACCTTTCTGCGGAACAGATTCAGGAAATCGCATTCGGGGAAGCAGACACCAGCGACAGCAATTACCCATTCGACAGTATGCGTGCATTCTATGAACGCTCTTCCAAGGGGACAATGCACCTTGATGGACAGGTATTTCGCTATACCACCAAGGAAAACCGTTCCGCCTACGATACGGACAAAAACAAGCTTGCACGGGAATGCTACGATGCATTTAACGATAGCGTGGATTTCAGCCAGTTTGATAGCAACAACGATGGTGTAATTGATGCAACGCTGTTCTCTGTTCCAACTGCTGCCGGAAATGACAACTGGTGGCCGTGTGCTGGGCCAATCGGCGATTCCACTTATACGGTCGATGGTGTTACCATTGGGCATATCATCACCGGAAACGCTCAGATTGAAAGTGAAACCAATTACAACAACTTCAACAGCAGTTACCTCCACGAGATGGGACACTGCATGGGCTTGCCGGACTACTACCTCTATAACAGCGATGATTTCGAGGGCATGAAAGGCAATGCTGGAACAGAATTGATGGATGCCGATGCTGCTTCGGATTTTGGCTGTTTCTCTAAGCTGATGCTGGGCTGGTATCAGAAGAATCAAGTTTCTGTCTATGACAGTAGCAAGGGCACACAGACGTTCCAGCTGCAAAACGCTCAGACCAAAAACGGAAACTGCGTGATTATCCCGTATGGAAAGCTGGATGGACGTTATTTCTCTGAATACCTGATGATTGAATACGTCACAGAGGATGATAATAACAGCTACATCAATTCCCACATGAACTACTGGCAGAGTATTGACAGTGGCATTCGGGTCTACCACATTCAAGCAGATTTGCAGGAAGATTATTGGTACACTTACTTCAAATATCAGAATGGTTCGGAGTATACAAACAATGATGATGACGGCATCCGCCTGATTCGACTTGCCAACGAGCAGGAGGGCGGCAGCGTTTTCAAAACGGGAGATGTGATTGATGGAACAATTTCCGGTTTCCATTGGTACGATTCCAACGAACAGGAAACGATTGACCCTGGCGTAACTGTAACGGTTGGCGACCTAAAAGATGGTGCTTATACCATTACCATTTCTAACAAGTAAACGCAAAAACGCTGCTGCACAAAAATCGTGCAACAGCGTTTTTTGTATGCAATCAGAATCAAAAACTTGCTTACTTCTGCAATTCCTGTTCAATTGCAGCCAGCAAATCTTCATACCGTTCAAATGCCGGAAGTTCCGGATGGTCTTTCTGAATCTGTTCCGTACTCCGGAAGAGGAAGCCTGCTTTACTTGCCTGAATCATTGCGAGGTCGTTGTAGCTGTCACCGCTGGCAATCGTATCATAGCCAATGGACTGCAATGCCTTTACGGTGGTCAGCTTGGAGTTTTCAACACGCATCTTGAAACCAGTGATTTCACCGTTTGCTGCAACTTCCAGAGAATTACAGAAAATCGTCGGCTGTCCCAGCTTTTCCATCAATGGGCCTGCAAACTGTGTGAAGGTGTCGCTGATAATAATCACCTGGCATTCTTTCCGCAGCTTGTCCAAAAATTCCTTTGCACCCGGCAGCGGGTCAATCTTTGCAATGGTTTCCTGAATTTCCTTTAAGCCAAGACCGTGTTCTTTCAGAACGCCGATTCTCCACTTCATCAGCTTATCATAATCTGGTTCATCTCTGGTGGTACGCTTTAATTCCGGGATTCCGCTTTCTTCTGCAAATGCAATCCAAATTTCCGGCACCAATACGCCTTCCAAATCCAAGCAAGTAATATACATTACGAAGCTCCTTTCTATCGTTCCGGCATTTTGGTTTTATGTACACTGACACAATGCCGAATCTGTTTTCTATTTTACCGCATTTTCGGGAAAAAATCAATGCTTTTTCTAATAATATTATTCTAAATTATAGATTTATTTTCTTTAAAAGCACTCTACGAAACGTAGGTTGCAGAACCGAATCGCTTGTGTTATACTGAAAGCATCCACTCAGAAAGAAGGTTATTTTTATGGAACATCCCATGGAAAAAACACATTTTCTCTCCTTTTTCGCCTATGTCACCAGTGACCGGATTTCGTTCGTCAAGTGTTATCCGGAACAAAATCCAATGGTACGCTTCCCCATGATGGGACACGGTACGATTTACAGCTACTGCAATCGGCATGGGCTGTTTCAAGTTTCCGTCTGATGAAATTTCATGCAGCAAAAAAGTCCGGCATTTCTGTCGGACTTTTTTCTCTTTATTCAGCGGAAGTAATCGTTCCTCCACCAACTACAATTTCTCCATCATACAGTACCACTGCCTGACCAGCAGTCACGGCACGCTGTGGCTCTGCAAATACAACTTGTACCGTTCCATCTTCCAGCGGGGTAACCGTTGCTGCTGCCTCCTTGGCATGGTAACGGGTTCTTGCTGTGACGGAAATCGGCGTTTTCGGTGCACCATCATAAGCAATCCAGTTGAAATCCCGTGCAATCAGTTTCGTGGTATACAGTCCCTCTCGCTCTGAAAGCACAATGGTATTATCTTCCACGCACTTTTTGCAGACATACAGCGGATGCGGTGCAGAAATGCCTAAGCCTTTCCGCTGTCCGATGGTATAGCCAATCATGCCCTTATGCTCGCCCAGCTTCTTGCCGTTCCGATCTACAAAATCTCCATGCGGATACTGCTTTCCCGTGTACTGTTCAATAAACGCTGCATAATCGCCATCCGGAACAAAGCAAATATCCTGACTGTCCTGCTTTTCTGCATTCAGCAAACCGGATTCTGCTGCCAACTTCCGCACTTCCGCCTTGTCGGTATAATCCCCCAGCGGAAAAATCGTATGTGCCAGCTGCTCCTGTGTCATGGAATACAACACATAACTTTGATCTTTCGCCTCGTTCTTCGACTTTTTCAGCAGCCATCTGCCCCGTTCTTCATCGTATGCAATCCGTGCATAGTGTCCGGTTGCAATCGCATCGCAGCCCAACAGGGCAGCTCGCTGGTACAGCTGTTCAAACTTCATATATCGGTTGCAGTCAATACAAGGATTCGGCGTTTCGCCCCGTTCATAGGCAGATACAAAACGGTCAATAACTTCCTTGGAAAAATCTGCCGTAAAATTCATGACGTAATACCGCATACCCAGCCGATATGCAACGCTCTTTGCATCTTCTGCATCGGAAAGCGTACAGCAGGTGTTGCTGCGAACCGCATCATCTGGCAGATTGTACAGCTTCATCGTGACACCGATACAATCATAACCCTTTTGGCACAAGATGGCAGCTGTTGCAGAACTATCCACACCGCCGCTCATTGCGACCAATACTTTTTTCTGCATCTTAATTTCCCAACCTCAACATTTCTTCAATGCAGACCTTTGCTTTCTGCATGACATCTTCCGGCATCTGAATTTCTTCGCCGTCTACGCCCTGCAAGCAGTGCAAAACATCTGCCAATGTCGTAACTTTCATATTGTGACAGACACAATCTTTCGAGAGCGGATAAAACAGCTTGTCCGGGAACTGCATGCCCAAATGCTGTACAATGCTGTTTTCTGTACCGATGATGAACGATTTCTTGTCACTCTTTGCTGCATAGTTCATAATGCCGGTTGTGCTGCCAACATAGTCCGCCTGTGCGGTGACTGCCGGCTGGCATTCCGGATGTACCAGCAGCTCTGCATCCGGATGTGCAGCCCGTGCCTTTTCTACGTCCTTGACGGTAATCCGAACGTGGGTCGGGCAACCGCCATGCATCAGCTGAAATTCCTTTTCCGGAATTTGCTTTGCCACATAATCGCCCAGATTGCAGTCCGGAATGAACAGAATCTTTTTGTTTGGAATCTTCCGAATAATATCCACTGCGGAAGAGGACGTGACACAGACATCACACAGTGTTTTTAATGCAGCGGTTGTATTGATATAGGCAACCACGCAGTGTTCTGGATAGATTTCTTTCATCTGCTGCAACATTTCCACATCCAGCTGTTCTGCCATCGGGCAGCCAGCTTCTGCTTTTGGCAGATAAACTTGTTTTTCCGGCGACAGAATCTTCACGGTTTCTGCCATAAAACGAACACCGCACATCATCACCCGTTTGCAATTGGTCTGTGCTGCTTTCTGTGCCAATCCGAAAGAATCTCCGACAAAGTCTGCCACTTCCAAAATATCATGGGTCTGGTAGCAATGTGCCAGAATACAGCAGTCTTGTTCTTTTTTCCATTTTAGAATTGCTTCCTGCATTTCTTTCGTTGTCATTTTTCCTGTTCCTTTCCGCATAGTAATGGTTGTAATGCGTTCAGCATCTGTTTGGTCAGTTTTTGATGTCCCTCTGCGTCGAGATGTTCGCCATCTGCATCCGAAGGTTCTGCATAATCCGAAGCCGCAAAAAACATGCAGTGTTCCCGTTCTGCAATCGCTGCATAGACGGATTTTAACGCATAAGAAATGGGAACGGAATTCGCAGAAAATGCGGGGTCTTTTTCTGCAATATCCGCTGCAAGATGAATGGGGGAAACCAATAAGATTGGAAGCTGTTCATCGAATGCCCGCACCTGTGCAATCAGAGCTTCGATGCCTGCTCCAATGGATTCCGGCGTTGCATGGAACTGCGTTTTGCAGTCATTTGTCCCCAGCATCAAAATCACCGCATCCAGCGGTGCATGGGATTCCAGCAGCATCGGCAGCACCGCAGCACCATTTCGGTTTTCCCGACGAATGCCGTTCAAGTTGGTTGTGCGTCCGCACAGACCCTCTTCCACAACACGCCACCCGTAAGGCTGAATTGCCTGCTGTAATAAGCACGTCCAGCGAGTAGTTTCATCATATCGTTTTTTCGTTTCCGGCTGATAGCCATATGTGTTTGAGTCCCCAAAGCAAAGTATCGTTTTCATATCGAATTCCCCACCTTTTGCCGTTTTCGTTACCTTCTATTATACCATAGATGCGATAGGTTTTCAAGGTATTTCAATTCGTCATTTAACAGAATATTTCCCTGTTTTTTCGCTGAAATTCGTAATAGTCGACAAATTTTAAAACTAAGAAATCCCCCGAAAAATCAACAGAAACGGCACGCCGCAGAATCTCTTCCGCAGCGTGCCGCAATCGTTTTAAATCATGGTTGCAAAATTATTCGCTGACAAAATGCATGGAAACCGGATAATAGTCGCCCCAAGATTTCGGTAGCAGAACCCCTGCATGCATCAGGGTGTCACCGGTATAGGCTGCTCCGTCCTTTGTCCGGTAAACTGCCTTTGCATCCAAGCCACGCAGCGAAACACAATGCCGCACCATGTTCGCTTCTGTCCGGAAAATCATGCCCTGTACCAGAACTTCTTTCTTATCCTCGGATACAAACGCCCAGAGTGCATAGGCATCTTCCAGCGGATTGCTTAGACGGTAATACGTTCCGTTGTGAATCAGCGAGCCGTATTCCTTGAACTGCTGAATCTGCTGTGTAACTGCTTCCTTTTCTTCATCTGACAGCAAATTCAAATCCAGCTCATAGCCGAAGCTGCCAGCCATTGCCGTCACGGCACGGGTTTCGATTGGTGTAACTCTGCCAGTCTGGTGATTCGGAACAACAGAAACGTGAGAACCAACCGCAGAAACCGGATAGAAGAACGATGTGCCATACTGAATAATGGTTCGTTCATAAGCATCTGTGTCATCGCTGCACCAAATCTGCGGGCAGTAATACAGCATTCCAGCGTCAAACCGTCCGCCGCCGCCACTGCATCCCTCAAACAGAACTTCCGGGAATGCAGAAGTCAGCCGTTCCAGCAATGCATAGACACCCAGCACATATCGATGCGGCAACTCGCCCTGCCGATTTGCTGGCAACAGAGCGGTATACCAGTCACTGATACTGCGGTTCATATCCCACTTTACATAGGAAATATCCGCACTGTTCAGAATGTCAGAAATGCGTTCATACAAGTAATCCTGCACGTCTGGATTTGATAAATCTAATAACAGCTGATACCGACCCCGCATCGGCTTTCTGCCCGGAATCTGAATTGCCCATTCCGGATGGGTACGGTACAAATCACTATCTTCCGAAACCATTTCCGGTTCAAACCAAATGCCGAACCGCATGCCCAGAGCCTTTACTTTCTGCACCAGTGTACCCAGTCCGCCCTTGAGCTTCTGTTCATTCACGAACCAGTCACCCAGACCGGAACAGTCATCATCCCGCTTGCCAAACCAGCCGTCATCCAATACCAGCATATCCACGCCCAGACGAGCGGCTTCTTCGGCAATCTTTAAAATCTTTTCTTCGTTGAAATCGAAATAGGTTGCTTCCCAGTTGTTAATCAGAACCGGACGTTCGATTTTCTGATACTTCCCACGGCAAACGTGTTCCCGAATGGTTTTCTGGAAGCGATGTGACAGGGTTTCTAAGCCGCTATCACTGTAAGTGAACAGCACTTCCGGTGTATCAAAGGTTGCATTTGGCTGGAGTTCCCAACGGAACAAATCCGGATGCAGTCCCATCACCATTCTTGCTTGCCGCATCTGGTCATATTCAATCTTTGTCTGAAAGCTGCCACTGTACAGGAACGCTGCACCAAAACAGCTGCCGTTGGTTTCCGTGCAATCCGGTGTGCAGAGAATGGCAGTCGGGTTCTGGTGGTGGCTGGATGTGCCTCTTGTGCTGGAACTTTCCTGAATGCCGTGAATCAGCGGTGTCCGTTCGGTAATCCGTTCCATCGCATGTCTGCCGTGGAAATGCATCCATTCCCACTTTCCATAAGGCAAATCTAAACAGAAGCTGGCTGCCTTTGTCAGTGTAATCGGCGTTGTGCCAAGATTCTGGATGGAAACGCAGCGAGTCAGCATATCCAATTCCGACAGGACACCATACCGCAAGGTTACCTGCAAATCTGTTGCCGTATCTTTCAGAACAATTTCCAATGTTTCTGCTTCGTCTTCGTCTGCATAGACTGCCGGCAGCCCTGCAATCGCATACTTGCCTTTCAGAATGTTGTAAGACTGATACCGCAAATCTAATGCATTGCTGCCGTCTGCATGGGTTGCTGCAACTGCCGGAATCCGGAAATCGCCAACGCCTTCGGTTGCATATTCCAGCGGCAAGGTATTCAAAGAGTAAGTTCTTCTGTTTTCTGCTTCATAGAGATTTCCGGAAAATCCAACATCCGGATAGTCCAGCAGATAGGACATATCGCCCTCGACAGATGCACCATACCAAAGATGCAGCAGCACGCCGTATTCATCTGCTTTCATCTGATAGGTGGTATGCTTTGTGCGAATGGTGAACAAGGTGGACTGTTCGGTTGTTACAACTTGAATTGCCATAAGAATCGCTCCTTTTTCTTTGATACAAGTTTCGCATCGCAGAGAGATTTCTCTCATACGATGCGAACACATTTTTTCTTTATTCGTGAATTTCAAACTGATAGGTGGAAAGATTTGCATCTAACACAATCTTGTGCGACTGATACGTGCGGACGATTTGCAGGTGGTCGCCCTCTGCCTGAATAGAAATCGTACCCTCCAGCGAGAACGCCGGATGCGTGTTCCGCAGTTCCATCAGTTCTTTCAATTTCTGTACCACTGGACGCTGCTGCTGTTCTGCCACTTCTTCCAGCGAGTAATAATGCCGGTTGATGTCCCGTCCATTCTTGGTACGTTCCATCAAGTCCACATCATTGCTGCCTGCCAGCATGCCCACATAATAAACCTGCGGAATACCCGGTGCAAAGAACTGAATAGCTCTTGCCAGCAAGTACGCATCATCTTGATTGCCCAACGCTGAATAATACGTGGTGTTGACCTGATAAATATCGAGGTTGTTGTACGCTTCGGAACTGTAAATCTTCTTTACGTTTGCTCCCTGCTGGTACATCTGTTCCTTTACCTTGTCCACTTCTTCATCCGGCAACAAGTCTTTTACATCGACAATGCCGATTCCGTCGTGGGTGTCCAGTGTGGTGAACTGATGCATCGGGCAGCGTTCCATCCACTGTTTCAGATAAACGCCTGTGTGATTATACAGGGCGTGCAGGGTCAGAACCGGCAGGGCAAAGTCATAAATCCAAAAGCCCTTGTCTGCAATTTTCATCGGGATGGTGTAATGCTCGTGAATCTCCGGCAGGATTTCTGCACCCTCTGCTTTGACTGTCTTTTCAATGTCATAGAGCAGTTCCCAGATGTCCGGTTCTACAAAGAAACAACTGGTATCCGGTTTCTTAATTGCATAAGCGAATGCATCCAGACGAATGACAGCTGCACCATGATGGCACATATCCACCAATGTCTGCTTGATGAACTGCTTGGTAGCATCTTTCCGTACGTCCAAATCAATTTGTTCTTCGCAGAACGTGCACCAGACTTTTTCTTTGCTGCCGTCTGCAAATTCTGCTTCGATGTACGGAGCACGTGGCTTTCGCTTGTAAATCAAGTCCACCTGCTCCTGTGTCGGTTCTCCGTTCTCCCAGAAATCAGAATAGCGGATGAAGAAATCTTTATACGCAGACTGGTCTTTCTTTTGCAGGAAATCCTGAAAATAAGCCGAATGTGCAGAGATATGATTGACCATGAAGTCAAACATCAGGTAATAGTCTTTTCCGATTGCCTCTACATCTGCAAATGTTCCGAAGTTCGGGTCAACCCGATCATAACACATCGGAGCAAAGCCACGGTCGGCAGAAGATGGAAAGAATGGAAGAATATGCACACCGCCAACTGCCTTTGCATAATACTGATTCAAAACCTTGTGTAAATCCTTTAAATTGTTGCCCATGCTGTCCGCATAGGTAATCAACATAATCTCATTTTTTAACTGCATCGAAATTTCACCTTAACCCTTTACTGCACCATTTGCAACACCGTTCAAAATCTGCTTCTGGCAAATCACATAGAAAATCAGAATCGGAATCAATGCCAGCAAGTACGATGCAAACGCCAAGTTGTAGTTTGTACCGAACTGTGTCTGGAAGTTCAACTGTGCCAGAGGCAAGGTTGTTCCCTTTGTGCCAGACATGATTACCAGCGGTGTCATAACGTCGTTCCAAGTACCCAGAGCGGTCAGAACCGCAACGGTTGCATGCATTGGCTTCATCATTGGGAAAATAACTGTCCAATAAGTTTTCCAAGCAGATGCCCCGTCAATTTCAGCCGCTTCTTCCATTGCCAGCGGAATGTTTTTCAGATAGCCGCTATACAGCATAACATTGATTGGCATATAGAAAACCAGATACAGCAGGATTACACCAAGTCGATTGTCTAACCCTAAAATCGCAGTTTCCTTAACCAACGGCATCATCAGAATTGCAAACGGAACAAACATACCGCTTACAATGTAGAAATAAATGAACCGATAGCCTTTTTTTCTTGCCATGTTTCTGCCGATGACATAACCAGCCAGCGAGTGAATCAACAGTGCCAGCACGATGGTTGCAATGGTAATCAGCAAGCTGTTTCCAAGGGTGTGCCAGAAGTTTGTAACTTCCATGGCTTCTTTGAAGTTGTCCAGTTTCCAGCTACTCGGGAATGCCAATGCACCAGCAACGTCGTTGGTCATTTCGCTCGGGTTTTTGAATGCAATAATAATGGTCATATACAGCGGGAAAAGAATTGTCAAACAGCCCAAGAATAACAAGACTGTAACAAGCACGTTAGAGCCGCCGATTTTTTTTGTTTTTCTCATAGCTGTTCCTCCTTCTTATTCGTCATTTTCAGCTGGATGACAGAGAATGCAACAATTACAATAAAGAAGATGACGGCGTTTGCACACTGATAACCAAACTGTCCGCCGTCCATACCGTTTCGATAAATCAGGTAAGAGATGGACTCGGTGCTCTGTGCAGGACCACCCTTTGTCAAAGACATGATCTGGTCAAATACCATCAGCATGTTCTTGGTACTCAATACCAAGTTGATGGAAACGAACGGCATCAGCATCGGGAGCGTCAGCTTCCAGAACTTCTGCCACGGATTTGCACCGTCAATATCGCCGGCTTCATAAATATCGGTCGGAATGGTCTGTAAGCCGGAGATGTAAATGATGGTGTTCATGGCAACTGCCTGCCAAACGCCGACAACCAGAACGCCAATCCATGCATGCTTTTCGCTTGCTAAAATACTGTTTTCCAGGAATCCAATGTGCATTGCCTTTGCAACAGCTGGAATGATATAGGTGAAAATAAAGCTGAAGATATAACCAATGATCAATCCGCCGAGGATGTTCGGTACAAAGTACATTCCACGGAGCAGGCTCTTGCAGCGAATCTTACTGTTCAAGCCCATCGCCAGCAGTAAGCTCAGAACATTGATGAGAATCGTTCCGACAATCGCATATTTAAAGGTGAACAGATAAGAATGTCCGACTCTGGAATCCGTGAACAAGTCGATATAGTTCCGGAATCCAACGAAATCAAAGTCGCCGTATCCACGATAGTTGGTAAAGCTGTAGAACGCACCCGTAATCAACGGCAGTGTATTGAATAAAAAGAATAATGCCACAATCGGAATCGTGATGATTAAAAATGTCCGATCCTTTGCAGATGCTACTTTTTTTGTTTTCATTTACTGTTCCCCCTTTTCTTCCTGATATTTCTTGACCTTTGCAATCAAGTCCCGATTATACCGCTTCCATTCCTTATCGAACCGACTCAGGAATGTATCAACGGCATTGGAACTATCATCCATCAAGAACGTCTGAATCATCGCATCCACGCTCATTTCACTTGGATAATGGTGGTCTTGGTAGTCTGCCATTCTGCCTTCCTGAATATAACTCTGCATGCCGTCCAGCATGGGTGGTAATGTGAAGTCGCCTTCCTTACACGGAATGGCATTTTGTTCATCCAGATAAATCTGAATGGTTTCGTCTTCATACAAGAACTTCAGCACTTCGTAAACGGCTTCTTTGTTCTTGGTTTCTTTCATCACACAGAACTGCAAGTCGACACCGGAGTTCAGCACGTTGTCTTCTTCCTTGTCATTTGCCGGGAACGGGAACGAGTCAATGTTGATGTCCGGATTTACAGACTGAATCTGCGGAACAGCATAGCTGCCGATGACATACATTGCCGATTCGCCTCTTGCAAATGCTGTACATGCATCGTTATAGCTGTATGCATACGGATTTGGTTCTGCATAATCCAGCAGCACTTTTATCTTTTCCGCAACATCCCGATAAGCATCCGTAAAGGTGGTATTGCCTGCATTGACCTCACTGCAAGTGTCCGACTCTGCCAGACCAACTGCCAGTGCATTCCACGGTGCTAAGCAAGTCCAGGTATCTTTAAAGCCAAAATACAGCGGTGTCATACCTGCGGACTGGATTTCTTCACAGAGACTGGTAAATTCGTCCCATGTTTCCGGAATGCTCCAGCCGTGTTCCTCGAAGATGTCCTTGTTATAAAGGACACCTGCACTGTTTGCAACATACGGCAATGCATAGGTGCCATCTTTCGGAATCAGTTCCAATTCCTTTTCCATGTCCAGATATGCCGGCTTGACATCGGAAATGCCCTCAAAATCAGAGATGTCCATAAACAAATTCGCATCCAGGAAGTTGGAATAGTTGATATCACCGCCAATGCCGATGATGTCCGGATAATCTTCCCGAATCAGTCTAGTTTTCAAAACCGTAACGGCTTCATTCGGGGATTCGATGGTCAGGTGAATGTTGTCATGGGTGGCATTGAAGCGTTCTTCCATCGCTTCAAATGCTGCAACTGCTTCCGGTTTGTATTGCAGCAGCTCCACTTCAATCTTTCCATCGCTGGTCTTACCAGAACCACATCCCTGTAACAACAGTGTGGAAAGAGAAACGCCTGCTAAAATCAAACTACAAATTGCATTTCTTTTTTTCATGATTGTTCTTCCTCCTTTTTCTTTTCGTTTTTAAAACGCTTCTGTTATTTTGTGTTCTTATTATAACATACCAGTTTGCGTTCTGTAAATAGCACAAATCGAGAATCCATATACCATTATGCGATTTTTTTGAAAAATATGCAATTTCATATTGCATATTGGTATATTGTGTGTTATAATAGAAATCAACAACTTTTTAATTCCGTTTTTGTGCAAGGAGAACAAAAAATGAAAGATTTAATTTTTTCCGTATTTCCCAGCGAAAATTTCGTGGATTTGGGTCTATATCAATTCGGCTGGGAGAAATGCAAGCCGGCTCATTCGTTTGGCCCAGCTGCCCGCAATCACTATTTGTTCCACTATATTATGTCCGGAACTGGCAGATTGATGACAACAGATGAAAACGGTCAGACACAATCTTTTTCCATTAAAAGCCGACAGGGATTTATGATTTTCCCTAATCAGATTACCACGTATATTGCGGACAAGGATTTGCCGTGGGAATATGTTTGGGTAGAATTTGACGGGCTGCGGGTGAAATCGATTTTAGATGCCTGCGGATTCTCTCCAAATCATCCGGTCTATCATGCAAAATCCAAAGACTTGCGGGAAGAGATGATGAACGAAATGATTTATATCACACAAAATCAAAATTCTTCCCCCATCCATCTCATCGGTCATTTATATTTGTTTTTAGACTATTTAGCTCGTTCCACTGCCAGTGCACCGCTCTCCAGCGGCAGCAGCTTACGGGACTTTTATATTCATGAAGCCCTCAACTATATCGAACACAACTTTCAAAACGATATTACGGTAGAAGATATTGCCGATGTCTGCGGACTGAATCGCAGCTATTTCGGAAAAATCTTCAAAAATGCAGTCGGAAAAACGCCGCAGGAATTTCTTCTGAGCTATCGCATGCTAAAAGCAACGGAGCTGCTCAAACTCACTCGGCTCTCGATTCGGGATGTCAGCAATGCGGTTGGATATGCCAACCCCCTGCACTTCTCCAGAGCCTTTCGAAACATCTATGGCATTCCGCCGAGAGATTGGCGGAATCAGAATCAAATTTTCTTGCCTGACCCACTTTCTGACTGGTCAGACGCTGGCTATGACGGATAAACAAAAACGGTTCTCTTCCATATCAGAAGAGAACCGTTTTCTTGTAAATTCTGTTTTAGGATTCTGGTTTGGTGTCCGTTTCCGGTTCCATGCGTTCCAGTACTGCCTGATAACCGCCCGTGCTGTCCCGTAAGGTGCGATTCACACGGCTAATGGTCGCCGTGCTTGCACCCGTTTCCTGCACAATCTCATGGAATACATACTGCTTCCGCAGCAGTCTTGCAACATGCAGCCGCTGGGACAACGCACGCAATTCCTGATAGGTGCAGACATCTTTTAAAAATGCAGTGCATTCTTCTTCTGTTTTCAGGAGCAGAAACGCTTTCGCCAAAGCCTGCAAATCCTCCTCCAGCTGTGCATCTTTCATGCCAATATCCTTTCGCTGATTATTCGCAGTCGTTCCGTACCAAATCTTCGAGGGTTTCCCGCTTTACCACAACACGGGAAGTGCCATCCTTTACAAATACAACGGCTGGCTTCTGAAGACGGTTATAGTTGGAAGACATCGAATAGTTATAAGCACCCGTTGCACAAACAGCGATGATGTCGCCCGGTTCGCATGCCTGCAACGGCATATTTTCGCCAATCAGGTCGCCGCTTTCGCAGCACTTGCCGGCGATGGTCACCTTGGTGTCCTTCGGCTGGTCTGCCTTGTTGGCAACAATTGCATCATAAGCGGACTGATACAGAATATAACGTGGATTATCGCACATACCGCCGTCAATGGAAACATAAGTCCGAATGTTCGGGATGACTTTCTTTCCGCCAACGGTATACAGGGTAATGCCTGCCGGTGCAACAATGGAACGACCCGGTTCAATCAAAATGAACGGCTGCGGCACACCATATTCTTCGCTGCAACGGTGAATCACCTTGGAAACGGCTTCCATGTACTGTTCATATGGAATCGGGTCGTCCTGTTCGGTATAGCAAATACCAAAGCCGCCGCCCAGATTCAATTCTTCGATGGTGATATGTAATTCTTTCTGAATGGTTGCGATGAACTGCATCATGACTTCTGCAGCTGCTTCAAATCCGTTGGTATCCAGAATCTGCGAACCAATATGACAATGCAGACCACACAGGTGCAGGCTCTTGCACTGCAACGCTTCCTTGACTGCTTCCATAGCTTCGCCAGTTTCGAGTGCAAAGCCAAACTTGCTGTCGATCTGTCCGGTACGGATAAAGTTATGCGTATGTGCATCGACACCCGGCTTAATTCGGAACATAATGCGAGCCGTCTTGCCCTGCTCCTGACACATCTGTTCCAGCTGGTGCAGTTCATAGATGTTGTCTACAATGATTCTGCCGACCTGATAATCCAGTGCCATTTGCAATTCTTCGGTGGTCTTGTTGTTGCCGTGGAAACAAATTTTGCTGCTGTCAAATCCGGTCTGCATCGCCGTGTACAGTTCCCCGCCGGAAACAACGTCTACGCCCAAGCCTTCTTCCTGCATCACCCGATAAATTGCCTTGCAGGAGAATGCCTTGCTGGCATAGCAAACTAAGCCCTTGCCCTGATAGAACTTGTCCATGCTCTGCTTGAATGACCGGCAGTGCTTCCGGATGAGGTCTTCATCCATCACATACAGCGGTGTGCCGTACTGCTTTGCAAGCTCTACGGTATCCTGTCCGCCAATGGTCAAGTGTCCCTGTGCATTTACCTGTAAATCCTCTGATACAAACATATTTTACTTCCTTTCCTGCATTACGCAGTGTTTTTTCTCATCGCATTTTCATTCTGCATCGGTTTCGTCTGCTTCTGCTAATTCTGTAATCACATTCCGTACTTCGTCTACGCCCTCACGGGTCATTGCGGAGAACGGAATGACATGAATGTCTGAAAAATAAGGAATCTCCGTCTGAAACGCTTCCATTCGGGCTTTCCGCTGCGACTTGTTCAGCTTGTCCGCCTTGGTCAGGACAATGACAAATGGCATTTCCTGTGCAATCAGGTATTCAATCATCTGCAAATCGTCCTTAGAGGGAGCGTGCCGCATATCCAGCAGCAGGAATGTCAAGCGGATATCTCGGTCAGATTCCAGATAGCCGTCAATCAATTCTGCCCAGCGGCGTTTTTCTGTCTTTGCAACCTTTGCATATCCATACCCCGGCAAGTCGACAAATGTCACAGGCGGAATCTGATAGAAGTTGATGGTTGCGGTTTTTCCGGGAACGGCACTGACTCTCGCCAGTGCTTTCCGGTTGAAAATTTTATTCAGCATCGTGGACTTTCCCACGTTGGAACGCCCTGCAAATGCAATCTCCATACCCTTGCAAGGCGGCAGCTGGGAAAATGTTCCGTACGATGCCAGAAATGTGGCTTGTTGAAAGTTCATCCGTTCCTCCTCTTATACCGGAATCAAGGTTTTTGTTTCCGGTGCAGGTGTTCCGGCAGCCTTTGGAGAAAAGACAGCTGGCTGCTCGTCCGGCTGTTCTGCAATCGGTGTTTCCGGCTGAATTGGTTCTGGAACAGAAACAAGAGCGGTTTTCAAAACCGTTTCTAAGTTTTCTGCCGTCACAAATTCCAACCCGTTCCGTACGGTTTCATCGACATCTTCCAAATCCGGTTCGTTGCGTTTTGGAATGATGACAGTTTTCAAGCCTGCCTTATAGGCTGCCATTGCCTTTTCCGGCAAGCCGCCAATCGGCAATACTTTTCCGTGCAGCGTAATTTCACCCGTCATTGCAACGTCATGCCGCACTGGAATCCCAGACAGAGCGGAAACAATCGCTGTTACCATCGTAACACCAGCAGAAGGACCATCCTTCGGCACTGCTCCTTCCGGAGCGTGAATGTGAAGGTCGTTCTTCAAATAGAAGTCCTCCGGAATGTGGTACTGCTTGGCAATGCTTCGCACATAGCTAACGGCAATCTTAGCACTTTCTTTCATGACATCGCCCAGCGAGCCAGTCAATTCAATCATGCCCTTTCCGTTCAGTACCAATGTTTCCAACGGCATCAGCACACCGCCGACCGATGTCCATGCCAGACCATTGACAATCCCAACGGTATCTTGTTTGCTCTGGTCGTCCGGCAGGTATTTTTTATGTCCCAGATAAGTTGTCAGGTTCTTGGTGGTAATCGTCACCCGTTTGCACGTTCCGGAAACCAATTCCTTGACGGCTTTCCGGCAGAGGGCTGCCAGCATCCGTTCCAGTTCCCGCACGCCTGCTTCTCGGGTGTAATCGTCAATCAGCGTATACAAAACGGCATCCTGCACCTTGAACTGTGTGCCCTTTAAGCCATGCTTTTTCATCTGTTTGCTCAACAAGTGATGCTTGGCAATTTGGAACTTTTCCTCTCGGTTATAGCTGCCCAGTTCGATGACTTCCATTCGGTCTAACAGTGGTGCTGGAATCGTGTCCAGCGTGTTGGCAGTTGCAATAAACAGCGTTTTGCTCAGGTCAAACGGTACTTCAATATAGTGGTCACGAAACGCCTGATTCTGTTCACTGTCGAGCACTTCCAGCATTGCAGCGGATGGGTCGCCTCGAAAATCATTGCTCATCTTATCAATTTCATCCAACAGAATCAATGGATTCTTGGACTTTGCCCGTGCCATTGCATCCATAATGCGTCCCGGCATTGCTCCGATGTAAGTTTTCCGGTGTCCCCGAATATCGGATTCATCCCGAATTCCGCCCAGCGAAACCCGTTCGTAATTTCTGCCCAGAGCCTTGGCAATGGATTTTCCGATGGAAGTCTTGCCGACACCCGGAGGGCCAACAAAACAGAGAATCTGTCCCGTCACTTCCGGCATCATGGCATGCAGAGCGATGCTCTCCAGTACCCGTTCCTTGACCTTTTTCATACCGTAATGGTCTTTGTCCAGAATGGCTCTTGCCTTTTCTAAGTTGACTTTGGTCTTGGTTTCCTGATTCCACGGCAGGCTCAAAACCGTATCCAGATAGTTCCGAATCAAAAAGGCTTCCTGCGTTGCCGGCGGCAGTTTTCCGATTCGGTCGGCCTCTTTCAGCAGCTTTTCTTCGGTTGCTGGCTCTAGCTTCAATTCCTTGATTTTTGCAACATATTCCGCTGCATCTTCCTGTTCGTCCTCAGCTTCGCCCAGCTGCTCTTCAATGATGTGCATCTGTTCCCGCAGATAAAATTCTTTCTGCGAACGATCCATGCTTTCCTTGGTACGTTCCTGAATATCCCGTTCCAAATCCAGCACTGCAATTTCATGCTGCAACATCCGCAGCAGCATATCCAGCCGTTTCAGAATATGATTTTCTTCCAGCAGTTCCTGCTTCTGGCGGTAATCCAGATTGATGTTGAAAATCATGTTGTTGAACAATTCGTATGGGTCATCCTGGCAGAGCACAGAAACAACCAATTCTCTCGGCATTCTCGGGAAAAAATCGCAGTACTGGTCGAATGACTCTTTCAGCGTCCGAATCATTGCAGTCAGTTCCACGTCATCTATCTTGGCACGGCTCTTATAAGAAACCGGCTTTACTTCTGCCGTTAAAAAGGCATCCTGCTTTTCCATTGAGCAAAGCTTTGCTTTCTGGACACCTTCCACCAATACCCGCATGACACCATCCGGTGTTTTCAGTACCTGGCGTACTTCTGCAATAACACCAAATTCGTACAAGTCTTTCTGTTCCGGTTCTTCTATAAAAATATCCCGCTGTGCAACCAAAAAGAGCTGATGATCCGAAGCATACGCTGCATTGACGGCTTGAATAGAAGCATCCCTTGCCACGTCAAAGTGCATGACCATTTTCGGGAAGATTACAACGCCACGCATGGCAACCATCGGCATATTCTGGGTTGTGCGTTCGATTGGATTCATAAGGTACGTCAGTCCCCTTTCTTTTTCTAATTGTGGTAATGAAAATTGCACACCGAGGGCAGCGGTATCCTGACAGGATTTCCCTCTGATTTTCTCGGTATTTCATATTATACTATATTTCTGCTCTGTTTGCAAGTGGTAAGTCCTGAAAATTCCACAAATCGACTGTTGGGATTTTTTCGGGGTTGATTTGGATGAAATCAAATCTTTTGGAAAACGATTGTCTTTGGTTCTGCAAAATCGCTTCGCTCTTTGCCTCTGTGCTGTTCGCCGATGGTTGCGTTGTCCGAATTGCCTATGAATCTTTCTTAGATGATCGTTTACAGGAATTTTTTATGTTTTTAGAATGGCGAACAGCAATTTCTTGATTCTCTTAGATTTTTATTACTGCTTATTGTCCACCCTTTGCAGGGGGCAGCTTGCCCCTATTTAAAGGATGCCCTGCCCCTTTGTCCCTTCGGGACATTTCCCCACACTGTGGGGAATCA